>ERZ1740062.8-NODE-8-length-179770-cov-15.095863_pt1 | contig 179770 bp, 122 predicted proteins | sample MGYA00581741_ERZ1740062 | MGnify/ENA primary metagenome ERZ1740062 (study PRJEB43018, sample SAMN04849747) | marine metagenome | isolation source: floating plastic debris | place: Pacific Ocean | collected 2008-09-01 | study: EMG produced TPA metagenomics assembly...
CTTCCATCTGCATAAATTTTGCTTTACCACGAGCGGCAAAGCGCATATCACAAGCTAGTGCAAATTCATGACCACCACCCCGTGCAAACCCTTCTATCTTGGCAATCGTTGCCTGTGGCAGTTTGCTGATCCGCTCCAGGGTGGTCTGTAAATAGAGTAGTTCCACCTCCTCACGAGTAACTGCTGTTGTAGACATGTCTTTGAGGAAATTCGTGTCAGCATGAGCCACAAAAATCTCTGGGTGAGCAGACTGGAAAACAACAACTTTGACGCTGCGATCGCCTTCGAGGATTTCTGCTAATCGATTTAGATCATCTAGCATTGGAATCCCTTGAACATTCACAGGGGGATAATCAAAAGTAACAGTAAGAACTGCTCCATCCTTTGTCGTTTTGAATGTAGTGTAGTTTTCGTAAGTCATATATGTGTGCTCAATTATTTTATAAGTTCTATGATTAAAAATATGATACAAATGCAAATAATAACAAGTACGCACAATTTTGTTATGTAGTTACAAAAAAGTAACTATTGAAAAATTGAGAAAATTATGACTCAAAAAAACAATTGCGAACGACCTACGGCGGGTGCTTTGCACCATCGTCCCTATGGATGCTCTGTGGAAGCAACTTTATCTGTGATTGGTGGACGGTGGAAACCGGTAATTATTTTCAATCTTTTGCAGAATGATATCTTACGCTTCGGGGAATTGAAGAAAAAAATCGAAGGTATTACCCAGCGCATGCTTACTAATCAACTACGGGAATTGGAGAAAGATAAGATTGTCACGCGAAAAGTCTATGCTGAAGTACCGCCTCGTGTAGAATATTCCCTTACAGATTATGGTCGTACTCTGGAACCAATTATGATTTCCATGAGAGATTGGGGAGCAGAGCATATGCATGTAAAATGTGATGAGTCCTCGCCTTTGTAAAGCAATGGAGGAAATTTAGTCGGTAAAATTTGCTCCCTAAACAGGGTAAGCGCATATATCTAAAAAAAAGACGCTCAATTGAACGTCTTTACCTTGCCAGAGTAATAGTTTCTGGAATTTATTTTAGGCTGACTCTTCTGATTCTGGGGAAATTTCTGCACGTCCCCTAGAACCATTCATTCTCAATAAGCCCTTGGTAACTTCAGCTACATCTACACCAGTAGTTTGACGTAGCTGTTCTACAAAAGCTGCCATTTTAGTGGCATTGCTACCACCATTTGCATCAATAACTGTAACTTTTTGTACATCAACCTCTGGAATACTAGAAGCCATTGCTTTGAGCAATACATCCAATTTTTGTAGTAAAAAGATTTCCTTGGCATTACTTCCAGCGGATTGCCAGGACTCTGCTAAACTTCTTGTACCCTCGGCTTGAGCTTTCCCTTCTTCAATAATTTTAGCAGCATCACCCTTAGCTTTAGCGATCGCTCTTTTGGTTTCGGCTTCTGCTGGTGCGATAATATCGGCGATGAGTTGCTGTTGTACCTGTTTGATACGTTCGGTCTGTACTGCGATTTCTGCTTGGGTTTTAGCGAGTTTGGTACCAACATCCGATTCTGCTTCTGCAACTACAGCGACTCGTTTAGTAAGTGCATCTCTGACTCTTCTTTGAGCTTCTACTTGAGTGGTTGCTAATTCTTTTTCAATTTTTCTCAGAGCTACTAAACGTTTGTTTTCTGATGAGTTAATAACTGATTGTGCTTTCGCTTTCGCTTCAGCAATTCTTGCATCTCGTAATAATTCTGCTTGTTGTTTCCGTCCGATGGAGTCAAGATAGCGTACATCATCGGAAATATTCTGGATTTGTAAACTATCTAAAACTAAACCAATTTTTTCTAAGTCGTCTTCAGCTTCATCTAAAAGACTTTTAGCAAAAGCAATTTTATCTTCGTTTACTTGTTCTGGTGTTAAGCTTGCTAAAACTCCTCTTAAGTTACCTTCTAAGGTCTCTTTTGCGAGCTGTTCTATTTGTTTACGATTTTTACCTAAAAGTCTTTCAATTGCATTATGAATTATTGGTTCTTCACCTGCAATTTTGATATTTGCAACACCTTCTACATTTAAAGGGATACCACCTTTTGAGTAAGCATTCGACACCTTGAGGTCGATAATCATGTTACTCAAATCCATGCGAAAAGTCTTTTCTAAAAGTGGTGTTTGAATACTGCTACCACCCTTAACTAAACGGTAACCAATTTCGCTACCATCAGAAGCTTTATTTTTACCACCAGCAAAAATCAATACCTCATTAGGTTGACAAATATGATATAAATTCCGAATTACCCAAAAACAAGCAGCTGTACCAGAACCGAATAGACCTAATAATAAAGCAAGAATTTCCATGACTTAATTTTTGATGATTGTAATAATTGATTCGATGATTATTTGAAGATTATTTGAAAAAATATGGAGTAATAATTGGTCATTATTTGACTATTTTTTGCACCACTAAAAATTTTCTTACTTCTGCTTACTTGTCAAAGTCCCAATAACATCAATACCTAAAGTTTGATGAATGCTTTCAAGATACTGAGTTAATATCTGCGGATAAACTTTCACTAAACTTGCTAAGGATTCACCATCACCATTATCAACAACACTAACTTTATTTAATTGCAGTCTTCGGGGAATCTCTACAGCTTCCTTAAGAATAGTCTCCAACTGCTGAATGACAAACAATTCCGATGCATTAACTTGAGTTTCCTGCCAAACTTGAGATAGCATTTCATTAGCTGATGCTGCTGCTTTGGCATTTTCTGCGATCGCTGCTGCTTCTCCTTTTGCACGTAGCTCTTTTGCTTGTTGGTATGCTTGTGCTGGTAATACGGATTCTGCTTCTAAACGCAGACGTTCTAATTCTGCTCGTAATTCCTGTAGTTTTTGCTCGAATTTAGCACGTTTTTCTTTAGCGATCGCAATGGTAATTTCTTCTTCTGAGGATGCTTGTTGTTCGAGTTTTGCTGTCACTTTACGCAGTTCGTTTTCTTGCTCTAAGATGGCTATTTTATCTTGAGTTTTTGCAACCTCGGCTTCTTGTTCGCATTCAGCTTCTTGTTTTTCTGCTTCCCTGAGAGCGTCAGATTCAGCAATTTCAGCATCTCTAACGATAGCAGCAATTCTAGTTCTGCCGATGGAACTTAAATAATCTACATTATCGGAAACACTTTGAATTTTCAAAGTATCAATTTGTAAACCCAATTTCATTAAATCGCGACTTACATCTGAGGTAATCCGTTCAACAAACTCTAGACGGTCTTCATTTACCTGTTCTGGTGTTAAGTTAGCTACAACCCCCCTCAGATTACCTTCCAAGGTTTCTCTTGCAACCCTTAATACTTCCTTGCGATCGCTTTTGAGAAATCTTTCAATCGCATTACCGACAATATTGGGATTACTAGAAATTTTCACATTAGCGATCGCTTGAATATCTAATGGTGTTCCTCCTTTAGAATAAGCGTTGCGTACTTCTACCCGGACGGGCATAGTGGTAACATCCATGCGTTTGACATTTTCTACAATCGGAATTCGGATAGCTCTTCCTCCTGCTAAGACGCGGTATCCGACTTCATGTCCATCTTTAGTTTTCCATTTTCGACCAGATATTACTAATACTTCATTTGGTTTACAAATACATAAACAGGATTTTAAAAACCAAAAAATTATTAAGGCTGTAAATACACCTAAAGCTGCGGGAAGACTGGCAAATATGAGTCCTTCTAACTGACTTTTTTGTACGGTCACGGGAGAATCTGTAGGCTCAATTTGTGCAATGGTTACTGTGTTTAGATTCGCGTTCTGTTTCAAAAAATATTTTGACATAATAGAAGTACTATTTATTATTTAATGATTACTTTTACTTTCTTGAATGATAATTTTGCTGGCAACTACACTACTCCTATCTTGCTCAAAGAATATATAAATAAAGCTGGTACAAATCCTTGAAATTCGTGATATTTAATAGTTCTTATTACGTTCTAAAGGGATTAGTTAGTTAATTATTTAGTCAGAGTAAGCTTCTCTTTAATAATGAGAATCATACTAATATAAAGATAGTAGATTCTTGTGTAATGTGTAGATTTACTCTATTTTAATTGTAAATATCTACTAAATATCTACGAATAATCTACTAACTATCTACTAATTTACTGTATGATTCTAACTATTTCCTAAACCTAACATATACCTAATTAAAAATAATCATTCTGCAACTGTAGACTAAATTTATTTAATTGATTAATTAATCAATTAAATAATAATGAATCAATAAATTCATTATTTATTTATTTATCCAGAGAATTTTCGCTAACAACCCATAGCAAATTTTTTCTAGTTTCCACAATAAAAACCCGCTCGCCATATTCAAAACCATTTGGGTCATCAGTACGTGCACTAAAATCAACAGTTGCCCCCTGTATATTTACCTGTACTTTACCTTTACAGGTTTTATCAAAAGGAACCATCACCGTCGCGAATAGACCCACCACATTTTTTGCTGATACTAAACTGTCTACCCTTTGATTACGACGTTGTACAGTTATAACAAATACAATTAAAGCACCGCAGATTATCCCTATTATGATGGCTATAAGAGCAACTAAAAATATTTGAATTTTCATGTCATTTTTTACCTTGTCTACCGTTTTTGATATACCTAACTTTTATAAGCTATCAACATCAAGAATATCCGGTATTCAAGACGTGTAAAACTCTTAATAAAATTCTGCAAAAGATTATTCAAAAGATTATTAAATCATTATTATCTTCACCCTCCTGATTAAGGTAGAGGCGATACTACATATTAACTCCAATTTTTGACTTTGCTTTTTCGGAGAAGGAAGATTAATTTTACAAAACTTTATAAATTATTACTAATACCTTAGCTTTCAGGTTTTAGTTTTCAGGTTTTAAATAAAAAATTTTAGTAACTGTCTTAACCTTCTTAGGGTATAGAATAAGTGAGAAAAACCCTAATAATCGGTATGGGCGGTTTTAGAGCGAGATGAACTTTATTAGTCATATTAGTCATATTAGTCATATTAATTAAAATTATGAATAACAATAAAGCCAATAGTCCTTTCAAAACAGATATCTCCTTAGCGTACCTATTTCTCAGACTGCTCATCGGAGTTAATTTTTTTAATCATGGATTTACCCGTATCGGGACAATACCAGATTTTGTGGAAAAAACAGTAACTAATCTGCAAGGTTCCTACTTTCCCGAACCATTAGTTAGGATTAATGCTTTTCTAGTTCCTATTGTTGAACTGATTGTAGGAATATTAATTACTTTAGGGTTATTCACTCGTGCTGCTTTGGTTGTTACTTTTGGCTTAATGGTAATTTTGATGCTAGGGGTAACATCAGTCCAAAACTGGGGTGCAGCAAGCAGTCAGCTTATTTACGGTATAATCCTATTTATTTTGCTTGCAGGTGTAAGTTTTAACACTTTTTCTATCGACCATCGATTCCGAGAGCGTCAGTCGCTGCGCTCCAATTCAGAATTAAAAATTAAAAATTATTTTTCCGTATAAGTACGGCAAATTGAAATAATGAGGTGCACAATCAGATTATTTATCTTCTGTTCCATGCCAGTATAAAGGAATGATTTCGGTCATAGTTCCCAAGTTTTTGGGGGTTATATTAACAGCAAACAGATAAATTTTAAGTGATTTTACTTATATTTGAAGTGGCTGGTAACTGATAATTTAAGGTGTTAGGCTGGGGTATTCAAAGAGCAATATATTACCAATATTTACACCAATATTGACATCAAATATTGACAATTCAAAATTTACCCCATGCATAAATTAATATCTTCTACTTTAATTACCACTACTTTATTATTTGGAGTATCCCAAAACCCTAATATTAGTATTGCCCAAACCTGTGCTTCAAAGTGTGGGAAAGCACCTTTAAGTTTCAAACCCGGTCAGTATGTGCGGGTAGAGGTCGCTAATCTGACACGTCATCCAGTACAAGTAGAAAAGCCTTATGGTGTGAAAGAAATTCAAGTACCACCAAATAAAATGTTACAAATAGACCAAGGTGATGGTACTCAGCCAAATATTTCTCTAGTGTTTTGGAGTAAAAAAGGTTTTCCACTCAAGGCTAGATTATCTAAACCATCATCTGGGATATTACGTGTAGAATTGCGTCCGGAATGGAGAAATCAAGGCGATCGCGCGGTGTATATCCGAGATGATGGTCGGGTAAGTCTTTTATAGACGAGTAGAAAAATATATAAATTTCAGGGGCGCAAGGTTTGCGCCCTTTATGATTGAATATGATAAATATTTGTCCCCAGCTTTAAAAAGACGGGACTTCCATGTTCCCGCATTATCCTGGTAAAAGTAAGAATTTATAGGGTATTAGTTAAAAGAGTTATTTATTTATTTGATGCATCTAAATTTTTATTTTGGGTGATACTTTTCCCAATACGCTCATACCATACCTGGCTCAATATTTTAACTCATGTCCCAACTACACAACCCTGCAATTAACCCCGAGATTAATAGCTTTCGTCGTCGTTTACCAAAACAGCGTTGGGAAATTCAACCCCAAAATCCCCAGCTAGCAACCCAGCTTGCACAGAAAACAAATTTATTACCTATTGTTAACCAATTATTAATTAATCGGGGTATTACAAATCCAGAACAAGCGTTAATTTTCCTGAATCCTCACACCCTGAAATTACCTTCACCCCTAGAGGATTTTCCCGATTTGGCTTTTAGTCTAGAATTACTGCAAAATAGTATTGCGACTCAAGAAAAAATCGCTATTTGCGGTGATTATGATGCTGATGGGATGACAAGTACCGCTTTATTACTGCGGAGTTTGCGTTATTTGGGAGCACTGGTTGATTATGCGATTCCTTCCCGGATGCATGAAGGTTACGGGATTAATACGCGGATTGTGGAAGATTTTAAGGATGAGGGTGTAGGGTTAATATTAACAGTAGATAATGGTATCGCAGCTTTTGAACCGATTGCTAGAGCCAAAGGGTTGGGATTAAAAGTGATTGTCACAGACCACCATGAAGTTCCCCAGAAGATACCACCTGCAGATGCAATTCTCAATCCTAAATTAATTGCTCCATCTTCTCCTTATCGTGGTGTTGCTGGTGTGGGAGTTGCCTATATTTTAGCAGTGTGTTTAGCACAACAAATGGGGAAAGCCAAAGAGTTAATTAATCCCATGTTAGAATTATTTACTCTAGGTACAATTGCGGATTTGGCTCCTTTGAGTGGTGTAAATCGTCGCTGGGTAAAACGTGGTTTGCAGCAGTTACCAAAATCTTCTTTAGCTGGAGTACAGGCTTTAATTCAGATGTCTGGGGTACAAGCAAAGGGAAGTGAGAATAGTAATCAAGCTAGTAATTTTAAAACTAATAATTCTAAAACTAGTAATTCTAAAGCTAATAATCATCAAACTATTAATCATCAAACTAATAATAAACAATCTCCAACAAAAAATAAAAAAACCCTCAAACCAGAAGACATCGGTTTTCGTCTCGGACCCCGAATTAATGCCATTGGTCGGATAGGCGACCCACAAACCGTTATAGAATTACTGACAACCGACGATATGGGAATGGCTCTAGAAAGAGCTATGAATTGTGAAGATATTAATCGTCGTCGTCAGGATATGTGTACGGAAATTGAAAAACAAGCGATCGCAACTGTAGAAGATTTGTATGCAGCTTCTTTGGAAGATGACCGGGTATTGGTTGTTGTACAGCCAGAATGGCATCATGGAGTAATTGGTATTGTGGCTTCCCGATTAGTAGAACGTTACGGGGTACCGGTGTTTATTGGTACTTACGAAGACCCAGAAGCAGACCTAGAATCAAACTCAGAATCAAACTCAGAATCAAATCAAAGACATATTCGCGGTTCTGCTAGGGGAATTCCCGAATTTCATGTGTTTGAAGCTTTGGAATATTGTGATGAATTACTTGGTAAATATGGCGGTCATAAGGCTGCGGGAGGGTTTTCGATATCTTCGACAAATCTGGAAGCTTTTCGAGAACATCTCAGTGAATTTGCGAATAAGTCTTTAGAAATTAAACACCTCAAACCTTTACTGAAAATTGATGCTCAAATTAATTTCAGCGATATTACAACTGAGCTTTACCAACAGCTAAACTCATTAGAACCCTGCGGGATAGATAACCCAGACCCAGTATTTTGGAGTGATAATGTCAGGGTGATTGAACAAGGAACCGTCGGGAAAGGTCATATCAAACTTACTTTAGCTCAGACCATCAACAACAAAGATTATAAAATTAAAGCGATCGCATGGCGTTGGAGAGAATATTGTCCTTTACCATCACGTTTAGATATTGCTTATAAACTCAGGGAAAATGACTTTAATGGTAATAGTACTATTGAGTTGGAAGTAATTGGAGCCAGAATTCCCCTTAGCTCATCCCCAAACAACGCTAGTAATGAAATTAGTCATAAATATCCAAATAAACCTACTACAAGACTATTTACCCATCAGGAGCGTCAATATAGCTGCGCTATCTACCCCAATGGAAATTCTCAAGAACTACGAATTAAAAATCCTGAAGGTAAAGTACTTGCTTTCACAATAGGAGAATCCACAGCTTTAATTGGGAAATCTCGTCAAGAAGCGAAAGAGATTGATGCTTCTCAACCCCCTTACAAAAATATTATTCAAGCAGCTTTGAATTCTTTATCAACCCACAATCGAGAGTAAATTGGGATGGTATATTAACCAATAGTTGATTGCGATGAGACGAACTATCCATCAATCGCGATCGCTTCAATCTATTACCTAAATTTATCACCTAAACTTAATTTAAACTTTAAAGCCCCAGTTTGTCGAAAAGTGACAACGGGGCAGATAATACAAGTAGATAATACAAAGGGAGAAAAAACCCTTTGGTATTACATATTTGGTATTACATATTGCCGTTGCGAAACGCCAAGATGAAAATTACTATTGGTCCAGCCAACATGATTAGTGCTACAAACACTAACTGAAAAATTACCTCAAAGTTGATATTGGCTAAAGCTTCCATGTTCCTCTCCCTTGTTTTAAAAAAGTTAAATCATACGAACGTAATATCTGCATTCAATCATATCTGGCAACCGTCTCTTTAATTTAATTAATTTAACAAAATTACAAAAAATAAAATAAAGTACTAAAGTACTTATATGAAGGGAATTGGATATAGGGAATTTGGAGACTTGAAAAATAATGGCGTTGACTCAGTCTGTCCTCAAAAAGTTATTAACGAGAAAGCCCTTACCTCTTAGAACTTACACTTTACCCCCAGTGGGAGTTTTATAACGGTTGAAAGCTTGATATTGCATGGAGGTTTAAATTATGGCAACTTGGGAATGCGTGAAACAATGTGGAGCTTGCTGCAATCTTTCACCAGCAGATCGTCCTGATTTGGAAGAATATCTCGGAGATGAGGAATTAGAACTCTATTTAAGTATGGTTGGTGAGGAAGGATGGTGCATCAACTTCGATCATCAAACTCGAGAATGTCGCATTTATGAAAATCGTCCCCGTTTCTGTCGGGTGGAGTCAGAAACATTTCAAGATATGTATGGTATCGAACCGGAGGAATTAAACGACTTTGCTATAGAATGTTGTCGTCAACAAATAGAAGCAGTCCATGGTATCCGTAGTTTGGAAATGCTGCGTTTTAATAAAGCAGTAGGAATCTAAGGCTACCCAGAGTATAGCTAAAAATGTAACTCCTAATATCATGTCCGGTTAAACATTTATCATATCTGTGGAGGCTAAGTAATAAGTAAGGAGTAATGAGTAATAAGTAATAAAGCCAGTAATAACTGTCATCTTTTCAACAGGATTGCATAGTAACGGTCTTAAGCTAACTTGATATAACTTGCAAATTTTATGGGTAAGTACAGTGTTCCCATCACTAAATTCCTGACTATAATCCGAGCCAAAAATGATCCTAAAGTTGTAATTCTTAACAATTATTTGAGAAAATGAAATAAATATAAATAAATGTCCAAATAAACAATGTCCAATCAAATTATATGTCTGGTTATATGTCTGGAAATACTGAACCAAGTATATTAAATCTTGATAATAGTTCTGCAAGTGAGGTTAAATTGCAGAATATGGAGAATATAAATAACGTGGAAATATCTGAATCGGTTACTGATGAAGCTGCGATTGCACAAACTGAGCAGGTGGATGATTTAAAAACAGGTTCTGTAAAAAAGCCCCAGTCGGTATTAATGGTTTTTGCATCAACCTTTATCACCATATTTTTAGCTGAAATTGGTGATAAAACTCAGTTATCAACCTTGATGATGAGTGCAGAATCTCATTCACCCTGGATAGTTTTCCTCGGTTCAGGAACAGCTTTAATATCCACCAGTTTACTTGGTGTACTCTTGGGTAGTCAGATGGCTAAAAGACTATCACCCAAAACCGTAGAAAGAGCAGCAGCAGGAATGATGTTACTTGTCTCAGCAATGTTATTTTGGGACGTTTTTCATTAATTTTACTAAAAATTTTGACTAAAAATTTTGACTTTTTTCTTCAGAGTAATCAATTACCAATTACCAATTACCCAAAATGAACTGGCATCTTTTAGGATTAAGCTTCATCACAGTATTTTTATCCGAACTAGGGGATAAAAGTCAAATAGCAGCGATCGCATTATGTGGACAAGGGAAATCTCCTCGTGCTGTTTTCTTCGGTACAGCGATCGCGCTGTTGCTGACTAGTTTATTAGGAGCTTTTGCTGGTGGAATTGTCGCAGAATTTATACCTACTAAAACATTAAAAGCGATCGCTGCTGTGGGATTTGCAGTTTTGGCTTTACGATTACTCTTTTTCGGTGAAGAAGAATCGGATCAATTAGAAGTGGAAGCAATTCAAGAAGTTACCGAAGAGTCTGTAATAAAATAAGCCCGATGGACGGGCTTTTTTGGTGAAAGTAGCTTTGATAGTAACTGTCATAGTAGCTGTCTACATTACTGTGGAAATATCCTAGCTAATTTGAACTTAGTTTAAGAATAAAGGCTATTAGATTTCATTCTTAGACTAAACTTTCAGATGCAATTCTGACGAAATCAGAAGATTTCTATGATTTAACTTACCACTAATTTTTCCAGCACCAACCCAAAAGAAAACTACCAACAAATAACTTCACACCTTCTAAAGACCAATACATACCGTGAAGTAAATTCATTCCTGTAGGAACTTCAGAAGTCTCTGCAAATAGACGTAGTTGAATTCCGGTCGCTGACATCTGTGGTGATAATAAATAGGTGTTAGCTAAAGATACAGCTAAAAGTATAACCGCAAAGACAATTGCTCCTGTTTTCAACCATTGCAATGGTTTATTATCAATCGATTTAAATGCATCTGCCTGAGTTTTAGTTATTGCTAATATACCTGTTAAAACTACAGCCGCAGATAACAATTCAATACGGTTAAAATTCCAAAAAACTAAATATCCAGCGCTAGCAAAACTGGCTTGTGTCATCATCCCAGAAATATACAGGCTAGGCATAATCACCCAGTCTAATAATAGGCTTGCACTCAGCCAGAAACCTAAAGTTAATATGACAATGTTTTTCCAAACAGGGCTTTTGTATTCAAATCTAGAAGTAATGTTCATAATGAATAATTTCGTTTCTATGATTACTAGTGTGCAACCTAATAAGTGGATTTGACTACACATCTCAATTAACATTTACAATTGTCGGGTTTATAGAAGCTCAAAATATAAAAATATACCCAGAATTAAGTTTATAGCTAATTATTTGTAACTTTTAAAACTAATACATTACAAAGTGTTTCGTTGAGTTAAATAATTGCAATCATTGCAACGATAGTTTGCTGATGAATTTTTACCCTTGTATGAAACAAAGCTAAAATGAGTATTTATACACTCTTATTACTTTTTAATAAAATAACTTTTACGATATAAGCTTTTATTAAACTTAAATTACCCTAGATATAAATAGGAATTACTTAAAGTTCCTTAAATTATCGGCTTTTTAGGTCTTCTGCGATAGGGAAGTTAATAATGTTGCCATCCTTGAGGTCTAAAATAAGATAATTCTCGTTACAATTGTTCCCATTTTAATAAATTCAGAAGGCGTAGTAAATTCTGAAAATCAATTTAATTTTATGATAAATGAGTAACATATTTTTACAAGTATTAAAACAAGTATTACAATTTGCTTGCTTAATGGGGATAGGAATAGCTTATATTCAACCGACAACTCCCGCAGTACAGTTGAGAGATGGCAAAGTTTACTTTGTTCAACCACCACGACTATTTTTATAAAAATAATTTTAGTTTCTAACCCTCTTTTATCACTTCTAGAAAGCTAATCGCTGTAAGGCTTTCAGAGACTGAGTTTCAGATTTTTATATTTAGCATTCTAACAATATTAGGAAATAAAGCCTCAAATATAGACTGGGCAAAACTTAGAGTTTTTCGGTTCGATTTTTGTTTTCCGAAAGTGATAGAAAAGGGCTAATTTCTTGGAAGCTAAAACTATGTTGATTGAGATATAAACAGGACTTACGCACGGACTATGTATTTAAGTCATTACGACCGTAGGGAAGTAATCTCAAAGCCTTATTTTCGTTACGAGTGCGTAAGTCCTAATAAAGTAGAGACGTTATAAATGTTATGAATAACGTCTCTACGTAAGTAAGATTTCTACCCTAAATCATGCATTAAGTAAGTTTGCGTCGATAACAAGCAAACTGCATAGAAAAATTAGCCATACCAGAACTGATAGTACGTAAATTTCCAGCGTATTTGAACATTTTTGCTAGAGGTACTTCTGCACTAATAACAGAAGTATTTGCACTTACCTGAGAACCTAGAATTAAACCCCCCCTTGCAGACAAGTTACCCTGTACTTTACCTACCATATCTAATGGTGTTTCAACTTCCACTAGCATGATAGGTTCGAGTAAATAAGGTTTTGCTTTTTCATAAGCTTCTTTAAAAGCTTTATACGCTGCTATTTTGAAAGAAAATTCAGAAGAATCTGTGGGATGGAAACTACCTCCGGTGAGAACAACTCTCACCCCAGTTACGGGATACCCTTCTAAGAAACCGGAATTCATAGCTTCTTGGAAACCTTTCTCACAACTAGGAATGTATTCTTTAGGGATAGCTCCTCCCACTACATGATTATCAAATATAAATGGTTGATCGCTGGGTTCAATGTAACCGGTAACGTGACCATATTGTCCGGGTCCTCCAGTTTGTTTTTTGAATTTGAAATCAAACTCAGCCAGATTGGCGATTGCTTCTTTGTAAGCAACTGCTGGTTCGCCGATGTAAACTTGAGTTTGGTACTCTCGTTTAATTCTTTCTAGATAAATATCTAGGTGTAGTTCTCCCATACCAGAAATCAGAGTTTCTCCTGATTGGGGGTCTGTTGTAACTTTAAAGGTAGGATCTTCTTTCCCAAAGCGGTTGAGTGCTCTAGAAAGACGTTCTGCGTCCTGCTGTTTTTTAGGACTAATAGCTAAAGTCACCACTGGTTCGGGGATAAACATACTTTCTAGGGAAACAAACGGTTTTTCAGAACATAAAGTATCCCCAGATGCGCATTCAACACCATTCAGTGCCACAATATCCCCAGCGATCGCAACAGCAATTTCTTCTCGTTTATTTGCATGCATTTTGAGGATTCGACCGATTTGTACCTTTTCACCTGTACGAGAGTTATATAGTTTATCTCCCGGTTTTAATTTACCAGAATAAATTCTGATGTAGGTGAGTTGTCCGAAGGATTCCATAGTTAATTTAAAAGCAAGAGCAACTAGATTCCCTTCTACTTGGGGATAAATAATTGTCCCTTCTTGAGTTTCTACAGCTTCTCTATCTAAGGGAGATGGTAAATAGAGAGTAACTGCATCTAGGAGGTCTTGCACTCCTTTATTTTTAAAAGCAGAACCTAGTAGTACAGGGGTTATTTCTAAATTTAAAGTTCCCTGACGAATAGTTTTCCAAACCAACTTTTCAGAAATATTCTGCTCATCTATAAGCAACTGGGTCATCTCTTCAGAATACAAAGAGAGAGTATCAAGCATTTTCTCTCTTCCTTGCTGTGCTTCCTCTAGCAATATATCAGGAATAGCTTTCTTGACTACATCAGTACCCATATCTCCTTGATAATAATGAGCCTCCATCGTAATCAAGTCAATTACACCTTGAAAATCACCTCCACTACCAATCGGATACTGGAGTAAAACAGGATTTAAACCCAAGCGATTGACCATTCCTTGCAGTACTTGAAATGGATTTGCACCCAGCCTATCCATCTTGTTGATAAAAGCTATTCGGGGCACATCGTAACGTTTCATTTGCCTATCTACAGTTACCGACTGGGACTGCACTCCAGCCACGGCACACAGAACCATCACAGCACCATCCAACACCCTCAAAGCACGCTCTACTTCTATAGTAAAATCCACATGTCCAGGAGTATCAATTAAGTTTATATGGGTATCCTGCCAAACACAGCTAGTAGCAGCTGAAGAGATAGTAATACCATGCTCAATCTCTAAAGGAGTCCAGTCTAAAGTCGCTCCACCCGCATGCACTTCCTCCATTGCGTGAATTCTGCCAGTGTAGAAAAGAATTCGCTCCGACAAAGTTGTCTTACCAGAGTCGATATGGGCAGAAATACCAATATTTCGGATGCGTGTTCGGGGAATCATGATCAAAACTCTACTATTTCAATTATTTCTTTAATTACTAAATCTTGTCTAACTCAATAAACAAGTTCAATACAAAAACTCAACAGACAAGCAAAAACCACTCTATAAATGAGTGGTAAAACACTTGTATTACAATAATACTACAATAATCCTATTAAGCTGTAAAGTTATAGTAAATAATCATTGAGGGTCGATTTTGAAGAGAGTTAGAGGAGAGTTGATGGTTGAGGGTAAGCCCTACACCAGAAAAGTAATATTATTTCATTTCATTTTATTTTATTAATTATACAAGTCTTTCTTCTTGTGAAAAAACCTCCTAACCCGAAAGCATACCGCTGTAACTAAAAATCTCACTTCCTACTTCTCCTTATAAGTCCATACACCATCATCCCAGTCATAGTCTGAAGGTGGTTTATCCAGCCAATATTCACAACGCTTCCAGTGCATAATAGCTGCGGGGTCGTGGTTGTCAATATCAATAACTTTAGCGAATTCTGCTTGAGCGGATGTGAATTGACGGTTGATATATAAATGTCGTGCCTTGTGATAATGTTCTATGATAGTGAGTCTTTCACTTTCTATAGAATCGGTACGTAACCCTATCAATTGATATATGGCAACCGGTTCATTTCTACCTTTAACGCGGATATAGTCTAGTTCCCTTGCCCATACTTTATCATGACAGCGCTGGTATGTATTTTCACTGAGAATAATATCACAGCCATACTGTTTGCTAACGCTTTCTAATCGCGAACTGAGATTAACACCATCGCCGATAGCTGTGAATTCCATACGTTTACTGGAACCAATATTACCACTAATTACCGTATCAGAATTTATACCAATACCAATATTTATCCTAGGTTTACTTTCAGCATGACGACGAGCATTGAATTCCTTTAAGCGATCGCGCATTTCTAAGGAGCTTTGAACAGCCATCCAGGCATGTTCTGTAAGTGGTAAGGGGGAACCAAAAACAGCCATAATGGCATCACCAATGTACTTATCGAGGGTACCCTTATACTGAAATACAGCTTCGACCATAGATTCAAAATATTCATTGAGCATACTTACCACCTCCTCAGCTTCTAGGTTCTCTGTAAGGGTAGTGTAGCCACGAATATCAGAAAATAAAATCGAAACTTCTTTGCGATCGCCTCCTAATTTAGCATCATCTAGTTTTAATAGTTCTTCTGCTAGCTCTTGAGTCATGTAACGATACATAGTGCTCTTCAAGCGCTTTTCATCGCTAATATCATCCATAACAATTAGAGCACCGCGGACTTGATTCTGGTCCCTAGCATCAGCAATAGTATTAATGGAAAGATTAATACTATTCTGCTCTTTTTCAGGGGATATCAATACTCTATCGGGGTAATACTGTTGACGGTATCTTAATTCTGCTGCATCTAAAGCATCTGCACACCACTTGCTAAAATCACCTTCTTGAATTTGAATAACTTCTGTAATTGATTTACCTTCTAAACGTTCTTCATCTCCAATTCCCAGTAAATGTTTAGCACTCTCATTTACAGCTAAAATATTACCGGATTTGTCTGTAGAAATCACACCATTAGAAAGACTACGCAAAATATCGCGCTGCATCTGTTCTTGCTGCTTGACAGTAGCGAACAGTTGAGCATTTTGCAATGCTACACCAGCTTGAATATTAAATGCTTCCATAAACTGCTCATCATTACTATCAAAGCTCGCTTGGAAGCAATCTGGTGCATCAGGCCAATTTTGAGGGTTATATGGTCTAAAATCCCCAGATTTCTTTTTATTGACTAACTGAGTTACCCCAATTAGCTCTCTATCGGCATTAAATACCGGCATACATAGTAAACTACAGGTACGATAGCCATTTTGGCGATCCATTTTCCTCGCAGTATCAGAATCCTTATGTTCGTACAAATCAAAAGGAATATTGAGCTTAGTTCCGGTAGCTGCGACCTTACCTGCAAAACCAATACCAACCGGAACTCGTAATTCTTTGAGACAACCATTATCCAGAGTAATTTTAGTCCACAATTCTTGGCGATCGCGGTCTAATAACCATAGGGTACTGCGGTCAGCATTCATTAGTTCTTTAGCTTCATCCATCACTCTTTTGAGAGTGTCTTCTAAGTCTAAGTTGCTTTGAGAAAGGGATTTTACAGCTTTCATTAAAGCAGCAGCAGCTCTTTGCTTTTGAGTTGCAACATAGAAAGAACGGGAAGATTCTAAAATTAATCTAATTGAAGGAGCAAACTGTTGAAATAGTTGATGGTCGTTTTCGGTAAAACCATTAATATCAATACGTTCTGATAAAGGAGTATCTGTGTTATGTGATGAAAGATTATTTGATGAAAGAAGTTTATTAAGTAACTGTACCACTGCCACTAAATTACCTTGTTCGTTTAATAAAGGTAAAGCAAGCATGGTATATGTGCGATAACCAGTTAACTTTTCTTGTTTCTGAGCAAATCTTGAACGGTTATCATGATAAAAATCGAAGGGAATATTAACTACTTTTTTTTGAGTAGCAACTTCACCAGCAATTCCTTTATTTGCAGGAATTCTAATTTCTAAAGGACGGTCTTTATCACCTGCTGCAACAATTGACCACAATTCTTGCTTTTCTTCATCTAATAAAAATATTGTTGTCCTGTCTGCACCTAATAACTCTCCAGTTTTTAAAGTTATTGATTGCAGCATTTCCTGTAAGATATTTTCAAACCCCTGAGAATCTAGCATAGAGAGGGTTTGATTAACAACCAATAACTTCTGCTCTACTTCGCTAACAACTTGTTTAAAAGTGTCTTGAGTCAAAGGAGCCAGAAAGCTAGAAATAGTCCCCTGTTGATTTGCTAAAGTACCTACAGGGGCAGAATTTTCTTGGTTATTCCTTTCTGTACAGTTACTGTCATGATGAGAGCTAACACCAATCATCATATCGGTAGTTTCACTGCGACTACGGTGATGCACTGACATATTTTTTTTGATATATAAGTAGATTTAGGCTTATTTAATCAAGGCAATAAATATATTTAAAAGTTGTCATTAACAACAGAATTTATTGATTGATTTAATAGTATTTACAGTTTAATCTTGCTTTAAATAAAATGTCATCTTTCGTTGAATTCATATTTAGTTAAATAACTGTATTAATTTAGTAAATAAGATTAGAAAAAATAATTTTATGAAGAAATATTTTTATCAATAAAAATTTCATAGTATTATAACTTTAATTTACTTTTTAATTAAATTTCATACTTACTTTTTTAATTGTTTAGAATACTGTTTTTAAAAAGGTTTAGTAGTGATGGAAAAATATAAGCCATTTTCTTGTAATGTACCTTGATCAGAATCTACAGAAATTAAAGGAATACCCCAGTCAAGACGTGCACTCAGAATATTCCCCTGACTAAACTGCAAACCCAAACCGACAGCAGCTAGAGTGCTATTGACTGGGTTATTGCTAGAACCACTGTTCCAACTAGTACCAATATCAAAAAAGGGAACAACTTGTAGGAGAGATTGTGATTTTTTTAATATGGGTAAGCGTAATTCTGCTGAGAGCAGCGCTCCGTTATCAGTGAGAAGTAAATCTTGACGATAGCCACGAACACTACCGAAACCACCATTACCAAACTGCTCTGTAGGAACTAGAGTATTATCTGCTAGCTGTACATCTCCTCGTACAAATAGTAACGTATCTGGAGCTAGTAAACGTACCCACTGAGCTTGACCTCGCCAACTTAAAAACCGCGAATCAGGCACACCATCATTTATTGTGGCATTAAATGCATTAAATCCCACATTAAATTGCGATCGCGCTGCAATGACTTGAGTACTACTGCGTTTTGTCCATTCTTGGAAAAAACGAATTGCAGAAATGCGGGTACGTCCCTCATCATCTGCTCCAATAGATGGAAATGGTTGTTCATCTTCTAAAAAAGAGGCTTTACTTTCTCGACGAGATGCGGTAATTCCTAAATTAAATTCTTCAGATGATGACTGAAATAATGGTTGACGTAAAGTTAATTCATAGTAACGAGAGTTAGATATTATATCAAGGCTATTAAAGGGATCTTCAATAACTTTACTATTAGTATTACCGTAGGAAAATTCAATTTTAACATTACGAGAATTGATTGGTAATGAGTAGATTGCATCTATTCCATTACTACCGTCTGTATTGGTATAACCTACATTTAAATTATCTCCAAATCCTAGTAAATTAGCTTGCTGTAGTTGAGCACGACGACGGATACTACCAACGCTAGGAGAACGACCATTATCTATAGTCAAACTAGAGCCAAATGTACGATTTTCTTTTAAGGTAATATCAAGAATATTTGAACCTGTACCAGAACCAGACATCAACTCAGCTGATAAATTTTTGATTAGAGGATCTGATTGGAGAATTCTTAAAGATTCTAGTAACCGGGGAATATTTACTGGTTTTTTAGCTGATGAAGCTATACGATTGCGTATATAGCTAGAATTAAGTCTTTTAAGTCCGTTAATATTGATAGATTCTAGTCCACCTTCAACCACTTTGATTTTTATCGTGCCATCTGTAATAGTTTGTGGTGGAATTAAAGCACCAGATGTAATGTAACCTTTGTCAACATAAAGTTTAGTAATTGCAGAACGAGCTTGCATTAATTCTGAAAAAGATAGTTGACGCTCTGTGAAGGGTTTGAGAATTTCTAACAGTTTTTCTTGACTAAAAACTGTACTACCTTCGACTTCAAATTCTTTAACTAGAATGTCTCCAGATAAGTTTTCTATTGTTGGTTCTGTATTCGGTTTTATATTTAAATTCTCAGAATCAGGAGAATTTAAGTATTCTTCTGGGGGAGGTAATTGGGGTTTAACTGATAAAAAATCCGGTTGCTCATTAATAATATCTTGCAGATTGAATGGTAATTTAATCTGTCTAGGAGATGTCAATATACTTTGATTTCGATTTTTTTTATTGGCTAATTTCCAATTTAATAAGATGGATTTAGGAGTCTTGATAAAACTATCTTCGGTTTTTAAATATTGATTTTTACCACTATTATCAATATTTAACGGAACTTGAAATGTATTAACTCCAGTATTAAATTCAGCAAAAGTTAGATTATTGCTTTCTAGAATATTTTTTTCTTTAAATAAAGATGGTGATGAATTACTAGTTAGTGGTAAAAAGTTTTTTGCTGGAGAATATTGGTCACCACAAACTCTATCTTTACACGGCTTGATAAACTTAATCTCTCCATAGGCAACATCTATTTTTATTGCACATAGAGTTAAGGTCGCAACTAGTAAATAAATATATCTTGCCTGGCAAGACAGCCAAGATAAAGGTAGATAATTTCCCCTAAACATTTATAGTTAATCCTTTCCTAAGAACATCTACGATTTAGATATTAAATTTTGCTATGTAAATATTCTTCCCAAATCTTTGAACATAATTTCATAATTAGAGAATATAACTAGTATCTTTTTATCAAAAAAAGATAGTAAATAAATATTTTAGAAATGGCTTCAGTATTTACAGCTATTTTCAAAAAAAATAATTTAATAATTACATAAATACCGAAGATGTATCAAGGAAGTATATAAAATAAATATGATACAAAGAATTATAAATTTATTAGTAAAAAATTAACTATGAAATTACGAATATATAACTAAGTAAATAACTTTTTTTTCAATGAGAATAGATAAACAATGTTTTATTTTTATTGAAAAAATATATTTTTGGTATTTATACTAAAATGATTTATTCCATAGCTATCTTATTAAAAAAATAAATATAAGATTAATAAAAATATATCCGAAGACTTAACCATGACATTCCTAATGGTTGAGAAGAAAATTTTATACAGACATATAAAAATGATTAAAAATACTAAAAATGTCAAATAATAAATTAAAAGTAATACTGTCTGTCGTTGGAACTGCTGTCATCGCTGTTGGTGGAGTTTCAACTTATTTATATTTAAAGGGAGGACCAGGTGGTACTATTTCAGATGCCGCTGGTAGTGCAGAGTTAGTTCCCGATGAAGCTTTATTAGCAACTTATATTTCTACAGATCCACAAACCTGGGCAAAATTGCAGGAGTTTGGAACCCCAGAAGCACAAAAGTTAGTGGAAAAAGGAATAAATGATTTCAATAAAAACTTAGAAAAGGATGATATGTCCTATGAAAAGGATATAAAACCTTGGATTGGTGGTGTAATGATTGCAATGCTACCAGAGAACCAAACACAGCAAGTTCAAAGTGTTCTTAGGAAAAGATCGCAACCTAATATGCTAATGGTGATAGGAGTAAAAGATAAATTAGCAGCATTGGACTTTTCTAATAAATTAAAATCACAAAAGGATAGCAAAACTAAAGAGATTGATTACAAAGGTGAGAAAATCATCGAAAATATTAGTAAAACAGGAAGTTCCAGCTATGTAACTCTCATCAACGATCGCTTAGTAATTGCACCTCAAAAATTAGCTGTAGAACAAGCAATTGACACTTATAAAGGTGAACCTTCTTTGATAAGTAAAGAAGGTACGAAGGATCTGTTCAAGAAAAATATCAACTTGCAAAATACTCTATTACAAGTTTATATACCCAATTACTCAGATACTTTACAAAAATTAAGTGCTGCTAATTCTGCTTCCTTACCACCGGCAACCCTCAAGCAGTTAAAATCATTGAAAGGTATGGTGTTTGGTGTTGGGGTTGATGACGCAGGTATTCGCATGAAAGCGATCGCAAGTTTAGATCCGGAGTTGAACACGTTCCAAAATGAAGATACTTCCTCTGATGTAATTAAAACATTACCGGTAAATACAATCGCTTCAATTAATGGTAAAGGTCTGAAGAATGTCTGGACAGCTTTTGTGAAACAGTCTCAAGATTATCCCGAACTGGGACAAGCTATCGAACAAATACGTCAACAGACTCAAACTCTTAATCTTAATTTGGATAAAGATGTTTTTAGCTGGATGGATGGAGAATTTACAGTTGCAGCAGTTCCAGGAAATCAGGGTATATTAGCAAATACTGGTTTTGGTGGTGCAATTATTGTAGATTCGAGCGATCGCAAAACTACGGAAGCAACTTTGAATAAGTTAAATAGTATTGCTCAAAAACAAGCACCTTTTAAAATTGCAAAAGCTCAAATTAATGGTAAAGAGGTTACCCAATGGTCGGTACCAGGACAGGGTGCTTTAATTAATCACGGCTGGTTAGATAACGATACAGTATTTTTAGCTGTCGGAGATCCAGTTGCAAAAAGTATTATTTCTCCACAGGGTTCCTTGAAGGAAAGCGATAATTTCAAAGCGATCGCTGGTTCTTTACAACAACCAAATGGAGGTTACTTCTATATGGACATGGATCAAACTATGAAAATAGTTAATCGTTTTGCTCCTACACAGAGTTTCCCACCAGAAGCTAGAGCTATCCTTTCCTCTATTCGTGGTGTAGCGATTACCGGTAGAAATCCCGATAAAGGTACTTCCGAAGCAGAACTACTATTAGCACTCAGACGCAATACTACTGCTAAAAAATAAAAGGTTATAATTTCAAATTAAATACTTTTGTAAAATTGATTAGATATTTTATCTAGATTGTGGGTTTTCAATAGTAAATATTCAGTGTTAGATAGCTATATAGCTAAGCAGTAGATATTAAATAATTTGGCTTGAGTGCTTATATTAGAAGAAAACTAAAAATAGAGAAAGTGTAAAGAAAGAAAAAAAGGAAAAGAGAAGCAAAAAATATTCAATTAGTACCACACCAGCTAAAACATTTTGGAAAGGATTTGGGGGATTCTCCCCAAGTCTTTTTTCTTTTATTCTTAAAGCTTCGATTTTCTCCAATTTTCATATCAAAGTAAGTCAAATCGCTTCGCTCCAATTCAAAATTCCGGCATTCAAAAAAAATATCCGGCATTGGTCAAGATGTTAAAAGAACCTTCTAACTCAAAAGTATAAAACCATATTTATCCCTTTTTCTTCCTACTAACCTTAGAAACTTTACGTTTATTTACAGTCGAAGACCCATTATCCTGACGATGGGTTGCTGCTTTTACTAACAAAGACTCCGCAAAAGCGATCGCATCCTGAGCTGATTTTCCACCAGCAAGTTGTGCAAGTTCATCTCGACGTTTCGACGTGTTGTCTAAAGTTTTCACTTTAACTATAGTACGTTCTTCTGTGTGTCCGTTACTTATTTCCTGCCCCTTAGATTGATTTATAACCTGCTTCTCTACGCGAAAATGCTTATCTGCCATTGCCGCAACCAAGGGTTGGTGAGTCACACATAATACCTGCTGTCGATGACTGAGTTGATGTAGTTTTTCTGCGATCGCTTGAGCGACTTTTCCAGAAACACCCACATCTATTTCATCAAATACCATGGTTCCTACGGCATCTGCGGGAGAAAAACAGGCTTTGAGAGCGAGCAGGAAACGACTCATTTCTCCACCGGAGGCTATATCACATAAGGGTTGTAGAGGTTCTCCCGGATTGGGACTAAATAGGAAATTAATTTTATCTGCCCCGTTTAAAGATGGACTAATTGGAGCAATTTCAACTTGAAACTTGACCTTTTCCATCGCTAAAGGTTTGAGTTCTTTAATTATCTGCGCTTCCAATTTTGCAGCAGCTTTGCGACGTAATTTAGTTAACTCTTCACACTCTTGAACAAGTATTGCTAAAGTAGCTTTTTCTTGTTCTTCTAAACTTTCAATGGAATTTTCGCTATCGTCAATTTCTGCTAATTCTGCTTGAATTTCTTCGTAATGATGAATAACCTCAGCTAGAGTCGGACCATACTTACGACAGATATGCTTTAGGTCTTGAATTCGGTCTTCCACTTCCTCCAAACGTTGGGGGTCAGCTTCTAAGTTGTCCCCATAAACATTAATTTCCCGCGAAACTTCTGCGACCATTGCTTGTGCATCTTTGACCAAATCCAGTAAAGACTGTAACTCACTGTCATATTCGACCATCTCATCAAGAATAGCTTCGCTGTTTCCCAGTAAATCCGTAGAAGTCGGAGCTTCACCATCATTTTGATAAAGAGCTTGGTAAACTTTGTAACTCATTTGCTGCAACTCAACCACATGATTGAGACGCTCCATTTCCTGTTGCAGCTTTTCTAATTCATCAGCATCTTCGAGATTTGCTTCCCCTAACTCCTTCTCTTGATACTTGAGTAAATCCAACTTTTGTAAGCGATCGCGTTCGCTAGTACGTCGCTTTTCCAGAGCTTGACGTGCTTCTTGATAAACGCTAAAAGCTGATCCTACAACAGCACGATGCTTGAGTAGAGATTCACCACCATAAATATCCAACCATTCACGTACCTGAGTCGCTTCCCCGACTAAAGCATTTTGTCCTTGAGCGGTAATTTCTACCAGACGCTCCCGTAATTGGGACATGAACTGACGGTTAACTAATATTCCATTGACTCGCGAACGACTGCGTACATTATTGGTAGTTGCTGTTATTTCGCGACTGATAATTACCGAACTATTATCTGAGGTATCATCTTCTTCTATGGGGTCAATTTCCTGTTCGCTCAACCAAGCCCTCAAAGCTGAGTTTGTTCTAAAAGTACCTTCTACCATGGATTTATTAGAACCGGTACGAATTACCCGACTAGAGATTTTCCCCCCCAATACCGCATCAATCGCGTCCAGTATGATGGACTTACCAGCACCGGTTTCGCCAGTTAAAACATTGAGTCCTCCGCCAAATTCCAAATCCAGCTTGTCAACCAGGGCAAAATTCTCAATTCGCAATAGCGACAACATTAAGCAAAACTCTCCCTTAACATAGATGCTGGACAATTCAGTATCTCAAAGACTTCCGGGAATTCTCCCATCCGCAACCTTTTTTCCTTACTAATATTGAATTAACGAGTTTGTCATAGTACGAGTTTACCAAACTTAGCTTAATTGCAGTTTAGCGGACATTAAAACTAAATCATAAAAAATTTTAAGTTACAAAAAATGAAAAAATATTTCTATTAATCTGAAAATAATAATTAAAGATAGAAAATAAGCATTAGGACTCGTTGTTAAAAATAGATAGCAAGAGCCTTTGCAATACTCAATCCTGAATAATTAACTAACCCCCAGGTACACCAAAAGGTAAACCAAAATTCATAATTCATCACTTATGATTTACAATTTACCTGCTTTTTCTGAAGATTCATCTGAAAATTTATTCCAGAGAATGATTTCTAGTCTCCAATACTATTGTTACAATACTTAACAGATGACTTCCAAATGGCGGTAAGTAAATGAATGGAAAGACAGTTCCCCCTAATTCAAAAATGAACCAGGAGGATATTAGCGCGGGTCAGATGTACGAAAGCGAATTGTCAAACGAGCGGTTAGTTGTGGTCGTAGATAATACAGATAACAAATCAGACAAAAATTTACTCCCAACTTCTAGCTTACCCAACCATGAGGAAGCTGTAATACCAGGTCGTTTGGTCAGAAATGGTAATGGTTCTAAAGAAATTAAATATGACGCTGCTGAAATTGCAGCTTACTACGAAAATAAGCCATTTCAGATATTTAAACGCGTAGTAACTGTTTTAAAACCAGCATTAGGTTTTGCTTTCGGTTTATGGTGGGATAGGAAATTAGGTAAAAAGGTCAAAACTGACCAGCGACGTGCTGTCCAGTTGCGAGATATGTTAACCAAGTTAGGTCCAGCCTACATTAAGATTGGGCAGGCTTTGTCTACTCGTCCTGATTTAGTTCCTCCAGCTTATTTAGAGGAGTTAACCAGATTACAAGACCAATTACCAGCCTTCGATAATGAAATTGCTTATCAGTTTATTCAAGAAGAGTTAGGTCAAACACCCCAAGAGATTTATTCAGAACTTTCACCAGACCCAATTGCAGCAGCTTCTTTGGGACAGGTTTACAGAGGTAAACTCAAAAGTACTGGTGAAGAAGTAGCTGTAAAAGTCCAGCGTCCCGATTTGAGAGAAAGAATTGCTATTGATTTATATATTCTCAGAAAACTTTCAGCATGGGTGCAAAGTAAACTAAAGCGAGTACGTAGCGATTTAGTCGGAATCCTCGATGAGTTAGGAGAGCGCATCTTTGAGGAGATGGACTACATCCATGAAGGTGAAAATGCCGAGCGTTTCTTTGAGCTTTATGGTTACATTGAAGATATATATATACCTAAAATTTATTGGGAATATACCAATCGTCGCGTACTGACGATGGAATGGATTAATGGTACTAAATTAACTAATACTCCAGAAATTAAGGCTCAAGGTATAGACGCTCGTTATCTTGTAGAAGTTGGAGTTCAATGTTCTTTACGTCAACTATTAGAACATGGATTTTTTCATGCTGATCCCCATCCAGGTAACTTATTAGCCACACCTGATGGTAAATTAGCTTATCTTGACTTTGGGATGATGAGCGAAATTCAACCACCACAAAGATATGGTTTGATAGAAGCCATAGTTCACGTGGTAAATCGCGATTTTGAAGGTTTGGCGAAAGATTACGTTAAGTTAGATTTTCTCACACCAGATGTGGATTTAACGCCGATTATTCCTGCATTTGCGAATGTCTTTGCTGATGCTCAAGGTGCAAGCGTTGCAGAACTCAATATTAAGAGCATCACTGATGAACTTTCGGCTTTAATGTATGAGTATCCTTTCCGGGTACCGCCTTATTATGCATTAATTATTCGTTCATTGGTCACCCTCGAAGGTATTGCTATTTATATCGATCCCAATTTTAAAGTTCTGAGTGAAGCGTATCCTTATGTAGCTAAGCGTTTATTAACAGACCAAGCACCACAGTTGAGAACTTCTTTGCAGGACTTACTATTTAAAGATGGAACCTTCCGTTGGAATAGATTAGAGAATCTCCTCAAAAATGCTCGTAATAGCCAAGATTATGATTTTGATCTCGCACTCAGTCAAGGTGTAGATTTTCTTTCTTCTGAACGTGGGTCTTTTATTCGTCAGAAACTTGTCGATGAAGCTTTTAAAGGAATGGATGCTGTAAGAAAAAATGCTTTACACAACTTTACTTTCTTACTGCGAGAAAGAGTAGGAGTTGCAGCAGTCAACGAAGTTCCTGCTGCAAATAAAGAGCAGCAAGAAACCTTAGAGCATATTAAGCGAATTTTGGGTATTCTTCAGGAAACTCGCGGTTTTGATTCATCCAAGTTAATTAATCAAGCTGTACAAATGATAGCGAATCCAGGAGTTCAGCGCTTAGGACAGCAAATTGCAGTAGAGTTTTTGCAAAAAATTGTAGCTAGAATACTTCGGGATTTATTGTTAACAGAGGAAGTTCTAAAAACTCAAAATGTACAGACTACAGGAAATAGTTGGCAGGCTAAGCAATTAAGCTTACCAGTAAAAACTGTAAAAGTTTAAATTAGCAAAACATACTCAAAATATAACTAAAGATAGTTGTATTTTGAGTATGTTTTGTGGTTAAGTTTTAAAACCAAAAATAGCTTAGTTTGGGTAGGTTATATAGACCTGGAGCGGTTTATCGGAGAGTAATAACTCAATATTATTAAAAGGAAAGTTGGTTGAGCGGTAATCTGTTTGTGCGTAAAGCCGTTCCGGCATAGCTAACGTTTAAGATGTAGTCTCTCCTGGAGAAGCGATGGTACGTAGTATCCGCCTTCGGCGATGGTGCGGTAGCACCCGCTGGAAGCGATCGCATTTTAGGATTTACATTTGTTTAATAAGAATTATTATTGTTAAGTTCATCAGAAAATAAATGAGTAACAATTAGTAATCTTCCAAGAAGAGGTAAGTAGAAGGAAGTTCTCTTTTTTTAGTTTTAATAGTGTGGATGTCTATTCAACGATTTGCATAAATTTATTCTTTTATTTTTTAGATAATATTCAGATATTTTATACATAATAATAGAAAGAAAGCACTTGTTTGTAAGATAAAGAATCATACTTTAAGTTTTTGCATACTTGTATCTGAAAGTAAAAATATTATGAGTATAAATCCAAACAAGTATACAACTATTTAAAAGTTAGTACTGAAGATTCAAGAAAAAAGGAAACAGACAAAAAAATTGTATTTGAACCTGCGCGATCGCTTATCATGTTGATCGCCATTTAAGTTCTTGTGCAAAATCAATTAAACATTTCGTATAGATGTTGAATAGCGGGACTTAGGCAAAAAACAACGATAAAATAGTTCTAAATCCTTATTTAGCAAGTGTTTTACATCGATTTTTTGCCTGTTGACCTTTCCCCCTTATCCTGCTTGGGTTTGAAGTCATTTTTAACCTCAAAAATATCAAAGTCCCGATAGTTGATAATAAACAGCTATATAACTAAACAGTAAATATATAAAATTAAGCCATTAATTAATTTTTTTGGTCATAGAAATAATTGCAATCAAGTCTATTAAGTATATAAACTCAGTCTCAGTAAATTTTTTGACTAGAATTTGATAAAAATATTTATATTATATTTAGATATTTAAATGACATCGTATCTGTATAATATATTTCTACAAAGATATTTCTACAAAAATGAGTTCATGAAGGTATATCATCTAAAAACCTTCCGAACCTTACAGATTAAGAAAACTATTTATCTAGATACACCACCATTAGGTTAGCTAGGTATTTATTTTTTAGATTATTTTATCAGTTATAATTCTTACGAGTTAAATAATTACACATCTTTAGTTAGAGACAAAAATTCTATTTTGATTAGTAGTTTATTTGTAGAAGATAAAAGCATTTAAAAGAAGAAATTGGCAGAAGTTTTTAATCATAGAGGTTGTCTATGATTTATTTGTCTATAGTTTCTTGGTAATGCTTCCGTATCGAAAGTTGAATTAGAAATTATAACTATTTCAGTGGAGTTGATATGTCAGATTTAATCCAAGCAGTACTTGAGAGTGAAGATAAAAATGATTTGCGCAGTTTGATTAGCGAACTGTCTCAGCAAGAAAGAGGATATTTGCTACGTAATGATATAGTCAACGTTTTCAGCGAATATTGCTCAAAATATGAGAAATCTGAAGATTTCTTTCATAATTCACAACTGGGAAAATTAATTTATTACACTCAAGAGATTATTCACATAAAAGATGAATCAAGTCTGTGTTTTATTATCCGTCCTAAGATAGCGTCTCAGGAAATTTATCGACTCACCGCAAATTTAAATGTTGAACCTATGGAGGTTCAAGAACTGTTAGATTTACGCGATCGCTTTATTCATAAATACAATCCTAATGAAGGTGACTTGCTGGAGTTAGATTTTGGTCCATTTTATGACTATTCTCCAACAATCCGCGATCCCAAAAATATTGGTAAAGGAGTACAGTTTCTCAACAGATATCTTGCGAGTAAGCAATTTCAAGACCCCAAAAAAGGCTTGGAAGTTTTATTTAACTTTTTACGACTGCACCAGTATAATGGCATTCAACTGCTGATTAATGACCGTATTCAAAACCAAGAACAACTTTCTCAACAGGTAAAAGAAGCGATCGCCAAAGTTGGAGGGTTCTCTTCAGAGGTACCTTATGAGGATTTCCGTTTCCAGTTACAGATGATGGGTTTTGAACCTGGTTGGGGAAATACAGCAGAACGGGTATTAGACACTTTAAATATTTTAGATGAGTTAATCGATTCTCCCGACCCGCAAACCTTGGAAGCGTTTATTTCACGTATTCCAATGATTTTTAGAATAGTTTTGGTATCTATTCACGGATGGTTTGGACAAGAAGGTGTGTTAGGTCGTCCCGATACGGGGGGTCAGGTAGTTTATGTCCTCGACCAAGCAAAAAATCTAGAGAAACAGCTACAGGAAGATGCAATTTTAGCGGGTTTGGAAGGTTTGAATGTCCAACCCCAGGTGATTATTCTAAGTCGTTTAATAACAAATAGCGATGGTACTCGCTGTAATGAAAGATTAGAAAAGGTTTACGATACAGAAAATGCTTGGATATTAAGAGTACCATTTCGAGAATATAATCCTAACATGACTCAAAACTGGATTTCCCGGTTTGAGATTTGGCCATATTTAGAAACCTTTGCAATTGATGCAGAAAGGGAGTTATTAGCCGAGTTTCGCGGTAGACCAGATTTGATTGTGGGTAACTATAGCGATGGTAATTTGGTAGCATTTCTGTTATCTCGTCGTTTGGGAGTAACTCAGTGTAACGTTGCTCATGCTATTGAAAAATCCAAGTATTTATTTAGTAATTTATACTGGCAAGATTTAGAAGAGAAGTATCATTTTTCTCTACAATTTACTGCTGACTTAATCGCGATGAATGCTGCTAATTTTATAATTAGTAGTACTTATCAAGAAATAGTCGGGAAACCAGACAGTATCGGACAGTATGAGTCTTTGAAATGTTTCACCATGCCGGAACTTTATCATGTAGTCGATGGTGTGGAATTGTTTAGTCCGAAATTCAATGTTGTACCCCCTGGAGTAAACGAAAGCTGCTTTTATCCATATAATCGTGAGGAGGAAAGAGTAGATAGCAATCGTCAAAGAATTGATGAGATGTTGTTTACTCTAGATAACTCAGATCAAATTTTTGGTAAACTCGACGATCCAGATAAGCGACCTTTATTTTCAATGGCACGTTTGGATAAAATTAAGAATCTGACTGGTCTAGCTGAGTGTTTTGGTAAAAGTGAAGAGTTACAAAAGCACTGTAACTTAATTTTAGTTGCAGGTAAATTACGTACCGAAGAGTCAGGAGATAGTGAAGAACGAGACGAGATAGTTAAACTTTATCGGATAATTGATGAATATAATCTCCACGGTAAGATTCGCTGGTTGGGGGTGAGATTATCTAAAAATGATTCTGGTGTTGTGTATCGAGTGATTGGGGACCGTCAAGGAATTTTTGTTCAACCAGCGCTATTTGAAGCATTTGGTTTAACAATCTTAGAAGCGATGGTTTCGGGTTTACCAACTTTTGCTACTCAGTTTGGTGGACCTTTAGAAATAATTAAAGATAAGTTTAATGGGTTTTATATTAATCCTACACATCAAGAAGAAATGGCTGAGAAAATAATTGATTTTTTCAGAAAATGCGAACAAAATCCAAATTATTGGAGTGAGATTTCTAAAAATAGTGTAGAAAGGGTTTACAGTACCTATACATGGAAAATTCATACTAGTAAGCTATTATCTTTAGCCAGGATTTATGGATTTTGGAATTTTAATTCTAAGGAAAATCGAGAAGATTTACTGCGTTATTTAGAAACGTTGTTTTATTTAATTTACAAACCCCGTTCTCAACAACTTTTACAAGAGCATCAGCATCGCTAACTATCTAACTATCTTTTCGGAAACTATGCTCATCCAACCCTCTTTCAACGGGGGTTGGAAGACAACAAAAAAGAGATAGTTTTTGTCTTAGTCTTAGTCTTAGTCTTAGTTTTTAGATGTGATAGCTCTTAATACAAAAATTATGATTAGCTTGACGACTTTGTTACGTAAAAATGCTTGATATTTTTAGTTTGTGTGGTAGTCAAGTTTTTCAAATATTACAATCATTACGTATTACATTTTGAAGTGCGGAATGTAGTTTTAATGTAAATGAGAAATGAGCAAAGTTTTTTTTTAATATCTATATTTTTAAATCCTCATATAAATGAATTTAAATTTTAATAATTAATCAACTTATTTATCTGTAATACACTATAAATTACTCAAAATTATTCCAAAATTACTCCAAAACTATTAAATAAAACTATTAGAATAATTCATCTTCACTCAGAGCATCCCAAGTATTACCACCCACAACTCCATCTACACTCAATTCTTGGGTATCCTGAAAACCCTTGACAGCAGCTTCAGTTAAAGCACCAAAAAAACCATCCACTCTAACAGCATAACCATTAGATAACAATAATTTCTGCAAAACTTTCACAGATAAACCAGAGTTCCCAAAACGTAGAATTGGTAGACTGGGACTATTACGTGCTATCCTCCTGGAAGGACGATTAACACCACCAGCAATGAAAGCTTTCCGAGGATTCGTAATCCTTGAATCAAAAGTATTTTTATTAACAGAAGATAAATTTTGAGTATTAGCTGTAACGAAAATTTTTAGGGGGAGTTCTTCTAAAAAAATAGGTTTTTCAGTAATCCTTGGTAATATTATTTCACTTCCCTTTGATTCCATTTGCTTGGATTTAATTTGCCTCAGATACCTCGCACTCATAACCTGCTGTTGTATCTTTTTTGCTCCTATTCTCAAGCCTAGTAAATGAGAAAATTGGTGAGAATGCACTTTCTCTCTGACCATCTTTAAAATACTTTCTTGCTTGAGAGCGAGATTCCAAGATTTACTACTAGCGTAGACTAGTTGAGGTTTGACGAATTCAGGGGGAGTAACTTGAGCAAGTATATCTTCCTGGGAAAGACTGTCCTGGAAATAGTCAGCATTTTGATTCTCTACCTGAACAGGGGGTTCTTCTACTAAATTCGACAATGGTGAATTGGGCAAAGATGATTGTCCAGTTGTTAACACGCCTGTCATCAGTATACTAAGGTCATTCATTGTATTTCAATTTACTAGTACCCACATTCACATTCACAAACAAATTTACTGTAGTTCCGGAATGGAGGCTGATTACAATAAAAAAATCGTGCATTATTAACCGTTCGTCTGTATAATAATATGTACTCTCCTCAATAAATATATTTTTTACTTAATGACTTTTTTCACATTTTAAATTTGCCTGCAATCCCTGAAGAATTGAGGCGGTTTCTTAAGCAGAAACAACGATACGACTGGGAATGAAATCGGTGACTCATGCCCAGTCCGCTTGCTTGTATTGATTTAATATTATCTTTTGCGAAATTATAATTGAATATTATCTATAGAACTGTAACACCAATTACTCTTATTGAGTTTATTTATCAGCAATCTGTATGTAGGGCTTGCTAACTGTTAACTGATAGCAGAAATCAAGGTTTTTTAGGACGATGACGAATTCTTTCTGCGTTGTAAACAGCAACACCTAAAGTCACTAAGAGAACTCCGATAATTTGAATAATTTCTAGCTGCTCTTGGATAAGTACACCTGCTAAAATTACCGTAAAAATTGGAGCGATCGCTCCCAATATTCCCGCACGAACCGCACCAAGTTTGCGGATACCAAAGTTATTCAGTAAGTATCCAAGTAAAGTCATTACTCCTAAGACAAAAGCGCATAGAATTAACTCTAGAAGCTTCAGGGTATTTGTAGGATCAAACTGCAATCCCCAATTTGGGGGTAATGGTAACATCAAGCCGATAAACGATAGTACCAACATGGTGCAAAAATTAATGATGGTAAAGGATACCGGGTGCAGTTTCGCAGCACATACCCGCGTCAGAACAACATAAAATGCAAATGCAATTCCTGCTGCGATCGCAGCAGTACTTCCCCCAGGAATATTACCTAAACCTACACTGCTCATTGCAGCTAATAATAATAATTCCCCTAAACCAATTAAACACATTCCACCGACACGAAATACACTCAAGCGATCGCGGAATAAAAGCCATGATAAAAGTCCAGTGACAATTGGATAGCAAAATAGTAGTGTGGTAGCCATTCCTGTTGCTACCTGTCCAATTGCGAGGTACATTAGTACCTGCCATAAGAATAAGAAAGTACCGCTAATAATAGATAAAATTAATACGCGTTTAGCATTCTTTTTCGCTGGGGAAGATTTTCCTTTGAGTGCTCTCCAGATATTTTCTAAATCCTGCCAAACATTTGGATGAATAGTGGGAGCTAAAACCAGCATTAGAGGTATTACTACTAGCATTCGCAGCATTAATAGCAACATTGAGTTACCCAAAGTAGGGGAAATGAGACGCTGCATCTCAAATGCTCCTAAAATATCTGAACGGGGTTGGACAATTATTTTAATACCTACGTTATAAAGCGAAGATACGAGGGATGACATTACGATAAAAAATACACCCGTTTTCGGAGAAAATAAACCATTATTAGGACGATTATTTGCCTTTCTCCGTCGATTATCTGGAACTTTCTCTCTTTTGGGAGCTTCGGTTGTTGGTAGTGATGGTGCTTTTCTAGTTAAGTTCTCTGGTGTAGATTGGGGTGGTGTAGATTGGGGTAGTGTAGATTCAGATGATTTAGATTCCTGTAATGCAGCTTGCGATAATTCCAAGGGGGTTCCGCGAAGGGAACGCGGTGGTGGAGTGTCTTCTACATCTCTTAAAATGTCATCAATAACAGAGTCATCTATTATATTGTTTATATTATGGGGATTCTCAATAGCTGTATCTTCTTGCTGTATCTGAGTAAAAGAATCGGGTTGTAGAACAGTATTACTGGTTCTATGTTGTAATCGAGTACTTTGAAAAGGGTCTTGCTCTTGTTCTAAGTCTTGTTGTGTTTCATATTCTTGATATTCTTCCGAAAAATCTTCTTCATCTGCGATATCTACATTTTCGATGATAGCTTCAGTTGAGCGAAGAGATGGATCGATTGATAGGTTAATATCATTTAGCTCAGAACGCAAACGATTTACAAGCTCTTCTAAGATTCTTTCCCCTTGTTGCTGCTTACTATGCATCTGCTGCAACTGTTGAGAAAGACTACTTTGATATCTGTTTAATTCTTGTTGGAGTGAGTTAAAGCTCAGAGTTAAAGCATCGTCTATTGAGTCAACCAAATGAGCGGTACTGCGTTCGTAATTATCCGTACTATTGATATTTGAAGTTATATTTGGACTCACATTGGAGCTAAAATTTGAGCTTAGATTGGTATGATATGAATCTTGGCTGGTTTGCTGCTCAGATAAACCTCTTTGATGAGCTAAATTTTCCAAAGAAGACTGTAATTGCGAAGAAACATGATTAGCTAGCACTTGAGCAACTTGACGTACTAAAGCTTGTAATTCTGCAATATTACGACTTTGCTGCAAATGCTCTTTTTCTGCTTGTAAGCGCTTAACATCATTAGCTAACTGGTTTTTTTCCTCTGTTAGACGCTTGACATCTTCCTGTAAGGAATCAAGTACATCTTCTTGGATAACCTGTAACTTTTGAGTAAAGCTTTTGAAAGCGTTTTCCGCTTCTGCTGACGAATCATCTTTCATATGTTGGTTTTGCGGTCGCTGTTCAAATTGTCCCATTACTTCCAATCCCTGACCCTTTGACGACCAAGTCCTGCTTTTATAAGTCTCAATTTTCCCGTCTTTTTTTTGTAAAACAGTTGTATTTTGTCAGATAAATCATAAAGTTTGAGTCAAGTATTATCAAATAAATAATGGAGTATACGATAAGAATTGTTTATAATCAAAAATAATCAAAAAACAAAATTCTAGGAATGATGCGATTAGCTAGCTGTTCAGAACTAGTAACCGTTTAAACTTATGGAAAACCATCATTAACTTAACATATACCTAGATATTTTTTTGTCAGGTAATTTTACATAATAAGTAGCAAAAAAAACAAGCAATTAAACATGTAAGTGTTGTCTTTTCTTAATATGGGTTAGCGAACATAGATTAACTTCCATATTTTCGCTTACAGCAAGTTAAGTACTAATGTCTTAAAAAGTCAATACGATAATATATCTTTTGTCAGATAAATGTGATATATGTGTCTATTTATAGGTAAGTCTAAGAATTATTAAAAAAATTAGTAAAAAATAATCATAAAAATAACTTATAAATTGTCATAGTTTAATCTTCAACTTGGATTGCTATTATTAATGGCTGGATTACTTTTGAGTGTAGTTCCCTGTTGAGTAAATTCTGTCTTTTTCTATTTTGAATATATTTCAAACAATTATAGAACTTGGGAACTGCCGCTTCAAAGCTGGAAACACCGGACAGGGAGGCTGATTTTGTAAATTATCAGGTTTGCTCCAGGTAAAAGGTGCTTGGGTTGCTGCGGACATCCATAAAAGACGTTTTGCTCTGGTCATAGCTACATATAGGAGACGATATTCTTCCGAAGTTTTCAGGTGTCTTGCTTGCTCCCAAGCTTGATAAACATTGGGTAAGGGTTCATTATGGAGATGTGCGCGAATTTGAGCGCGAGCGACTTCTGATAAGGTAAAATCCCCTAAAAATTTTCTTTGGGGGGGTACCCAGAATTTACCCGGTATGAGATTTTCGTGGAGAAAGGGTATAAATACGTAATCCCAGTCCAAACCTTTAGCTTTATGCATGGTGATGATTGTCACCTGTCCCCCGCGAGTATATCGAGCTTCTGAATCTTCGGTGTCTACAGCTTCAAAACGTTCGGAACTAACAATTTCGCTCAGAATCTCTAGAATGTTATCCATAGAAAAGTTACCGCTAATTTGTTGAGCGATTCTTTCTGCTAATTTATCTGCGGTCGCAAGTTCAGCTTGTTGGTATTTTAGGGTAAAAGCGATAAAAGGAATTAAGTGATAGAGGGGTAACTCTAATCTAGCTTTCAGTAACTCTCGACACAGTTGAGATGCTTGCTGTACCGACTCTTTTGCTGGTGGTGTCAGAGGTCCTGGATACAGAAATTCTTCTGGTAAAGATGCAAGAGCATTCAAGTCTTGAGTTTCTATTAAGCGTCGCTGTACCATAGTTCCTAGTGCAGCTTTCAGGTAATCGGGAGAATGGGGGCGATCGCAAAAGTGCAGTATTGCTAAAATTTCTTCTGGTATATGGGATTGACGGTCTTGTTCGCCGACATCAAATAGGGTGATATTATTTTTTTTGCATAAATGTTTAAGTTGTTCTGCTAACCATTTTCCCTGACGGTTCTCTCTAACTAAGATTGCAGCACTTGCTTGGGTTTCGTTTCCTTTTATAGATTCATTGCTGAATAATTCCACTATCCGTTTGCTGATCAGTTCTAGGGTGTGATGAATGTCACGGGGGGTAGCTAATTCTACACCTTTTCCTATATGGGGTGGGTTTGCATTCTTTTGGGGGTCATCTGCATCTACGGGAAGAATATCCTGCTGACGGAAGGGTAATGGTGTGGAAGTTTCTAAGGATTGATTTTGATATTGATTTTGATTATTCTTACCTTTTCTTTTTCTATAAGATGCATTCACCCAATCAAGAGCAAAATTTGCAGCTTCAATAATAATTTGTGTACTGCGTCCAGCTCGTTGCATTGTTGCTAATCTCTGCTGGGTTTCGCATTCTTCGCAAAACTCTCGAAAGTAAATTGGGTCAGCAGGTGTGAAAGTAGAGTTAATAGCTTGATTTGGGTCGCCGACTCGGATTATATTAATAGAGGAACTGGTAATTGGTGAGACAGTTTCCAGAAGGGAGCTTCCCCTACGTTGGTTAATTTGCTTCTCGTAGAGTGCGACTGTGTTAAGTTGCGATTGCGGAGTTAAACTAGAGGCTTGTTGATAATTATTAGCCAAGGAAAGATGATTTATATCTCCCATTTGAGGTTTGGTTGCTAAAATCTGCAATAACTTAGTTTGCAATGGACTAGAGTCTTGAGCTTCGTCCTCAAATACAGCAAATACCTGATTTTGTTCAATTCTACGAGCACTTTCATTATCTAATACTCGTAATGCCGCCAAAATCATATCATCATAGTCAATAAAATCGCGATCGCGCATCGCATTTTCATAATATTGATATAGTCCAGCAGCTATTTGCAAAATGCCATATTCATCAGTACTTTGATTACTCAGTTGTTGTAAATCTTCGGGTGAAAGTCCGGAACTTTTAGCTTCATGAATAGCTGTAGTAGCTAAATCCGGTAAGACTTCAGTACGCAAAACTGATTGACGGCGCAGTCTTTCTGTTTCTTCTCCATCAAATTGTAAACCTTCGAGCAATCGATAGTAAAATTCCGGATTATTGCCAATCCACTGCTCAACAGCACTCCGGACTAAACGATGTCCCTGATTCGGGGTAATTAAAGTCAGATTTTCTAGCTGCAAACCTGATAAATTAGGGTGACGGCTAGCGATATTTAAGGCTAAACCGTGTAAAGTATGGACAACAAAACCACTTTGAGGTAATAATAAATCTTCCCGCAAATACCTGCGAATTTTCGCTTTAATATTAGCAGCAGCAGAACGAGTGAAAGTAACAACTATTAACTGACGACGAGTAGAACCAGAAATACGGCTATATTCAGCATATTGACGAGCGATCGCAACAGCGACAGCAGCTGCCATACCAGTAGACTTACCTGCTCCAGGAACCGCAGACACAGCCAATGGACCCCCCTTCCAGTCAACCATCTCCTGCTGTCCGTGACGCAATCTGTTACGAATTTGAGAAATAGCTGTTTTTCTAAAGGAGTCTACGCTCTTATATGAAGATATTTGTGGGGATAAGGATTCTTGGGGCACTGGGTTAGTAGAATTAGCGTCTGACATTTATCATTTATTTATGGTCTTATTCAGTTAGCAGCATTTTGGTAATTGTTTTGCTGGGGACTGTTATTTTTTTGGAATTAAAAATGAAAAATTCCCAAAGATTTTTACCTTATTTGAGTTTAGCTTTTTTTATCATTATTGGAGCATTTCTAAGATTTTGGCATTTAGATTTGAAACCTTTATGGATGGATGAAGTGATTACTGCTATTTTCAGCAATGGAAAAAGCTATCAAGATTTGCCTTTAGAAGTAGTTTTACCATTAGAGAATTGGAGTAATTTTTTTACTTTCCAACCGAATATAAGTTGTTCTCAAATAGCTGAGAATATTGCTAATCAATCAACTCATCCACCCTTATTTTTCTGTGGAATGCATAGTTGGTTGTCGTGGTTAAATTCTGGGCTAAATTTTGGGCTGGATTTTGGGGGAGAAAACTGGATCTTTCAGTTGCGATCGCTTGCGGCTTTTTGTGGTGTTTTAGGGATACTTGCTATCTATATAACTAACCGAATCACTTTTGGTGCTCCCGCTGGAATGATTGCGGCTGGATTGATTTCTGTATCTCCTTTTAGCGTTTATCTATCTCAGGAAGCCAGACATTACACTTTACCGATGTTAATGATAACTCTATCAACTATATGTTTGATGCAAATTCAAGCTGATATTGTTAAAAGAGAAAAACTTAACTTGGTCTCATGGTTAGGATGGATATTTGCTAATAGTATTAGTCTTTGGATTCATTATTTTTGTATTCTAGCTTTTGTGGCTCAGATATTAACTTTGATATCGCTAATTTATTGGCAAAAAATAAGGAGAAATCGCCAAGTTAAAATAAGGTTAATATTTTGGCAAAGATTCTGGCTAGCATTCATTTTATCGAGTATTACGATATTTTTAAGTTTTTTACCTTGGCTGTCAACACTTATTAATCATTTCACCAGTTCAGAAACAGAATGGTTGCATTCTCCAAGCATTATTTCTCCCATCTATCAAACATTAGCTGCTTGGCTGATAATATTTGTGACATTTCCTGTAGAACAACAGCCTTTGACAATTGCTATTATCTGCGGTCTACTAATGTTAGGGGTAGGAATTTGGATTAGTAAAGTATTATTTTCTGGTTTCAAATCACTCTGGAGAGAACCATCCACTCATTTCGCAACATTCACCTTAACAGTTTACTTAACTTGGATACTTCTAGAATTTTTGGCGATCGCTTATTTATTAGGCAAAGATATTACTGCGATTCCTCGCTATAATTTTGTTTATTTACCAGTTTTTTGCGCTTTAGCAGCAGGGTGTTTTTGGAAATATCAAGCTCAAAAACCAAACACAAAAGTACTATATCTTTTCTTATGTATCGGTATACTAAGTTCTATCATTGTCACTTCTAATCTCGCATTCAAAAAACCCTTTCTCCCTGCACAAGTAGCACAAACCATCAACCAAGAATCATCTATTCCAATACTAGTAGTTGTTGGATATAAGAATAATCAAGATGTGGCTTTAGGATTAAGTTATGCGTTCGCTTTGAATCAAGAGAAAGAAAAAGAAGTACCAATTATTACTAAAAATATCGATTTTAAAAAAATCAAAAAAGAAGTATTAATAGCATCAATCACGAGTAATAAAATAGATTTATCGACAATAAACTTTGCATTCTTTTCTCAAAAACCAAGTTTTCAAAATGTTTGGGAATCCTTAGCTAGAATTCAAATTCAGACTCCATCTCCCTTAAATATGTGGGTAATAGCTCCCGGATTAAAAAGAAGAGATTATCCCCAACAGGTAGAGTTGTCATCGCAAATTCCCTGTAACATAGATCCTAAACAGCATTATCGCATAGGTATACCATATCAACTTTATCGTTGTGGAAATTTTAAGCAGCGATAAAAAATTATTTTTTGAACTAATATTTTTTGAAATAATATTAATAACATTTTCAGACACTGTAATCTTATTGCCATGAAACGCATTATCGGTTTAACTGGAGGTATAGCTACAGGCAAAACAACTGTATCTAATTACCTTGCATCTTCTTATAAATTGCCTATTTTAGATGCAGATATTTATGCTAGAGAAGCAGTAAAATCTGGTTCTGATATTTTAATCAAGATATCCCATCGATATGGCAAAGAAATATTATTAAATGATGATAATCTTAATCGTCAGAAATTGGGTGAAATAATTTTTAATAGTAGATCAGAAAAACAGTGGTTAGAAAATCTAATTCATCCCTATGTACGAGAAAAATTTATTACAAATATAAATATCTCTCATGCCAAAATTTTGATATTAGTTATACCTCTCTTATTTGAAGTCAAAATGAATAATTTAATTACAGAAACTTGGGTTGTTTATTGTTCTGAACAACAACAGATAGAAAGATTAATGCAGCGTAATAACTTAACTTTAGAACAGTCAAAATCTAGAATCAACAGTCAGATGCCCTTATCAGAAAAAATTTCTCGTGCAGATATCGTTTTAGATAATTCTTCAACCCAAGAAACATTACTTTTGCAAGTCGATAAAGCATTTCAAAATTAATAATTAGCAGGACTTAAACTTGAATAAATTAATGACAATCATTCCACAGCGAGTTAGACGAGAGACCAGCTGATCCCAGAAGACTTCTCCTAAGCAGTACAAAACTCCTAATGAGTTTATTCTAAACAGCTTATAAGAGTAGCTAATTGTAAAAAAAATTAAGCTATCGTACTTCTGTTCTCATGGCATCAAAATCAATCTTCCTCTCCCAAATAGATTTAATCAATAGAAGATATGCTCTTTAAACATCCTTGATTAATTTTTAATTCAGAAAAAATAATAATCAGGCTTGAAAAAATATTGTATCGTAATCTTCACAATTATTATTAATTTAGGACTTACGCACTCACAGCCGAAAATAAGGCTTTGCGATTACTTCTCCTAACGGAGACGCTAAAGCGAACGTTCCATTTGTAATGACGTAAGCATGTAGTCCGTGGGTAAGTCCTGTAATTGTTAGATATTTCTTTGAAGTGGGAACAATAATTTAGTAATAAATTTCATTTAGTCAATAATTTTCTCGATGATTAACTTTATCTAAAATATATCTAAATAAGTAGATTGTATTTATAGGAATCCGGTCTGATTATTAAGCTTCAGTTAAGTATTTATAGGGTGCTCCTCGTATATTCGCGTAATGCACCAAGGTTTAATAAATGGTATCTCTGGGTTGAAAATTAACACATATGACGTATTCTTTAAAATTCAATTAGGAGTCCTATATGTATATATATTGTGGATAATACTTACAAAATAATAATAATAAACTTTCTTAGATTAAATTTGTTCAAATCAACTTATTTGATTCAACTTTTACATCAGTATAATAGGAGAACAAAGCAGCTTAGTTTACTAGCTCAAACTCATAAAATTAACAGATGTGACCCCACACCATCCAATCTCAGACACTTAAACTGTTAAATTTGTTGACAAATCCAACTTTTATTTCAATTTTGAATATTGAAGATAGAAAAACATGGTGCATTTAAAAAAAATAACTTACGTAGATTTAATTGATGAACTAAAAACTTCAACAGTATCTAGATACAGTGGCACTTTAAATGTTACTTCTTCTAAAGGTCGTCGATGGAGTTTTTATTATCGACTTGGAAGAATAATCTGGGCAACTGGAGGAATCCATCCTTGTCGTCGTTGGAAAAGATACATGGCTCAATACTGCCCTCAAATAGATGTTGCAAAACTAAAGTCTCGACCAATAGATTCCTCCGAAGAATACTGGGACTATCAATTAATAACTAATTTCTATAAAAAAGAAGAATTAGAGCCCAAAGAAGTTGATACTGTTGCTACAGAGGTTATTTCAGAACTATTATTCGATGTTGCACAACAAGCTAACTATAGCCAACTTTCTTGCGATCGCGATCCAAGTATAGTTTTAGATGTACCAATCAACTTTGTGAATACTTCCATCCTTCTCAAACGGATGGAAGATGACTGGAATATATGGTCATCTGCAGGTTTAGCTTCTTTTTCTCCAGATTTAGCACCCGCTATCAAACATCCAGATGAACTGAAAACACTTGTCAATCCTCGTGTATATCAAAACTTTGTTAATTTATTAGATAATAAAAATACTCTTAAAGATTTAAGCATTATATTACAACGTGAAGTTCGTAAAGTTGCTTTAGATTTACAACCTTTTATTCTTAAGGGATTAATCCATCTATCAGAAATTCCCGATTTACCATTGCCTTTTCAGAAAAAGCAGAGGAGAAAATCAGCAGTTCCTATTTGCTCATCTGAAGCTCCTTTAATTGCTTGTATTGACGATAGTCCCCAAGTTTGCGAAGTGATGGAGACTATAATTACTAGTAACAGACTTAGATGTCTGAAAATTCAAGATACAATTCAAGCTTTACCACTGCTAATTGAAAATAAACCAGACCTGATTTTTCTTGATTTAATCATGCCTGTTGCTAATGGATACGAAATTTGTGCTCAAATACGCAGAATTTCTAGCTTGGAAAAAACTCCAATTATTATCCTCACGGGTAGTGATGGTCTTTTAGATAGAGTCCGCGCAAAAGTAGTAGGTTCTACAGACTTTATCTCCAAACCAGTAGTTCCAGAAAAAGTCATGGGTACTGTAAACAAGTATGTTAATAGGGAATCTTCAGCCAAGAGCAATCACAAAAAAACATCGGTTGTATTTTCTTAACCCTATTAATCTATTGTTAGTTGATTTTTACTATTTATAGGACTTACGTACAGATTACGTGTTTACATCATTAAGTTGACACAGCACTTCTTCTAGGACAAACGGAATAAAGTATAGTGCTAGCTAATACAAAGTTTCATTTCTCGTTATAAGTACGTAAGTCCTAAATTTGTCCTAAATCTCTAAAAGAATGCACTCTATGTATTTAACGTATGATTAAAATTACTTCATTCTAAATATAGAAACTTACTTCAGGTTGATAATTTTTAGAAATCTTATTTTATATGTGATTATATAACTTAAAGTTTAAGTATAAAGTTTACTTAAAGATTTTTTTATACTTGACAAAGATTAAAAAAAAAGCACATATTTGAATAGTAACTATAGATCAAGTTTCAACATTTTGATAAATTTTTAGATAAGGTTATTATGAGATTTATTAAATTTTTACCAGTTTTACCAACGTTATCATTCCTGTGTTTGCTTGCTTTGAATACACCCGCGAAAGCTCAATCTGCACCGCTTATTTCTAGTGGAGAAGTATACGTTAATTCTAATACTCAGGGTTGCTTAGCTAGAGCTGATAGAATGTTGCAAAAGCTGAAAGTTCGCTCTACTAGAGGTAAGTATCATCGTACTGGTTTTTACCGTGATGGAGTATTTAGAGTTGTTTGTTTCCCTACTAGGGCTGGTAAAAGTATTGCAATGATATTTGCCGCTCATAATCGTTCTCAATCAGTAGCAAATAGCTTTATTAATCGAGTTTTGAAAGATTTTTAACCTTAATGTATTGACCGCTGATTAACTGTTGAGAAACTTTGGTCAGTTCTGGAAAGGGAGAGGCTACATTAATGTTAGCCTCTCCTAAAGTTTTAAAAATAAGTTTTTAACAAGCTTTTGTTTTCTTGCAATGCAATTTTACGCCTGTGAATCTTATAAATCTATTAAGTTATTAATTTATATATATTTTTATTTAAAAATATACTTGATTGCTAATTATTTTTGCATAAAAATTATAAAGGAGAATACCATATTATTATAAAATTTTTATGAAAATATTATATTTTTTGATAAAAATTTCTTAATTTATTATACATTATTTACATTTATTCTTGTTAGCTCAACTCCCTAGTTTCATGAAAATATGCAATGTAGTTTTTATAGAGGAATAGTAACTTTTGTAAAATAAGAAATAACTTATAATATACAACCTTTTTCATTTTTGTGAGGTAAAAATTATATCCTTAAAAGGCAGTCCTCATGAAACAATTGGTTCACCACCAATCAACTAAGTCTTATTAGTCTTTTTCCACTGCCGACTTAGAAATCAGTAGGCAGACGGCAGTAGGAAGAGTACTTCATATAAGAAATTCACAGTTCTAGTAATTGATTATAATTACCTGAGTTGTGCCTTTTCAAGACTGAAACCAAGCAGTAATGGCTACAGCTAAAGCATCAGCAGCATCATCTGGACGAGGAATTTCATCTAAATCTAACTCGAACGCTACTGATTGCTGAACTTGCTGCTTATCAGCATTACCATAACCCGTTAAGGCAAGCTTGATCTGAGCCGGAGTAAATTCAACAGTAGGTAAATTGTGTTGTCCTAAGACTAGCATTATCACTCCTCTAGCCTGAGCAACTAAAATAGTGCTTGACATCCTATAGAAGAATAACTTTTCTATAGCTACTAAATCTGGCTTAAATTGCTCAACTAAAACGTTTAAGTCATCATATAAGGTACATAACCTTTCTCCTAGATCGGTTTTTGCTGGTGTAGAAATCACACCAAAATCAATCATACTTACTGATTCATTATGATTAGTTGGGCAATTTATCAGACCAAATCCTATAATTGCTAAACCTGGATCTATCCCTAAAATACGCTTTCCCATTATATTAAGCTGACTAATATGCCGTTGTGATTTGGAATTGCTCAAAGAACCCCGGTCCCCGAATGCTCCGTCGTTTCACGGCAGAGTAACGGTGACACAAGTTTTTAAAACTTAATGTGTCCAAAAATGCATCTAAAATTAATGTGCCTACAAGATTTGCTTACTCAAGACATATCATTTTACTGCATAGTGCTTATATCAATGGTATTAGCAATTTATAGAGATCACCTTGAGTCCAATAGACTGAGAGAATGTAATAAATCAATACTCTGGGTTTATACCGGGTAGTGTACATTTTCTGTTAAACATTATTTGTAACTCTGCTGTATTTGAGCTATGTCAATTGGTTTCCTCAGACAAGCCTTCGACGCTTTACAAAAACAATCACGTCGTCGTACTCCCCGTCGAGTCAACCAGTGGTTTAAGTGGTTATCTCCTGGACTATCAGTCAAGCGCTGGCTATTAATTAGTATTACTGGTGTTATATTAGCGTGTCTTGGATTAGCTATCTGGGCAGGAAAAACCCCCATCTACTGGACAATTCAATTACTCAAGAAACTTTTAAGCATCATCACTGATGTATTTCCATATAACATTAGCGGTCCATTAGTACTTTTGTTTGGTCTGCTATTACTTTTATGGGGTCAAACCCGGACTGTAGGTTCAATTACTGAAGTATTAAGACCTGAAGGAGAAGAAGAATTAATTGATGTTTTGCTGGCACACCGACGTTTATATCGAGGTCCAAAAATTGTAGTTATTGGTGGTGGAACAGGTCTTTCAACACTGCTAAGAGGACTAAAGATATATAGTGCGAATATTACTGCAATTGTTACCGTCGCTGATGATGGAGGTTCTTCAGGAAGACTGCGTCGTGAAATAGGAGTTCTTCCACCAGGAGACATTCGTAACTGTTTAGCAGCATTAGCTGATGAAGAGAAGTTGCTCACAGAGCTATTTCAGTACCGTTTTAGTGCTGGGGATGGCTTAAATGGTCATAGCTTCGGAAACTTATTTTTGACAGCAATGAGCGAAATAACTGGAGATTTAGAAAGAGCTGTCGCTGCGAGTTCTAAAGTATTAGCAATTCGAGGTCAAGTATTACCTGCAACATTAAGTGATGTTCGACTTTGGGCTGAATTAGCTGATGGTCGTCGTATTGAAGGAGAATCTAATATTGGCTCAGTTGATGGCAAAATTGTGAAAATTGGCTGTACTCCATCTAATCCACCTGCATTACCAGCAGCTATCAAAGCAATTAAGGAAGCAGATTATATCATTATGGGACCAGGCAGTCTTTATACCAGTATTATCCCTAATGTTTTAGTGCCGGATATTGTAGAGGCGATCGCAAGTTGTAATGCATCATGTATATATGCTTGTAATATAATGACTCAACCTGGAGAGACCCAAGGGTACAGCGTTGCAGATCATATCCGGGCAATTGATGATGCTTGCGGGAAAAAGTTATTCAATGCTGTTTTAGTACATAAGAAATCTCCTTCTCCTCGCGCTCTATTTCGTTATGCAAAAGAGAGTTCTTATCCTGTATTTCTTGATAGAGAAGAAGTTACTAAGTTAGGACGTAGAATAGTTTTAGCAAATGTTATTCAGGAAGACGAAACAGGCTGTGTACGTCATGATCATAATAAATTAGCTAAAGTTTTATTCAAATGGTATAGCCGCAGTCCTAGGGAAGTGAAGAAGTTAAGTAAAATCTATAATTTTTAGAAAGTGAATCTTAATTGCTAGTATGACTAATTTTGATTACAGTAGCGTCTACCAAATCAATATTTGAGCAATGGTAGTAATAGAGCGTCTTGCTTCTTAATACATTTTCTTAAAAATATGCCTAATACAAAGAAAATATTATTGCCTAATTCACTCGCTACTCATAAACTAGGTGTTAATTTTGGAAAAATTTTAGTTCCCGGTAGCGTCATTTTGCTCTCAGGGGAGTTAGGGGCTGGAAAAACAACCCTTGTGAAAGGAATTGGTGAAGGTTTAGGAATTTTGGAATCTATTGTTAGTCCAACTTTTACATTGATCAATGAATATAATCAAGGACGTATTCCACTTTATCATTTAGATTTATATAGACTGCGATCGCCTGAAATAATAGACTTGAATTTAGAGATGTATTGGGAAGGTATTGAAGTGAAGCCAGGAATTATGACTATAGAATGGGCTGAAAAAATGTCTTATAAGCCAGAAACTTATATTAATATAAATTTACTACATAAAGATGAAAATCTCCGTCAAGCAAATATTAGTTATGATGATAACTTGACAGATATCTTATATACTATTTTTGATAGCTTTGAAAGTAGGTTATGAATATTTTACTGATATTGATATGAAGTTATAATTGTGTATCTGTTAAAGGTTTATTTATATTGCTTATAATAGAGTTTATTTATTTAATTTCACTGTAGAAGAAAGGAGTATATGTAATTTACTCAATCTCCCACTACCTCTTTCTATAAATAATTTTTCTAACATTATCTTACTCTTGTTAAAATAAGCTTTTAGGTTATATAGATGACAATTAATTTTGCTAATTTTACTTTCAACCACACTTGCATTCAGATTTACAGATATACTCCAGTAGGTAAACAAAAATAGTTACCCTTTTGAATAATTAAACAAATTAATATTAAACCCTTGCAATTTCTTCTACTAATGGAGATGCTAAACTTTCAGGCAGTATAGTGTTAGCTCTGATGACAGAAAATATCCTAGCAGTAGTCTTCACGCTGTGGATATTATGTAATTTAGCTTGTGTAATTTAACTACTTATTGGATAAAATGAAAGGTATAGATATCTCTCTTCAAACAGACCTATAGTTAATAGAAATAAACGATGAAATATACCGTTTGGAGAATGAAGTGCGTAGCATTAATCCTAATATTGCACTTATATTATAAACGCAGATATTACTTTTAATAATTTTCTTAAATTAAATATAGATGCTTTCAACTAATTTTCCATAGATGAAATTATTTCAAAAAGCAAGCATAAAAATGTAACACTTATCACATACTTAAGTTGTATTCATCTCATTGAAATTTATCTATTCGTTACATTAAGTATTGCAAGATTTTATATAAAGTGCTTGCGTATATACCCGTAATACAAAAAATAAAAATTATATTTATCCGTTTTGTCTCGGCAGTATCTTACAGTAAATACTTTGAAAATCAGCATTACTAAAAATTTACATTTACTACTAATCCTGTTTAATTTCTTGTTTTAGATTATTTTGCTTTTTGAAAGTGAAGGTAGACATTACTTTCATCTTTCGGGATAATTTAAAAAAAGTACCGAATTTTAATTTATAAAGTAAAAAATTTCAGTATCATTCGTAATTAGGCAGAAAAAAATAGAGAATATCTCTTTAATAATTCAGTATAAGTAAATCGGCACAAATAAATCAAACTATGTAACGAATTATAAACAGGACTCAAGACCTTGCGTTGACGTAGTCTGCTCGATAGAGCTTATACTTCGTTCCACTACGTTGCACTCGTAAGACATACCTTTAAATTTTAACGCTGACCTACTTATATACTTGCAAGACATAAATAAATTAACTTGATATAATCCGAAGAATTTAATGTTTCAGATTTGCCTTGTTTGCTGTTTCAAGTAATTAATCACAATCAGCAACAGACTAAAAATGACTAAAACATAAATATTAAAAGGTCACCGCTGGCAGACTATAATAAAAACGGTTAATTTCTATACTTTTGCCTAGAGCATAAAATTTTGTATATCAAAGCTTTCAGCTGTTTAGTTAAGTTTACCTATCAGCCTTTATTAGTATACATAGGCTCCAATCTTACTTGGAGCCTAAATTTCTTAATTCGCTTCTGATTCAAATGATAAAGCTTTACCTCGAACTGTAGTATTGAGTTCTCCTTTTTCATATACTACTTTCCCTCCAACAACTGTTACTACACTCCATCCAGTTAGATTCCAACCTTCAAAAGGACTCCAACCGCATTTTGTAAGTAATTCTTCAGTTTTGACTTGAGAGTAGTTGTTTAAGTCTACAAGTACCATATCTGCATCGTAACCAGGAGCGATCGCTCCTTTATTCGGTATCCCGTAAGCTTTAGCAACAGAAGTTGACATCCATTTTACTACTTGTGCAACGCTACATTTTCCTTGCATTGCAGCAGTCAGCATCAGAGCCAAAGAAGTTTCTACTCCCGGCATCCCAGAAGGTGTATTAGGATATTGCTGAGCCTTTTCATCCAAAGTATGAGGGGCATGATCTGTGGCAATAAAATCAATAACGCCGTCTTTCAAAGCCTCCCAGAGAACCTCATTATCATGAAGCGATCGCAATGGGGGATTCATCTGTGCTAAAGTTCCGATTTTCTCATAAGCACTACTGTTTAATAGTAGATGTTGTGGAGTAACTTCTGCTGTTACCCAATCCGGTTTGTGTTGACGTAATAATAATGCCTCTTCAGCTGTAGAAAGATGAAGAATGTGTAGACGACGCTGATATTTTTCTGATAGCTTTAAAGCTAATTTGGTTGCTAAAAGTGCGGCTTGATTATCCTGAATTTGAGAATGGATAGAAGGATCGTGGATACCTTGAAATTGTTGACGACGTTCGCTAATTCTTTTTTGATCTTCTGCATGAACTGCTATGAGACGTTTACCTTGAGAAAATATCCGCTCTAAGATAGTTTCTTCATCAACCAACAATTGACCATGCATTGAACCCATGAAAATCTTGATCCCTGGGGTTGGAGTTGCACTTAATAAACTTTCTAAATTTTCTGGGGTTGCACCAATAAAAAAACCGTAATTAACTAAACTTTTTTGAGATGCGCGTTGTAACTTATCATCTAATGTTTCCTGGGTAATTGTTGGAGGACGAGTATTCGGCATTTCTAAAAATGAAGTCACTCCTCCTTTTGCACAAGCACAACTGGCAGTAAATAAATCTTCTTTATATTCGAGACCTGGCTCTCGAAAATGTACTTGTGGGTCAATGACTCCCGGCAACAAAGTTAACCCACGTGCGTCTATCTCCCTTGTCACTGTTTGAAAATCGATTGTTGGTGCAATCTCAATAATTTGGGAATCTTGGGTTAACACGTCTCCAACCATTAATTCACCATTGGAGAGAATAATATTCGCTTGACGAATTAGTAAACTAGATGAGGAGGGCATAAGTTATAAGTTAACAATGAAAAAGAAATAAATAAGCTTAAGTAGTATTCTTACTAGAATAAACTGAGAGAGCTCCACAGGTAAAAATATTTTGCACCTGGCTACAAAAAAGTTTATTTTTATAAATAATAGACCTTGTCAAGATTATGACATAACTAAGTCGGAGTGTATTCTGCCGTTAAAATTGATAAGTACAGCCTGTTTATTTATACCGTTTGATTACCTTTTTTTCTGTAATTAAGTAGTTTCATGCAAAATCAAGTGTCTGATAAAAATCCCAGCAAACAACCTGATAGTTCTTGGATAGGAGAGCTAGTTAGAACTGTTTTATTAAGCATAGGTCTTGCCTTATCAATTAGAACTTTTGTTGCTGAAGCTCGTTGGATACCTTCTGGATCAATGGAACCAACCTTACATGGCACCAAAGACCAGTGGGAAGCAGATAAAATCATAGTTGATAAATTAGGCTATAAGTTTTCTCAACCCAAAAGAGGAGATATCGTAGTGTTTTCTCCTACGAAATCGCTTCAGAAAGAAAATTACAATGATGCTTTCATTAAACGTATAATTGCCCTACCCGGAGAAAAGGTAGAAGTCAAAGATGGAAAAGTTTATATCGATAACCAACCTTTAAAAGAAGACAGATATCTTGCACAAGGAGAACGCACAGTTATTGATGCTTGTAACTCTGGAGAGAACCCAGTTTTTCTTTCAAAACCAGTGACTATTCCTTCTAATTCATATTTGGTATTAGGAGATAATCGCGACAGTAGCTATGATAGCCGTTGCTGGGGTGTAGTTCCCAGAGATAATATCATCGGTCGTGCGGTGGTACGCTTTTGGCCGCTTAACAGAGTTGGTGGAATAGATAAAGAGGCACCTTTATATCCATAATTTTATCTATATTTATGAAGATTAACTGAGTGGAGTAGAAAATTTTAGAGATTGCATTATATGGATTCCCGGGAAATCTGATTTGTCTAATTCACTGTAATAGAATTGGCTGTTACTTTGAAGCTCCCTCAATTTATTGAGGGATTCTCACTTCATCGACAACTGTTTAGAAGCAAGTTCCAAGCCTTACATCATCTCCATAAGGCATACTCCCTGCCCCAATGATTATTCCTTCATGGCGAATATTGATTGCTGCCTACAGTATCACTATACTTATGCTCAGGATCAACTAGAGCTTATGCTTTTCCTAATTTAAGAGCTACGAGTTTACGAAGTACAGGATCAGCCAATGCTATAATAATTGGTCATTACAATCACAAGTTTAATGTACGTAAGTGCTAGTATATATGAAAGTACTATTTAATACTCTCAGAGTTTTTAACTATTAAATTTCTATAAAGACCCTAAGAATATAAAGTATGTGATATCTTCTGTGAATTAATTGAGGGTTTATCGACATCACTGTCAGATATTCCCACACCACTTGTATAAAATTATCATAGCCATCACAATTCCCTGACAAACTGACAATTTTACAGGGCATTTCTTTTCCCCAGAGTCCCTAGTTACTAAAGCATTTAAGAATACTGCTACTTTCTACAAATTTACAGATACTCATAGTTAAATGTTAAATACAAAATTGCTATACAGTAAATAAACCAATAAACTCTGACTACAATCCATCCCTCAATTTGTTTATGAGACCAATTGTAGAATATATTTAAATTTTATATAAGTTATGCCTTCATACAAAAAATACTGCAAGAAGAAAATTGTATGAAATTTCTTATCTCGATAAACAGCAAAATTCATACAGTATCTATTCAATGCTACTTCTTTAGAACGTATTAATAGAGAAGGGAAAGTTTTTTTGGGGAAAACTTAATCAAAATCTAGAAGTAATTGCTTGATATCACAGAGTTTAGAAAATCTCTATGCTAAGCTGGAGTCTAAATTACTACAACCAGCAAATAACTATCTGTAGGGGGTGTTGAGCATCAATAAACTTATGAATAGATAAGTTAAAGTAACTATTGATGTTAGACTAATGAATTGTTTGGATCAATCGTACTTGTATACCTTGAATATCATGAATATCAGATTTTTTCATATTATATTTTATGCCTACAGTTACATTTTTTAGTTAATAGCTAATTTTTAATATCATACTCTATTGTCAAATTACCCACATCAAGTAAGATTATCAATATTTATGGCTGAATAATTATGATTATTATATAATTTTTTGAAGATATAGCGTATTACCAGTTTGCAAATGACAAATCATTCAGTCAAAAATGTAAATATTAAAATTTTAAATCCATTCTGGCGCACCCCAATTATTTGAAAATTGCTGTATTTAGAAAAGATGATTTTGACAAGATTAGAATACTATATGAAGCAATAAAAATATTTTTTACTTTCAAATAAACTCTAATATTTAGTAACATTTGTCTAATAAATTGTATAGTCTGTTTGAATCACTCCTAAAAAATATACATTGTTAATTTTATATTTAATTGTTTATTCAAAAAATTATTAAAAGAGAATCAGATATTATTTTTTTATGAAGTCAAGACGTAATTTTAAATGATTATGGAGTCGATACAAGTGTAGGCAGAATGAATTACCCGCTAGATTCTAAAAAGCAAGATATTCTAATTGTTGATGATACTATAGACAACTTAAGAGTATTATCTTCAATTTTAGTCAGGGAAGGGTATAACGTTCGTAAAGCTTTGAATTGGCAAATGGCTTTTACTGCTTGTCAAATGTTACTTCCAGATTTAATTTTGCTGGATATTATGATGCCAGATATTAATGGCTATCAAGTTTGCGAACGTCTCAAATCATGGGAATTAACAACTGAGATTCCAATTATATTTATTAGTGCTTTAGACGATGTCTTTGATAAAGTTAAAGCATTCCATTCTGGTGGTGCTGATTACATTACAAAGCCTTTTGAATTTGAAGAGATTCTAGTTAGAATTGAAAATCAATTAGCACTCCGAAGTGCGCAAAAAGAAATTAAAAAATTAAACTTAAGTTTAGAAGAAAAAATTCAGGAACGTACTCAACAATTAGAAAATACTTTAAAAAATTTACGTCAAGAAATTGACGAACGTAGAAGTTTACAAAATCAATTAATTGACATAGCATTACATGATTCTTTAACTGGATTACCTAATCGTTTGTTATTTGTTAATCAATTAGAGAAAGTGCTTGCAAAGACCAAGAAAGAAGACAATTATCGTTTTGCTGTACTCTTTTTAGATTGCGATCGCTTTAAAACAGTCAATGATTCTTTAGGTCATCTTGTAGGAGATAAATTATTATTAAGTATTGCAAGTCGCCTTCAGTCTGTTTTAAATAATAAAGATACATTGGCAAGATTTGGTGGAGATGAATTTGCTGTTTTACTTGAAAATTTAACTGACATTGATACAGCAGTTTCAGTCGCAGATAGCATTTTACAGAAATTATCTTTGGCTTTTCATATAGGTAAATATGAAATATTTATGAATGCAAGCATTGGTATAATTTGGGGGAATAATGAGTATGAAAAACCAGAGCATTTATTACGAGATGTTGATACTGCTATGTATCGTGCTAAAGATAACGGTAGAGCACGATATCACATTTTTAACCCTTTAATGCACCAAGAAGCAATTAAACTGCTGGAGTTAGAGAATGATCTTAGAAGGGCTATAGATAGAGAAGAATTTGTACTTTACTACCAACCTATAATTTCTTTACAAACAGGAAAGATTAGCGGTTTTGAAGCTCTGGTCAGATGGGAACATCCCAGTCGTGGACTATTATCCCCGAATGACTTTATACCCTTAGCTGAAGAAACGGGTTTAATAGTAGCAATCAATACTTTGATATTGCAATCGGCTTGTCAACATTTGAGTAATTGGCAAAATCATTTCACTGATCAACACCAGGTGAATATTAGCGTAAATTTATCCGCACTATTATTTTCTCAGCCTAATTTAGTTGAGACAATAGATGAAATTATTCAAAATACTCAAGTCGATCCTAATTATTTAGAATTAGAAATTACAGAAACTGCGATTATGGAAAATAGTCAATCAGCCAAAAATATTATTCAAAATCTTAAACAACGAAAAATTAGGTTGATTATGGATGATTTTGGTACTGGTTATTCTTCTCTAACTTACTTACACAGTTTACCTTTGAGTGGATTAAAGATAGACCAGTCTTTTGTAAAAATTATGCAGAGCAATCCCAAAAATATGGGTTTAGTTCCGGCTATTGTTAGTATCGCTCATTCTATGGGAATGAGTGCGATCGCAGAAGGTGTAGAAACTGCACAACAGTTATCGCAGCTTAGAAGTTTCAATTGTGATTTTGCCCAAGGCTATTTATTTTCTGAAGCACTAGCTCACGATAAAATATTAAATCTTATTTTTGCAGCACCACAATGGTAATTTGGGCTGAAAAATTAGATATTTTTTGCTAGATAAATATATTTATATATGGATAAAGATGATTTTTTTGTATATAATATAAGGTTTTTTAAGAATTGTAAAACTGTTGCTATTTTAGCTTTCACTACAAATGTAAAGAGTATGGCAAGATAAAGGCATATTGTTAATTCTTCTACTGGTAGATAAATATACTAAGTTAATTACTAGTATTGTTATTAACACTCTTGGTGAAAAGCCAGAGATATATTAAATACATTTAATCAAAATGTTTTTAGAAAATGTCTTTAGATACGGTTAAAGAATATAAAGCAAACATTTTAGTCGTAGATGATACTCCAGATAATTTAAGGTTGCTATCAGCAATGTTAGCTGCTCATGGTTATGAGGTTCGCAAAGCCCTAAGTGGTAAAATGGCACTGACGGCTTGTAAAATGATGCTTCCAGATATCGTACTGTTAGATATCAATATGCCTCAAATGAGTGGCTATGAGGTTTGCAGACAACTTAAAGCTGATGAAAGAACGAATGATGTACCAATAATTTTTATTAGTGCCTTAGATAGTGTGTTGGATAAAGTAAAGGCTTTTGATGTTGGTGGTGTAGACTACATAACCAAACCATTTCATGGAGCAGAATTAGTTTTACGGATAGAAAATCAAATTAATTTACGTCTGTTACAAATCAAGCTTAGAGAAAAAAATTTTTTATTGCAAGAAGCATTGCATAATTTAAAAGCAGTTCAAGCACAAAAGATACAAGATGAAAAAATGATTGCATTGGGTAACATGGTTGCTGGTATTGCCCATGAAGTCAATAATCCGATTAGTTTTATTTATGGAAATCTTGAATATGCTAATGAGTATGCCCAACAGTTAGTTAAGCTTATTGAAGAGTATCAAAAAGCTTATCCTCAACCAAAAGAAAAAGTTCAGCAATTAATTGACGAAATTGATTTAAATTTTATCATTACAGATTTACCAAAATTAACTGCTGCAATGAATAGAGGTGCTGAAAGGATTCGCTCTATCGTTAAAGCATTACAAAATTTTTCCCACCACGAACAATCAAGTTTAAAATCGGTAAATATTCATAAAGGTATTGATAGCACTTTGATGATGTTACAGCATCGATTAAAGGAAACTAAATATCGTCCGCAAATCAAAATTGTCAAGGAATATGGTGCATTACCTCCAACTCATTGTTATGTGAGCGAATTAAATCAGGTTTTTATGCATTTGCTCAATAACGCTATTGATGCCTTAGATGAGAAAGGTGAGATGGATCGTCTTGATAATCCGCAAATTAAAGTTTTTACTGAAACTGTTGATGCTCTATCTGTAAAAATTTCTATCTCTGATAATGGTATAGGAATCCAGAGAACTGCGCGATCGCACTTGTTCGACCCTTTCTTCACAACTAAACCTGTAGGTAAAGGTAGCGGTTTAGGATTATCAATTAGCCATCAAATTATAGTACATAAGCACCAAGGAAGTATAAATTTTTCTTCATCTACAGAGAATGGGACAGAATTTATTATTGAAATTCCCATAAATTTGCCAAATTAATCTGTTACCTACTACTCTTTTGAGTCACCAATTAGCATAATAGAAGTGTGACCGATCTAAATAAAGCTCCTTTGCTATCCCTTTTTAAAGGACGCTGGTTTAAGCTCATCTGCGGAGCCAGCTTCCACTATCTACCAGCAATCAGAAGTCTCACAATAGCCTACACCTTGGCTGGCGCTGACTGCATAGATATTGCTGCAAATCCAGCCGTTGTTAATGCTGTTCGGAATACCCTCGATTTGGTGCCTTCATTTACAGCTGAGGCACTACGGCGAGGTTTTGTCAGGAAAACCACTTTACCACTGCTAATGGTAAGCTTAAACGATGGAGAAGATCCTCACTTTCGCAAAGCAAACTTTAATTATACCGATTGTCCCACTGATTGTCAACGACCCTGCGAACAAATTTGCCCAACACAGGCAATTGTATTTGAGCATGAAGTTAATCATGAAGTGAACCATGGAAATCATTATGCTGCAACTTACAATAACTACCAGAATCAATCGGTATCATCCGGAGTTATAGAGCAAAAATGCTATGGCTGCGGTCGTTGCATTCCCATCTGTCCATATGATAAAATTTATACTAGTTCCTATGTATCAACGCCGGGAGCGATCGCGCCGTTGGTGTTATCGATGGGGGTGGATGCTGTAGAGATTCATACTCGTGTTGGTAGGTTTACAGATTTTAAACGGTTATGGCAGTCCATTTCACCATGGCTAGACCGTTTACAATTGGTTGCCATCAGTTGTCCGGGGGAAGAGGGTGTAATTGAATATTTAGAAATGCTCTACGACTTAATCGCTCCGTTACCTTGTCCTTTAATTTGGCAAGCCGATGGTCGTCCAATGAGTGGAGATATAGGAGATGGCACCACTCTGGCAACAGTAAAATTAGGGCAAAAAATTTTGACAGCAAAATTACCGGGATACGTGCAGCTTGCAGGTGGAACCAACGGATATACCGTCGCAAAGTTAAGAGCGATGGGGTTATTGCGTACCCAACAGCAAGCAGATATGCACTTCAAATATGAAGAAGATGGAGAAAACTATTTTCCCAACTCTTCCTATGTATCCGGTATTGCCTATGGCAGCTATGGGCGTGCTTTGCTGTCACCAGTTCTTCAGCAATTAGAAGTAAAGGAGGTGAGTAGCCCTCATGTTCAAGCAAGTGTCCGCCTGGAAGACGAAGTAGATTTGCTCTGGCAAGCTGTAGAGCTAGCCCATTCTCTCGTTTCCCAGATCAAGTCGCAATAGGAGCGTGTATAACCCGTTCCTTCTATCTCTAAAAACCGTCACCTATAGAAAGCATGACGATTACAGACGATCTCCAAAAATTATTGAACATTTTGCCCGAAGACCTACGGCAGAATCTAGAAGACCATCCGCAAAGAGATAGCTTAGTAGAAGTAGTCTTAGATTTGGGTCGTCGTCCAGAAGCTCGCTTTCCTTCGGGAGCAGAATATCTGAGCGAAATACCTGTAACTCAGGATCAAATAGACGATTGTACTCAGCGAGTTGGCATCTTTGGCGGAGATAATCGAGCCGGAATAGAGCAAACTTTACATAGAATTAGCGCTATTCGTAACCGTAGCGGTAAGATTATCGGTCTAACCTGTCGAGTCGGTAGAGCCATATTTGGGACTATCGGCATGATTCGAGACTTAGTCGAAACAGGTAAATCTATTCTGATGTTAGGTCGTCCTGGAGTAGGTAAAACTACTGCCTTACGGGAAATCGCTCGCGTCTTAGCGGACGAACTAGACAAGCGAGTGGTGATTATTGACACCTCGAACGAAATTGCTGGAGACGGTGATGTTCCCCATCCTGCCATTGGTAAAGCAAGAAGAATGCACGTTGCTCACCCAGACCAGCAGCATCAAGTGATGATCGAGGCAGTGGAAAATCATATGCCGGAAGTCATCGTAATTGATGAAATTGGTACTGAACTCGAAGCATTAGCTGCCAGAACAATTGCAGAACGAGGGGTTCAATTGGTAGGAACTGCTCATGGTAATCAAATTGAGAATTTGATTAAAAACCCTACTCTTTCTGACTTAGTAGGCGGAATTCAGGCTGTGACTCTTGGTGATGATGAAGCTAGAAGACGGGGTTCTCAAAAAACGGTGCTAGAGAGAAAAGCCCCTCCAACCTTTGAAATAGCTGTAGAAATGCAGGAAAGGCAGCGTTGGGTTGTTCATGAAACCGTTGCTGATACAGTTGATGCGCTCTTAAGGGGTCATCAACCTACCCCACAAGTGAGAACAGTTGATGAAAGTGGTAATTTGAATATTACCCGACAGTTAACTGCTATTAATGGTCGCGCTAAAGCTTCTAATGTGGAAGATTTGTCGGCTAAACGACAAGCAAATGGTTGGCGTGCTAGCGGACAAATGCAAGCATTACCTCTTGAAGGTGCTAGAACATCAGGACAGAGTGAATTTGACCGTTTACTTAATGAATCCTTTAATACCGGATTTGGTTCTCAAAATAATGGGAAATCTGGTCCTAACGGTGAAGATTTGCCACTGCATATCTATCCTTATGGGGTAAGTCGTCATCAATTGGATCAAGTGATCGGTGTCCTAGATTTGCCAGTAATGCTGACCAAAGACCTTGACAGCGCCGATGCGATTTTGGCATTGCGATCGCATGTTAAGAATCACGCCAAACTCAGACAAATGGCGAAAGCTCGTCATTTGCCGATTCAGATGCTTAAAGCCAGTACAATTCCCCAAATAACCCGCGCTTTGCGGAGGTTACTTAATATAGAAGAGCCGGGAATGGCTGATGAGCGAGAGCTGCAACTTTTTCTTCATAGTGCTACAGACGACGAGATGGATGCATTAGAAGAAGCTAGATTAGCGGTTGAGCAGATAGTGATTCCTAAAGGTCAGCCAGTAGAATTACTGCCTCGTTCTGCACAAGTGCGTAAAATGCAGCACGAATTAGTCGAACATTATCGCTTGAAGTCCAATAGCTTTGGTGATGAACCTAATCGTCGCTTACGGATTTATCCTGCTTGAGTAATTTAAAGCCCTTTTCTTTTCACGAAAGGGCTTTAAAATAGTCTTTAAACTAGTCTTTAAACTAAAATACGATCTTTTAGATTTACTATGGGCAGTTTGCCCATTTTTTATGTTTTGAACCTACACGCAAAGATTAATGGATATTAGTTAAATTGTGGTTTTTATTGTATTAAAATTTACTTATCTCTGAGAATAGATAATTTTTTAGTCATCTCAAATATTAAATCGGAAAGCGGAGGGTAAAACAACTTCCGACTTTTAAATTGCTATCTACTTAAATAGTTCCTTTGTGTAGCTGAACAATCTCTCGGACGATAGCTAAACCCAATCCTGATTTACCAGCTGCTCACCAAAACGATTGATTATTTTTTTAATTGGAAGTCCCTCAAGCTAAAACCTCTCCTCTACCGTTGAAAATCAAATCTGCTCAAGGAATTTGGTTAGAACTCGAAGATGGTAGCAAAATTATGCGGTTGAAGTTGCTTTGAAAATGATGCCCCTTCCTTCAAAATATTAATCGCAGTTCCAGCGTCTATCTTTTAACTTGAGATTTTTGTGAATATGACCTGGGATTACAGGATAATTGTCAGTATTTATACTGGTGTACTGTACTTTACTTTTTGTTTCAAACTATCGATGATATCTAAATTCCTCTGAATTATCTCTCTCTCTTGAGGAAATTCGTCAACAGTATAAACTATTAAAGCTTTTTGATATGCCGATGTAGCATTTTTGATATTTTCTGTCGGTTTCCCCTTAACTCTGAGTCGGTAAGCATTTCCCAGATTATTTTGGATCATTGCCCATTTCTGGGGAAAATTGTTTTGGTTAATGATTTGCAAAGTAGCTTGGTAAGCTGAAATTGCTTGCTCCATATTTTCTGCTTTGTCACCGTGTACGCGATCGCGGTAAGCGTTACCAAGATTGTTTGTGGTCATTGCCCACAGGTGAGGATAATTTTCCTGTAATATCACCTGTAAAGTAGCTTGATAAGCTGAAATTGCTTGCTCCATATTCTCAGCTTTGTTACCTTTACGACGATGACGATAAGCATTACCAAGATTATTTTGTGCCATTGCCCATTCTTTGGGAAATGTAGTGCGGGTATATATAGATAAAGCTTGTTGATAAGCGACTATCGCTTGCTCTAAATTTTCCGCGCGATCGCCTTTAACTCGATTTCGATAAGCATTACCAAGATTATTTTGCGCTGTTGCCCATTCTTTGGGGAATTCTCCAGCTGTAATAATTAGTAAAGAACTGGTGTAATATTGAATCGCCTTTTCTAAATTCTCAGCACAATTACCTTTTATCCGCTCATAATACATATTTCCCAAATAGCTTTGGGTTAAAGCCCATTCTTGGGGATATTGCTCTTGAGTGTAAACTGATAATGTAACTTGATAAGCAGTAATTGCCTCTTCTAAATTTTCTGCCTGGTTACCATGAGTTTGAGAGCGATAAGCAGCAGCTAAATTTTGCTTTGTTGCTGCCCACTGTAAAGGATATTTGATGCGGGTAATAATTGAGAGTGCTTTTTGATAAGCTGCGATCGCTTTTTCTAAATTATCAGCACGGCTTCCCAGAATACGATGATGGTAAGCACTACCTAAATTATTCTGTGTAGTAGCCCAATCTTGCTCAAATTCTTCACGATTAAATACAATTAAGGCTTTTTCATAAGCTGTAATTGCTATTTCAATATTGATTGCGCGATCGCCTAAAGGAAACTGACTAATGAGGTTTCCTAGTTCGACTAAAACAGCAGATAAAGCTTCTGCATCATCGCGTTCTAATTGAGTCAGATTTTTTGCTGCCCAGTCATCTAAAACTGCAATAAAGTCAGCATTTATCTGATCAAGATTTTTTTCTAAAAAAGGATATACAAATGTATTTTGAGCATTATTTTCTGCAATTTTGGAGAGCAGTTCTAGCAAAAATTTTAGTATCAACTTCGTCTCTATGTTTTTGCTTGTTCCTGGATTTGTATCTAAATTTGTATCTAAACTTTCTTTTTTTATGACTGGTAAATTCGTTGCTATACCACCCCCCAGGGACGATGCCTGGGATGATTCGCGTTCCCAGGTCAAATTTAATTCTTCACACAGCTGGTCTGACATCATTAGTAACAAATTAGCGACAAAGTTATTACCTGAGTCGGCAGCTTTTTTGGCTTCATCATCTAATATGTTTAAAAAATCGATATCTAGTAAATGTTTATTTTGGCTAATAACTTTTTCTTCTTCACCTTTAGGACAAGCTAGCAACTCTTCTATTAGCTTGATATATGCTTGCTGACGCTGTGATTCCATTATAGTTAATTACGAATAGCGAATATTTAAAATAATTTTATGAACAAGATTCACAATAATTTCATGTAATCCTGAAAGTATCTTATAAAATTATAAATCTACTTAATAATGAGACTTATGAAATTACTATGAGACAGTGATTATAATACTATTTTATATACTGTATAGTGATTTTTCACCTACTATAAATTTAATATAATTAGAGAACAGGATAAATTGTATTATGGCTTACAAATTATTAATATTTTTATTTTTTATCTTGACTAAAGCAATTAGAATGAATCAAGTAATTAAAATACTTATTATCTGAAAAATTTATACTATAAGTTAATTTCTAAACTAAACTTCAACAGGGAATAATGAATATTTAATGGTGAAGAGGAAAGGATTTATCTAAATGAGTATTAAATATATAAATAATTATGCTGTACTAGTTATGTAAAATTTTTATGTAAAAATTTTAAAAACTGAGCAATCGTATACTTTAAAGCTAGGCTTGGCAGAATTGATCTATATATAGATCAGTTGTGAGATTGATGGCGTTTATATATTTCTAGAGCAGCTAGATAACATTGATTCGCCGACTGTAAATTTTCATAAGCATCTCCTTGAATGCGGCTTTTATAAGCATTTCCGAGATTGTATTGCACCATTGCCCATTCTTGAGGAGTGCGATCGCGATTGTATATTTCTAATGCATTCAGATAATAGTCGATAGCTTGTTCAATATCTTCAGCACTTTCTTCAATAGTATTGATATTATTATCAGCTACACTGCGATCGCTATAGGCATTACCAAGATTAAACTGAAGTGCAGCCCATTGATATGGATGAAGATAACGCTCGTATATTTGTGCAGCATCTAAATAGCATTCGATAGCTTTCTCTATGTTCGCTGCTTTGCCCCCCTCTACCTTATTTATATAAGCAGTGCCCAAATTATTTTGAGTCATTGCCCAATCATAAGGATCGTCATCACGCTCATATACTTCAAGAGCATTTATAAAGCATTCAATAGCAGAGCTTAAATTTTCTTCTCTTTCCCCTTCTATCCTCTCTACATAAGCATTACCAAGATTGTTTTTTGTTCCTCCCCATTCTTGGGGATGCTTATCTTGAGTAAGTACCGTCAGTGCAGTATCATATCCAGCGATCGCAATCTCTAAATTGTCTGCGCGATCGCCAGAGGGGAATTTTTGAATCAAGATACTAAAGTGAACTATATCAACAGCAATACTGTAGGCAATAGATGGTTGCACCTTCAGCAACATAGTTTGCATCCATTCTTTAATTGCATCAGCTAATTGCAGATTGATTTTATCCAAATTACTCTGCAAAAATGGATAGACAACTGTTTTACTACCATTACTGCTAGATGTTAAGCGTAATATTTCTGCTAAGAAATCCAAGTATTTACTAGATACTCCTGGTGGTAAAGCCGATTGCAAACCTTCAGCAAGGGGTGCAGCAAGACTTTGAAGAAAAGTTGCAGCTTTTACTTCACCTATCTGCTCTAGCATTCCAGCAATTTGAGAAATTTTGAGTATAAATCCTCTATCTATTAAGCTCTGATTTTTACGTAATACTTCTGTTTCTTCTCCACTATTACAATTCAATAATTTATCAATTAATTGAATATAAGCAGAATAACGATCCTCCCCATCAATATGAATTATTTCACCAGCTTTGTCTAAGGCTTCACTTAACTGCTCAGACAAGTCACGCAAAAAGTCCGCAGTACCTTGCGCTCCTTGGTCTGCTGCCTGAATTGCTACTTGATCAACGACTTTGATAAAGTCAGCATCAACTAAATCGGCATTCTCTTTCAATATTTTTGATTCTTCACCACTTGGACATCGCAATAGTTCTTGAATGAGTGCCAGATAAGCTCGCAGACGCTGTTCATCCATGAACGCGTACCTCCAGCATATACTTTAGTAAATTTTGGCACTGATATTTAATAAATACTATCGGGATAAATACTCTATTTATTTAATATATTTAAATTATAAAAATTGAGTTTTAAAAACTTTTTTAAATTGTAAATTGGAAAACATTATCTAATAGCTTATTTTACAATAAAACTGATTATATTTATATATATATAAATATTATTTTGAAAAAATATATATAATCTTGAAATATCATTGGTTTTTAAAAACATTAAATCTTCTATAATATTTATTTACTCGCTCTTTTCAATAGAATCATCTTTAATATTGAAATTTCACTTTATCCTGAAATTGCACCAATTCTATATAGACCTTCATACAATGCTTCTACTATATAATTGTAAATTTAAGCAGGAAAAAAGCCAAAATCTGCTAGAGGAATAATTTGTACATTCAGATAAAAGTGGTATTCGTACTTATTGTTCACAAATAATTATTTTGAAAATTTATACATATTATATATGTGATTTATATACTCTAAAAATATATAAAAATAATAAAAATAACCATAATTATTGAATTTAAAAACTGTTAAAGATGACAATTAATCAATTTATAAAATTTTATATTTAATACTTTAAATTTACTAAAATTTTATTAATATTATGACAATTTTTAATATTCTCAAATAGAATAATAATCATATTTTAATTTTGCTCCTATCATCTGTATTGACGGGTATAAAATTAACCATTAATAGGGTTTACATACCTCCTGATCACGTAACCCACCAAAGCCTTCTTTAAGTTTGTGTATAACTCTCACCGGCATGGCTTTAGGCGAACCCGGGTAAGATTAATTTTTTATTTCAGTACCAGCTTGAAAAAAGTTTTCTCAGTTGACAGACGAATATCACCGTTAAGATAAAAATAGACTTTGTTGAGATTTGTATATTTTAGGAATCGGCTGCTATGGTTCCCGCAGTTTTAATTGAAAATCTAAAAAAGCGCTACGGCACCTTTGAAGCCGTTAAAGATATCTCTTTTAGGATCGAACCGGGTGAAATATTCGGTTTACTAGGTCCTAATGGCGCAGGAAAAACTACCACACTAAGAGTACTGTGTACTTTGACAACACCTGATAGTGGTAAGGTCGAAGTTTCAGGTATATCAGTTACAGATAGACCAAAACAAGTACGGCAGAGATTAGGTTATGTCGCTCAAGAAGTAGCCTTAGATAAGGTACTGACCGGAAAAGAACTGCTACAACTACAAGCAGCGATGTATCATTTACCTTCTTCTGTAAGGAAACAGCGAATTGAGGAAGTTATCAATTTATTAGGTTTAGAAGAATACGCAGATAAAAAAACTGGTACATATTCCGGGGGTTTGCGTAAACGTTTAGACTTAGCAGCAGGATTGCTTCACGCTCCAGATGTTTTAGTTCTTGATGAACCAACCGTTGGACTTGACATAGAAAGTCGTTTTACTGTCTGGGAATTTTTACGTAAACTGCGCGAAGCCGGAACTACAGTATTAATTACTAGCCACTATCTCGAAGAAATTGACGCTTTAGCATCAAAAGTCGCAATTATTGACAAAGGAGAAGTAATTGCAAGCGGTACACCTTCAGAATTAAAAGACAAAGTAGGGGGCGATCGCGTTACTTTACGTATCCGAGAATTCTCACCCCAAGAGGAAGCACAGAAAGCTAAAGATATATTGCAATCGCTACCTTTTGTCCAGGAAGTAATCATTAATAATGCTCAAGGAAACTCCCTGAATTTGGTAGTTACACCACAGCAGGACGCTTTGATTACTATCCAGCAGAAATTAAACTCCGTTGATCTGCCTACATTTGGTATAGCTCAATCCCGTCCCAGTTTAGATGATGTATATCTAGCTGCAACGGGACGTACCTTAATGGACGCTGAACTCGCAGCAGCAAGCAAACGCGATCCTAAAACAGAGCGTAAGCAGAATATGAGATGAAATGTAGTTCAGAAACTATAAGCTAATTCAAGTCCGTAATTACTAATTACCTATTCTCCGGATTAACTACTTAAGCGATTAAGCGATTTCCCGCAGTCGTAATCAATCTATAAGAAGCTTACGTAACATGGGAAAATTCCCCTTCTGCACGCCGGTCTGAACACCAATTACCAACAAATTACCAACAAAAAAGAAGTATGAGCAGTAGCGTATCACCTCCCAAATCAACAGATATGAATTGGAAACAAGTTGCTTCACCGCAACTCTACCAAGAAGTTGAATCTAACTTTTTAAGTGAATTAACTCAAGAAACCTTAGCCTTAACTCGTCGTCTATTTATCCAGTTAAAGCGTCGTCCTTCCACCTTATTCGCAAGTATTGTTCAACCTGTAATGTGGTTAGTCCTGTTTGGAGCATTATTTCAAAATGCACCGAAAGGTATTTTCGGCGAAACTAGCAATTATGGACAGTTTCTCAGTGCGGGTATAATTGTATTTACAGCCTTCGGTGGGGCATTAAATGCAGGTTTACCTGTGATGTTCGATCGAGAATTTGGTTTCTTAAATCGTTTGCTGGTTGCTCCTTTAGCATCTCGCTTTTCGATTGTCCTAGCTTCAGCCATCTTTATTATTAGTCAAAGTTTGCTACAAGCTGTGGTCATTGTGGGTGCTGCTGCTGCTTTAGGGGCTGGGGTTCCAGATATTGCAGGTTTAGCTGCGATCGCAATAATGATTTTTCTTTTAGCTTTAGGTGTAACAGCTTTGAGTCTAGGTTTGGCTTTTGCTCTTCCAGGACATATCGAATTACTTGCAGTAATTTTTGTGGCTAACTTACCACTACTATTTGCTAGTACAGCTTTAGCCCCCTTATCATTTATGCCTAAGTGGTTACAAGTTATTGCTACTCTCAATCCCTTGAGCTACGCGATTGAACCAATTCGCTATCTTTATACTCATCAAACATGGGGACTAAATAGTATAGTAATGCACTCTTTCTGGGGGGATGTTACTTTTGGAGGTGCAATGCTGGTACTACTTGGCTTTGCAATACTATCACTTACAGTTATTCAGCCAAGATTGCGTCGCACCCTGGCTTGATTAAGATAGAAGCGTTAACTATTTACACTAACTTTAGAGCTAAATTTCATGAAAAATCCGTTTTTATCCTTGAGCAAATTAGCTATATTTACTGTAGTTGGTCTAGGTTTAACTACACTAATTACCTCTCAAGCTAGTTTGGCTAATCCCGCTAGCAATTTTGACCCACAAAATCCTGACACCAACTATAAAGATCCATTCAGTCAAGGTGTAGAACAAAACCCTTTTAGTCTTTTTCAACTGATTCATAACTCCAATCTGGGTACCTTCAATCAACAATTCGGTTCCCAGAGCAATAAGCAACTAAATGATGCAGCAGCCAATTTCCGTCTCAGACAGCAGCAATTACTTCAACAACAGACAGGAAATCAGCAAAACACTAATACTACTCCTGCATCTAGTCTGACCATCGAACTTGAACCCCAGCAAAAGTAAATAAAATTCATATCCCGATCAGGCATAAGAGAGTGTACTTAATTTACTTGAAACCTGCTATATGAATTAAAAAACCAGTAAGCTAGATTGCAAGCAGTAGGGGCACAGACATTTATATCTGTGCCCCTATTTATTTAGCAATTACCGACTACTAATTACAACTAATTACATCCCCAACTTTGCCAAAATATCCTCTGCATGGGTAGATGTATTAACGCTCTCATCGACTTGAATAATTTTGCCATTAGCATCAATTACATAGGTCACACGCTTTGCATAACCACCACCATCAACATCATAAGCTTTAATTAAACTTCGGTCTGTATCAACTAAAAGTGGAAAATTGAGATTATATTTTTCAGTAAATGCTTGGTGAGATGCTTGGTCGTCAGCACTGACTCCTAAAACTACAATATCTTTCCCCTTATATTCAACTTGCTTGTCTCGAAAACTACAAGCTTGCTTAGTGCAACCAGGAGTATCATCCTTGGGATAAAAATATAATACTACTGTCTTACCTGCAAAGTCAGATAAAGAAACCGTATTACCATTAGTATCCTTTGTACTAAATGCCGGAGCATCTGCACCAACTGATAGAGGCATAATCGATTCTCCCTGTATGATACTTATTTAAACTTCCATTGGAATTTTACAATAATTTACAATAGTTGTATGGCAAGTAATCTGACTCTAAAATTTTGTGACCGGAATCAATAGTGTTCCTTATAATAATTTCCCGTACACCTGCTTACAATTAATTGTCAAGCCATCAACAGTGACACACCCTGACTCTGATTCATCCTCTGCCGCTTATACGAATCTCCTCCCGCAGAAGAAAGATAGAATTAAATTGTAGTAAAATTAAACCTTACAATTTCTAATTTAAATTTGCTTCTTTTAGAAACACATAAGAACATCCACAGAATAGTTACTAAAACTAGATATATCAAGCAATAAATCTTGAAAACGAAAAAATAGTAAGAAAATAAACAGTAAGAAAACCAAAAATGTTAAATGTTAATTCCCCTGTACAAAAAACTTCTTTTTATTCGCAAAGTACTTTAGAAAGAGCCGAGACAGCATTAATTTGTTCCCCTTTCAAGCTAGGACTGTTTGAAAAAATGGCATCTGACCATGTTGGAATGAGTGAAATTGCTGAGAAAGCAGGCGTTAATAACAACTATACAAAACGTTCCCTATCCGAAATAGCCGTGGAAAATGCTGTTGCATGGTTAATAATGGTTGGTATATTGCGACGAGAAGTTGACGGTCAGGGAATAACAGATAGTTTTCGTCTCACACCTTTGGGTCGCCAATTATTAGCAAAATTTTCCCAGGGACCATCGCAAGAACCCACATTTGGCGATCGCTTAAAAAATAGTATTACTCGCTGGATGCGACTACCTTTCTAAAATTGAGTGGAGAATAGTTAAGAGATGAAGATAAAAGGGAACAATATATACGGACGTTTATAAGTGATTCATGAAGTAATTACGATAACTGTCTAAATTTGTCCAAATCTGTTAGTTAATTTTGCCTATTGAATACAAGTATGAATTTGTAGCTTGTATAAAATATATGCTTGCTTAATATCGAAACACCAATTTTACTTACAGCTAGCGGACTCACATTTTACCTTTTATCGTTTAGTCTCTGACAAAATTAGTAATAATAGTAAATTAATTATGAAAGGAATTATGGTCGTGGGGACAACTTCCCACGCAGGGAAATCACTAGTTAGTACTGCAATATGTAGAATTTTATCTAAGCGTGGTTGGCGGGTGGCTCCCTTCAAAGGTCAAAATATGGCTTTAAATGCTTATGTGACCGCTAATGGTGGAGAAATTGGCTATGCACAAGCAGTTCAAGCTTGGGCTGCGGGTATTATCCCTTGGGTAGAAATGAATCCCATTTTACTGAAGCCACAGGGAGATACGACTTCCCAGGTAATTATTAAGGGTAGACCTGTTGGTAAAGTTACTGCTTCGGACTATTACGAACAATACTTTGAATTGGGATGGCGCACGATTGAAGAATCCTTAAGACATTTAGCTACAGAGTTTGATTTAATAGTTTGTGAAGGCGCAGGAAGCCCCGCAGAAATCAATCTCAAGCACCGAGATTTGACTAACATGCGGGTAGCTAAGTATTTGAATGCTCCCACCTTGCTGGTGGCGGATATCGACCGTGGTGGTGTTTTTGCCCATGTGGTTGGTACGTTAGAATTACTCGATCCAGAAGAAAGAGCTTTAATAAAAGGTGTAGTAATTAACAAGTTTCGGGGACAGCGATCGCTTTTAGAGCCTGGTATAAAATGGTTGGAGAAACGCACTGGTATTCCTGTGGTGGGTGTAATTCCTTGGTTAGAGCAAGTATTCCCAGCCGAAGACTCTCTGGATTTATTAGAGCGCAAGCCTCAGAAAAGTTACAGTGACTTAAATGTTGCTGTGATTCGCTTACCTAGAATTTCTAATTTTACCGATTTTGACCCCTTAGAATCAGAGCCTTCGGTATCAGTTAGATACTTAAGTCCCAAACAAGATTTAGGACATCCCGATGCAGTGATTATACCTGGTACAAAAACCACAATTACTGACTTAATTTTGATGCAAAAAACCGGTATGGCTGAAGCATTACAAAATTACGCTGCTGCTGGTGGTACTATTTTAGGTATTTGTGGTGGTTTCCAGATGTTGGGACAAATGATTGCTGACCCAGAAGGAATAGAAGGACAAGCAGGAAGGTATCAGGGATTAAATTTATTACCTATCAGAACCGTTATTACCGGTCAAAAAATTGCTCGTCAGCGTCAGGTAACTTCTAACTATCCCCAGATGGGTTTACCCGTAACTGGATTTGAAATTCATCAGGGGCGATCGCGTACAGAATTACAAGGAAGCCAATCTGATTCTTTCCAGTCCTTATTTGATGATCCTAATCTAGGATTAGTAGACAAATGTCAGTCAGTCTGGGGAACTTATCTACATGGAATTTTTGATAACGGTCCCTGGAGACGAGCTTGGTTAAACCGCTTGCGTCAACAAAGAGGATTAAAATCTTTACCAACAGGTGTTGCTAATTATCGCGAACAGCGAGAAAATCTCTTAGATTCACTTGCAACTCAGGTTGAACGCTATTTAGATTTAAGTCAATTCTTATCTTAGTAAGTTAATTAATAATTATGGCTATTCGCGTCCGCTTTTTACCAGATGACATTACTGTTGAAGCTCAAGAAGGTGAAGCCCTTTTAGACGTTGCTGACAGGGCTGGTGTATCTATCCCTACAGGATGTTTAATGGGTTCTTGCCATGCTTGTACTGTGGAAGTCGGGGGTGGGGATATTATCCGCGCTTGTATTACCGCAGTACCACCAGGACGCGAGGAGTGGACAATTCAGCTATTTAGCGATCCTACTTGGTAGTTAAAAGTTGTTAAGAAGAATGCGCAATTATTTGCTTATTTGCTCTGCCAAAAAATATAGTAAAAAAGTGAAGGATAAGCTGTTACACAAATTTTAAAGTATTAGGAAGGATGATTAGGGGAGATGAGAAGCGATTCAAAGCATTTTGTAACAAGGTCTTGACTTCTTTGAAACTAACCCCTGGAAAACTAGCGCGATCGCTCATAAATTCTGTTGGGAATACTCTTAGCGTTCACAAAGAATTTATCCTTAAGTTGACCGTCGTTTGATCGTCGTAATGGCTAATACAGTCGCGAATGTTTATCTCCTAACCTTGTAATCCATACTTCCATAATTTCTCACAAAATGATTCTCACTAATTACATTTTTCCAGCCTGAACTTTCAGAGCATATTCTTTAAACCTCTCTAAATCAGCCTGAGTAGTTGATTCAACAACTTTACCTAGAAATAAATTATCCATCAATTTCCCTAAAATGCCGGGAATGGCATAACTAATAGTCATTTTGACTATACTACTATTATTACGATCGTAAAAACGAATAGCACCTCCATTCGGTAAACCATCCACTGACTCCCATTTAATTATTTGATTGGGAATCATCTTTAAAATCCGAGATTTCCATTTAAATTCAAAAGCACCACTCCTCAATTTCCATAAAGATATTTCGGGGTCTTCATCTAAAACTCTTACAGACTCGATCCACTTCATCCAACGAGGCATTTGTTCTAAATCGGACCAAAGACTCCACACTAAATCAATGGGAACATCAACTTCCACCTGCACTTCATGCTCTAACCAGTCTGACATAGTTAGTTTGTCCTCTTCCGCTCACTACTTGCTATCTCACCTATCGGGTGGCTTTTATATCTGAATATATTTGTATCTGAATATAAGAGATACTTTAACCCAAAAAATGAAGATACATATAAAAATATTCTCCTTTGTTGATTTTTGCAGCTAAATGTACTGCTATTTACTAGTAATACATTGAATATTTATAAATTAATATTTACAAAATAAAATCAATTTTTCTAGAGGTATTTCTGGACAAGTTTTTAGCTACCTTTTTACTTTTTCCAAAACAACTTTAGCTGCACGTTTTCCAGAAATAGTTGCACCTTCCATACTGTCAATATAGTCTTGCTGAGTATAACTACCTGCTAGGAAAAAATTATCAATCGGTGTAGCTTGATTAGGACGGTATACATCCATACCGGGAGATTCTCTATATAAAGATTGAGCTAATTTCACCACACTGTACCAAGTCATATTTAACTCTCGCGAGGATGGAAATAATTCTCGAACTTGTGATAAAACATGTTGAGCAATTTCTTCGTTATTCTTTTTAATAAAGGGATCTCCTGGTGTTAAGACTAATTGCAATAAAGAACCTTCACCTTCTCTGTAATAATCTTTGGGACTAGTTAAAGCCAAATCAGCAAAGCAAGAAAAGTCAGCATCCGGAGTATAAAGTAAGTTATCTAGCCCTACAGCTCTTTCTAACTGTTGACGTTTTTGCGAATCTTGCATTTCAGTTACCCAACCATCAAAACGCAATTGAACTGTAGCAACAGGAACAGCTTTTAATTTATAAATATTGTCAAACTCTGACCATGTGCGCCAATCTGGAGGTAAAATACGCTGAGTTCCAGGAACATCACAAGCTACAACGTAAGCATCGGCAGTAATTTGTTCTTCTTTATCTCCATTTGCTACAGCTATTCCAGTAACTAGAGTTTTACCTTCCTTTTCTTCATATTGAATTTCTCTAACTTGGCGGCGAGTATAAACTTTTGCACCTTTATCTTGTAGATATTCCAGTATTGGCTTAATTAAATATTCATGAGGTGAACCAGCCAACATTCTCAGCTTAGAAGCTTCAGTTCTAGCTGCAAATAATTGGAAAATGGTTAACATACACCTAGCCGATATATTTTCGCAGTCAATAAATCCTAGAGCATAAGCTATAGGGTTCCACATCTTTTCAATACTACCGTTATTACCACCGTGGGAACGAAACCAATCAGCAAAACTAATTTTATCTAATTCCCGAATACTCTTCATTGCTCCATCAAAATCGACTAAACCCCTGACTACTGGACTAGTTGCTAGAGCAAGTGAATTTTGTGCTTTATCTAATGGTGAAAGTTGAGAGGTGGTAAAAAATGCTTTTAATCCATTAAAAGGTGCACCTGTCAGAAAACGAAAGTCCAATTCACCTATACGTCCTGCTTTATTGACAAAAGTGTGAGTATGTTGCTTAGGAAGTAAATAATCAAATGCCCCAACTTTCTTCATTAATCCAAATAGCTGATAATAGCATCCGAAAAATACATGGAGACCCATTTCAATATGGTTCCCGTTACCATCTACCCAACTTCCTACCTTACCACCAGGAAAGGGACGAGACTCAAAAATTTGAACTTCACAGCCAGCGTCAGCTAAATCTACTGCCGTTGATAACCCAGCTAATCCTGCACCTACGATTGCAACGCGCATTACATTATTATCCACTCATTATCTTTACAAATTGTAACTGGCTGCGTGTAAAAATTTGCTACTAGGTTATTCAAATGGCTGACAATTGACAAAATAAATAGTAATGCAGCATATTAAAGTTAGGAGCTACGCAATCACAATTTATCATTGTCCCATTACTAGGGTGTAGGTTCGTAATCTTAAAAATTCTGCATAGAGTCTAGGACGTAAATCGATTGCCGCCCTGGGGCAATTGATAGGGCTTATACGCATCGTTTGTCTATCGGGCGAATCACCTTCTTTTGCCTACCTGGTCAAAGTATAAGAGTCAAAGGTAATAGTTGATAAAATTCCTAAATGAAGATATCGCAATTTTTTTTTGCAATATCAATATAATATTTTGCTGACATCTTTTTTGTCAAAATTACGGAAATCCAAATAAATAATTTATTTTAGATTTAATTTATATACTATTACTGAATTTTTTATTTAAGCAATAATTTCAAAACATAATTTTTCGCGAATTCTGAATCTAACAAATTCTGGATAAAAAGAAGAGAGTGAAACAGGGCATTATACTCCAAATTTCACTCCCAATATTAAATGAAAACGATTGTTATTAATGAAAGAAAATTATAGATTCATCATTAATGATTAATTAGCTATTGCCTGAAACCTCTAAACCTCGAATTAATTCTCGAATAACATCTGTAGCAGGTCTACCAGTTTGCTGGCAGAATTTTTCTAATTTTTCTGCTTCCAGTGCTGCTAAGTTCACAGTTATTCGTTTCACAGCCCATTTCTTATTAGTCATTTTGTTATTTGAATTGCCGTATGCAGATGTAATTGAATTCATTTGATGTTTAAAAAAAGAACAAAATTAGTTGAGTTTTGAGAAAGAGATAAAAATCAGTTGAAATTAAAAATCAACGTTCAAGAAGATTCATATTTTAACTAATAAACTAAATCTAAATTACGTGATATCACTAGTTATTGTGACAGCAAATAGACTGCACATTTGTCCAAGACTCACTACCTATTAAAATAATTTACACATTATGATAAGACCTCAAAAGAAAATTTTATAAACAGCTTAAATTACATTCTGTCATGTTAGTAACTTTTCACCTATGTATTCATGATAAATATATTTAATTATGTTGATTTCTCTAACTCAATAAATACCTCTGAAAACAAAATATTCTTAAGGAATTTCTGGTGATGTAAATACATACTTTTAGTTAAAATTTAGTAACATATGTTTCTATTACTTGTATAAATAATATCCAGACTCTGGTTTACTAAGACTTTGAAACCTATCTATCGAAGACATGACTTATAAATATTTGTTAATTCAAGGATGATATATTTTACCGTCAGCGACCAATATACTATGCAATAATTACACTAGTATCGAAAAATTGACTCATCTCTAAATAAGCAAAATAAAGTAAATTTCTTAGTCTGAGTTAATCAACTATTACATGTACTGACTTCCTATTAGGTACTGAATTTGCAGTAGATTATTATTCTCACTTTTACCCTATGTGAAAAAGGTAAAAGAGAAGAAGTGAGGCTTTAGTATAGGCTTAAGCTGAAATTCGCTATAACAATTATTCAGCTTTGTTTTAAGCTCGAATGACTAAACATTTGCAAATTTTATTTTGCTTGCCTTTATTTGCTTGTCTTCATATTTCTGTTTATTACAGCAGATATAAAACTTTCCAGACTTTTTGTTTGTGTAAAAAGTGGGTATTTGATATGGTAGGATTCTAGGCTGAAGATAATACAGATACTTATTTTATACTTGTACCTTGTGATAAAAAATTCTATACCATCAGAACTTCTCCTACTGAGAATATATTTAAATTATTCTTACTATTATTTAGACTATTCTTTTTAATATATTTAAAGCACATTTATAATCCCTGTATAAACAAGTATTTTTTCTGATTTTACTATTGTATCTATTTTTCTTTCTAGTGTATTAATCTTCATTTAATCTTTACCGAATAATAATTAGACTAATGTTTATTAATGTTTATCTTCTAGATGATTTCCCATGAAGTTCAAACCTTAAAAATAAGTTTATCTTGTAGGGTATTTAAATATTTATGTGTGGACAAGAATTGCAAAAGATACTTCATGAAATATAGATGAAAATGAATGTATGATTTGGTTGAAATATTAATTCCAGTTTTGACAGAATACACTTAATATTTAATAGCAGAATCATTTACAGCAAAATTTTATTAAAAGTTAATATACGTTCCGAAATTTTTAAAGATTCAACAAACTATAATTTTCTAGTATTAATTTCATACTAATTTTTCCAATATATATTCAAATTTTCATAAAAATTGGTATTATTTTTTACTGCTTAACCAAGTAATATAATTTCCTAGCAATATACAATTTCTCTAGCAATTGAAAGACCATTGAATAATTAAACCTCTCAATCTGAGACAAATATAAGATTTAAAAATTTACTACTCGGGACGAACAATAGTATTTTGTGTAGAGCCTTACAGGCTACCTAATCCTTCATAGATCAACTACAGCTTGTCCATTAGGCTTGAGTCTTTTCCTTATGAAGATGCAGTGTGTTTATAGATCATAGCCCTAAGTAAGATTACGTTTGTCAAGAACTATACCTATGTTTTTGGTAAAGATCTACATATTTATATAATTTTGATCAAATGCCTGTAATTTCACATATTTCTTTTCAATTGGGGACGAAATTTTGGAAAATAGTATATGGAGTCGAATATCACTAAACGAATTCAGATTATCCATTAAATGAACATGAATCAAAATTTCTTAGAACATATTCAAAGTCCCGAACGTCCTGTCTTAGTTTTCGACGGTGCAATGGGAACCAATTTGCAAGTCCAAAACCTCACTGCTGACGACTTTGGTGGTGCAGAATACGAAGGTTGTAATGAATACCTCATCCATACTAAGCCAGAAGCAGTTGCAACAGTTCATAGGAGCTTCTTATCTGCTGGTGCAGATGTAATTGAAACTGATACCTTTGGCGGTACCTCAATTGTACTTGCTGAGTATGACTTAGCAGACCAAGCCTATTACTTAAATAAAACTGCTGCTGAATTAGCGAAGAAAGTCGCGGCAGAATTTTCTGTCCCTGAAAAACCCCGTTTTGTAGCTGGTTCAATGGGTCCTGGTACTAAATTACCGACTTTAGGGCACATTGATTTCGATACTTTGAAAAATGCTTATGTTGAGCAAGCAGAAGCTCTATTTGATGGAGGAGTAGATTTATTCTTAGTGGAAACCTGTCAGGATGTGCTGCAAATTAAGGCAGCACTAAATGCAATTGAAGAAGTTTTTGCAAAGAAGGGAGAAAGACGGGGATTAATGGTTTCCGTGACCATGGAAACTATGGGTACAATGCTCGTAGGTACTGAAATTAGTGCTGTGGTAACAATTTTGGAACCCTATAATATCGATATTTTAGGGTTGAACTGTGCTACGGGTCCTGACTTAATGAAACCACATATTAAGTACCTCTCAGAACATTCACCGTTTATTATTTCCTGTATTCCTAATGCGGGTTTACCGGAAAATGTCGGTGGGCAAGCACATTATAAGTTAACACCAACAGAATTGAAGATGCACTTGATGCATTTCATTGAAGACTTAGGTGTCCAAGCAATAGGGGGTTGCTGTGGGACACGTCCGCAACATATTCAAGCTTTAGCAGAAATTGCCAAAGATTTGAAACCGAAAGTTAGAGAACCGCGAATTGAACCTGCTGCTGCTTCTATTTATGGTACTCAACCTTATGACCAGGATAATTCTTTCTTAATTATCGGTGAACGACTTAATGCTAGTGGTTCTAAAAAATGCCGTACCATGCTCAATGATGAGGATTGGGATGGACTGGTTTCACTAGCGCGATCGCAGGTAAAAGAAGGGGCACATGTCCTTGATGTGAATGTTGACTATGTGGGACGAGACGGTGTGCGTGATATGCACGAGTTGGTCTCCCGTCTAGTGAATAATGTGACTTTACCTTTAGTGCTTGATTCCACTGAGTGGGAAAAAATGGAATCGGGGCTAAAAGTCGCTGGTGGTAAGTGTTTGTTAAATTCTACAAACTACGAAGATGGTGAACCACGCTTTTTAAAAGTTTTAGATTTGGCGAAACAATACGGCGCAGGTGTTGTAATTGGTACCATCGATGAAGATGGTATGGCACGGACTGCGGATAAGAAATTTGAAATCGCTCAACGTGCTTACCGTCAAGCTGTAGAGTACGGTATTCCTGCTCACGAAATCTTCTTTGATACTCTAGCCTTACCGATTTCTACTGGAATTGAAGAAGATAGGGAAAATGGTAAGGCTACTATCGAATCTATCCGTCGGATTCGTCAAGAATTACCAGGATGTCATGTTGCATTAGGTGTGTCTAACATTTCCTTTGGTTTAAATCCTGCAGCACGGATAGTTTTAAACTCGATGTTTCTTCATGAAGCAATGCAAGTGGGAATGGATGCGGCTATTGTGAGCGCGAGTAAAATTTTACCCCTTGCTAAAATTGAAGAGGAACATCAAAAAATCTGCCGGGATTTGATTTACGACAATCGTAAATTTGAAAATAACATCTGCGTTTACGATCCTTTAGGGGAACTGACGACGATGTTTGAAGGTGTCAGCGCCAAGCGAGATAAGGGTGTTGACGTTAGTTTACCATTAGAAGAACGTCTTAAACAGCACGTTATTGACGGCGAACGCATTGGTTTAGAAGATGTGCTCAAAGAAGCAATGGAAAAATATCCACCGTTGGATATTGTCAACATCTACTTATTAGATGGAATGAAAGTTGTAGGGGAGTTGTTCGGTTCCGGACAAATGCAGCTACCTTTTGTATTGCAGTCCGCAGAAACTATGAAAGCGGCAGTTGCATTTTTAGAACCGCATATGGAAAAATCGGAAACAGGGGAAGATAATTCTAAGGGAGTCTTTGTGATTGCCACCGTAAAAGGTGATGTTCATGATATTGGTAAAAACTTGGTGGATATCATCTTATCCAACAACGGTTATCGAGTAATTAACCTGGGAATCAAGCAACCAGTAGAAAATATCATCAAAGCTTACGAGGATCATAAACCCGATTGTATAGCCATGAGTGGCTTGTTGGTGAAATCCACGGCTTTTATGAAAGATAACTTAGAGACCTTCAATGAAAAAGGAATTACTGTTCCGGTTATTTTAGGTGGTGCAGCTTTAACTCCCAAATTTGTCCATGAAGATTGCCAAAATACTTATCAAGGTAAGGTTGTCTACGGTAAAGATGCATTCTCGGACTTGAATTTTATGGAAAAATTAATGCCTGCGAAAGCTGGTAAGAATTGGGATGATATTCAAGGTTTCTTGGGTGAATTTGCTGAAGCGGAACCTTCCCAAAATGGACATAAATCTGCTGAGAAGGAGAAATCTGCTAAAGAAACACCGGAAGAACCAAAAGTAATTGATACTAAACGTTCTGAAGCGGTTGAAATAGATACTGAACGTCCCCAACCACCATTTTGGGGAAGCAAGTTATTACAGGGAGAAGATATTCCCATAGAAGAACTATTTTGGTACTTGGATTTACAAGCTTTGATTGCTGGACAATGGCAATTTAGAAAACCAAAAGACCAGTCAAAAGAAGAATATCAGGCTTTCTTAAAAGAGAAAGTATATCCAATTTTGGAAACCTGGAAAAAACGGGTTGTAGAAGAAGACTTGTTACATCCCCAAGTAATTTATGGTTATTTTCCCACTCAATCAGAAGGAAATACCCTGCATATCTACAACTCCGAAAACCATTCTCAGAAGGTTACAGAATTTGAATTCCCCCGTCAAAAATCAATGCGTCGTTTGTGTATAGCAGACTTTTTTGCACCCAAAGAAACGGGAGTTATTGATGTTTTCCCAATGCAAGCGGTGACTGTGGGTGAAATTGCTACGGAATTTGCTCAAAAGCTATTTTCCAACAACCAATACACAGATTATCTGTATTTTCACGGAATAGCAGTACAAATGGCAGAAGCTCTAGCTGAATGGACTCATGCTAGAATTCGCCGCGAGTTAGGCTTTGCAACTGAAGACCCCGATAATATTCGGGATACCTTGGCACAAAGATATCGCGGTTCCAGGTATAGTTTTGGATATCCAGCTTGCCCGAATATTCAAGACCAATACAAACAGTTGGAATTGTTGGGAACTGACAGGATTAACCTATATATGGATGAAAGCGAACAGATTTATCCTGAACAAAGTACCACCGCGATTATTACTTATCATCCTGTAGCTAAGTACTTTAGCGCTTAAAAGAATCTCCGAGTCAGGGGGTATCGTTTCATATCATAATCGCCTGGGGTTATAAACCCCAGGCTAATAGGAGGATATGTTATTTTTATTTAGGAAGTAAATAACTAAATAAAGCTGTAGCTTAGGTAAAGAATCAAAAACAGCATCATCCTCAAGGTACTGCGATCGCGTCTTTGAAAAAGATGAATATGAAGATGAAGACAATGCTCCCAAATTTACTTTCAATTAAGATTCATGGTGTTCGTACTGGTGTACTGAAAATTAGCAAAATCAATGAAAGAAAGTTTTCCATTTACATAGCTTTTTGAAAACAATCACAATAATTTCACCGGAATTTTTATAAAAATGTATTCTTATTTCCTTATATTTTTCTAAGTATCGGTGCATGGTATTACAGGTTATAATACCAATTCTGATTATGCACCGCCGCCGTGACTTTCTCCAAGCTTCATTAGCTACTGCTGCATCTTTCTATTTATTACCAAGTGCTGTGAAAGCAGCAAATAAATCAAATGTTATTAAACCGAAGCGTTTGCAAAATGGTTCGATTGTAGGAATTGTTAGTCCAGCAGGAGCAACTTTTCGGAGAGAAGAATTAAATATAGTAGTTGATGCTGTGAAAGCTTTGGGATTAGTTCCTAAATTAGCACCCCATGTTTTGGAAAGATATGGTTATCTTGCAGGTACAGATAAACAACGTGCTGCTGATATCAATCAACTTTTTGCTAATAAGGATGTTTCTGCAATTTTACCGATTCGCGGTGGATGGGGAAGCAGTAGAATTTTGCCTTATTTAGATTATGGTTTGATTCAAAAAAATCCGAAAATTTTAGTGGGTTTTAGCGATATTACTTCTTTACTGTTAGGTCTGTATGCAAAAACTAATTTAGTAACTTTTCATGGACCTAATGGACTTACGTCTTGGAGAACAGTACAGACGGAATATTTTCGACGGGTACTATTTGCAGGGGAGAAAGTAACTTTTAATAATATTAAAGATGGAGATGATGCAAGTCGCTTGATGCAAGTAAAGTATCGCATTCAAACTATTAATCGGGGAAAAGCAAAGGGTAAGTTGATTGGTGGTAATCTTTCGGTAATCTCAGCAATTGTTGGTTCTCCCTACTTACCGGATTTGAGTGGAGCTATTCTATTTTTGGAAGATACTCACGAAAATATCTATCGCATAGACAGAATGATCGCACATCTGAAGCTTGCTGGAGTGCTTGAGAAAATTGCTGGTTTTATTTTTGGACAGTGTCCTGGATGTTCTCCTGGTGCTGATTATGGTTCTCTGACTTTAGAAGAAGTAGTTTGGGGATATATTAAGCCATTGGGAATTCCGGCTTGGTATGGTGCGATGATAGGTCATACAGAACCTATAGTCACATTACCTATTGGTTCCCAGGTAGAAATTGATGCTGATACTGGTGAAATCCAGATGTTAGAGTCTGCTGTTGCATAAAAAAGGACTTAGGAAAAATAAAGCTTGCTAATTTTGTAATCTAAGTAGCTAGGATTCAAGATTAAATAACTCAAGATTAAATAGCTCAAAATTAAATAGCTCAAAATTAAATAAAATATAAAATCTCTTCCCTGCTAACCCTGAGTAAATTTTTTCCTCTGAGTTGGAGAGGAAAAAGTTTAAGCACAGTGGAAACTAGGAAGAGATTCTATTTATAGGATTACTAGAATATGTTAGGACATCTTTATATTTCTCATTTGGAGGGGGTTTGGGATAGTCTACCGCAAGTCTTTCTTCTTGTGAAAAAAACGTCCTAACTCGAAAGCATACCCCTATAAATACTCTTGACTCAACCCCTGAGCAACAGCTACGAAAGTTACTAAAACGGGAAAATCCTACCTGAGAATTTCAACTTTCACTGGAGCAACACCACTGTTTATCATTCTGAGTCTTCTTGCAGCACCTGCGGATACGTCGATAATCCTTCCACGAATGAAAGGACCTCTATCATTAATACGCACGATTACAGAACGACCATTACGAGTGTTGGTGACTCGGACTCTGGTTCCAAAACGTAAAGTACGGTGAGCAGCTGTTAAACCTTCGGGATTATATCTTTCACCCGTAGCAGTCACGTTCCCAGAGCCATCATAACCATACCAGGATGCCCAGCCCTTAAGAACTTTCCCACTTCTACGACGAGCTGTTCTACTACGCTTACCTTGTCTATATTTTTTCGTGTGATGCTTCTTTCCCGATTCTGCATCTAATAAAGCTACTGTTGTTGGCTTTACTGGTAAATTAGCAATTTTGTCAATAGGAGAGGCTTTTCCAACTAGTCTACGTAGGCGATTGGTAGCTTGTAAAGCATCTTCTGCTAAGCTACCTGTGTTACCAGCCAATCGTACAATTTCATTGATTTCTACTATCTGAGAACCGTTGAACTCGATTCTGTAACGCTCTTCTAATTGCTGCTCTGGTGTAGACTCTTTGTTACCTTTCCAAGTAACTGTAATCTGCTTAGCATCAGCTTTTTGCTGTATCAACTGATTAATTTTGGCTTCTACCAACTTAGCTTTTTCTACAGGGTCAGAGTTGGTAAGAGTTACAGATTTGGTGTCTGACTGAATTGATTTTGGAGTGACAAAGGTCAGTACAGGAATATTACGAACATACAAAGTTGCAGCTTTACTGCCATTTAATTCATGAGCATAAATTTGCGTCAGTAGACTGTTGGAGGAAAGATTATTTCTATTATTTGCCTGTTTATTAAGCTTCTTGAACTGATTTATATCGGTGGACAATGTAGACGGATTAGCCTCAATTGCTTCCTTCTTTGTCTGCGCCTGAGCTATTGATGATGCTCCCAAAATTGTTGTAATTACAGCTACAACAGTCCACATTTTTTTGTAATTCATGTATCCAAAAATATTCAACTAATAAAGTACTGAAATCAGATTTATATATTGCATTTAACAATCTACATTTATATGCAAATTTTTACGCTCATATCAAATCTGTTCTGTTTTATCTTTTTGATTTCAACTGCATCAGACTAACACGAAATTTTTATTCCAGAAATCAGGGTTTTGCCGTAAACTTTTGTAACCATATCAAATGCGGACAACCTTTGCAAGTATGAACACTTTATAAAGTCAAGATTTGAATAAACACAGTTCTCTTTGATTAGTAAAACTAATATATATCTTTTTTAAATAGCTGTAGATATTCTAGATAATTTTAATATCATTCACCCTTCATAATTAACCTTTTCAGGTACTTTTAAATAAGTATTATTTATATTTACTATAAATAAGTTATAGTTTAAATTTCAAAAAACAAATCAAGTAAATAATATTACTTGCTAACAGATATATTCTTATTTAAAAAAAGCAAGATTAGTCTGTAATATCTTTTAAATAAAGGCATTAGATGTATAGTGTTTTTTAAATACTTAATTTATTTTGTTTATTTTCATATAAATACATACGTAAATACACTGATTAAGATGACAAAAAAAAGCAATATAAATATTACTTAGTACGAATAAAATTAGTGCTGAAAGTAAAAAACATGTTTTCAATTTTACTCAAATTAAATATAGATAATTTCTAATTAAATATATAATATTGTCATTATTGATAGTAATTTTTATTTTACTTGAACTGCTGTTATAAGATGTGTCTCAGCTAAAATTGAGGCATTGTTGAGGCATTATTTTTATCTTTTGTAAGAATGGTGAGATGATAAATTAAAATTGCTCAGAATATATTAATAATTTAAATATCTACAATGGTTTTGATTTAGTTTGCTTCTAACAATCTCAAGAACTAAGGCACTATAAAATTAACATTATTTATTTCACCATAGTAAAAATTAGAAAATTAAGTTAATCAAGTTAATAGCTTCATGAACTATCAAAAAGATATCTCAACACAAAGCCCTATTATTCAGGCATTGTTAGAAGAATTATATGAAAAATATAAATCATTCCAGGATGGTGAAATTGCCCAGTCAATACCAGAATTAATGAAAGTTAATCCTGATCTATTTAGTATTTGTTTAGTGACAGTTGATGGCAATATTTATCAAGTAGGAAACTTTAAACAGCAGTTTACTATTCAGTCAATTTCTAAAGTGTTTGTTTATGGCTTAGCACTGCAAGATAGAGGAAGGGAATACGTTGCTACTCGCGTAGGTGTGGAACCTACAGGAGATGCATTTAATGCCATAATCTTGGATGAAAAATCCATGCGACCTTACAATCCTATGGTTAATGCTGGGGCGATCGCAACAACTAGTTTAATTAAGGGTTCTGATGCTACAGAACGTTTGAATAGAGTGCTGGAGATGTTTCGATGCTATACAGGTCATAATGTTTTTGTAGACATATCTGTATTTACATCAGAACGTTCAACAGGACATCGCAACCGAGCAATGGCAAATTTGATGCTCAATTTCGGTATGATTGAACCAAATATTGAGGAAACATTAGATTTATATGTTCAACAATGTTCTGTAATTGTCGATAGTCAAGATTTAGCAGTCATGGCTGCAACTTTAGCGAATAATGGTATAAATCCTTTGACTGGAGAGACTGCAGTAGATAGTAAATATGTCAAAGATATTTTATCTGTGATGTATACCTGTGGAATGTACAATTTTGCTGGAGAATGGGCTTATAAGGTAGGTATTCCAGCAAAAAGTGGTGTATCTGGTGGTATTATTGCGGTTGTGCCAAATAAAATGGGGATAGGGGTGTTTTCACCTCTTTTAGATCAGCGAGGTAATAGCGTTCGGGGAGTGAAAGTATGTGAAGAGCTTTCGGAGAAATTAAATTTACATCTATTTGATTGCTCTCGGGATGGTTAAGCAGAAGTTGGGATGAAAAAATTTTCAGATGATTATTACCACCATATGAAATTTCTGCATAAGGAATTAGCCTCAAAAGATATTAGTCCAAAGTGCGATCGCACAAAGTTCAGATAATATTTTGATTTTGATTTTGATTTTGATTTTGATTTTTACTCTTTAAGTTTTTTCGACGAAAGTATTTCCTTGACTTTTTGCCAATTCCCCAACCAGTCCATTAAATCTTTTTCGCTCCAATTTCTTTTTCGTTCATGAATATTTAGGACTGATATCAGTTCCTGGGGAACTGTTCCTATTTGATTATTCCAAGCTGACAAGATTTTTTCTTGTAAATCCCTTGAGATATTAGTTGACATGTTAGAACTGTCAGAAGTAGCTATAATTCCTAAAGCTTTTTGCAATTCTCTGTGTTCATATGAAGCAATTGTCTTCGCAACAAAACTATGAGATTCTGCTCTATGTAAAACTGCGGATAATGCTTGTATATAAGCTTTACTATTATCTATGATTGGTGTAGTTACAGACTTAGCTTGTCCCATAAATTTATTTTGTGAGAGCACAAGCACAAATAATAAAATTCCAGCTTGGATGAATGCGATCGCAAGTGGTGTTTTAGACAAGTAACCCCATAAAGATTCTTTGGAATCCCTATAGGTTTTTCCAGGTGTATTAGGATTTTTATCTACATAGCCATGAATATATTCATCTATAAGTAGAGGTTTACCATCTTTGGTGACTAAATCTTTCAAATAACGGTAATTAGCTAAATTTTCTTGATAGGCATTAGCAGCTAAGTCAGGAGTAGTTGCTAAAACAACTTTCCCTTTTTCATATTTCTTTTCCCAAACTACTGCACCAAAATTATCTCCTAATTTCGACTGTTTTGTGTCCAAAATTTCTTTGCGTCTTCCAGTATCAATTTTTATATTTCCAAATTTAGAATCTTGGATGGTAGAAAAATTAGTTGTCCTTACTGGTTCACGGACTCCAAGAATTACTAATGTATTACCCTTAGCAACAAACTTTTTTTCTAAACGGCTAATTCTTGAGCTTTTTAAGTCGCTATTGATACGTATAAAAGTTACCGGATTCTTTTCACCCATCACAGCCGGAAAGGGCTTTTGCCATCGTTTGATAGAAATACCCTGTTTTTGCATATAAGCATACCAAGCACCGTAACCACTTGCCCCTCGACCATAAGTAGAACCACTATTGATTTTATTTACAGTAGGGGCGGATATTAAAGTTAACAGCAGTATTGCTAAAACAGTAATTCCTCCAATCCAGGCAAGACGGTTTGAGCTTTTCATGGCTTATAAATTTCCTGATAAGCTTGCTGACACTGCTGATAGTTTTCTGATGCAACTTCTCTACTGCTAAAACATAAACGTTCATGGATAGTAAGCAAGGTTTCATAAGGCTGCATAGGTGAGATTGATAAACCCAGTATCTGTAAATACTCACCATCAGTACGACTGCGCTTATGTAAAAGTACTTCTCCCTGATGCAAATTCTGTAACATGGCAAAGTAAAGACAGCGGCAGGCTTCGCGATAATTCCCCTGTTGATAGAGTTCCTGGGACTTGCTTAACCACTTATCTACTGGTATCTGTTGTACAGGTTTGTGAACATCTTCTGAAGAGACGCGATCGCTGTTCCACCAAGAATAAAAATAAGGACTAAATTCTTTCCATAATATCCATAGTAACCATGCAGCAAACAATCCTAATATTAGCCAAAAGCTAAATTTGAGAAAGGCAATAATATTTTCCCGTAAATCCCAGTCAATAGAAAGATTTGGTCTGGGAGTATCTGAACCATTTAACTGATATTCCATCCATTCGGTAAACTGCTGCCATAACTTTGATAAACGCCAACTCCAGTCTGCACCTGTATAAGATTTTGCCGACATAAGATAATTACTTTTCTTAATTTTAAATATAGTCCCATTTCAGGAAATATCAAAAAATATTACATTTACAGTCAAGCTGACAACCATCTGAGAACTAAAATAACTAATATACGGACTTTAATTAGACCAAAAGTTAGATCAATAATCTTGTTTATAGTAAACAAGAAATTTCCAAATAAAAAATAACAAATTTACTTAGAGATTTTCATATGACAATTTACTTTTATAAAGCTTGTGATGCTTATGGGTGTTTCTCTAACTTCTCCCCTCATCAAATTGTAATTGATGGCACTTCCTGGCAAACAGTAGAACACTATTATCAAGCACAGAAATTTATTGGTAGTAAAGATGAAGGGGTTATTAGTGCTATTTATCATGCTGCAACTCCAGAAAAAGCAGCCGAATTAGGACGTTGTAGTACTCTTCAACTCCGGGATGACTGGGATAGAACCAAAATTGAAGTTATGCGTAAGGCTGTATTTACTAAGTTTGTGACTCATAATGAAATTCAAGAAGTTCTCTTGAGCACTAATAATCAGTTACTAGTAGAAAATTCACCAACGGATTACTTTTGGGGATGCGGTTTAGACAAAACTGGTAAGAATAATCTGGGTATAGTCCTTATGGATGTTCGGAATAAAATTCGCAATCAACACGGCGAAATGTTAGTTTCAGTAAACATTCCCTATTCTGCGAGTAATTAATTTTATTTTTTTAGACTTGAATTTGTTGCATCCCTCCAAGGAATTATTCTTTAGGAAATCAAAGCATTATTAGATCCAAAAGAAGCATATTTTATTGCTATTACAGATAATAAAGTAGTAAAAACCGAACCCATGTCCTTAATTATTGAATTATTGGTCATCAAGTCATAAAACTTGGAATATTCCGCTTATAGAAAATGAAAGCTCTTATTTGCCATCAGATAGGCGAATGTAAGTACCATATTGAATCAGTCTATTAGATGTAAATGTTCCACAAAACAGCTTTGCTTTCTGAACTGGTGGAAGCTTGTATTAAAGGTCGTTTTACATTTGTTGACTCACAGATGAATGAAGCTAAATATAGTTAAATTGTTAATTTTTGGAAGCGAACATCAAAATCATTTAAAAATAATCGACAAATAAGGTATTGTATTCAACAGGCTAAAATTTAAAATTTTTTATTGCCAAAGTTAAGGTGTTAGAGAGGAGTTATGAAAGTAAAATTATTTAGTCTTGCGTTGATTATTGGTGCTGCTGCATTTTTGGGAGCTTGTAACGAAACAACAGACACACCCGATGCTACCACTACCCCAGCAACAGAGCCTGCTGATGGTGCAACCCCTGCGGCTACTCCAGAAGCAACCAAGGCTCCATAGATTGTATTGGTAAGACAGGCTCAAAGGGCAAGAAAATTCTTATATATGGCTATGTATAAGTTGTTGTTTCTTGTTTTTACTGTCTTTACCTGAAACGATTTTTTATGAAGACAAGTAGGAGTTTGAATGCGGACAGTTTTGGTAAAGTTCGTGTTTATTAATGAGTTTATCTTTAGTTATCTTCTACATTGTGTTTCGCAGTTGTTTTTGAATGCGATAACCTGGTTTACTCCTGAATTTTTGAAGGAGTTACCAGGTTTAGTTTTTTTCAAGACATTATTCAGGACATTATGCAGATAGCTGTGAAGATGACTACTTTTTGTCTTGATGATTTCACTGAGGAATCAGGCTTAAACATCAGCAGTTTTAGAAAAATTTCCTACTGTGTATTTCGCTATATGTTTATAGGATTTTCAATATCTTTATATTCGTACAATATAATTCAATAAAAAGCACTATTTAGACAAAGCAAAGAATATTATCAATTTCATATTACTGTTTCTTGGAAGATAAACTATAACAGTAAAGTTAAAAAAATTCCTTGTAAATTAGGACAGCTAGATTAGAAAACAAAATTATAAATTAATTTATATGATTACTATCAAGTAATACTGCTTATTCTCTCTTTAAATACTTATGTCTGAAAAAACTTAAATATTTAGTCTAGGTAGTGAGAATAAGGAAATGGCTTCTAATATTTACCGCTTGCAGATAGGATTGTTTTAGGCTTGAGAGGTACTTACTGATCTCGATAAACTGGGAAAATCAGCAAAGAGCAGGGATAACAATACGGTACTAATAAAGTGAAAACTACAAAAATAATCGTTAGATTGGGTTTATTAGAACTTTTGAAAACCTTAGTAGAAGCTGCAAACAAATATCATTATTACCGCATAACCCCTTACGCGAAAGTCGGGTTGATGAGTTTTGGTGGTGCAGTTCTAATTTTTTTATGTAGTAACTTTTGGAATCTGCCCAGCATAGCATTATTACCACCATCTGATATCCCAGAGGAAATATTGCGATCGCAGATTATTACCGCAGCGCGATCGCCTATTGATGGGAAACCACTCACACCAGGAGAGTATGCACAACTAGAAGAAGAACTTAAGAAGCGCTCTGCACCACCAAAACTCAGTCCTGGGTTAAGAAACAACATTTTTCTACTGCGTCTGCGTAAAATAATCAATTCTGTTTTTCCTTTTATTGATATTTGATGGTAAAAATACCTAATAAAATGTCTATAGCTTAGGGTAGAGGGTTAAAAGAACAAATAAATCTGTATGTACTTATTACTTAATAATCCCATCAGTTATGTAAATTCTTCCTGGCTAGAATGACGACAAAATTACAAATAAGTGTAAAGAATATATATAGATATATAAAAAGTCGATTTATTCACTTAGTTTATTTACAGTAGCTAGCTCCATGTCCATGACCACTATCGCTCCAGAACAAGTTAACAGAATCGTTTGGAACCAACATCAAGACCCCTTTGAGGTGTTAGGTTCTCACACAATAGAAAAAGATCAAAAAAAGGTCTGGGTGATACGAGCATATTTACCAGATGCTAGTGAAGTGCAGGTAATTCTTCCTGAGCAAAGGAAAGAATACTTAATGCAAAGCACCCACGACCCTCATTTTTTTGAGTGCATAATTGAAGACCAAGAAGAAACAAATTATCAATTACGTCTCAAAGAAGGGGATACACAAAGAGTTATTTACGACCCTTATGCCTTTCGTTCTGCACTTCTCACAGATTTCGATTTACATTTGTTCTCAGAAGGCAATCATCATCGCATTTATGAAAAGCTAGGGTCCCATACTTCAGAGATAAATGGAGTTAAGGGTGTGTACTTTGCAATTTGGGCACCTAATGCTCGAAACGTCTCTATATTAGGGAATTTTAACCAATGGGATGGACGCAAACACCAAATGCGCAGGGGAAAAACAGGCATTTGGGAATTATTCATACCTGAGTGTGGAGTTGGGGAGCATTATAAATATGAAGTTAAAAACCAGGACGGACACATATATGAAAAGTCCGATCCTTATGGTTATCAGCAGGAAGTTCGTCCCAAAACAGCATCAATTGTCACAGATTTAGATAGCTATCCTTGGGAAGACCAAGGATGGATGGAGAAGCGAAGAAATACTGACCCATTGACTCAACCGATTTCTGTATATGAAATGCATTTGGGTTCTTGGCTTCATGCATCCAGTGCAGAACCATCTATACTACCATCCGGTGAAAAGGAAGCTGTTGTTAGCGTTTCTGAGATAAATCCTAATTCTCGCTTTTTAACTTACAGAGAATTAGCTCATAAGCTAATCCCTTATCTCAAGGAGTTGGGGTATACCCATATTGAACTGCTCCCGGTGGCTGAGCATCCCTTTGACGGTTCTTGGGGCTATCAGGTAACAGGATACTATGCAGTTACTTCCCGTTACGGTACTCCAGAAGACTTCATGTATTTTGTAGACCAATGTCATCAAAATGATATTGGGGTGATTGTGGACTGGGTACCCGGTCATTTCCCTAAAGATGGACATGGTCTAGCCTTTTTTGATGGCACCCATCTCTACGAGCACGCAGACCCCCGTAAAGGGGAGCATAAGGAGTGGGGTACTCTAGTATTTAATTATTCCCGCCATGAAGTCCGAAATTTTTTAGTAGCAAATGCTTTGTTTTGGTTTGACAAGTACCATATAGACGGTATCCGAGTTGATGCAGTTGCCTCCATGCTTTACCTGGATTACTGCCGTGAAGAAGGAGAGTGGGTAACTAATCAATATGGAGGACGTGAAAATATTGAAGCAGCAGATTTCTTGCGTCAGGTCAACCACTTGATATTTAGCTATTTCCCTGGGGTTATCTCAGTCGCTGAGGAATCTACATCTTGGCCTATGGTATCTTGGCCTACCTATACGGGAGGATTAGGCTTTAATCTGAAGTGGAATATGGGTTGGATGCATGACATGCTAGATTATTTCAGCATGGATCCGTGGTTCCGTCAATTCCACCAGAATAATATTACTTTCAGTATGTGGTACAACCACAGTGAAAACTTTATGCTGGCACTTTCCCATGATGAAGTTGTTCACGGTAAGAGCAACATTATTGGTAAGATGCCAGGAGATAGATGGCAAAAGTTTGCAAACGTGCGCTGCTTATTCGCCTATATGTATGCTCATCCAGGTAAAAAGACCATGTTTATGAGCATGGAATTTGGTCAATGGAGTGAGTGGAATGTATGGGGGGATTTAGAATGGGGATTACTACAGCACGAACCCCACGACCAATTAAAGCTATTTTTCGGCGATTTAAATCGATTGTATCGTTCCGAGCCGACCCTATATACTCAAGATTTCGAGGAAGAGGGATTTGAGTGGGTTGATTGTAGCGATAATCGTCATAGCGTTGTGTCATTTATTCGTCGGGATAAGGATACAAATGATTTTGCGATCGCTGTATGTAACTTCACTCCTCAGCCCCATGCTCATTATCGTATCGGAGTTCCGGAAGCAGGATTTTACACTGAGTTATTTAACAGCGATTCCCGTAAGTATGGTGGTAGCAATATGGGTAATCTTGGCGGTAAATGGACAGATGATTGGTCAGTACATAATCGTCAATACTCTTTAGATTTGTGTTTACCACCTTTGGGTGTATTGATTTTAAAGTTAGATAAAAACAAAACATCCGAAGTTCTAGAACAAGAGTAGTGAGTCCATTCGCACAATTTTTACGAGATTTTTTGTATAAGAGATGAGGAGAGCAGACAATTAAAAAGTCTGATCAAACAAACTCCAAAATCTCTTATATTTTATCTAAATCACTCATAAGTAAGAAGTAATGAGTAGGGAGTAATCTTTATCAATATAATTTTGAAGCAAAAATAATCTAAAAATAAAGTCAATATCAACAGGACTTACGCAACGAAGATTTGTCATTGCGACCGGAACGTAGTGTAGGGAAGCAATCTCAAGAACTATGCGATTACGTCGCTATCGCTCGTAATGACGGAATTACGTTGCTTTTGCGTAAGTCCTGATCAAAATTAAAAGCGAAATTAGAATTACAAAGTCATATCTAAGATTGTATGGCAATATGAAATAACCACATATTTCGTACATTCGCTAACGATGTTAGGAAAGCTACTCGATGGACGTTATCAAGTTGTTAAAGTTCTCAGTGCAGGAGGATTTGGTCAAACTTATATTGCAGAAGATACTCGTAGACCGGGAAATCCAAAGTGCGTATTAAAGCAACTCAAACCCGTTAGTTCCGACCCCGATCATCTGGAGATTGCTCGTCGATTATTCAATAGTGAAGCTGAAATTCTGGAAAAATTGGGTAATCATGACCAAATTCCCAGGCTTTTAGCTTACTTTGAAAAAGATGAAGAATTTTTTTTAGTACAAGAATTAATAGTTGGTCATCCCCTAAGTTCGGAACTTTATAAAGGTCAACCCTGGAGCGAAAATCAGGTCGTGCAAATTTTAGAAGATGTGCTCAATGTTCTAAAATTTGTTCATCACTACGGAGTTATTCACCGGGATATTAAACCTGATAATTTGATTCGACGGGATATCGACGGTAAATTAGTTTTAATTGATTTTGGTGCAGTTAAACAAATACGTACCCAAATCCCTGGAAAAACCTCCCAGGTCTCTGGTACGATTGCCATCGGGACCCCTGGATATATGCCCGCAGAACAAGCCCAAGGAAAACCGAGACTTAACAGCGATATATATGCATTAGGAATGATTGCGATCGCTATATTAACTGGAAAAATACCTTCCTCATTACCAGAAAACCCGCAAACAGGGGAAATTGTCTGGCAAAATCAAGTACAATTATCACCTGGCTTAACTGCTATTTTACAAAAAATGATTTCCTATCACTGGCGCGATCGCTATCAAAGTGTTGAAGACATACAGGGTGATTTACAAACACTAAATATTACACTAAATAGTTTAAAAAATAGTTCACAAAATAATGTTTTTAATAATCCACTGCCACCCAATCAAAAGAACAGTTTAAACGGTGTTACGACCAATAAACAAACCTCTAAAGTAGGAGTTGATGATTCTAACTTAACATCAGAGGTAACTATATCCGCAGTACAATTAACCCGGATTTTATCTGTAATTAAATTTATACCTTTTATTGGTGCAGCAGGATTGTTTTTTTTCAAGTCTGCTACCTGGTTAGTTCTTTTAGGAGTGATTTTATTAGCTTTGGGTGCTGGCTTATTTTTCCTAGGTTCTGCTTATCCTCAACTCTCCCGTAACTATGACACAGTATTCGCTGCAATTATCGGATTATCTGGCATACTGCTATTATTCCAAGAATATAGAAGTAGTGCAGCACAAGAAATACCCCTGACTCAATTCTTACTGGCAGGAGCAAGCATTTGTGCGATCGCTCAATCAATCCAATTACGTAGTAAAGTCAATGATAATAGATAATAATCAATAATAATAATCAATAATTCTTTAGATAAACTTTTCAATCAATAATTTTAGTAATTAAACTTTGAATATTATCTTTAATATTCAATAATCACATAGTTTAATTCAAATATTTTGTTTAAATATTTTGTTCCAATACTTTTCTAAAATATATATTAATTATTGTCAAAATAAAATAAATCTCTATGTTCAAAAATCCAGCTAATTTATTAGGTTTTATCTTAATATTAACTGCTATAGGATTAGCAGTACTATCTTTTTTTCGTCCGCCACTTTTTAAACGTCAAGATATTGTTATAATTACAGTCTTTCTAATCTGTGGCATGATTTTCTTTAATCAAAATAGCTGGTATAGAAAAGAAGTAATGCAGTTTAACTTATTTCTGTTTGCCACACCAGCCATATTTTACACCCTTGACACTATTCGATTAAGAAATCAAAACTATAAAAAACCTGATTAGTGAAAGACCCAATAAATTAAAATCAGTTAAAGACCACCGGACAAAAATCACATGATTAATTAGGTATTACCAACTTTTTCTACCTTTAGATTCAGTTACTTTTAGTTATCAGCTTTACAATTAAAATAACAACTGTAAAGACTTTTATCGAATTATGACAGAGAGTAAACGCGCCCAATGGGACTTTGGTAGATTTTTCCAGACCTTGACCTTTTTCGAGGTTCTTCCATTTTGCAGTTGGATTAAACTTCTTACTCAAGGAAAGTCTCAGAATAATCAAGCACCGGTAGAAGTTAGTGGAGTAGACAAAGTGGGCATAATATTAGTCGCAGGTGCTACAGGTGGAGTTGGTAAACGAGTAGTAAAGCAACTTCACAAAGACTCTATCCCAGTTAGATGTCTTGTCAGAGATATTGACCGAGCAAGGGCTGTTTTAGGTGATGAAGTAGACTTAGTAGCAGGTGATATTACTAAGCCAGAGACCTTGAATCCTCTTGTCATGACAAATGTGAAAGCAGTAATTTGTGCTACAGCAGTGCGAGTACAACCAGTTGAGGGAGATACAGTAGACCGTGCTAAGTATAACCAAGGAGTTAAATTTTTTCAGCCCGAAATAGTGGGCGACACTCCAGAAAATGTAGAATACGGTGGTGTAAAAAACTTAGTAGAAGCAGCAGCAAAATATCTACCGAAGTCAATCGATAAAATAATATTTGACTTTACCCAACCATCTACAGAACTACAAAATTTATGGGGTGCTGTAGATGATGTCGTAATGGGTGGAGTCAGTGAAAGTAATATTAAATTAGTTGACAATACTGCTTTGTTTACTGGTAATGTTTCAACAGCAAATTCTGGTGGATTTGCATCTGTGAGAACCAAGAATTTTACTGAACCTTTAGACTTATCAGCTTATGAAGGTATAGATTTACGTATCAAAGGAGACGGTAAGCGATATAAGTTTTTAATGCGTACTGAGTCGAAGTGGGATGGACCTGCATATAGCTATTCTTTCAATACTGTACCTAATATTTGGACAACCATTCGTATTCCCTTTGCAGATATGATCGCTGTATTTAGGGCAAAAACTGTTAAGGATTCTCCAGCAATCAATCAAAGTGAAATTTGTTCATTGCAGTTAATGCTTAGTAAATTTGAGTATGATGGCGAATTAAATCCTAATTTCTCTCCTGGTAGTTTTAGCTTACAATTAGAATCTATCAAAACTTACGGGGGAAAATTACCTCAGTTTGTTTTAGTAAGTTCAGCAGGAGTTACCCGTCCAGGTCGTCCAGGAATTAATTTAGATGAGGAACCACCAGCAGTTAAATTAAATGACCAATTAGGAGGAATTCTGACATGGAAACTCAAAGGAGAAGATAGTCTGAGGGAAAGTGGTATCTCTTACACTATCATTCGACCATGCGCCCTAACAGAAGAGACTGGTGGGAAAGAGTATATATGTGAGCAAGGGGATAATATAAAAGGTAAAATTAGCCGCAATGATATTGCGACTTTGTGTGTGGAAGCACTGAAACAGACAAATGCTTGTAATATAACTTTTGAAGTTAAAGAGGGTGAAAAAAAGTTAGATAAATCAGATTTTCAGGAATTATTTGCACAGTTAAAACCGGACGCACAATTGGTAAATCAAAGTTTTTGAATCAAAGTTTCTGAATCAAATTTTCTGAATCAAAGTCTCTAAAATACCAATTAGTTTAGTGCACCCATATAGTTGTAGATTTATAATCGCTATCGATATCTATAATAAAAATAAAAAAACTTTTGAGAGTACAGATAATTCTTAATAATTTATATATTAGGAATTTCTATTGTCTCAAAGCTAAGAGGAGCAAATTTTTCTTTCTGTAAATTATTTGTTTACAGATTTTTAGTCTTCAAATTCTTAGTCTTCAAATTCTTAGCCTATGAAATTTTGTTTGCTTACTAATTTGATTACTTATTAAATAAATCAAGCCGTAGCTCTATGAGAATATGAAAAGTAATATAACTCTATTGTTTTTTAGCATCATCATAGCAACTACTATTATTTTCCTATTTCCTGTGAAAGCCCACTCAGCCCAACTTGAATCTCGTATAAATAATTTGGAATCAGACTTAAATCGCGTTGAATTGCGTCTCAATAGCTTAGAATCACAGCTTAATAGGTCCCCATCGTCGAGAAGGAATAAACCAATAACCACAGTTCCAACCTCTCGTCGAAAATTGTCAAGTAGAGAAAAGGATAAAATGTTTGATAGACTGGCAATAATGGTGATTGAAATAAAACAAGACCTGAAAAAATTGCAACAACGCGTACTTGAACTAGAATCTAACTAGAAGCGATCGCTTTTCTAAGATATCTATAGACTATATGTGTAATGTTTAACTCTGCATAGACCTCTGCCTCTATGTGTCTTTAAAATTCAAACAAGCCATGAAATCAAACAGTTATGCTAAAATGTATAAAGGTGGATGTCACTGTGGCGCTGTACGCTTTCAAGTAGAAGTAGAAAGACAGCAAGCGGTTGACTGTAACTGTTCAGTTTGTAGTAAGAAAGGATTTTTACACTTAATTGTACCTCAAAATAAATTTAACTTACTTCAAGGTCAAGATGTTTTAAACACATACACATTCAATACTAAAATAGCAAAACATTACTTCTGTAAAATCTGTGGTATCCATTCTTTTTATGTACCCCGTTCTCATCCCGACTGCATTGATGTAAACATTCGTTGTCTTGATGGTGATGTAATAACAGAATTTGAAATTAAGCCTTTTAACGGTGCGAACTGGGAACAAAATATACAAAAATTAGAGAGTGTTGAATAGTTCATAAATTTTTCATAGATTTATTGATTTTGTCGATAAATAATAAGTTCTAATCAATCTTTATTCATGATTAGGCATCACTTAGACAAATTATTGGCTCACAAGTGCCAACATGTCTAAGGAATTGAAGCGACTTTCAGGAAAAAGTAAGCAATAATTCTAGCATCTATTTGATAGCGATCGCTGATCGTCTATTGTGCTTTCCTGATTAAGTTTAAATATATAATCGCATCCGGTAAACGGACATAATATGCATTACAAGTGCAATTTACTAGCTACCCTGTAGTGAAAGTGAATGTTTTTAGGTGGCATGGTATGAGTCAGAAAAATCGAGTTATAAAAATTATGACGTGGCAGTTATTCAGACTAAAGGACTGTTCACATGCATCTTTTGGTGCAAATTGCAGAATTTATAATATTTGTTTAACTTTTTGCAATTAGTTATGCTAAGTTACTTTCAGCAGGGGTTGTAACACCTTAGCTGACAGTACATATCAGGTTTTTCCAAAATTCATCCTAAAATTCATAATGACAAAGACTACCTCAGCAGTTAGGGCTTTTATTGACACCTACAATAGCGAGCCTTTGGTTTATCGGGACTTGGATCTTGCTCTTGAAGCCATTTGTTGCAGTAATCAATTTAGAAGCCTACTGCTTTCGTTAATTGATAGCCAAGCCTTTTCTAAGGAACTGGGAGAGGAATTTGCATCCCTTGGGTTGATTCATGGGTTATCAGCCTGTCGTAGACTTCGGAGTTGTTTCAACCTGTCCCTTGGCAGTTTTTTTAGCCTTTTTGCAGAACTAATTTCTGCTTTCGACGAGACTGTAGGTTCCCAATGGTATGAATTTGCAAACCAAGTTCTTGACTCTAGCTTAGGAGGAACTAAGCTCTTAGATCGTCTTCTAAATAGTAAAGATAGAGATTTTTATCAGAAATTAGCGTCTGAGCTAGTTGAGAAAGACCCACACGCAATCTATCCAACATCTAGCTATCGACAAAGTCGAGGGTATGTGGTTAGTACTGCAGATGACCAAACCATAGAAGCAGTACTAAATTCAAGTACATTTACTTCAGTCAAGCTAGTTGATAATGTATTAGAACCCAAACAGTCTATCCTCAGAGATATGTACATCTCTTTAGGAAGATGTGTTTGTCTAGTAGATAAGAATGTAGAACGCTACTATGGTGAGCAACTTGAACATTACTTTGACTACCACGGTATACACCTCGAAAAGCTAGTCTATCGAGCCATGGAAGTAGATAAGGGTATCCATAGCGTTGAAAAAATGCTTGGTGACTTTAAACGTCTTGGAGTTTCCCGTGATGAACCAGTACTAATTGTTGGTGGTGGCGTATTAGCTGATACAGGTGGACTTGCCTGTGCTTTATATCACCGAAACACTCCTTACGTAATGCTTTCCACTTCAATTGTGGCAGGAATTGATGCAGGTCCGTCTCCAAGAACCTGTTGCGATGGTTTTGGATACAAAAATCTTTTAGGTGCTTATCACCCACCAGTCCTCTCCCTTACAGACCGATTTTTCTTCAAGACTCTACGTGAAGGTTGGTTGCGACATGGGATTATTGAAATTGTCAAGATGGCTGTGGTTAAAGATGCAGAATTATTCTGTGACTTAGAAAAAGCCGGACCCGAGCTTATTACTACCCGTTTTGGTACAATAGATTGCCAGCCAGAAGATGAAATTAGTACCCTTTCTCAGAAAATTCTTGGTGGTGCATTGCGTAGCTATGTAGCAGCAGAATACGATAATCTCTATGAGACTCACCAGTGTCGTCCCCATGCATATGGACATACTTGGTCTCCAGGTTTTGAAATAGAAGCTGGATTACTCCATGGACACGCTGTTGCAATTGGTATGGGTTTTGGAGCTTATTTAAGCTATCGCATGAACTGGATTGGTGCTAAAGAATTCCATAGAATTCTCCGTCTAATTAGTTCTTTTGGATTGAGTCTTTGGCACGATATTATGCTCAATAAGCATACCTTGTGGTCATCTCAGGAAAAAATCTTTCAAAAGCGGGGTAGAAATCTCGCAGCACCCCTACCTAAAGACGAAATTGGTAAATGTGCTTATCTCAATTCACTCAGTCGCGATGAGCTTTATGAAGCGATTGACGAATACCAAGAAATTTGTGCAAATTATCCCAGAAATGGCTTGGGTATAGACCCTCTATGTAGTGATGTGGGACTAGAAGATCCTTCAACAATAGCTCATCGGATTCCGGTTGAACCTGCACAAATATACCAGGAGAATCCGGAAGAAGCTTTGTCGAGTGTATAGTTGAGTACTGCTTACCCTGTTATGAAACAAGAAACTTTAGACTTTGTTATCCCACTTTACCAAGTACGCTGGAGTATACGAGCAGTTCTTGAAGGACTAACAGAACATTATCAACCCCGGTCGATTCACATCATCATGCCATTTGCGGGGGTGCGATCGCCCATTGGTGATGCTTCTGCATCATCCCTAAAAGAGGATGTGAAAAAATGGCAAGTTTCTTCAGTCTATATCCATGAGGAAGAATTCTTTTTTCAAAAAAAGAGTAATCTGACCAAGGATATGATTTGTGCAGAACTCGATCTAGGAAAATCCCTTTATAACCCTGGTTGGTTCTATCAGCAACTGCTAAAGCTAGGGGCTTCTGAGGGAATTGATGATCTGAGTGAATGGTATACTGTTTGGGATAGCGATTTACTCCCTGTAAATCCTTGGCAGATCCGGTGCGAAAATCAGGGTAAGGTAGAGTACAAGTTTGCCTTACTTCAACACAATCAATGGGGAAATAATCAAATTGTTTCTAGCTGGGAGCAATGGATTCGCTCCATACTGGGAGTTGAACCATTGATGGATAGGGATGGTACTTTTATTCCCCATCATATGTGTTTCAAGCAAGAGCATTTGGAATCCTTTAAGGGTAAGCTTAATCAATACTTTCAATCTGATGATGATTGGTTGTTACTAATGATGCGCTCAGCCAACAAGTTTGGAACCTTTAGCGAATATTGGTCATATGTTTCATGGGTTGCACAAAAAGCTCCTGGGGATTTAGCTTTTCATCCCTATCAGGATTATGGGGAGACTACCGAGCGATTTTTCGATGATGGTACGGGTCTTTTTTCCACAGCATTAAAGAATTATCGCTCGACGATATATCAACCTTCTGAAGAAAGATTTTCTGAAAGCTTTTTTCCATCCTATAGGGAAGTAGAATCTTTTATTCGAGCAGAGTATAGGGAAGATAAACTTCCCTCTTCTTTGTCTTTTGAAAGTAGTCCACGACATCTTAAGAAGAACAAAGAGAATATGCATATCGAAGAACTACGTTCTCGTTGGAATCCTCGGATGACGGAGACTACTAGCGAACAAACTAACTAAATCTTTGGGTTTAATAACTGGTTGAATTAGATCAACGCGAAACACAGCGTAAGCAGAGTACGATATTAGTAAATTAAATCTAAACGTAGGCTATTTGCGCGTGTTTCCACTCTTTCTCTCTAAAAAAATTTCTGACTAAAAAAAATTTTGAAGATGCTAATCTTAAAATTGTTGAGAAATTGAAGACAATATAATCCGGTGGTAATTAGTAGGCTGAAAGAATTCATAAATTCTACAATACTGGAAATACGATATAGTCGTATTATTAAGAGTCGTTTTAAGCAACTTCCTGTCATACAAGAAATAGATCGTCTTAGAGAAAGTAAGCGTTATCAAAATACAAAGAGTTTGATACCTTTTGGTGATAAAGTATATTCACAAAGTGATGAAGATGGGATAATTAAAGAAATATTTCAGAGAATTGGTGTAACTAATAAAGTATTTGTAGAATTTGGCATCGGAAATGGTTTAGAGAATAATACTTTGGCTTTACTTTTTGAGGATTGGCAAGGTCTATGGATTGATGCTTCTTCAAAGTCTATTAATAAGATAAAAAAGCACTTTTTTAAAATTATAGAAAGTGGGCAATTAAAGATTATTCAATCATTTATCACAAAAGAGAATATAGATAAACTGATATTTTCTAATATCCAATCTGGTGAAATTGACCTATTGTCAATAGATATTGATGGAAATGATTACCATGTTCTTAATAATATTAGTTGTATTACCCCAAGAGTAATTGTTATTGAGTACAATGCCAAGTTTACACCTCCCATCTTATTCTGCATGGATTATAATGAAACTCATATCTGGGAAAAAGATGATTGCTTTGGAGTCTCTCTGAAGTTCCTGGAAGTTAATTTAGATAAAAAAGGATATTATCTTGTAGGTTGCAACATATCTGGTGTAAATGCTTTTTTTGTGAGAAAAGATATTGTATCCGATAAGTTTTTGCAGCCTTTTACAGCTGAAAATCATTATGAACCAGCAAGGTACTATCTTTCTGGATATTTTGCAGGTCATCCTGCTACGTATAAAACTTTGGCAAAATCTTTAACAATGCGTAATTGAGAAGTTTATAATTATGATATTTAAATATAAAATAAAACAAATATAAAACGGCTTTACCAACCTCTTATATCACTCTCGAAAAATAAAAATCGAGTTGAAAAACTGTAATCCTCATCCAGTCTATGCTTGAGGCTTTATTTTCTAATATTGTTAGAATACTAACTATAAAAATCTGAAACTCAGTCTCCGCAAAGTTTTACAGCGATTAGACTTCCAAAAATGACAAAATAGGGATAATATTGGGAATCTACTTGGGGAAATCTAGGATTTCCCATTCAAAGTCATTTCTTCCTTATCTAAGAACTTCTATCTCCACCTTTTTAGATATATTTCTAAATTATTAGGACTTACGCACTCGTAACGAAAAATAAGGCTTTGCGATTACTTCCCTACGGTCGTAATGACCTAAACACGTAGTCTGTGCGTAAGTCCTGATTATAACTAAATTATAAATCGACTTACAAATCTAGTTCTATTCGAGATGATTTTGGTTTAGATACACAAATTAATACAGAACCTTCATCTGGAGTTCCGGTAGGTGGTTCTTCATATTCAACTTCACCACCGTTAAGTTTACACATACAAGTCAAGCATATTCCCTGACGGCAGCTATAATCAGCATCAATACCATTAGCTTCGGCAAATTCTAAAATAGTACCATCATTTTCCTGCCAGGTAAGAGTTTTACCAGACTTAGCAAATATGATTTCTGCACTATTGTTACCTTCTTCAGATTTATCAGCTTTCGTATTTTTAGTAATGCTTTTAACTCCACCTCCAAAAGACTCATAGAAAATTTTATCTTCTGAAATGCCTATTTCTTTGAGTCCGGTTATTAAAGACTCTAAAAATGGAGGAGAACCGCAAAGAAAATACTCAGCTTCGGATGAACTGCAAACATTTTCTATTTTTGGAACTATTAAATTTTGAATCAAATCTGAATCCACATAACCAACGCTATCGTAACTACCTTCATCTTGCGATCGCGGACGACTGTAACGAGTATGTAGGTGAATATTAGGATTTTCCTGAGCTAATGCTTTTGTAGAATCTCGAAAAGCATGAAAGTCACCATTTCTTGCACCATGGACAAACCATATATGCTTTTGGGAATTTGTTACCAGACTACAGGCTTTTGCCATACTCATCATAGGAGTAATACCAACTCCGTTACTGATTAATATAGCAGGCAAAGACTTATTTACATCCAAGAAAAATTTACCATTAGGGGGCTTTGCTGGGATTACAGAGCCTTGATGAATATTATCGTGCATGAAGTTAGAAGCAATCCCGGGGGGTACATCTAAGTCTTTAGGTGCTGGTTCGCGCTTGATAGAAAGACGATAATATTGACCTTCATTGGTATAATCAGAAAGAGAATAAGTACGAATTACAGGTTTATCTTTTCCTGGAATATCTAGTTTGATAGTCAAAAACTGACCTGGTTTAAAATCAGGAAGTCTAACACCGTCTTCTGGTTGGAGATAGAAAGAGGTAATCTCTTCACTCTCTTGGACTTTGCGAGCTACTATAAAATTACGCCAATTTTGCCAAGTGGAAGAATCTTGAGGTATTTTCTGTTGAGTAGATTCTCGATTTGATTTAGCTACACTGCTTTGACTTGGATTCTCTTGTTTAGTCACAAAACCTAATGCAGCACCACCAACCGCAGCAATCAAAGAACCATACACTGCGAACTTATGTGCAGTCTCATCTTTCGGTTTACTGAAACCAATAATTACAGCAGATGCGATCGCAACGGCAGAGAAAGTTGTTGTTGCTGCGACAATACTTCTGGTGGTAGGATTTTCAATTTTTCCTAGACTGGCAAGCATAATTGAATCAGTAATTAGCTAGCATCTTCATTAAGGTATCATTGATTAATTCCAGTGAATGTTAATATCTGTTTCTTAAGAACTTTTCAGACTGGGAACTATTTGCTGCACGACCTTTGAATTTGCCTGAAATAAATCAGCAGCTAAATCCTTTACTTGCTCGAGGGTTGCGACATCTGCAATTTCTGGAGAACCTGAGCTAAAGGGAGGTGCGGGATTATACTCTAATAGTAACTGAATCATCTTAGCTGTTTCTTCCCCATAAAGTTCAGTAGCAATTACCAAAGCAAAATCAATACCAGCAGTAATACCACCTCCAGTAATTCTGTCTCGGTCTTGTACTACCCTTTGTGTAGATACTTCTACCCCTAATTGTGCTAGATAATCCCGAAAAGCCCAATGACAAGCGGCTTTATATCCCTGTAATAAACCAGCAGCAGCCAAAATTAGGGAACCTGTACATACGGAAGTGATATATTTAGCTTTTTTGGATTGTTGCTGTAAAAATTCTATAACCTCCCGGTCTGTCATTACTTCTACCTGTCCCATTCCTCCACCAGGTACACAAATTACATCTAATTGGGGACAATCACTAAATGTAGTCGTAGGTAAAATCTTCATTCCCTCATTACTGGTAACCGCATCCAAATTTTTCCATAATAAATGGATGCAGGTTCCGGGTAATAAAGCAAAAACCTGATGAGGAGCAGTCATATCAAGCTGGGTCATCCCTGGGTAAAGAATTAAACCAATATGAAATTTAGTGGAAGTACTCATAAAAAATTTTTCAATGGATATGTAGTTAGTGATTCTTCTATGAACTATGTTAGAAATCACATTTAATTTCGCCTAGTCCCTAAACGGGTACAGTTTTATGTCTAAGTTCCTTCATTCCTTATTTCTTCAGCTAGCATCTGCTAAGGACGAACATCAGTTACGGATGCACTATATGGATGCATTTGGTAGTTGCTTCGCTGTACAACGTTGGGGTATATACATGATTGATGAGAAATCTCACTATAGATCCGGTGATGTCAAAGGAATCTCTAAAGTTGATGGGTTTGTAGAATTGTACGAAAAAGTCGGACGTGCAATAGATCCGGTGATGCAATATGTTACAGAACATCATGCTCCTGCACACGAAGAAATGGTTTTACCTCCTGGTGGATGGAAGCAGTGTCTGCTCTATAAGAACTGCTGTGGTTATTATGACCACGAACACATTATGACTGGACCAATTGTTGGGAATGGGAACCTAATTGGTGCTGTTTATTTTGCTCGTGTTGGAGATACACCTGCATTCACTAATCAGGATATTACTAACCTGAGTGCTATATGTACTAATATGTCAGCTTGTCTTGCAACTATACAAGTGCAAAAGTTATATTTGGATTCCTATTCAGCCAATCTCTTAACACCAAGAGAAATTCAAATCGCACAACTTGTAGCTCAGGGTTTGACCAATATTCAAATTAGCAAAGAACTTTGGATTACTTCCAACTCTGTCAAATAAGCACTAAAACGCATGTTTCGCAAGCTGGAGGTAAATAATCGGGCTCAGATGATATCAAAATTAATGAAAAGTCAAGATATTTAACTATAAATAATAATAAGATATAAAAAAATATAGAGACGCGTTTACACTCGTCTCCAAAAAATGATAATAAATAATAATTCTCAATAAGCTGGGCTAACTGATTATTACTATAAAATACCAACAAAATGTAATAATCCCTGCCCTGTAATCATCTCGATAATCAGAGCAATGAATCCTAACATTGCGATACGACCATTCCATACTTCAGCAGAAGTTGTGATTCCCCATTCCCAACGTTCCGGAGGGTAAATCTTCACTTTCTTCTTCATTTGGTTGACTTGTGCCAAAGTTAAGCTTGGTGATTTCAAGCTTTCTATAACCAAATCCCCTAATGCTTGAATAAATAAGGGATGAGTATTTAGAGCAGGTACGCGACGGAAATTTTCTATCCCTGCCTCTTCTGCAATTTCTCGATACTCAATATCGATTTCTTCTAAAGTTTCAATATGCTCTGAAACAAAGCTAATTGGTACTACTACTAAATTTTTTATTCCCTTAGCACCAAGTTCTTCTATCGCATCTTCTGTGTATGGCTGCAACCATTCTACAGGACCCACACGACTTTGGTAAGCTAGAGTGTAATCATTTCTACGCTTGAGGGTCTGCATAATTAAATAAACACATTCCTCAATTTCTTGTTGATAAGGATCACCCGCTTCTTCAACATAACTCTTAGGTACACCGTGAGCGCTGAAGAAAATATGAGCTTCCTCAGGATTCTCTAACTGATCTAACTCTTGAGCGATTAATTCAGCCATTGCTTGCAGATAACTCTTCTGCTTATACCAAGAGGCAATGACAGTATATTCCACATTGTGAAGAGATGGATTTTCTTTCCAAAATGTTTCTAAGAGTCTAAAGCTAGAACCACTAGTACTAATGGAAAATTGAGGATAAAGAGGTAATATCACCACTTTTTGGATGCCATCTTTAATTAATTGCGCGATCGCTTCTTCCGTGAAAGGATGCCAGTAGCGCATTGCTACATATATATTGGCATCTTTCCCTATAGAATGTAAATGTTCTTTTAGAGCGTCTCCCTGAGCTTCAGTAATGCTGCGCAAAGGAGAACCACCACCTATTTTACGATAATTCTCTTGAGATGTCTTAGTGCGTCTAGTCGCAATAAACCAAGCCAAGGGCTTTTGTAGCCAATGGAAGGGTAGGCGGATAATTTCCGGGTCTGAAAATAAGTTATACAGAAACGGTCCAACATCTTCAAGCTTGTCTGGACCACCAAGATTTAAAAGTAATACGCCTACACGACCCATAATTATAAAAGACCCCTATTCTTTTCAGCTTTTTTACTAATGTTAACAATATATCTTTATTAAAGATATAAGTTAACAGTAAGTGAAGAGGTAGTGAATACAATTTTATGGGACTTTCGTTAACGAAATCAATTATTCCACGATAAGTCTTGCTATATCGCTTCTTTGCGATGACCATCAAAGTTAATGATGAAGATTTTTTTCTTTATTTAAGTTTACATAAATTCATCATAAACTCAGATAGAAAACTTATCCATATATAGGAATCCGCTTTACTTTATGACATTAGTGATAAGGGAAGGGAAGTAAAGAAACCCTTATCTACGAGAACTCATGCTTGGGCATGTGGTTGTGTGATAGATAGAGATGAGAATGCAGCTAGAAATATCCTTCTTCAAGGATTAAGTACGGTAAGGCATACCGGAACTTTTTGTGTTAAATGTAAGCAAACCTTGAGGATATGAAACCTCTACTCAGTTTGGCGTCAGCCTGACTGAGCAAGTATCCTCTAAGAAGCAAGAATATCGGTCTCTTTAGACCAGAGAGTGTCGATCTGAGTACAATATTTAATATCTTTATTTATCTTCATTCTCAATAAACTGCGAAGTCTTTTTAACTCTATTACATTTCAACCAAAAGTCATTGACCTCATTCCAGAGATTTCCTCGGTTCTGCATACTAATGGGAAAAAGCGTCGGTAGACTAGCAATCGCACTCAATTCTTCTCCATCTACAGACATCACATAGCCAGTTTCTTCTTTTTCATCAATACCAATGATGTATGTAGGTGCTGGGTATGCAGCTAAACCTCGTAAATTCTCTTGGGTAAATTTCACTTTTAAGCGCTGGTCTTTCTTGGTATAGCCTTGCTTTGTAGATTTTAGCTGTACAAAAAAATAAGGAACTGCCCCTTTTGCTCCTACAAGTTCCACTATATAATCGACGTAGGGTATTTTATCTTCTAAGTATCGTAAGTTAAAAATAGCGCCGCTATCAGAGTGAGGCTCACTCATCAATTTAAGAAAAATTTCTCTGCTTTTATCTTCTGAAGTATCTGCCATCTATAAAATTATCCTGGGGCAAAGTGTAACTTTACTTGCTATTTTGCATTCTGCCCTATGAGTATAAGACAAGAAAGATACATTGACAAAGTATTAATGAATTTAGATCAGGAAAATTCTTTTGAAACCATATGTATGAATAAGTTTACTTAAAAGGGAAAGAGAAAAGATATAAAAATAAGATTTATTTACAGAAGGTACATATAGTTGAAATTTGCCCCGTTCTGAAATTAAATTCAATCTCGACACTTTTAACTTAAGATGATTTTAAATTGAGATGATTTTTATAAAATCTGTACTTTAACTTGTAATGTCATACATTATTCGTCCCCTGACACCAAGGGATGAGCCTTTTCTATGGGAAATGCTTTATCAAGCACTTTTCGTTCCACCAGGAACTGAACCATTTTCAAAACAGATAATTTATCAACCAGAATTAGCCAAGTATGTACAAGATTGGCAGGCTTCGGATATTGGTTTTCTCGCCGTTTTAGAATCAAGCCAAATACCGATTGGGACTGTATGGATTCGCCTGTTTAATAATAATAATCCAGGTTATGGATATATCAATAATGAAACACCCGAACTATCAATTGCTGTACTAGCAGAATATCGCGATCGCGGTATTGGTACTCAATTGATTTTACACTTGTGCGGGCAGATCAAAAACCGCTATGAAGCAGTTTCTTTAAGTGTATCCTCAGAAAATCCTGCATTGCGTCTTTATCAACGCTTGGGATTTGAAATTGTTGCCCAATTAGATAATTCCCTGACGATGAAAAAACAGCTAAAATAAGCAGCTTTCAAAATACATTTCCAGTCGGAGGCTAAAAACGAGTTAAAACAGAGATTTGAGCTTGACTGTGCATTAAATATAAATCTTGTAGAGACGTTACATATAACGTCTCCACACTATTTTTCCACAAATACAGCAGATTGCATTTAAATGAGGTACACTTCCTACTGCCATCTGCCTTCTGATTTCTAAGTCGGGCAGTCGGCAGTCGGCAGTGGGAAAGAGTAATAAGAATTAGTTTATTGGTGGTGAAAAATTTATTCATTTTAAATTCTAAATTCTAAATTCTAAATTTTTCATCGGGACTGCCTTCTGCCTTTTAACGATATGAACTGTACCTCACACAGATGAAAAAGGCTGTATCTATTGAATACACCAGATATTTAAGCAGTTCTGATTAAACACCTTCTCGCAATTTATCTAAAACACTTCTATCTTCTAAAGTAGAAGTATCTCCAGAAATCTCTTTACCTGCGGCAATATTACGCAGCAAACGTCGCATGATTTTACCAGAACGGGTTTTAGGCAATGCATCTGTAAAACGAATCTCTCCAGGACGTGCGATCGCGCCAATTTCTTGGGTTACATGTTTTCTGAGTTCCTGGGTTAAGTCGTCATTACCTACATGACCGCCTTCCAGAGTAATAAATGCGACTATATCCTCACCTTTAATTTCATCAGGTTTACCAACAACCGCAGCCTCTGCGACAACGGAATGGGAAACCAGAGCCGATTCTATTTCCATAGTTCCCAAGCGATGACCGGATACATTTATCACATCATCAACTCGTCCCATCACCCAAAAGTAACCCTCTTCATCTTTTCTGGCACCATCTCCAGCAAAGTACAGATAATTACCATCTTTGGGGGCTATGTGTTCCCAATAAGTACGACGGAAACGGTCATCATCGCCGTATACTGTCCGCATCATACTTGGCCAGGGATACTTAACTACCAAATAACCACCTTCATTATCTGGAACGGGGTTCCCGTCTAAGTCTACTACCTCTGCAAGAATACCAGGGAAAGGACGAGTCGCAGAACCGGGTTTTGTAGGAACAGCACCAGGTAGGGGTGTAATCATGATACCGCCAGTCTCTGTCTGCCACCAAGTATCAACAATGGGGCATTTCCCACCACCAATCACTTCGTGATACCACATCCAAGCTTCCGGATTGATTGGTTCTCCTACAGTTCCTAATAAACGCAGAGATGATAAGTCTCTAGCTTTTGGTAAATCGTCTCCCATCTTGATAAAGGCACGAATAGCTGTTGGTGCAGTATAAAATACTGTTACCCCCAGTTTCTCAACTATATCCCAAGTACAGCCAGGATTGGACTTACGGGGCGCTCCTTCATACATTACAGTCGTAGCACCGTTAGAAAGGGGACCATAAACAATATAGCTATGTCCAGTAATCCAACCTACATCGGCAGTACACCAATATACATCAGTTTCCTTTAGGTCAAATATCCACTTGGTAGTCATATGAGTGTAGAGATTATAACCACCAGTTGAATGCACTACCCCTTTTGGTTTTCCAGTACTGCCGCTAGTGTATAGAATAAACAGCATATCTTCGCTGTCCATAGGTTCAGCAGGACAGTCCCCAGAGGCGTTTTTCTGTAACTCATGCCACCAATGGTCGCGTCCGGATTCCATAGCAATATCTTGCTTGGTACGCTGCACCACCAAAACATTTTTGACGCTAGGGACAGCACCACCATCTAATGCTTTATCAACCTGGATTTTTAAAGGTACGACTGCATCCTTACGAAAACCACCATCAGCAGTAATTACTAATTTAGCTTCAGCATCAACTAGTCTATCCCGCAAAGCTTCAGCGCTAAAACCACCAAAAACAACACTATGAGGTGCCCCAATTCTGGCACAGGCTAACATCGCCACAGCGGCTTCAGGTATCATTGGCATATATATACCAACTTTATCCCCTTTACCTACTCCCAATTGTTTGAGTACATTCGCAAATTGACATACTTCCCGATGTAGCTGTGCATAAGTCAAAGTGCGGGAGTCTCCCGGTTCTCCCTCCCAAATTAATGCAGCCTTATTTTTACGATGGGTAGTCAGATGTCTGTCAAGACAATTGTAAGAAATATTAATTTTACCGTTGACAAACCATTTTACAAAAGGTGGTTGCCAGTCTAAGATTTTATCCCACTTTTGAAACCAGTGTAGTTCTTGCTCTGCAAGTTCTGCCCAAAATGCTTCTGGATTAGATGCAGCTTTGTCATAAAGCTTTTGGTATTCCTCTAAACTTTTAATATGGGCGGTTTGAGAAAATTCGGAATTAGGAGGGAATAAGCGTTTTTCCTGGAGAATTGATTCTATAGTTGCTTCAGACATAATTTGCAAATGTCAATGATTGTGGGTCGTTTTTGTTACTGAATATTATGTTACTCAATGCTATCGTCAGCTAACATCTATCAGAAAACATTTAGATTTTAACTATATTAAAGACCATTCTAAATTTTCAGATCCCCCAGTTCCTAACAGATAAGTATTTTTACTTAAATAAAAGTTATAATATTTGATATTTTCGCACCAGTCTTTTCAAACCTTAGTATGCAGGAAAAGGGAAGAAAAGACAGTAATTTTTAAAAGGTGATACCCTCACTCATGAGACTGGTGTCTCGGTTGTCCATGAAGGTTTTGAGCAAGAAAACCTACCTGGTCAAGATAATAATGGAGAATTCGACCCCGCTCAAGTAATCGGAATTACACCTCTTCTTACCTAAAATAAGATACCAAAAAAAATCTAGTGTCAATATATCTTGACTAAAAATAATATATCTATTACCATGCTTAATATAAGTTAACAGTAAGCACGAAAGCTTGCCTTATTGGTTGTTGAAGATTTTTGTATGAATAAACTTCGTGACTGTCAATGTATAGGTAAGGTAATGCTTGAGTAAATCGATTCTATTTGCTTATGACAATAAAGTAAAGATATTTGATTTGGACATCGGTATTTCCCATCGACATTTGGATTTCTTAATGAACCTCGGCTGATTGCTGAGGTTTTTCATTTAATTACATACGCATAATTTTAAGAGTATCTAAAACCCACATTCGGGACTTCAAAATGTAACATAAGAAGTTATAGTAACATTCTCCGATACGAGTAAATAAAAATACTCAGAATACTTAAGGGGGGGTGTTAGTATCCACAAAAAACCTTTCTATTGGCTATAAATACTTGGTTTCAGTTTTTTAATAACCCCGCTTATGCACAGGTACTTAGTCAACTCTAATCAATACTTCTCTCCGAAGATGGAGAGAAGCTTAAAATCATCTTAAGCTTTCAATCAAGTGATTAATATTAGTTTAAAAATGAGTAGTTTGGTAGTCTTCATATTGATTTTATTTTTCTATGTTATTGACTGTATAAACCTTCTTGCAAAGTAATAAAACCTTTGACAATCAAACCTTTCAAGTTTCGACAAATTGATTAAAGTAAATTAGAATAACTCGCATTTAGCTTTATAAAAATATAAATATTATGAAGACAATATAGAAGTATAATTATAAATTTTTATCATATATACTGAGTCGTATAATTATATTTTTACCGTCGAATTAAAATATCTTAAACTGTTAGAACAACGATAAAAATGGGAACTCTAAATCAAAAGATATTTCTAATTTAGGTCAACGTTCCGCTATGTTAATGATTCCAGGTTTTTCTATAACAGAACAAATCCACACCAGCAGAAATACAAATATTTATCGAGGAAGTTTCAATTCCCAACCAGTCATCCTTAAAGTACTCAAAGACGAATACCCAAGCATTGAAGTTATAGCTCGTCTCAAGCACGAATATTCAATTATCAAAGAGTTTGATAATCCTGCTATCGTAAAAGCAATTAAACTCGAAACTTACGATAAACATTTACTTTTAGTATTTGAAGATTGTGGTGGTATTTCCCTAAATCAATATCTCAAATCAACCACTCCTTCCCTCAAATTAATATTAGACATTGTCAAAACAATTGTAGAAGCTCTCATCTACATCCACAGTCAAAATATCATCCACAAAGATATCAAACCAGCCAACATCATCATTAACCCCGACAGCAAACAAGTTAAGTTAACTGACTTTAGTATTGCTTCGAGGTTATCCAAAGAAATTATTAATAACAACCCCAATCAAATCGAAGGAACCCTTGCTTATTTATCACCGGAGCAAACGGGTAGAATGAATCGCAGTCTTGATTATCGCAGCGATTTCTATTCATTAGGAATTACCTTATACCAAATGCTAACGGGTGTTTTACCCTTTCAAAATCAAGATGTAATGGAATTAGTACATTCCCACATCGCAAAAATTCCTCAACCAATCCAACAATTAAACCCAGAAATACCAGATATTTGAGTTGGTATAGTCGATAAATTAATCCAGAAAAATGCAGAAGATAGATATCAATCAGCAAAAGGATTATTAGGAGATTTAGAGCAATTAGAACAAGGTAAGAGTGATTTTGTACCTGGAGGATTAGATTTGCGATCGCAATTATTAATACCCCAAAAACTCTATGGAAGAGAAGAGCAAGTAATATCCCTCCTAGAAGCATTTGAGCAAGTAGCAGGGGGACAAACCCATTTAATGTTAGTATCGGGTTATTCGGGTATTGGTAAAACATCAGTTATCAACGAAGTAAATAAACCCATTACCCAAAGAAAAGGATATTTTATATCGGGTAAATTTGACCAATTTAAACGAGATATTCCCTACGCATCCCTGATACAAGCTTTTGAATTCTTAGTCGGGCAATTATTAAGCGAAAGCGAAACGCAAATTCAACAGTGGAAAGAGAAAATTCAAACAGCAGTAGGTAATAATGGACAAGTAATCGTTGATATTATTCCTTCCGTTGAATTAATCATTGGTAAACAACCAGAAGTATCCCAATTAGCACCAATTGAATCCCAAAATAGATTAAATCGGATATTTCCAGAATTTATCAAAATATTCTGCCAAAAAGAACATCCCTTAGTAATTTTCCTAGATGATTTACAATGGGTTGATAGTGCAACCTTGCAATTAATGCAGCTATTAGTCACCGATACAGGGATAGAACATTTATTATTAATAGGTGCATATCGAGATAACGAAGTATCCCCAACCCATCCTTTAATAACCACAATCGAAGAAATAGAAAAAGCTGGAACTTCCGTCAGTAATATAGTTTTACAACCATTAGATTCATATAATGTCAGAAAACTGGTAGTAGAAACCCTCGATGATAATCAAAATCGTAGCTCGGAGCTAGCAGAACTAATTTTTAACAAAACAGGGGGAAATCCATTTTTTATTACCCAACTTCTGCAATCCTTATATCAAGAATCATTATTAATCTTTGATTTTAGCGAAGAATTATGGAAATGGAATATAAAAGAAATTCAAGCAATAGGTATTACAGATAAAAGTGTAGTTGAATTAGTTGCTTCTAGAATTGAGAAATTACCAGTTTCCACTCAAGAAATGTTAAAACTGGCTGCTTGTATTGGGGATAAATTTACCCTTGATATTCTATCAATTGTCAGCGATAAATCAGCCTTTGACGTAGCAACAGACCTTAATAAAGCACTAACAGCAGGTTTTATTCTGCCATTGAGCGAAGCATACCGTATTCCATTGCTATTTAAGGATAATGATTCTGTTATTACCAAGCAGAAGATTGGTTATAAATTTTTACACGATAGAGTACAGCAAGCAAGTTATTCGTTAATTCCACAAGAGCAAAAACAAAAAACACATATTAATATTGGTCGATTGTTAAAAGACTCAACACCAGAAGAAAATTTAGATAATAATATTTTAGATATTGTCAACCAATTAAACTATGGAGTTGACTTACTCAAAGAAGAAGATGAAAAATACGAACTAGCTTATCTTAATCAAATTGCAGGAAATAAAGCCAAAAATAATTCTGCATTTAATGCCGCATTAAAATATTTTAACATTAGTATGTCACTTTTAGATGTATCTAATTGGCATACTAACTATAATTTTATGCTAAATATATATGTAGAAACAGCCGAAGCGGAATGTTTGAATAGTAATTTTTATACTGCAGAAAAAGTTGCTAATATTGCCATATATAAAGCAAAAGATATCCTCGATAAAGCTAAAGCATATAAGATTATTATACAAATTTATACCACTCAAAACTTAATGTCAGAAGCATTAGAAATTGGTATTCAAGTATTGAGAGAATTTGAAATTAATTTACCAAGAAAACCAAACTTTGCCAATGTTTTAGTAGCGATTTTAAAGACAAAGTTAGCTTTGGCTGGAAAACGAATAGAAGATTTAGTTAATTTACCAGATATGAAAGACCCTCATAAACTGGCAATTTTGCAAATTCTCATGATTATGATGCCTGGAGCATCTCAAGCAGGTTCTTTGTTATTTCCTTTAACTGTATTGGCAATAGTTAGGTTATCTGTAAAATATGGTAATTCTCCTGCTAGCGCATTTGGTTATACAGTTTATGGGGCTATATTATGCGATAAATTTGGAGATATTGAGTCGGGATATAAGTTCGGCTGTTTAGGTCAAAATTTACTTCAAAAAAATAATGATAATTTTCTAAATTATAAAATTGACTATCTTATTAATTCAGCCATAATACATTTTAAAATTCCTGTAAGTCAGACAATTTATCTCTTAAAGAAGGCTATGTATGCAGGGTTAGAAGTTGGTGATATAGAATATGTTGGATATACTGCTTGGATAATTAGTGAAAATTTATTTCAAAGTGGGGAAAATCTAACTTTAGTTGAAGATATTGTATATAAGTATGTTAAACAATCAAATCAATTAAATCTAAAAGATAATGCTTTATCTATATCAGTTTTTTTACAAAAAGTACTAAATTTACAAGGAAAATCATCTAATACTACTACTTTAATTGGTAAAGCTTTTAATGAATTAGAAGACAAATCAACAATAAGCAAAAGTTCTAGTACTCTAAGTGGTTTATATGTTAGTAAAACAGTTCTATCATACTTGTTTCATGATTATGAAGAAGCGATAAATAATGCATTATTAACTGAAGAAATGCATGAAAATAATCCTGGCTTTTTACCTTATTCTGTCAATAACTTCTATCACTCCCTCGCACTATTAGCCCAATACCCAAAAGTATCTCTTTCCCAACGCAAACAATATCTCAAGCAAGTTGCAGAAAACCAAAAGAAAATGAAACTTTGGGCTAGTCATGCTCCTTGCAACTATCAACATAAATACGACCTTGTAGAAGCAGAAAGAGCTAGAATTAAAGGCAAAAATATCATTGCACCAGACCTCTACGATAAAGCAATTAATGGAGCTGAAACCAACAATTTCACCCAAGAAGCAGCCATAGCTAACGAACTTGCAGCTAAATTTTATCTAGCACAAAATAAAATAAATTTTGCTAAGACCTACATGACTGATGCCTATTACAATTACATCACATGGGGCGCATATGCAAAAGTCCAAGACTTAGAACAACGCTATCCAGATTTAATGATTCGCAGCACGCTTGAATCAAATCAAATCGACGCTACTACTACCATTAGCAATACAAAGTTAACCAAAACTGAAAGTACAACTAGTACTAGCCAAATCCTAGATTTAGCTTCAGTGATGAAAGCTTGCGAGACAATTCAAACTAACATGCAGATAGAAACTCTGCCCTATAGTCTACTACGCATCATCATTTACAATGCTGCCGCTCAAAGGGGTTGTATACTTCTGCTGCAAAAAGATAACAGTTTCTATATTGAAGCGGTAGAAGACACCACAAATGACGATACATTTGCACTACAATCAATACCTTTAAGCAAAAGCGATATTGTTCCCCATTCTGCTATCAATTATGTATCGCGTACCAAACAACCCTTAATTATTCAAGATGCAACCTTAGATTCCATTACTCAAAATGACCCCTACATCCAACAACACAAGTGTAAATCGCTCTTGTGTATGCCGATTCAATATCAAGGTAAATTAATTGGTATTTTCTACCTAGAAAATAATCTGGCTTCTGGTGCATTTACCCCATCACGTTTAGAATTAGTTAAAATCCTTGCAGTTCAAGCTGCAATCTCAATCAAAAATGCGCGGTTATTTGCAAGGGAAAAGAGAAAAACTCTACAATTGAAAGAATCTTTAGAACAATTAGAAATTACCCAAGGACAGTTAGTAAGAAAAGCTCAAGATTTACAATCAGCTATATTAGCATTGCAAAATACCCAATCCCAACTAGTACATACGGAAAAAATTTCTGCATTGGGTCAATTGGTAGCTGGTGTAGCTCATGAAGTTAATAACCCTGTCAGTTTCATTTCCAGTAATCTATTTCATGCCGAACAATATGTTCAAGATTTAGTTAATCATCTCAAACTATATCAAGAAAAGTACGCCGACCAAGAAGACGAAGAGATTATTGAAGATGCAGAAGAAATAGATTTAGAATATATAATCGATGACTTACCGCAAATGCTCAAATCAATGAAATTGGGCACGGTGCGTATTAGAGATATCATGCAATCCTTGCGTAATTTTTCTCGTAACGACGGTGACCAAAAGCGTACAGTTGATATTGCTGAAGGCATCGATAGTACAATCTTGATTTTAGGTCATCGTCTCAAAGCTTCTCCACAACGTCCTGCAATTCAAATTATCAAAGAATACGATACTGATATTAAACCAATCGAATGCTACCCCGGTCAACTCAATCAAGTTTTCATGAACCTTTTAGCTAACGGTATTGATGCACTTGATGATAAGAACGAAGGTAAAACTTACCAAGAAATTGAAAAAAATCCCAATACAATTATAATTCGTACAACTACTGATGGAAACTGGCTACAAATTTCCATCAAAGATAACGGACTCGGAATGAGTGAACAAACCAGACAAAAGTTATTTGGTGCATTTTTTACCACCAAACCAGAAGGTAAAGGTACGGGTTTGGGTTTATCAATTAGCTATCAAATTGTTACCAAAAAACATGGTGGTACCCTTGATTGTATTTCTCAACCCGGTAAAGGAGCTGAATTTGTAATTCGTATACCTATTAAGTAAAGAGAGTGAGGAAGATTTAGCTCAAGACGTACTAGAAATAAGAATTGTTTAACCATGCTAGGTTGTACGGAAGTAGAAGTCATAAAAATAAGAAATTAATGAAATAACTCGAATTTATTTTTTATTTTTTTCTTTATTCATCGTATTAATGAGTATTTATTGCTTTATTTTTTGGCTCTTTTTGCTTTTATATTCATTGTAATCTTTTCGTATTTCAAATTGAAGTCAGGGATGTGAGTTTAAACTAAATAAAGCAGGATATATTCACACCAGAAAGTTCATATAAAATATTTGTTACAAAGAAAAATAATATTTATCGCTTAAATTAAACCACGTCTACTTTGAGAACCGTAGTTTTTATCAAGACTAAGAGATTGCTTCCTTACATCGCAATGACGTATCGGGAGAATTAGGAACTCCAGGTTTAAATATGGACGGGGTTTAATGTATTCAATATATTCAATATATTCAATATATTCAAAATTAACTATCGTAAACAGAAATTTTAATATTTATACTTTTATTCGTATTGTTATGCACCCAAAATTGTTCAATAGAACTTTCTAAATTTCTATCAATAATTAAAGGTTCTCCTGATTTACAAACATAAATTTTGTGATTATCTCCGCAAGGCATAAATATATCTCCTTGTCTAATCATTACTGATAGTTTATTTGCTGATGGATTGATGTGAATTATCTGTTTAGGTATCTTTGGTAAAATAGAGACCTCATATACTTTCACTGGTTCAGTTAAATCTATAATGTTATTATTGAAACTTTCATTATTGAAATAAGTATTACTTAAATAATATGGAATTGATTGAGCTTGAGCGGGAAGTGTAAATCCAAATATAAACAAAAATAATACAAAAGAAACAAATAATTTCATATATTCATATAATCTTAGTTATTATATAGTACAACTCATTTTTAGTTTTTTCTTTCCAAAGTTATACAAAAACTATAAAATACCAAAATTATTGATTTTAAACTATATTTTATGCTTAATGTAGAATTTGCTTTATATAAATAAAAAAATAGCTGATGAATATTAGTCTAATTATAGTTATATGGGATTTAGATCACTAATTCAAATCAATCAGATATTATTTTATCCGCAAGCAAGATATTTAATCTATGCATTAAGCTTTTATTTATAGTTTTAAGATTTTAGATGGCAATTTTATGTGTTAATTTTAGTCACATTTTTGAACCAACCACGTCTCCAGAAAAAGATTATTAAACTCATTGCAATTACTGCCATTAACCCCCAACAAAAAACATATCCCCAATACCAATTTAATTCAGGCATATTGAAAGGAGAAGCTTGAGGATTAAAGTTCATCCCGTAAACGCCAACAATAAAAGTTAGAGGAATAAAGATAGTTGAAATCACAGTCAATATCTTCATAACTTCACTCATTTTATTACTAACCGCAGATAGATAAACATCCATCAAACCAGAAGTTAACTCTCGATATATTTCAATGATGTCAATTATTTGAACAGTATGGTCATAACAATCGCGAAAATACAGAAATACCTCTTCATTAATCAGAGAGCTTTTATCGCGAATTAATATACTAATAGCATCTCTTTGGGGCCAGATAGCACGACGTAAACCAAGCAATTCTCGCTTCACTTGATATATTTTTGCTAAAGTTTGTTCGCTGGGATTTAGCACCACCTCATCTTCCAATTCTTCTATGCGTTCCCCATATGCTTCCAACACTGGGAAAAAACCATCAATAATTGCATCCCAAAGAGCATATGCTAAATAATCAGGACCATGAGAACGGATAGTCCCCTTCTTGTAACGAATGCGATCGCGTACTGAATCAAAGCAATCTAACTTTGGTTCTTCCTGGATACTTAACAAATAATGCTCTCCTAATATAAAACTGACTTGTTCGGTATGAAATCCCTCTTTATCTTCTAGGGGTATGACCATTCGAGCAATAATCACTAGATGTTCCTTATAATCTTCTACCTTGGAACGTTGAGGAACATTTACTACGTCTTCTAGAGCAAGGGGATGTAGCTCAAAAACTTGACCTAAGCTTTTTAATATCCCTTCACTTCCTAAACCCCGGACATCAACCCAAGAAACAGAATGAGTATCTAGAAAATCAGCACATATTTCTGGTGCTATATTTTTTAATGGGATTGCTTTTTCAGCATTGTAGTCAATCAAATAAATTTTAGAAGGTGTAGCATCTACTTCAATATTAAGAGTTCCGGGTGCAGTTCCAGGCTGATCGTAAAAATCATCAAACAAATCTTCGGTCATACATTCGAGAGTCATATACACAAGCTGAGAATGAGCATAATTCTATTCTCCAGCAAACGATAAGAAATATTTGTTCTAGACTGGTTACAACTAGTCAAAAAAAATTAAGTTATATCAAGTTTCAATAAATAGTTGAAATAAATGAAATTATCCTCTATCAAAAATTTTGTTAGAGGATAATAAAAAATATAATTTAAAAATTAAGCTTATGAATAACTTAATTCTTTAAGTTGAGATTATTTGATGATATTTGATAGTAATTGTTGATGGTAAAAATTGAATATTTATTATTGAACACCCAAAAGTTCTACATCAAAAATTAGAGTCGCATTAGGAGGAATAACACCACCAGCACCACGAGCACCATATCCTAAATCTGGAGGAATGATTAGCTTGCGACGACCGCCAACTTTCATACTACCAACACCTTCGTCCCAACCCTTAATTACTTGTCCTACACCGATTTGAAAATCGAAAGGACTATTGCGATCGCGTGAGCTATCAAATTTTGTTCCATCTTCCAAAGTTCCGGTATAGTGTACCGTTACTTTTTGTCCTGGTTTAGGACTATCACCAGTACCTTCTTTGATTTCTTCATATTTGAGTCCAGAAGGGGTTGTAACAATTTTTTCGTCAGACATATCGCTTTTCGCTTTTGGAGTGTTTGTTTCTTTTGCAGGAGTTGGTGTTGCAGCAACTGTACTCACAGGGGACGCAACAGATGTTGGTTCACTACTATTTGAATCAGCAGAATCAACGGAATTAGCAGAATCAGCAGTAATTTGCGTACAAGCTAAAGCCACAGTACACAGTAACACCAAAGCCGCACTTAGTAATATTGCTCTCAAAATCAGTCCTCTCTAAAAAATTAGGCTGTCTGGGAATTAATTACCAGTAAGACAGAACTTAGTGTATCAGTTGGTAAGGGAGCATCCCAAATGTTGAAAAATATATTTTGTCATTACGTGAGTGCTATAGTGCATGCTACGAGAAGGTAATGTAATGAAGCGTTTGCTATCGCTAGACTAGGTAAATGTGTGAGGTCTCCGTACTTGAGAAATAATTGTAGTAACTAGACTTTGCGATTACTCCGCGACATACCCAAACGGAAAGCTTCTTGTTAGGCAATGACAACCTAAGTTTTAGTAAACTAAATTTTGGTAAATTTTAAAAATTGGGATGCTCTCGTTGGTAATGAGTAATGGGTAATTAATTTTTTTCTTTGAAAACCTTCCCCCAAGGTATACAGGAATTAACTGCTCCCTGGGGTATGAATACTTAACACCAAATTCAAGGCTACATCTAACGCCACATCTTATTTTCTAAGTCTCTAATTTGACGTTCTAATCTATCAATTCTACCACGCAGTTCATCAACCTCTGACTGACGTGCTACTCCTAAGTCTTGCATCATATTTCGCATTTGTCTTTGCATATTATCTTCCCAATTTCCTTGCTCAGACTTTAGTTCTTCTACCATGTCATCCATGACAGCTTTTGCTTGTTCGGGGTCTAGCTTTCCATCTTTGACCATTTTTTCACTAGCTTCCCGCAATTTTTCCGCCATTACAGTAGTTGTACCTATACCCAACATAAATAAATCTTGCATCCAGTTGTTGCTTTTCATACTACCTCTTTAAAAAAATGATTTACCTAGTTTGTTTATACTTTATTAAAGCTATTAGACTATGAGCTAGAGTTCACTACAGACTAAAGCTAACTATTATTTTTCAGGAATTACACAATTGCAATTTGTCACAAACGGAAATTCCTATGGTACAAATTACGTTACTTTTGCATAAATTATATTTTTAAAATAACGCATAAAAATAAAAGATTTAACAAGCTGGTTGCACCCCGGATGAATGGCAACAAAGTCAGGTAATCTTGGTACGGAGTGTAATTTCTAATTACAACAAATCTTATTAGATAGTTCGCAAAATAGAAAATTCTTTTTCCGGTATTAAATGATTATCCACGAAACAATAAATAGATGCGATTGCCCTGTAGGGTAGGTAGGTAATAACGTACCATTGCAAGCTGGTGGGTGCTAGTAAAGCTTCCCTAGAATTATCCGATATATTCTTATTTATCTGGTACGTTGGGGCGTAAATAAAGCAATCATTATCAATCTACAAAAAGCTTAATTTTCAACCTTTTGAGCCATCTATCCTCTGACTTCTGCCGTTTTGTTCTAGTTATTTATCTAGAAAGTACTTTACTGCTTTAAAATCTCATTTCCATTCCTATTTTAAATTCAAATCTAAACAAGGGGTGTATTAGTCACAGCTGTAAATCAATTAAATAAATACATTTACGTATCATGACTAATTATTTGGAACAGAAATTAAGACAAAAACTCCATAGGAATAAACAAAAAAGACCCACCCATCCTTTAATACCGATAAAAGAGTCAGACTTAAAAGCATTAGACTCACTGTTTAAAAATATTGATGGTGAGGAACTAATTGCTGATATTAGCAAAAACTTACACAGAATCGACGATGATTGATTAGTGATGGTGCATGCAAGCTCCCCGCCTGCTAGCGATCGCTCAAAATGATGTAGTCTCAATTATGACTGGCAATTTCTAATATCGGAGCTTCAATTAAGTCCAAATCAAAAACTTCTGCAAAATACTTTGCAACAATAGGACGAACTTCGGAGCAAGTAATATTAGGCAGCCACTGAGTTAGACTAGCTATTGGTTTATCAGCAATTCCACAGGGGACAATGTGTTGAAAACCTTTCATGTCAGGACATACATTCAAAGCAAAGCCATGCATGGTTATCCAGCGACTAACTTTAATACCAATAGCTGCTACCTTATAACCTTCTAACCAAACACCTGTTAAGGGTGGAATTCTCTCACCTTTGAGACCATAAAATGAGAGTACGCCAATTAATACAGATTCTAATTGACGTAGGTACCAATGTAAATCTTGTTGATGTCGTTTGAGATTTAAGATGGGATACCCTACTAGTTGACCGGGACAATGATAAGTTACCTCTCCTCCTCTTTCTACCCGATAAACTGGAGTATCGATTGCTTTTGGATCAAAATTCAAGAATTTCTGATCAGCACCTTGTCCAAGAGTATAGACCGGTGGATGCTCTAACATCAGGAGCACATCTGGTAAATCTGGTTGGGCAATTCTTTGAGCAAGTAATTCTTTTTGCCAGTCATGGGCTTGATTATATGAAACTAATTCTTGGTTATATAGTAAACATTGATTCATTTCAAAAATTTAACTTGTGCGGGGTTTGTGTGTTCTACTGGTGAAAGTAATGTAATTTTAAGTAAAAAACAGCTTGACAAAGACACAATTATCTAGACCTTAGCTACTTCTTTGGAAAAAATGTCAAGTAATGCAAAGGATTCTAAAGGAAAGTCAAGGGAACCCACATTAGAAAATAGTAAGTGCTAATTTTGATATATATACTTTAGATGGTTTAAAGAGTAGTTCTCAGTAACAACCATCACGCTGAAACAAGTGGGAGTGAATCTGCTGTTTGGTAGTACTAATTGGCGTTGTTAAAATACGATACAGAATGAATTTTGCACAGAATCTGCACAAAATTGGTAACAGAATCAACGATAGTTTATTAAAGGTAAGAGGGATTGTATATCTTTTATTTTTACTTAGTCCAATAGGTACAAATTCCAAATCATCACAGATCTGTTTTTCATGAGTTACTTATCTTAAGGATGGTGCGGGTCGCACCCGCATAAAGACGGTAAGCCTATTGGGGTCCCCATTGTTATGACCCTAAATGATATATCATCCCCAATTATCTACATCCTGAATCAAAGAACGCTGGTTTGTTGATAGATTCAACTGAACCTGACAATAACATCAAAAATACATATAGCGCGGGAGAGTTTACATGAAGCTTGTCATCCACGGAAAAAATATCGAGATTACCGATGCTATTCGCGAGTATGTGCATCAAAAAATTGAAAAGGCTGTTAATCATTTTCAAAACATCACCAATGAAGTGGATGTCCATTTGAGCGTAGCTCGCAATCCCCGAATTAATCCCAATCAGTCAGCAGAAGTAACTATTTTTGCTAATGGTAATATTATTCGTGCAGAAGAAAGTAGCGAAAACTTGTATGCAAGTGTTGACTTAGTTGCAGATAAAATTACTCGTCAACTGCGCAAGTATAAAGAAAGAAGGTACAAAAACAAGAAAAGTAATACTCATCCAGAGCGAGAACTTGTTGTTCCAGAAGAAGTTGTAGTTGCAGACTTGATAGGCGATCGCACTCCAGAATTGCCGGGTAAAGTTGTCCGTACTAAATATTTTGCCATGCCTCCAATGACTGTTGATGAGGCATTGGAGCATTTACAGCTAGTGGGACACGATTTTTATATGTTCCTAAATTCCGAAACTAACGAAATTAACGTTATTTACGAACGCAATCATGGCGGTTATGGTGTAATTCAACCGCGAAATCTTAACGCTAATCATAACGGCAATAGTAATGGTAATGGCAAGTCTGCTCATCCCCATGTTGTGATGTCGAATAAGTCTCATTGAAAGTCTGATTCAGTCTGATTCAAAAATCTGATTAAAAAGATACATCACCCGCATCAGTTATATATAGTCCTGCGCTTTCGGGTTAGGACTATATATAAGAAAAAATAGTTGGGGGATTTCTCTCCCAACCCCACCAATTAAAGTGACCTACAATCCCCCAACCCGACACAAATAAGAAATATTCAGATGTCCTGCTCAAGCTCCGGTGGTGTTATCAAAAAAAAGCAAATTAAATCAAATAACTATCTACCATTTTTACCGAAAATATCGACCTCGTGTTCCAAGGATTTTTCTATTTCACTTACATAACCACATTTAGCATCAGCAAAAGCATCGCAGTAACTAACATAAGGTTTAATATCTAGTACAGGGGTTTGGTCAAGTAAATCAATTCCCTCTACATGCAAAATTAGCCCTTCTACTTTCATAAGTTTAGATGCACTTAGTCCGATGGGATTTGGTCGATGAGGTGCACGGGTTGCTAATGTCCCCCTTTTCACGCGATCGCCACGAGGAGGAATAACGGTAGGGTTCCAATGTTTATTAAGATGAAGCCAAGCGATTACCCAAATATACTCAAAACCCTCTATATCTTTGAGTGCCACAGCAGGTACAATATCACCAAATAATTCAATTTTAGCGATCGCTGGCTGATAATCTGATGGTGCCGATTGAAGCTGTGACTGTCTTGGTGTTCCGTGTCTTTCTTTATAAGGTGAATGGACTATACCAATTGGACGCATCTTAATCTGATCAGGAAAAGAAACGGATTCGATATAGTCTTTGGGTGGGAATTTGGGCATTTTTGATTGAGGAATGGTGGGTGTGAGTGGAAAATGGTGAGTGGTTGCTGACGCACTTACTATCAACTGTCAACCATCAACTATCACCTATTAACCATCAACTGAATTTCTGCTTCAGAGGAATTCAGTTCGTCAAGGGTTGACCAAATTTGCTGTAACATTTTTTCCAAACCTTCACGGGTTACGGCTGATATTAGAAACACTGGAGAATGAGAAAGGTGATTTAATTCAACTTTTAGCGCTTCTAAATCGACTTTTTCATGGTCTACCGTGTCAATTTTACTTAAAGCTACAATTTGCGGACGTTTTGCTAAACCATGTCCGTATGCTTGTAGTTCCCCCATAATTATCTTGTAGTCGCTGATAATATCTTCACTGTTAGCATCTATCAAATGGAGTAAAATTCGCGTGCGTTCAATATGACGCAAAAAATCGTGTCCTAATCCTGCACCTTGAGAAGCACCTTCGATTAATCCCGGTATATCAGCAAATACAGTTCCATCACCGGTAGGTTTCCGCACTACTCCTAAATTGGGAATAAGAGTAGTAAAAGGATAGTCCGCAATTTTGGGACGAGCTGCACACAGGGATGAAATTAATGTTGATTTTCCAGCATTTGGTAAACCAATAATTCCCACTTCTCCAATTAGTTTTAATTCCAAACGTAATTTTTTTATTTCTCCTTCTAAACCAGGAAGTGCGTATTCTGGAGCGCGATTGCTGTTACTCAAAAAATGTTTATTTCCTAATCCTCCCTTACCACCTTCAGCAACAACTAAGGTTTGACCGTTCTCAACTAAATCACCGAGGATTTTTCCATCATTGGCATCATAAACAATTGTGCCGCAGGGAACTTCAATTAGTAAATCTTTTCCTGATGCTCCTGTACGATTTTTCGGTCCACCTTTTTCACCTTTGGGTGCTCGAAATGCATGCTTATATTTAAAATCTAATAAAGTCTGTAAATTTTCAACAGCAACTAAAATTACTGAACCACCTTTACCACCATTACCACCTGCTGGACCACCTGCTGGCACATATTTTTCTCGACGGAAAGCGACAATTCCGTCACCACCCTTACCAGCTTCTACTTCAATTTCTGACTGATCGATAAATTGCATATCTAAAGATTAAATTCTGAGTACTGAGTTTTCTTTTTGAACTGATTTTCTTATTTCATTAAAAATCTTGTTGAGGATCTAGGTTGAAAATCCGACCTTATATACAAGACATCAGTAAAAAATTATGCATAGGGATGATATATCAGGATTTAAAGATACAAATATTTTTTCATTTTCTGAAAAAACACCTGAATTAGGAATTAAGGCAGTACTTTATTTTTAATGCTTTATTAATCCTTTTTTTCATCCTTTATCTATAACCCTACCTCTAACTCTCTACTTATATCTTTTTTCCTCAGTACTCAGCATTTTTTCCTTAGATAACTGTTTGCTTAGATAAATTTGGTTACATCCTCACCACAGTCATCTGCGAGATAAGAAAGCGCTCGAAAACGCAAACCTACGAGCTGTTCGTACAAAGGATTTAGTTTACATAGCGGCGGTATATGAACTATTTTACGTCCAAATAACTTCACATCTCTCTCAAAAGGACATTGAGAAGGAATCATTTTGCATAAAAAGCGAGCTACTGCTGGGTCTTGAATGCTTAAATCATCAAGCCAATGTCTTAGAGGACTGAGTGGATCGACTAAAGGTTTACTTGGTGGTGTTAGTCCAGAAGCAGCTCCATTAGTTTCAGGTTTTTCCTGAGAATTTTCTAAGGTGTGCCGAAGAGATTCTAAAATATTATCTGGTTCCCCAAGGGCATCACAAAGTTCATGCAACAGTTTATCTTCGCTAGGAGAGTAAATACCATCTGCGATCGCGACCATCACGGCAGTTCTCAAGAAGTCCTCTGCGACTTTTGTTCCTTTTCCGAAAACAGCAGCTAACTCTTGGGGTTGAATGGTCTCGAAGTTATCTAAGCTCATCTGGGGAGCAAGTTCTTCGTGGGTCAGAGTAGTAATCAATTCCTTTTCTTGCTGATCAAAGTCTCCATCAGCCCAAGCAATAGTAAGTAACCCGCGCAGCCAAACGGAAATTTGTTCGCTGCTATAGGGAGATTGCACAGCACTAGTCATAAACTCACATTTATCTATTTTCCCAAATACATACTAGCTTGGGTTAATAAGCTGTTTGCTGTAACCTCGTATCTATTCTGTTAATAAAACTCGATATATTCGCTACTTTTTAATTATCTGTAATAATACGTTAGAAATATTTTTTAGCAATTAAGACTTTATTTAAGTAAGAATTATATTCAATTGTCACATATTATCTGTTTTCTTACTTGAATTTGATTTAATCTAATAGTCGATTTTCTAGCTATTTTTTGTATCTATTTTAACTCTTACAGACATCATTCTGAGTAAGAAATATATTTATTGACTAATATTTTAAATTAACTCAAAATTAATTCAAAATTAATTTACTATTTAAAACCTATAAAAATCAATTAAAAGTTTTGTAATAATCAAAAAGTGAAAGATTAGTGATTAAAGTGCCCATAAACTCCTTAAAACATCAAAATATGCTAATTATTCCCAGTATAATTAAGATAATATCCTTTAAATAAAAATTTACAATTACTATCTCAAAAATATTAAAGCTAATTTATGTATCTTGATGAACAGCAAGCATATCTTCTCTCTGCTAATCTTATTGAGAATTTTTCTAGTATAATTCTACTGTTTGACAAGTATTTTGACTGTGTAACACAGGTCATTGCAGGCACCTTTGTTATATGGCGATGTACCGATTATTAAGAAAAATATCAGACATCCTAACCACCTATTAGTTCGGTATCAGCATAGTTTGAATGGATAATCTCCTAAAATCGCAAAGTAAAAAATGCATACAAATGCTAAATATTCTTATTAACTTTCAAATAGTTAATCAAAGGCTGATTAGATATGCAATCCAAATTTAGCTGTCTAACTTAGAAATGCATTTATTTTCTAACTCATCATCAACTGCGAATCACCTGTGGTGGTCAAACTACCGTACCATAACCTTTTGAGTGATTCCTGTAGAGTCTCGCTGTCATCCTATCTATCCATTTATAGTAATTAATTACACAAGGGAATACACAATGTTTAGTTTTGGTATCGAGCATGAAGTTGCTTTTGTCAATAGTGCTGGAAACTTTGCCGATTTCTCAATAACTAAGTTTGCTGATTTCGACCAAATTGTACAAGAGTTACCGAGATACAGTAGTGACTATTCGCAACTACGAATCGGAGATGCTCAAATCAAGGACAAACGGTGGTATATTGAGGGATTTGAAAGGTTTCTTGATTCTGAAGAAGTTTTAGAATGTGTTCCGAAAGGAATTGAAATTAGAACTACTATCAACTCAAGTATTGAGAGTGCGATTAGTGAGCTTTCTGAAAGTTTTAATTTATTGTGCGAAGTTGCACTCAAATTTGGTTTCAGTCCTGTTTTAACTAGTTTTAATCCTTATCATTGTGTTTTTCAACCCGATCCACCCCTAAACGAATATGAAATTGGTAGGAGAAAAGCTTCTCCAGAGAAACAAACTGCTAATATTCCCATGCTTACCTATGGACCGGATTTGAATATCTCAGCAGCAAACTTATCAGTTGAACAGGTAATTGATATTGGTAAGAAACTCACCTATTACAGTCCTTACATTGTTCCCTTCAGCTATAGTTCTCCTTTTTATGAAGGGAAACTGTGGGAAGGATTGTCGGTGAGGACATTTGTTAGAACTGGACAGAGACCAGCAACGATGGTTTTTGTTGAAAACCCAGAAGAGCTAATTAAAAGTTCTCCATCTTTGACTAAAATAGCCAGAATACCTGCTGAAGTAGGTCGGATTGAATTTAAGGCTTGTGATAGTTGTGGTGACTTCTCCATATATGCTGGTATTCTGGCATTGCTAAAAGGTCTAGTTCTAGATACATCATTGTTAGGTAGAGCAATTATTCCAGACCCAAGACTACACCAGTTGTCTGCTCAGTTTGGTTTTGATGATGAACAAATATACGATATTGCTTCCCAGTTATTACAAGCAGCAGAAACCGCATTGATTAACGATCCAGATGCAAAATTTTTGGTTACCTTAAAGAATTATTTGGAAAAGCGAAAAACACCAGCTCATGAACTAATTAGCTTATTCCACGAAAGCAATTCGATACAAGAGGCTATCAAAAACTCATACAAGAATAAATAAAATAATATTTGCTTTCATCAAGTTTATTTTTATTATTCTTGTGAATGCTTTCTGGGGGAGATGGGTAGAGAAAAACTGTGAAATTTTACCCTGAACGGTAAGACTGAGATAGCTAAATACAAATAGATTCTTTCAGATAAATTCTGAGAGATAGTAGTCATTTTATACTATTCTATAGTACAGCAGCTGTCTCAACTTTCTTTCTCGTTAGCTCTACTCCTTACTTCTTCCCAGATACCTTCCCAGCGTACTCTAATAATATCCTTGAGTCTATCGGAGTATTCGTCTGATGGATAAGGAACATAATCAGATTGCCATTCATGGGGAACAATCGCATTACTAGATCCGCTTGAAGCTATTTTCAACATAACTATAGAGATAAACTTAGTTCATAGATGTTGTATCTTGCTATTTTATGGCAATAAAAAAAATGCTTTTGTTTTTTATGTAACAAAAGTAGGGAATATTATGGAGATGCGATCGCTTCTTTCAATACACTTAATATTCATGTCATTTAACTTAATATTCATGTCAAATAAGGGTTTGGGGTCTTAAGAACACCCAGATTTCCCTTCATATAATTTTTCAGTAGTATATGTATCTATATCAAAATATACATTATCAGCAAATGATAATATCCTTGATTAATTAAATTTAAATAGTCAGGATTCTTTAACAAAAGGCGGAATATTATCATCTAAAACCTTCACATTTTTGAAGGTTTGTGTGGAAATAAGTATACCGGAATGTGGGTTAATTCGGAATTAACATTCGGAATTTTTAATTGGAATCTAGGGATTGACTAGGTTGAATTTTAGCTAAAGGAATTAATGCTTCCATGACTGACTTTGCAATGGGAGCAGCAACTGTAGAACCATAAGTGTTCTCTCCTTTTGGTTCATCGACAATAGCTAAAACTACGTATTGCGGGGACTCTACTGGTAAAATACCGACAAAACTGGTAATCCAAGCTCCTTCTATATAACCACCATTTCCTGCCTTCTGAGCTGTTCCTGTTTTACCTGCAATCCTATACCTAGGAATTCGGGCTGATTTACCGCTACCTTTTTGGACTACAGTTTCCATCATTTCCACAACTTTACGAGCAGTGGTAGGAGAAAAAATTGGACGTGGCTCAGCTCGATCTATAGAGTGATGTATTTTGCCATCGCTATCTACTAAACCTTTAGCAATATGAGGTGTAACCATCTTACCATCATTAGCTAAGGCACCAATCATTTGCACTAATTGTAAAGGAGTCAGGGAAAAACCTTGTCCGAAAGAAGCAGTTGCTGATTCAACTGGAGTATTAATGAACTCTTCTTGAGACTTGAGTCTACTGCTGACTTCTGCTGGTAAATCGATTCTAGAAGCTTGTCCTAAACCTATACGTTCTAAAGCACCATAATACTCAGATGGTTTTAACTTTTGAATAATTTTTACCATGCCAATATTGCTGGAGTTTTGCAGGATTTGAGCAATATTTAACCGTCCGAAGCGTTTATTTTGAGCATTTTTAATCTCTTTATCCAAAATTTGAATAGAACCAGTATCATTAAATACGTCATTTGGCTCTATTACCCCAGCTTCTAAAGCGATCGCGACATTTAAAGGTTTAAAGGTGGAACCTGGTTCATATAAATCTGCGACCATCCAATTTCTAAATAAAGGGATGTCCTTTTTAGTATATTTATTTGGATTATAAGTAGGATAAGATATCATCGACAGCAATGAGCCATCTTTGACATCCATAACGATTACTGCTCCTCGCTTAGCTTTGAATTTTTTTACCTGTTTCTCTAGAGCTTTCTGAGAAGCACGTTGTAATCGACTATCAATAGTTAATTTCAGTCGAAAATCGTCAAAATTTAGTAACCCCTCTGGTGCATAATCTGGCATTAAAGCGCCATTTCCAGCCCTACTCAGACGTACCGTTTGAATATCTCGCTCTAACCATTTTTTCAGAGAACGCTCGACTCCAGCCATTCCTCGACGGTCTGAATCAATATAACCCACTACATCAGCGACTAAATTTTCTTTGGGATAATATCTGGAGTATTTTTGAATTAATTCTAGACCGTTGAGTCGTAATGAAGATAGTTTGTCTGCTGTAGCTTCTGGTAGATTAGAAACTATGAAAATACCGCTATTTCTTTTATCAAATTTAGTTACTAAGGCTTCCCTATCTTGATTAATTATTGGACTTAAAAATCCAGCAATTTCATTCTTTGACTTACTAAACTGATTTGGATGAGCATACAAGGTATAAACAGGACGGTCAACAGCTAAAATATCTTGTCTACGGTCTACAACTTTACGACGCGGAATAAAAGGTCGCATATTGACCATTTGTTGAGAACGTGCTGCTTTAGTTAGCTTTGCACCACGTCCAATTTGGAGATTATATAAATTTAAACTGAGTCCCAATCCAGCAAGCATCAGTATTCCCCAAACTACAAATAGTCTAGACTTTACATCTGCTGTTTGACTTGAAGTATGTGAAGAATTTTGTTCTTTGTTGTTGAACAAGGAATTAACACGTCTTCTGGGAAGTCTCCTGCGCTGAAAATTTTTAATTTTAGTTTCAGAAGATGACTTTTGCATAGAGTTGATTATTTTAGTTATTAATTTATTAAGAGTTCAGTCTCAAGGTGTTAATCTCAAAGGTTGATTCTCAGGAATAAGAGGTACTAAACCCTTAAGAATGTTTACAAGTTAATGGTCATCAGTTATATCACTGTTTTTAGCAGACAGCACATTGAAAATTTATTTTTTTATTACCAACTACCCTCCGGGTAATAATCTCGGAATTCCGGTTCTCTATCGAATTTGTCCCTGGGTATTGATAATTTTGTAGGATTTACCCCCGAACCATGGGAAGACAGCGACTGACCCATCTAATAACTTAATGCTTCTAAATTATCCGACTCTGTTTTTTCCGAGGATTCATTTATCGGAGATTTTGGTAAATTATTTTTAGGTCGATTTAAGAAAAGAGTTCCTGAAGGAGTAGGAGACACTAAACCTGCTGTGGGTTTTTGTGCTTCTATAGCCATCTTGTTCTTAATAGTCTCATTATGTGTAGTCAACTGTCTTTCCTGTCGCTGTAAACGTTGTAGGTTGCGTGAATTTTGACTCCAAAGCTGCTGAGCATAAACAGTCCATCCATAGACTGTGAGATTGGACAACACCAACAAAAATACCGCAATAGAAGAATAACGCTGCACCTTTTGCATGTGCTGTAACCACATAGGGAAAGCATCAGAAGCTGGCATAATAGGAATTCTGTGCTTCTTACTGACTTCCTTCGATTCGGAATTTCGATTGAACCGACGAGAGGATGACTTCGGTAAATTAACTGGTAAATTAACTTTTATAGGTCTACTTGGAATATTTTTAGATACTTGTGGATATCCTCCCGACAAGGATTCTGTAGATTTTACATATTTTCTAGGTGGACTTGCTGTTAGTGATACATAAGATGAACTTACATTCATAGAATGCTTACGAGGGACAGAAGTCCTAACTCGTTGACGACGATTATTTTGCCAAAACCATTTTTTCTGAGACAAATTTGACTTATTACGAGGGACAGACATAGCTAGTTTTTTATAAGAAATACTGTATTGTAGTTTAATTTTCTATTTTTGCTAAGGTTAAAAAACTATCTTGCCCTATATGAATTTATAACTCCACTAGACTCCGAAACAGCAAAATATTAACCTAACTACTAGCTATTAGAAAAAAGACATAATAAAAAAAAGAGACTTTGTTACCAATTGTGTAGTATTTTTGGTGGAAGTCTGTCTTTTGGTTTATCCCATGAAACGGCTCCTCAGCAAATTCAAAAAAAATGTTCAAAAAGCAGTATTATTACTGTCCGCTCTTGTAATTACAATTACATTTGCAGCCCCTGCGATCGCAGTGGGTATTTATGATATTCCTAATTTTGACCCTAACAACTGGATTGTTGACCAAGGTGACATCATCAGTTTGTCAAATGAAGGCAAAATTAGTAGTATCTTGGAAGACTTAGCTAAACGTACTGGTAATGAAGTCAGAGTAGTTACCATTCGTCGCTTAGATTATGGAGAAACAGCAGAAAGTTTCACGGAAGCTTTATTTAAAAAGTGGTTTCCAGATTCAGAAGCACAAGCAAATCAAACCTTATTGATGCTTGATTCTGTAACTAATACTGGTGCAATTCTTAGAGGAAATGAATCTGATCCTCTATTATCTGACGATATTGCCCAAAGTATAGCGAACGAAACCCTGATCGCACCTTTAAGAAACGGTAACAAATACAATCAAGCATTCTTAAACGCTAGCGATCGCTTAAACAAAGTTCTCTCTGGAGAACCCGACCCAGGACCTCCAGAAATTGTAGAAACCACCAGAGTAGGAATTGACGTTCCAAAGCTCGAAGGTGAGGAACAAGGTAATGCGATCGCTTGGATTATTGGACTATTGATTGCGGCTACTGTTATTCCTATGGCAACATACTACATTTATTTAGCCGTTCAACCTTCATCGGAAGGTTAAAACTTGCTATTTAGGGAAAGGTGACAGAGAAAAAGATTTTCTATTAACCTTTCCTTCCTTTACTACATCTAACTAGTAGTTCACCCAACGAACTTTGCGTAGTTGTTCGTGAAAAGAAAAAGTTGTTTCTTCCCCTGCTCCCAGTCTGCGACAACGCTTTCAGCGAACCGCTTCCTCTGCTTCCCCTACCTGCCTTTAACCGGCAATTTTGGCTTGTTCGAGACTAGTCTTGAATATATTCTTGTCCGCTGACCAGAGACATTTCAGCACGGACAAATTCTCGACCCAAATAAGCAGCATGATCGAACATAGTTACAGGGGAGGGTCTAGTTTCCTCAAATATTTTCATGCATAGTTCTTTAGCAGTTCTACCGCTAAAAATAGTGGTATGAGTTCTCTCTACTTTTCCCTTGGCTGGAATTACTTTACCTGTTTCGGGATCGATAGCTAAACCTCTTTCGTCAATCACATTTGTAAAATGCTTCGCACAAATTAAACCTGCTTCTCTATCTAAATAAATAATAAAGTAGCCATTCGGGTCTAAATCAATATGACGTTGAGAAAGCTTATTATCAATCTCCGTTAAATTTTCAACACATATCATAATTTATCTTTTATCTTTAAATTAGTTTAAGTGTAAATTAAATCAGTATAAAATAAATTGGATTACCAAGTAAGAAGAAAAAATAAATAATTGCAATTGCAATTTCCATAGTATTAGATTGACTAAATCCACAATTACATCTTCCTATTTCCTTTAAAAAAAAAGACTGAGTTTCAAGAAAGACTGAGTTCCCCAAATCCCCTCTAAAAAGAAATGCTTTTTAACCCGCATTCCCTACCTTACTCCCAGGATATGCAGGAATTCCTATCACCACTCCATACTCCCTAATAACTAAAAATTACCCATCCTTCTTACTAAAAGGTAACTCAGCATTAATAGCATCAGCCTCCTGTTGCTCTAGCTGATTTACTTCCTTGATATAGGGTAATAATATCCTTTCTAAACGACTGCTGTAAAAGCGGTGCAAGCTGTGATTCGAGGTTGCAGGAAAACCGCGACGCTTTTTATGTCTTCCACCAGCTCCAGGATCGAAACTCTGAATACCATTAGCGATCGCCCAATCAATGGGAGCATAATAACAAGCATTGAAGTGCAAGCAGTCAAATTCTTGAAAACTACCCCAATATCTTCCATATAAGCGATCGCCTTTAGTAACACAAAAAGACATTCCCAGGGGTTTATTTTCATCCTCCTCCCTATAAGCAGCAACAAACACCACACGATGTCGAAAACTAGTATATAGCTGCTCAAAAAACTTTTTCGTCAAATACTTACTTCCCCACCAGCCAAATTTATCGCAGGTGTCAGCATAAAAATCATACATTAGGGGGAAGAAAAACTCTGGTATTTCATCACCACTGACAGTTTTCAGATATAAACCAGATTTAGCGATCGCTTTACGTTCTCGCTTAATGTTGCGACGTTGATTAGCATTAAAGACCGCTAAATAATCATCAAAATTAGAAAAATTATTATTTTGCCAAATATAGCTATGATGTTTCCATGCTGTAAAACCCAGGTTTTCTAAAAGCGATCGCCATTGGGGGTCTGTATACAGAAAATGGCAACCACTAATTCCATTTTGAGAGCAAAAATAATCTATCTCCTGCACCATCATGGCAGTAATTTCTTCTTCATTCTCTTCAGGGGAAATCAAAAATCTATAGCCTTCAGCAGGAGTAAACGGCGACATTCCCAGAAGTTTAGGATAATATTCTACTCCGATACGTCCTGCAACATCAGCCCACTGATGGTCAAAAACAAATTCACCATAGCTATGACCTTTCAGGTACAGTGGAGCAGCAGCAACTAAAGTTTTATCCTTCCATACCGTTAAGTGATTTGGTAACCAGCCAGTATGGGCTGTGGTACTTCCAGAAGTTTCCATATTATTAAGCCATTCCCACTCAAAAAATGGAGTTTCAAGGGGTAATGCTAAAGCATCCCATTCTGAGTGAGGAACTTGAGAAATTTTATTTATCCAGGCAACCGAATAACAAGACTTAATTCTTTCCACCATCATGTATGGGTTTTTCTAGAGAGATTAGCTTTCACTTCACTAAACTTAAAGTAATCCAAATTGTGTAATTTTGCAGCAATTGGCTTACTGCTTTTGCTTATTTTACTTTTGGGATGATTTTCTCCTCAGTACCAAACCCCCTCTGAATAATTTAATCGGGATGGAAAATATATTTAATTAATTGTGTTTTTTATTTAGAACAACTATAACTAATTTTGAATTGGAGCAAAGCGACTGACCTGATAATGCAAAAAAACTTCCTCTCCAATTTTCTCTACATTCACAAGCTTCAATCTAGGGGCATTTTTTTCCAGAAAACCTATACCCTCAACCGGAGTTGCTGTATCTGCACCACCCAAAATCAATGGACATACAGTTATCCACAATTCATCAATCAAATCTAGTTCCAGCATGGATGCTATCAACTTTCCTCCGCCTAAAACCGCTAAATTCTCAATACCTACATCTTTTAAGTGTTTTAATGCTGCGACGATATCAACCGTCTGGTGAGGAGTTTCAAAAATCAAGGTTTGCTGAAACTTTATATTTTCATCACGGCGGATTTTTCCTTGACATTGCCGCCAAAATAAACTACCAGCAGAAGTTGTGAGCAAACAACGATTTATGGGCTGATTAAAAAAATGAATGTCCGGATTTATATTACCAGAGTTTGTAATGATTATATGAAGCGGTTGAGGAGGTTTGTTTACTTTAGCTCGGTTGTACAGTAACTGCGAATCTGAAACTCTCAAGGTTGTACCATAAGCACGAAGGGTACCGGCACCGAATATCACAGCATCAGAGGTGGCTACTTGTTTTTCTAAATGTGCTTTGTCGTTTTTTGAACCGAATCGAGCTGGAGACAAACTCAAATCAGCTATTTTTCCATCTACACTCATTGCTAATACAACTTTGGTGTTAGGACGATTTGACACCATAATTTTGGTTGTTTTTTGATTAATTTTTGTTTATTATTTTTGCATTTTGTTAACAGGATTGGCATCCAGATGAATGCTATTTTCATGAGTATTCATAATTATTCTGCGATATTAAATGGTCTATTTACTTAAAAATCTTCAAAAAAATGAGAATTATTAATACAGCTAATTGAGGAAACAATTTGTATTAATAGTTGCTTTTTAACTATAAAAATTTCTGCACCTTTGATATGAAAAAAAGTAATGTTGATAACTTAATAATAATCACTGACCGAATTCCATATTGTTGCTATCGTAGATCCCATATGTTGAGTGAGACTGCCGATGGCTAAAACTCGTCAATCGTCCTTTCGTCGAATCTTGATATCAAGAATCTTGCTGCTATCGGTTCCTGTTTTATTAACAGGAGAGATGGTTCTTTTCCAAAAAGCACGCTCTAGTTTATTAGACACTGCAGGCAAGAATCTTACAGAAAGCGCTATTATCAAGGGCGATATGATTAAAAATTCAATTTCTGCTCTGAGGAGCAATCTGCTGAGCGCTAGCAGAACTACAGCCCTACAAACTGGTTCCCAAGCCGAAATTTATGATTTTATTAATAAACTTAAACAATATCTACCAACTAAAATTGAATGTATTCAGCTAACCTCTATAGATAATGGCACTATTGTAAACAGTACTTGTGGTGAAAAACCCATCAAGGACTTTAGATTACCCTTACCTAGTCAGGAAGTAGATTTAGAAGTTTCACTACCTCCAAAGTCTGGAAAAACGGGAATAAGAGATGCCAAAAATCAGTTAAGATTAGTATTCTCTGCCCCCGTATTCAACCAGGATAAAAAATTAAAATATACTTTAACCGTACAGTCGCTATTACAATTAAGAGTTAGAAATCAAAACGGTATATTGACAGGTTCTACGGTAATAATTTCTGAGAATGGGACCGTTTTGGCTCATCATTTACCAACACGGGTAGGTACTAGTATAAATGAGCACACAGATGCTAAACGTCTGCAAAATGCCCTGGATAAATCCATTAATGGACAGAGAAATTTTTTACACTTGTTTTTTGAAAAAAATGGTCAAGAACTACTTGCAGGATATAGCGGTATAAAAGTACCAATTTCTGAGGATAAACAAGAAAAATGGGCTATCTTTGCTGTTACTAGTTTAGAAAATGCTCTTTATGGACTAGAACAAATTCAAGTTATTTTAATCATTTTGACGGTATGTCTGATTGGAGGAAGCGTACTTGCATCCCTTTATTTAGCTCGTCAGTTGGCAAATCCGATTGAAAAACTGGGGGAATATGCTCTCAATTTACATCTCAATAGTGACTTGAAACCAGTACCCAAGGATTTCCAAATTCGGGAATTTAACCAACTCTCCCAAGCATTAGCTCAAATGGTCGAACGTTTGAGAATATGGGCTGGAGAATTGGAAATTGCATGGAAGGATGCAAAAGATGCAAGTACTAGCAAAACTCAGTTTTTAGCTAATACATCTCACGAACTAAGAAACCCTCTAAATATTATTATTAACTGCGTGCGTTTAGTGCGGGATGACATGTGCGACTCCAGGGATGAAGAACTAGAGTTTCTCAAACGCGCTGACGATACAGCCATTCATTTATTAGGTATTATTAACGACTTACTTGATATTTCTAAAATCGAAGCTGGTAAACTGAGCGTAGTTAAAGAGCCTCTAGATTTAAAGACCATAATACAAGAAGTCATCAATATTCAGTCAGTGACCGTACAGCAAAAAGGCTTGCAATTCAATATACCCGAGTTAAATGATATAATTCCCGTAAATGCTGACCCAGCAAAACTCAAGCAAGTCTTAATTAACGTTATAAGTAATGCTACTAAATTTACAGAAAAAGGAAGCATTACAATTACCACAGAAATTGAAAATATTGACCAGAAACCTTATGTTGCGATCGCTGTCAAAGATACGGGTATAGGTATTGAAGCAACACAACAGCAAAAACTATTTCGTCCCTTCGTAATGGTTGAAGATTCTAACGGTCGTAAGTTTGGGGGAACTGGTCTAGGTTTAGCAATTTCGCGCAACTTAATGGAAATGATGGAAGGTAGTATCACCCTAGAAAGTGCGGGTCTGGGTTTTGGTACAACTATTACAGTTTATTTACCTTTAATTGATGCAAATTTGCTCTATGAAGGTAAAGATGCACCCCAAGGGATTATGGCATATCAAAATAATCACAGGCAAGAAGAAAAAACAAACTCCAACTCCTGTGCTTCCTACAGTATTGCTCCCGAGGGTACATTAATTTCTTCATCTGGAATCAAAGTTATTCCCAAGGTAGAAAATTGGTTTGATGCAGATTTAAACTGTGATAATAAAAGCCAAAAATGTGAAAACCAAAAATCTGATACTTCCTTGAGGGATCAACAAAATCATCGCGACTCTAAATCTCTCCAGACACAAGTAGATATGAAAAAAGCCGGAGAATATTTATTGCAGAAACATGTATCAGAAAATCAATCAAACTTTATAGACAAACCCTTACCCAATCAATTTTCAACTGTAAATAAATATACCAACATACAAGTTACTACAGATACACTTAGGCAACCTCAAAACTCAATTATCTTATTTTTAAAGAACAGTAAGTTTTCCTCCCTGCTTGAGAGAATTCGTCAAAGCGTTGAGAATGGTAGTTAATTCTTTTCCTACCCGACCAGAGGACTTGGAATCCGGTTGATTTTGACGAACACAATCTAGAAAGCGATCGCATACTTTTTTCAAGGGTTCTTGATTGGGAATCTCTATAATTTCTCGATTTTGATTGACGGGAATATACTTTTCATCCTGGACTTCCAACTCTCCATTTACCAGGGTCAACGAAGCATCTGGGGACATCTCATCAAAAATTAGGCTACCACAACTACCCACAATACCCAGTCGCCTTTGTTTATCAGGATTTAACCAGCATAGGTGAATAGTGGTTTCAAAACCAGAGGGATAACTCATCTGTACCCAAACTAAATCAGATAACTCTGATTGTAACCAAGTCGAACCCATAGCTCTCACACAGTGGGGTGATTCACCTAACCAAGAGTTAAAAATAGCAATATCATGGATTGCTAAATCCCAAAGAGCATCAACATCCTGACGTACTGGTCCGAGGTGAGTTCTTGTAGCGTATCCGTAGCGTAAATCCCCTATTTTTCCTGCTTTGAGTATTTCTTGTCCTCTTTCTACAGCAGGGTGAAATAAATAAGTATGGTCAACCATTAGCTGCCGTTTTTGCTGTTGTGCTAACTGACATAAAGTTTCGCATTCTGCTGATTTGAGAGTTAGGGGTTTCTCTGCTAATACATGATATCCCCAACTCAGAGCATCCTTAACTAGCTGATAATGTGTTGTCGCTGGAGTTGCAATAATTACAGCTTCTAAATCTGCTATCTCCCGTAACTTCTGCCACTGGGAGATTATATGGACATTCTCATCTAAGTTATAAAGTCGCTTAACTGTAGCTAATCTTTCCGGACTGGGATCTACTAATCCCCGCAATTCCATATGAGGATTTTCCAAAACATTCCTTAACCAGTGAACTCCCCAGCGTCCAACTCCCACTACAGCAGTTTTTAATTTATTGGTCATTTTATTCGCCGTTGATTAAGTAAGGATACTGAATTTAAATACCCTTAAATATGTATAATGAATAACAATTATCAACGAAGATAAACAGCTTTGAGTTCAGGGTTTCTGCGGAGAATCTATAGCCAAGAAAGCAACTTTTGCTGCGGCTTGTTCTGCAGCTTTGATGGAACGTCCATTACCTTTGCCTAACTTTTTTCCATTTAGCCAAACTTCTGCCATAAAACGTCTTTGGGGTTGATGGGGTTGGTGAGTTTCTTTGACTCTGTATTCAGGTAAAGTTTTAAATTCACCTTGAGTCCATTCTTGTAGAGCTGCTTTATAATTCAATCTTGCAGGGTCAGAATGAATTTCAGCAGCTAGCTTATGAAAATGGGGAGTTAACCAAGGATTAATTAACTCTAGATTATGGGTGCTTAAATATAGCGCTCCCAAAACAGCTTCAAAAGCATCTGCTAACCTGGACTCCCTACCAGACCTATCATTACTCGCACCCCCAGCCACCAGCAAATATATCTCTAGACCGTATTCCCTAGCTAATTGAGACAGAATGCGATCGCTTACTAAAACTGAACGAATCGCAGCAAATTCACCCACAGGTAATTGGTGATAATCATTCCATAACACTTCAGCTGCAACTAAACGTACTACAGCATCCCCTAAAAATTCCAGTTGTTCGTAGTTTTCATCTTCAGAAACGCTAGGATGAGTCAGGGCTAAGTCTAATAATTCCCATTTCAAAGATGCTGTTGCGTTTACACCTAATTTATCAATTAATTTTTCTAACTGTCTTTGACGACGGGGGTAAGCAAGAGTCATATTTAATGATTTCGCAGTTCTTTTTGGTATTTATTTAGATAAACGTCTTAGGTAAATCCTTTAGATAAGGGTTGACTAATTTTGTTTAATATAGCAATCGCCAGATTGATTCGGACATTTTTCGATTTCTTTTTCCCTATTCCCTGTTAGAAAGTTTCCTATTCTAAAGTGTCTTTCTGAGCAAAACAAGTTGTCCTAAACAAGTTTTCCTAAACTATAGGTATACGGCTATAAAGCTTCTTTTAATAACATTTTTTCTGATCTCAGCTTTTATCAACAGCAAGTATGAAATACTATCAGGCACAAATTAGCAAATGATAATAAATATTTTTGTATCGATTAATATCACTTAATATTACTTAATTAATATGAAAAATAAAAATATCTCTATTTATCAAGGGTACTGTCAATAAAAATTGAAGAAAAAACTAGTATTTGGATTAAACAATCAAATAATTCAGATATTTTATGAATCAAGACAGGAATTTAAATTATTACAATTATTTGAAGGGAAGAAAGCAAGTCATAAGCCGGGTTCTGTTCTCTAATGTAGAAAAAAGTATGACGCTAAATTCTACGATTAGAGGGCAGTGATCTATCTGGGACGCTTGTCTCCAAACGCCTCTAGCGGTTCACAATTACGAAACCGGTAAAAGACCAACCATAGTTTCTTCGACCTTGCTTCCAACCGGGGTTTACCGAGCCAACACCTCTCGATGTTGCTGGTGCGCTCTTACCGCACCTTTGCACCCTTACCAAAATAAGTTTTAATTATAAATTCAAATTATAAATTCAAATTATAAATTCAAATTATTCTGGCGGTATGTTTCTGTGGCACTATCCTCACGCTCACACGCACTGGGAGTTACCCAGCAAGTCTGGTCTTTAGGAAGCCCGGACTTTCCTCAAATCATCCTTCTCAAGATGATTTGTAACTGCCTCCCTTACTTCCTTCCACATTCCAGTGTAAACCGAGTGTAAACTTTGTTGAGTGTCTGGTAAGAAAGAAAGTTAATTCACACAAAAATTCATACAAAAATTTATATAAATTTTTATATAACAATCTATCTTTTTTTATTCCAAGGTAAGGCATATGTCCAGGGTAATTTTTTAATACTCATAGGACAATTTATGATATACATAGGCGGCTTGTTTTCACCTTGAGAGACCCCTACACGCAACTCAGACACCCTTAAAACCAGCTGTACAGAGAATTCTATAGTTTTCTTTCTGCTCATGAAATTTTTGTAGAGCTTTCTTCTAACTTTGAGGGGATGTGATTTCAGTGCACTGATGTTTACTACAGGTTTTGTCGGCGAATATGTCTGTTTCTCTTGATCGAATGAAAAAATGTCTTCTGGGCTAAATGTCGGTGCTATTGTTTTGCCCGGAGCAACTAAACTAGGACTTTGAGATACTGCCAAGTCACGAGTCAAATCGGGAGAAGTGCGAATAACTCTGCGAGATGAGCTATCAAAATTTACTACTAATGATGTATTATCCCAATCTACATATACACCTAAATTGTCAGACTTATTCGTCAAAATAAGCATTAATTGCTTGAGAGCATCAATATCATAGGAAGATTTAAATTTAAATTTAACATCAACATGGTCTTTAAGATTATACTCTTCCAATTGTTTGTCAATCGCTGCCTTATCAAAACTAAACTTGATATTATCAGCGATTGATTCAACCATCCGGTTAATAATATAGCTAACGCCAATAATATAAAAGGTCAGAACCAATAGATTTTGGTCAGTTCTGCTTGCCATAATTTTTGTCCCATCACTCCTGACATAACTTTTGAACTCGCGATTATTTTACACTTAGTTTTTCACTCTAGCAGTGTTATCTAAAAAACTCTTTCACAAGTTCTCTAAACAGAAGTCTTCGAGCTTTGCAAGAAAAACGCGATCGCGTAATTTGCATACCAGTATCTGGAGGTAATCTCTCTGGAAAAAATATCACCTAAGTTATCAGAATAAATTATTTTTAAAAACTTATCTGATTTCCAGAATCGGGTTTAATTTAAGATATTCAATATGAGTTCCGAATTTGCTAATATCTAAGGGCTATAGTGAATCCTGCAATAAGATAAAAGTATGAGCAAAGGTACATTATTTGATAAAGTTTGGGACTTACATACAGTCGGAACACTTTCCTCCGGACAGACACAGCTATTTATCGGACTGCACCTAATTCATGAAGTTACTAGTCCCCAAGCCTTTGCTATGCTCCGAGAACGCGGATTAAAAGTAGCATTCCCCGAAAGGACTGTTGCAACAGTAGATCATATTGTCCCCACAGAAAATCAGGCACGTCCTTTTGCTGATACTCTCGCAGAAAAAATGATGCGATCGCTGGAGAATAATGCCCTTGATAACGGGATTAGGTTTTACAATATAGGATCAGGGAACCAAGGTATAGTCCACGTCATCGCTCCAGAACAGGGACTAACACAGCCAGGAATGACCATTGCTTGCGGAGATAGTCACACCTCAACTCATGGTGCATTCGGTGCGATCGCTTTCGGTATTGGTACTTCTCAAGTACGGGATGTATTAGCTTCCCAAACTTTGGCTTTGTCTAAGTTAAAAGTCCGCAAAATTGAGGTTAATGGTACTCTCAACTCCGGTGTCTACGCTAAAGATGTGGTCTTACATATCATTCGTACCTTGGGAGTAAAAGGTGGTGTGGGTTATGCATATGAATATGCTGGTTCTACCTTCGAGCAGATGAATATGGAAGAGAGAATGACAGTCTGCAATATGTCCATTGAAGGTGGAGCACGCTGCGGTTATGTGAACCCGGATCAGGTAACTTACGATTATCTTAAAGGAAAAGACTTTGCACCCAAAGATGCGGAATGGGAGAAAGCTGTAGCATGGTGGGAATCCATAGTTAGCGATGCAGATGCAGAATATGATGATGTGGTAGTATTTGATGCTGCGGAAATTCCTCCGACTGTGACTTGGGGAATTACTCCCAGTCAAGGTATAGGTATCAATCAACCCATCCCCACTGCTGAAGAGTTAGCATCTGAGGACCGTTCTGTTGCTGAAGAAGCTTACCGCTACATGGATTTAGCTCCCGGACAACCGATTAAAGGTACCAAGATAGATGTTTGTTTTATTGGTAGTTGTACTAATGGTAGAATAACAGACCTACGGGAAGCTGCAAAAGTCGCACGGGGACAACAGGTTGCCCAAAGTGTGAAAGCCTTCGTAGTTCCAGGTTCGGAAAGGGTGAAAAAGCAAGCAGAAGCAGAAGGACTCGATAAAATTTTTACAGAGGCAGGATTTGAATGGAGAGAAGCTGGATGCTCTATGTGTTTAGCAATGAATCCAGATAAACTCGAAGGGAGACAAATTAGTGCATCTTCTTCCAATCGTAACTTCAAAGGAAGACAAGGGTCAGCTTCCGGACGTACTTTATTAATGAGTCCTGCAATGGTCGCAGCAGCAGCTATTAAAGGTACAGTTGCAGATGTCCGCGAGTTAATTCATTCTTGAAGTATTAATCTTTGACCTCACCTTACTCTGGGGGTACTCCTATTCTTCTCCAAAGTATCGGAGAGGGAAGATTTAGTCAGGGTTAGCAGGGGTGGGGTTTGTCTTTTTATAGTAATTCCAATTAATTTCCGTATATGAATAGCGTTGCTTTCATCAAACATTAGAATACTTGGGGTAGACTACCTCAAATTTCCTCCAAATAGTATCAATGATTATCGTATATTTTCTTTTTGGAATCACTATAATTAATCGGAAATTATATTATTTGAATATTAATTTATCTGACTAAATCAGCAAAATTCAAACTAACAAAATTCAAACTAGCAAAAATCTATGTCAAGCGAAGTTAAAACAGTATCTGGACGCGGTATTCCCTTAATTGGTAACGATATTGATACAGACAGAATCATTCCAGCTCGGTTTCTGCGCTGTGTTACCTTTGATGGTTTAGGAGAAAACGTCTTTGAGGATGACCGAAAAGCACTTGCAGGAAAACATGCTTTTGACCAACCCCAATATCAAGAAGCGAATATATTAGTAGTTAACCGTAACTTTGGTTGTGGTTCCTCCAGAGAGCATGCACCCCAAGCAATCTCTAAATGGGGGATTAAAGCCTTAATTGGTGAAAGTTTTGCAGAAATCTTTTTTGGTAACTGCATTGCAATGGGAATTCCTTGCGTCACTGGAGATGCTGATACCGTTACCAAATTGCAAGAACTCATAGCTGATAATCCTGAAGTTGGGGTGAGTATAAATTTGGATACTATGGAAGTCAGTTGTGCTGACTTTTCTGCACCAATTTCTATGATTAGTAATGCTAGAAATATGTTTTTATCAGGTACTTGGGATGCTTGCGGTCAATTAGTTGCAAATATGAATAATATTAACGAAACTGCTGCGAATTTACCTTACGTCAGTTGGGGCAGTAAGTCCTAGGGTGTTGAATTTATCGTTTTTTGGTACCAAATGTCATGAGGAAAGTGACTCAGTTTTCACTATATACCAATACGGTTCAGATAAGGGTAATTGTAGGTTGGGTAGAGCGAGAGCGTTACCCAACGAATGTACCTCTTCTACCTAACCTACGCTATTTCTATTTTTGAAGCTTAACGGCAACGGTATTGGATTATATTAGAACGGTAATCAAAAAAGTTTCTTAATAAACCCGGAAGGTTTATCTCTATGGAGTAAGAACTGTATCCTGTTTTTGTTTTTTCCTTATTTGTTCAGATTTCAGTAAAAATAACTCTGCCTCTAAAGAGTTTTTATGATTCAATAAACTCTTTACATGAGGCATTTCTTGACGACATTTCATACATAAAAAAGCAATTTTACCTCGTTGCCAGTGACGTAATAATTTATCTGAGCAAACCGGACATATATTCATGATTTATACTATAAATATTTTTTAATTGATTATTTATTAAATAGCCGTTATAAAACGGCTATTTAATAAGTAAGAAAGATAAATATTGAATCAACACAAAAATCAATCTTATAACTCATACTTGTGATATCAAGTTCGGATAATTAGTTACTAGATAAAATTGCTATAACTTTGATATCTCAACATCAAAATCATTAATTCTATCGTAAATTTTCAAGCGAACATGATATTAATTAATCATTTATCTACCCCGGAATATATGAATGGGTTTGATAATAGGAAAGGGACAAAATGTATCACACTTATGACCTTGTATTTTTACATTAGTTGTCTGAGTGATACTTGCATCAGTTTCCTGAGATTGAGAATAACTTGCTAAAGAAGCAATATTTAAAGTTTTTATAGGTCGAATGTAACCTAGAATTACAGAATTTCCATACATGGATTCCTTTGCACTAGGATCTGTATAAACCCTAGTATCTTTTCTGGTTTCACTCCAACTTTGATATAGAGGAATCATTTCTCCATCCCCTTTATCTTTGAATACATATCCTTGTAACCAAGGTCCCTTATTGTAAATAGAGGCAGGAATATCTAATTTTGTAGAAAGTAGAGAATCTTTGCGAACATCACTCCAATATAAATATAAAGGAATCATACCCGGCTTTGATTCTGCCCAAATCATCCCAATTACCCAAGGACCATAAGTATATGTGGATTCAAAATTTTCGTTGATTTGAGTTTTAGTATCTTTTATTTCTTCACTCCAACTTAAGTACAAAAGACGCATATCTTTTGTCATGATTGAAATACCTCTATTATATTCATATGAACTAATTAAAATTTTGACTGTAAGCTCTGCCTAGACTTACTCATTAACCAAAATAAATTGGTTCAAACTGTATCGAAATCAGGTAAAGCAGATTTTCACCAAAATTAATCTAGCGATGTATTTAAAAGTTATCTGAGAATAGTTACAAAATTATTTCAGATTACTGTTAACTGATAACTTCGCATCTACTTTTTTGTATTGTAAGAACAGTATTGTTACCATCAGTATTAATACGTCTTTTACTTTTTAAGTGTTATTACTCAGACAAAAGCTGACATTTGATATATTTATGCGATCGCAAAACTCTATTTTTATATAGCAACTCAATTACTACGAGTTTTCCACATATTCTGAATTAATATATGTAAATCATCTACAATATTTTTTTTGACACATATTTTTGGAGCAGAATTTATACGTAATTTTGTTTTTTTTTAAGTAGTTAGTGATAAGTCTAAACACTAAAAAAGTATTAAGGAAATCTTAAAATTATTTTTATATCCGGATAAGATAGCTAGATATTATAAAGCTTTCGAGCTATTAATTAAATCAAGTTAATCAAATCAATCAAATCAATCACTAAACTGTTGAGCGTAAAACTTTGCATAATGGCTTTGTAACTCTAATAATTCCTCATGAGTACCAGATTCAATAATTTCTCCCTTCTCAAATACTAGGATTCTATGGCAATTTCTCACAGTGCTTAGACGGTGAGCAATAATGAACACCGTTCTTCGGGACATTAGTCTTTCCAAAGCTTCTTGAACTAAAGCTTCCGAAGTAGAATCTAAAGCACTGGTTGCTTCATCAAGGATCAGAATTCTAGGATTTAGCAGTACAGCTCGTGCGATCGCTATCCTCTGTCTTTGTCCTCCAGATAGATTTATCCCCCGTTCTCCGACTACTGTATGATAACCATCAGGCATTTGAGTGATGAATTGATGTGCATTAGCAATCCTTGCTGCTGATTCGACAGACATCAAATCGAATTCCGACTGTCCAAAAGCAATATTTTCGGCTATCGTTCCAGAGAACATAGTAGTTTCTTGAGGAACAATACCAATTTGTCTGCGGAGACTATGGAGAGTGACATCCCCAATATCCACATCATCAATTAATATTTGTCCGCTCTGGGGGTCATAAAACCTGGGTAGAAGATTCACAAAAGTGCTCTTACCAGCACCAGAAGCACCAACTAAAGCGATCGCTTCTCCGGGATTTGCAAGTAAACTAATCCGATTAATAACTGTTTCCCCAGAATTATAAGCGAAAGTGACCTGACGATATTCAACTTTACCTTTAACTACCGGGAGGGGAATCGCGTTAACTTTTTCCTCTACAGTGGGTTGAACTGCAATTAACTCAAATACCCGGTCTAAAGAAGCTTCCCCTTGTTTAAACTCATTGTAATTACTGGTGACATGTCCCACAGGGTCAATTAATAATCCTGCTCCAGCAAGGTAACTAAAAAACTTCTCCACTGTTAAGTTACCTTGAGAAATTTGCCACGCACCCACAGATACTAGAGATAATGCCCCCAAGGCTTCGAGAAAGCCAATAATTGGCACCTGAATGGCTTTTAGACGTTCGGCTGAATACTTAGCCTTAAAGGTTAACTCCGCTTCTTTACTAAACCGTGCAATCTCGTATTTTTCTGCCGCAAAAGCTTGGATAATCCGAATACCGCTAAATACCTCCGTTAATATCGAAGATAAATTAGATACTCGATTTTGACTGCGACGAGCAAACTTTTGCAAACGTTCTCCAAACCAGGCAATTAAAACCCCCATAATAGGTGCCACAATTACTGTAGCCAAAGTTAACTGCCAGTTTAACCAAATCATATAAATCGGAATAGCCACCAACTGCAAAATGCAGGGAGTAAAATCGTGAAATAACTTATGAATCACCTCACCCACTCGGTCGATATCTTCTGTGAGACGATAAGACAAATCTCCTGACTTCGCAGTTTCAAAATAGCTGAGATTTAACTTTTGCAAATGTCCGTAAACCTGCTTGCGGAGATTATAAGCTATCTTCAGAGCAGCTTTAGCCATATAGATATCTTGTATCCCTTGAAAGATACCCCGAACTAAAAATATCCCAGCTAACATAAGAGAAAGTTGCGCGATCGCAATCAAATTTCCTTTACCAAACGGAGTAGCTAACTTACCGGCTAAGTTAATTAATCCCAAAGTCGCTACAACATACCCGATAATTCCAATAATACCTTTGACGATATTGTGCCATTGGGGACGGATATAAGGTAGAAGTTTCCAGTAATTAGAACGAGGTCTAGAAATAGGTTTAGAACTATTTTTAGACCGAAAATTTAAATCAGTATTCAAGCTAAATTTACCGCATCAATGACTTTCTCTTGTTAGACGGTACCAGCTTTTGAGTGGTTTCTGAAGATTTACAGCTTCTTACCCAAAAATAATTTATTTTTTCGTCATTGATGATACAAATTCCCTAACTTAAATGTAATATGACTTACACACTCATAATGAGAAATAAGACTTTGGGATTACTAGTACAACACGGTATAAGTAAAGCAATCATCATACATCTGTAAAAAACTTAATTTTCAAGCTTTTTGACAATTGTGTAAGTCCTGACCTTATGAATAGTCGATAGTGAAGTTCAGCTTTTAAAAACTTTCTAATCGGAAAGTGTAATGCTATGTGATGATTTTTTAATTATTATATGACCAATTAATAATGATTAATTAACTCACAATTATGTAGAATAAAGAATTAATATTTTAATGAAATTATTAATTTAATTTTCGGCAATCTAAATTAATTCTTTAATAAATCAAATTATGCTTTGATAATGATTATCATCTATTGCGGCAATAAAATTTAGATGAGTAGTTAACTCAAAAAAAGGAGAGAATATGTCACTAGATTTTAGTGAGAATCTCGTTGAGGAAAACCTTGGACAAGTTAATGCAACAACCTTTAATTACCGTACAGACGCTTTAACTTCAAAAGACGACATATGCTTTATTGAGGGTGAAGCAGCATTAACTATCGATCAACTACCCCAGTCTTGGCAAAATATATACGCTGGAACATCTAATACAAAGCTGTCTGACCCCAAGACATATGTAAAGATGGCACAACTGTTTCTTTATAAAATGTCTCATGGTGATGTAGATTTATTTAATAGCCCCGATAATAGCTCCGATAATAACTCAAATCATCTTCTGGCAATATCCAACGATTTAAAACCTGCTTTCTGTAAAATCTTTGGAACCTTAGCAACTGAAGCCCTTGATTTTTATGGTAAGGATTTTGAGGTTGATAAATATCCGGAATTTGACTCTATAGAGAAACTACTTTCCTCAGAAGAGGAAGACTATCAAGAACGTAAAAAGATTCTAGAAATAGGAAGAGCACTATTTGAAGAATTTGGATACGATCTACCAGCTTCCTTTTACCACGTACACCTAGCACCTATATACAGAGAGGAAGTATCAGAAATTCGTCCTCTGAGATTTTCTGAAGAAGATAAAAATCATGCTCGTGCTTGGGATGCTTCCTTACACGGACAAAAAGTATTCCCCATTCAGTTAACTGTACAAAGCATCTCTTCTAAACATGGATATTTCCAAGAACATGGATGTGGATGTAACCATGCAATGACCAGAGTTGGTGCTACCGAAACTTCCTTTGACTATCAGATTCGTCCTGCAATGCGCGATACTTGGATTAGAGACTTTATTTGGACAATATGGTATGAGTATGCATTCTTTAAATTTACCCCTGTAACCCGCTTTTTAGTTGGTTAGGTGAATAAATTTAATATTTGACACTCTTAATATACAACGGTGTGTTAGACCCACGATAATATCGGATTTTGACGATAGTATTTAATATGGTCTAACGCACCATCTTTTTATTTAGATATATTATTTATTATATTTTTTAATCCAGTTTAATCCAGTTTTTTAATTATATGAAATGCATATATATAATCATTACGGATATATGTAAAATCTATATTCAGATATTGCAAATGTATAAAATAATTCACGTCATCAACGAGAATTAATGTAAGTTAAAAATTAGATTAAAACATAGTCATATATCAATTTATATTGAAATAAATATCAATAAAATTCAGTTACCAAGTTATTTTTATTACAAATAGAATTTTACTAATTGTCTTTCTTGATAAAGATTTTGTGTTAAATTAGAAGCGATTTCAATAAGTTAAATTTCACTACTAGGAGCTTTAAGTGATAAGTAAACCACAATCCGATTATCCTAGCAAATCCAAAATGCTGACAAACCTATTTTCAGAAGCATATAAAACTGCAAAACAAGGCTTATGCGGTAATACAGTTTTAGCAGAGAAAGATACGGTAGAGTCTAGATTAGAGATATGTGCTAACTGTGAACAGTTTAACAATGAAGAGAAACGCTGTAGAGTTTGTGGATGCTTTATGATGGTTAAAGCAAACTTGAAAGTAGCTGAATGCCCTGAAAGTAAGTGGTAGAGAGTCTCGATATTTCAATATCAATGAATATTTATTTATCTTCATCTATTCATTCTCATGAGTTAGTAGGCTTGTTAGACAATCAATTCAAACTTGTAAGTTAGCTTAGAGCTTAGTCTGTAAAGCATCTCAAAAATTCGTGTAAAAAATTAGTGCAAGATACAGCTCGATAATACAGCTAATAAATTTGTTATCAGGGTATCAAAATAGATAGAACATAAATAAAACAGATGCACTGTCACAATTAACTATAGTGTGCATTTATAAAAACATATGGTTTCAGATTTTGATTAATCATTATTTGCTTTTAAATAGACTTTTTGTATAAATTTCTATCAACATTTCGCATTGCTAAATCTCTCTAGAAATCCTAACAGAATATATTTGGGAGAATAATTTCTTATGACAGCCAGAATTATAATAGAGTATCCCAATGCTTTACTAAGAAGAAAATCTATCAAGGTAGTAAATTTTGATTCGGGATTACAACAACTAATTAATGACTTAATTGATACCATGCTGCAACAAGATTCTATGGGTATAGCAGCACCTCAAATTGGAATATCTCAGCAAGTTTTTGTTATTAATACCCAGCGAATTCTAGGTAAAAAAGAAAGAAACCGAAATAATATTCAAAGTAATATTCAAAATAATATTATCTGCTTCGTAAATCCCAAAATAACCAAAAAAGAACTTCCAAGCAACTCCAGTGAAGGATGTTTAAGTACTCCAGGGAAAAGAGGAACAGTAAAAAGATTTAGACAGATACAATTAAGAGCTTGGGATAAAAGAGGTTTTCCCTTCTGTCTAGCTGCTAATGGGATGTTATCTACCGTTATTCAGCATGAAATAGACCATCTACATGGAATATTATTCATAGATAAGCTTGTGAAAAAAGAATTAGTAATCACTAACTAATTATAAATCCACAAAACCTGCATACATCTGCGTTACTTTATATTTGTTTGGGTTTGTAATATAATTCAACCTGAGTTTGGGATAAGCTGAAACCTTCATTGAATCATTGCTTGATTTAAGGTTATGTCAACGTGTTTGTGTCGTTTCAGCCATTCAAAATTAAATAAACCTATCTTAACCGAACTGACGTTAATTTACCTTGAATTGTCTTGGGAAAGACCAAAAAATAAATTACTCAATTTCTGGACTTAAAGCTTATTGCTCTATTCCCCCTGTTTCCTGACTTTCAAGTAATTGGTTATTTTTTTAATTAGAAGTCCCTTAGAGGGTTTTTAAAAACCAAGGGTGTCTATAGCTATCCAAGAATTTAAAGCGTAAGGTGGATGGGGATTTACCATAACGTACCGATTAATATGGTGCGTTAGATCGATTCAATATTATCGTGGGTCTAACACACCCTTGTATAAATTGTTTATAAACTTAAGAAACAAAGGTAAAATCTTGACCTTTCTTGTTTTCAAGTTGCTCTTGTAAATTATTTTGCCATCTTATAACTCTTTCCCATCTTTCCTTAGAAGAACTTAAATTTTGAGTTAGACTTTTAGAAATAATTTTTTCGACAATACCATCAAAAAGACCTCCAACCTCATGGAAAGCATCCAAAGGGTTCTTACCGTATATCGCGGGTGTAAAGGGAATTTTACCAACTATCTTGTCAGCATTCTGATTTTCAAAAGCTTCAACTTCCGGAAATTGATTCAAACACTTATTTAAAACATACACTACCGGAATTTGTAACTCCTCATCTATAGCTCGGATATCCTCAGAAATCGCTACAGAATCAGGAGTTGCTTCTACCACTACTACCACCATATGGGTACCTATAGGCAGACCAAACCGTCCGACATCTTCTCCACCACCACAATCAACAATAACCGTTCCACCACTACACAGAGCTAACCAAGCTTTCAGGGGGTTAAGAGTTGCATGAGAACAACGGTTAGAATAAAGTTCCTCCATGTGTAATGCACTAGTTCCCACCGACATTAAAGCTAAATCTTCATCAAGGGATTTTGTATATTTACCAGTGAAAGAATCTTTGGGGTTGGTAGAGAATTGTTTCACCTTATCAAAAGAATAACCGTAAAATTCTCGATAGGTTTTATCCGAAGTTAGCTGTTGAAACTCATAGAAGTCCTGTTCTGCTTGAGTTATCAAAGGTAACTGTTTGAGTTCCTCTTCCCCATATCCCAAATAGTGAGAAGTTAAATATCGTGATAGAGACCTATTTGGATCTGCATCTGCGACAATTAGAGATTTTTGAGATTTACGGAAAGATTGTATGATACCCAGTGAGGTAAAAGTTTTACCCGTTCCGCCTTTGCCCATCAAAGCAATGACTAGCTCGTTACTATGGGATTCATTAGTTTGAGAAACATTTGGTGTCATAACACTTTTGGTACAAAGAAAAATATTTATCTCTCAAAGATAATGATAATCATTGTACAGGAAGTAAAGATAGTAAATATTTAGTTAGTTTACGCTCTCTTCATATAACCTAGAACTGAATTTAGTATTTTTGAAAATATTTAAGAATTTTTGAGAGAGTGAAGAGCGATCGCTCTTCGCCGTAGAATACTTGTAAATAATATTTCATGAAAGAAATTTCGTATATTTTAATCACCAGAATAATATTAGTCACCAAAAAATAATTTACATGATTTCAGCAATATGAGTTTAGCAATTTAGTTACTGCTGGTGTTGCTCCCATTGCATGAGTGGAAAGGTATGAGAAATAGATATTGATATCAGTCATAGGACTTACGCAATCGTAACGAGAAATAAGGCTTTGGTATTACTTTCCCATAGATTTGTTCCGGAGGTAAACACATAGTCCGTGGGTAAGTCCTGGGTCAATTCAGTCAGTTAAAAGTAGAGAGAAATCAATGACCGCAAAAAAACATCAGGGTATTTCAACTTTTACATATCGAGCTTTTGCTTTACTGGTAACTGTATTTTTAATGACTGAGGTGGGAACAGTATATGCTGGAATAAATTTAGAAATAATTGCTCAAAAGGAAGAAAATTCTCAGTCTAGTGCAAAACAAAAAGAAGTTATCAAATTAACAGATGAAGGATTTAAACTATTTAAACAAGGAACTCCAGAATCATTAGTAGCTGCGAGAAAAAAGTTTGAAGCAAGCTTAGTTTTGTGGAGAGAGTTAAAACATCCGCAGGAGGAAGCTGGTGCTCTTTTTTTAATTGGTCAAACCTATTCGAGGTTAGGGGAAAGAAAGAAGGGATTACAATACTATCAGCAAGCATTAATTTTACAGCGTGAAATCAAGGATAAGCGTGGAGAAGCAGGTACTCTTAACAGTATGGGTTCTGATTACCTAAATTTGGGAGAAAATCAGAAAGCTTTAGAATCCTTTAAACAATTATTACTTTTGCAGCGCGCTAGAGAAAATAAACTTGGTGAAGGAGTTGCTCTAAATAATATTGGTTTCATTTACTCGAATCTGGGAGAAAATCAAAAAGCTTTAGAAATATTTAAGCAAGTATTAAAGTTACGTCGTGAAATAGGCGATCGCAAAGGAGAAGCAATAACTCTGAATCATATTGGTGGTATCTACTCTGATTTTGGAAATAAGCGAAAAGCATTAGAATATTATAATCAAGCATTAACCTTGCACGATAAATTGGATAATAAGGTTGGGAAAGCAAATGCTCTGAATAATATTGGTTTAGTTTACTCAAATTTGGGAGAGAAGCAGAAGGCACTAAAGTTCTATAACCAAGCTTTATCTTTATATAGTGGAGTGGAAGACAGGGGTGGAGAAGCAACTACCCTCAATAATATTGGTTTAGTTTACTCACATTTAGGGGAAAAACAGAAAGCTCTAGAGTATTACAATCGTGGATTATCCTTATTTCGTCAATTGAAAGATAGGAGTGGAGAAGCAAAAACTCTTACCAATATTGGTGGTGTCTACTCAGATTTAGGATATAAGTTCAAAGCTCTGGAATATTACAATCAAGCTTTACCTGTATTTCAGTTTGTGGAAGATATAGATCAAGAAGCTATTACTCTCAATAATATTGGCTTAATTTATTCATTTCTGGGAGAACAGCAGAAAGCTCTAGAATCTTTCAATCAAGCTTTACCTGTGTTTCGGACTGTAAAAAATCGGGGTATGGAAGCAACCACTCTTAATAATATGGGTGCAGTGTACAATACTTTGGGAGAAAAAGAGAAAGCACTCAGTCTTTTCACACAAGCATTACCCTTATTACGCAGTGTGGGGAATAAAGCAGGGGAAGCTTCTACTCTGAGTAATATGGGTCTACTATACTCAAGATTAGGAGATAAACAAAAAGCTTTAGGATATTACCAACAAGCATTACCTTTGCTGCGTCAAATAGCAGATAGAAATAAGGAATCAGCAATCCTGAACAATATTGGTCAGGTTTACTCAGATTTGGGGAGTCAACAAAAAGCACTGGAAAATTTGCAACAAGCATTAAAATTAACGCGTGTAGTAAAAGATCCACCAGGAGAAGCAACTACTCTCAATAATATTGCTGCAATTTACGATGCTTTGGGAAATCATAAATTAAGTTTAGAATACTTTAAGCGAGCATTACCCTTATATAGTGCGGTAGGGGAAAAAGATGGAGAAGCTAATACTCTACTTAATTTAGCTAAATTAGAACGCAAACAAGGTAATTTACAAGTATCTCTCAAACATATCACAAGCGCTATTCAAATCATTGAAAAATTACACGGAACCTATACCAACCCAGACTTAAAAACCTCTTATTTCTCTACAGTCCAAGGTTATTACAAGTTTTATATACTTCTATTGATGGATTTACACAAAAAAGATCCATCGAAGGGACACGATGCATTAGCTCTACACATCTCAGAACGTTCTCGTGCTCGTGCTTTAATCGAATTACTAGCTCAAGCAAACGCTAAGGTCAGTAAGAACGTTGACCCGAAACTGATTGCTGAAGAAAAAGAATTACAATTCCAACGTCAAAACCAAGAAAAAATCTTAGCTCAACTAAGCAACCAAACCAAACCACCAAAAGATAGTATTCAAAAAACTGAATTAGAAATTCAGAATATCATCAATCAACAAAAACAACTAAAAGCCAAAATTCGCGCTCAAAACCCAGAACGGGATAAGATTACTAATCCAAAACCGTTAAAATTACCCCAAATTCAACAACAGTTAGATAAGGACACTGTATTACTGCAATATTCCCTTGGTGAAGAACGTAGTTACCTATGGTTAGTCACACCAACATCCCTGAGCAGCTACGAACTACCAAAAGGTGAAGAGATTGAGAAAATCGCTAAAAGATTTCACCAAGATTTAGGACAAGCTACCACAGCAGATAGTTTAGCAATAGAGTCTGCACAAAAGCTCAGCCAAATTATCCTTGCACCAATCAAAGATAAAATAGCAGGAAAAAGATTAGTTATTGTTGGTGATGGTATTCTTCAACAGATTCCCTTTGCTGCTCTTGCAAACCCGAATAATAACAAAAAAGATAATCAACAGAGCAATAACCAATGTGGAGAAGTTACATGTAACGTTTCTACGAATAATAAACAAATAGGAATTAAAGTAGAACCAAATAATAAACCTAATAATAACAATACTAACTATCAACCCCTGATAATCAACCATGAAATAGTTAACTTACCCTCAGCATCAACCATTGCAATCCAGCGTGAAAAAACCACAAACCGCAAAATTGCACCGAAAAAAATCGCCATTCTTGCAGACCCCGTATACAGTCCCAATGATGAACGAGTCACCGGTAAAGCTGAAAATATCATCGAAGAAATTGATTTAGAACGTTCTGCTCTCAAACGTTCTGCAAAAAGTCTTAATCGTAGAGGTTGGACTAGATTACCGAATACCGCAACAGAAGCGAAAACGATATTAAAACTAGTTTCTGATAAATACAGCTTACCAGCATTTAGCTTTGACGCTAATTATAAATGGGCAACCAGTAAAAATCTCAGTCAATACCAAATCCTTCACTTTGCAACCCACGGTTTTGTCAATCCTGACCAACCAGAACTATCAGGAATTGTTCTATCACTGGTTAACAAAGAAGGTCAACAAATTCCCGGTTACTTACGTTTAGCAGACCTCTTTGAACAAGATTACCCCGCAGAGTTAATAGTCTTAAGTGCTTGTGAAACTGGACTCGGTAAAAATGTGAATGGTGAAGGTTTAGTAGGGTTGACCAGGGGACTTATGTATGCAGGAGCAGAACGAATTGCACTGTCATTGTGGCAGGTTGACGATAAAGGTACATCGGTACTGATGCAGGAATTTTACAGACAGATGTTACAGGAGAATAAAACACCTCCCCAAGCTTTGAGGGATACACAGCGCAAGTTGTGGTCTAATCCAGAATGGCGGAATCCCTATTATTGGGCTGCTTTCACGTTACAGGGTGAATGGAAATAACCCGTATTGGGTAGGGGTTTAGCATCTCTTACCCCTACGAGACCCGATTGTTAGTGTTTACTTAGAGGAGGAATAACCATGAAAAACATTGTAAAAAGTATAATTTTCTTCAATTTTTTCAATCAGGTATTTAACAAAGCGAGCAAAACAATGAATAAAAAATCGATTGCTTTACTTACAACCAGCTTATTAACTGTATTTACTTTCAGTAACTTCAACACTCGGTATAACGCAAAAGCTCAAACTGTAACCCCAAAAACATCTGCACCCAAATACACCAGCTTTGAAAATGCCAAAGACCTGGGATTAACAAGTAAAGGTGAAGCATTTCAGCCCAAAAACTTACCCCAATCAAATAGACCTGATAAAGGGAAAGGAACTAGAGGTGTTATCGGTTGGGATGACCGGATTCCTATGTTGAGTCGTGACTATCCTTGGTCAGCAATTGGTCGGGTACAGGGTTTTGACCGTGGAGGTAAAGGCTATCACTGTACGGGGACGCTTATTAGTAGTGATGTGGTGTTAACTAATGCTCACTGTGTAATTGATCCAAAAACTCGTCAATTTAGTCAAAAAATCCTATTTTTACCGAATGTTATCAATGCTGAGGTGAAGAATCAATCTGATGTTGCACAGGTAGAGGGTGTAATTTATGGTACAGATTTCTCTGGTAGTCCCTTAGAAAATCAAACCAATGATTGGGCACTTTTGAAGTTGAATAAACCCATCGGTTTAAAGTATGGTTATCTAGGTTGGAAAACTTTGCCCAGTTCAACATTGATGAAAAATCGTAATAAATATGTTTTTGTTGGTTATTCCGGTGATTTTCCTGATAATAATCGCAAAGGTTATGAATTTTTTACCGCCGGTCAAGGCTGGACTGCTAGCGTGCACCAGGGTTGTAGTATTGTCCAAGAGGAGCAAAATAGACTTTTACATGACTGCGATACTACGGGTGGAGCTTCGGGTGGTGCAATTATCGCTGTAATTGGGGGAAAACCGCAAATTGTAGCTTTACATCATGCAGGATTGAAGCAAAATGGTCGGGGTATAGTTAATTTTGCTGTGAAAATCGACTTTTTGGATCGGTTTTCGAGTAGATAATATCATGTCCGGTTGAACAGCTCTCATATGTGTGGGTGATGAGTGATGGGGACGGGTGATTAGTATGTATTGGGGGCTTATAATCTTAAGAAAACTGCTTTTTAGAATTGCTGAATAAGATATGAATTTAAATGTAGAGACATTTTTAAAAACTGTCTCTACAGAGGTTTGAGTGATTAAAAAAATCATATTTCTGCTGCTGCAATATTATGATTGTTTTGGTAAATTACTCAGAAGCGATCGCTCCGTGGGACTCTTTTTGGGCGATCGCTTGAATATTTTCTTCCCATTTACGAGGTGTGCTTGCACGACGAATATTCCGCCAAATTTGAGTTGCTGCCATTGTACCGTCTGCTACTGCAATGGATACCTGATTTAATCCTTTTTTCAAATCTCCAAGTGCGAAGATGCGTTCATGGCTGGTTTGAGCCAGATCATGAGTTACTAAGTTTTCACCATCCCATTCCAGTCCGTCAATACCTTTTAGATAGCTATTATGGTACATTGAACCCATGTTAATTAAACCAGTTGTGGCTTCGATTATTCGACCATCTTCTAATTCAACACCACTCATTTGATGGTTTTTACCTAAGAAGCGAGAAATCTTCTGCTCGTAAAGTGGATAACCATGCTCGGCTAATTTCTGCTTCATTTCATCACTCACTTTACAGAGTCCATGAGTCAATACGGTAATATAGGGTGTGAACCAGTTTAAAACAAAGGCTGCGTTAATCTGAGACTCCCTTTTAACAATTAAAACTGCGCGCTGATCCCACATATCAAAACCATCACAAATCATGCAGACATGCAATGTGTATCCAGCATAGTCATAAACATTCTGCATATTTTCTAATTCAGGTAAGACATCAATTACACCTGATGCAGCAATCAAATATTTACTCCGAAATACTGGATAAGTACTGTCTTTTCTACCTAATTTCACCTTGACTGCAAAAGTATCACCTTCGTCAGTCACATCTTCTACAAATGCTCTTAAGTGGTCAGCACCCCATTCAATAGCTTGTTTTGTGGAGTGATTCACAATTGAACTTCCGCTTGTATCAGGGTCGAGACCGACATAGTTACGAAGGTCCTGCATCCATATGGAACGTCCCTTCCCCTTTTCAATTATCAGACATTTGAGACCATAACGAGCAAGATAGATCGCAGCCGAAAGACCACCCATTCCACCTCCGACAACGATGGCATCGTATACTGTATCTACATGTTCGGCAATATTTTTGCTAGAAATTTTCATAATTACGATTCCTGCATAGAGTTTTTATCGAGGGAAAGGGTGTTCGAGGGACTTTCATTTTATAAATTACCCACAAATCACCTACAAATTATTTATAGAAATAAGGGTACGAATGTGTATGCTATCAAAACAATTATTTATCAAGGTTAGGACTTACCCATTCGTAACGTTAGCTAGCGCTATACTTCGTAAACGCGTAGTGTACTGCTAAGGACAAAAATAAGGTTTTGAGATTGCTTTCCTGGGGTCGTTTTGGACGGAATTCCGTTATTGTTGCGTAAGTCCTGAAGGTTTAATTATCAAGATTTAATTATCAAGATTTAATTATCAAGATTTAAAATTACATATTAAGTAGGGAGGAGTAATTATTTATAAGATATATATCTCTTTATAAAGGTATTAAACAAAGACTTGGGTTAGACTACCACAAACCCCCTGCATATAATAAATATCAAGATGTCCTAACATATCTTAGTAATGCGATGTAATATGATTCTGGGAATTTTGGATTATGGATTTTCCCACTCCTTCAAGAAGGGGAAAATCCAAATCTTGGTGAAAAGAAGCTTGAAAACTAGTTTGAAGAAAAGTTTATAGAGAGAAAAACTCAATTTTGTACTTTTACTATCCGACGAATTCGAGACGAGGTTCAGAAACACCAGCAGCTTCAGTTCCCTTTAAATAAGCCAACATAGTATCAGCATCAGAAACTTCAAAGGGGTCGGTAGGACAATTATCGGCATAATCAGCTTCGCTAAAAATCTTTTCGATTTTGCCATCATTGACTAACATAGAGTATCGCCAAGAGCGATATCCGAAACCAAGGTTTGTTTTTTCAACAAGCATACCCATTTTACGGGTGAATTCACCATTTCCATCGGGAAGTAAGAAGACATTTTTAGCTCCAATTTGCTTACCCCACTGGAACATTACGAAAGCATCGTTGACAGAGATACAAATTATCTGATCCACACCTTGAGCTTTAAATTCATCATAGAGTTCTTCGTAGCGTGGTAAATGGTTAGAAGAGCAGGTGGGAGTAAATGCTCCAGGTAAGGAGAAAACTACTACCTTCTTACCAGCAAAAATATCTTGAGTGGTTTTATCTTCCCAGCGATAAGGGTTTGGACCTTCAACGGATTCGTCGCGGACACGAGTCTTGAAAACAACGTTAGGAACCTGTTCGATTACAGCCATAATTACCTCTTTATTTTTTCTGTTTCTTTAAATCAAATTAATAAATCAAATTAATGCTCTGCTTTTGGAAGCAAAATTTGATTGATTACTAACTTAGAATAATTCTTAGTTAGTAATTATTCAATAGAGATAATTACTCATTTATTATTTTTGTTTTTTTGTTAGAATAAGGTTTACATATAGAAATCCTATGTCAGAGTAATGTTTTAATTAAATTATTTATGTGATTTATTTGACGTATTTCATCTAAGTGTTTTAGGGAGTTTTAAAGGAAGTTCCTGTGTACTAGAAATCGCAATGATGGCTGATTTTTAACCTGTGGCTAAGTCCTGTGGCTAAACTCTATGAATAAATCCTGTTACTAAGGTGGTGCATGGCTTTGTTGCAAGCGCAATATAAGCTCTGGGGGTTTATCCAATAGCCTGCGTGTTTTTCAAAATTCAATTATTATTCTTATATAAATAATTTTTATTCAATTTTTAATTTTGATTCAATCTGCCTGTATTTGCTTAAATAACATTAATTAAATAAAATTAATAAGCGATATGAAAAAACAAGTTGACCAGATTGTGCAAACCTTAAAATCTAAGGGTTTGCGGGTAACTCCTCAAAGATTTGCAGTCTATTCCAATTTATTAAACCGTCAGGATCATCCTACTGCGGAACAAATATTGATAAGTTTAAATAAGAACAGTCCGACCTCTTCTCAAGCTACTATCTACAGTTCTCTACAAGTTTTAAGAGATGCAGGTTTAGTCAGAGAGGTCTTATTAGAGGAAGGAGTTTGTCGCTATGATGCGAATGTTTCACTCCATCATCATTTCTGTTGCAAAAAATGTGGCAGTATTGAAGATATTCCCTGGGAGCAGATTGAAGATATTAGTTTTAAATCCCTTCGTCCTGGACTAACTGTAGATAACTATGAGTTAACCTTACATGGTGTATGCGATCGCTGTCATTAAGGTAATCCTTGTCGAGTCGGATTTTGGGCAAAGGCTAAATTCTCTGTTTTAAAGACACAGGGTTTTCACCATCTCCTTTATAAAATTTGAAGATATCGACTATTTTCAGAAAAAACCTATAAAATACAACCTTGTTAACTAATAACTAATCTCCTGTGTAGCTGATGGAAGAAGCCAAACAGAGACGCAGACGCGGTGTGATTCTGACACAACAGGGTTTAAGGAAGCTGCAAGATGCTAGGCATAATGCTGAGATACTCGAACTTGATGGAGCGAAATTTACTTTAGAAGATTTGAGCGATCGCACTCAACTTGCAACTTACACTGTTTCTAAAATTTTGGCTGCTCAGGATGCTGTTGATAAGCAATCTTTAGAATATTTTTTTTATGCTTTCAACTTAAGGTTAACCCAGGAAGATTATATCAAACCTGGGGTTAATCAAAAAAATAAATCTGAAAATAGATATAGAGATAATTTTCAGATGGAATCTGAGAATCAATCTGAAAATCAATTTAGAAATAAATCTAGAAATAATCTTTTTATTGTTCCTTCCCCTTCTTCCCTAATTGACTGGGGTGATGCAGTTGATGTATCTATATTTTTTGGACGGGTTGAGGAACTTGGTAAATTAGAGCATTTTATTATTAATGATAATTGTCGTTTAATTACGGTTTTGGGAATGGGGGGTATTGGTAAAACCTCCTTTTCAGTAAAGTTAGGTCATCACTTACAGGATAGATTTGAATGTGTAATATGGCGGAGTTTGCGTAATAGTCCACCTTTGCAGGATTTATTAACTAATTTATTACAGGTTTTGGCTAAAGGTGAACCTGTAGAATCATTAAATAATTCAGATAATAACTCAGATAATAATTCAGATAATATCGATGGAAAGATTTCCCAGCTTCTAGAGTATCTGCATTCTCATCGCTGTCTAATTATTTTAGATAATGCAGAATCTATTTTAGCTAGCGGTAATGAATCGGGATATTATCAGAGCGGACGTGAAGACTACGGACAATTATGGCGATCGCTCGGAGAAACAGCACATCAAAGTTGTATTTTACTTACCAGTAGGGAGAAACCACCAGAAATATCAGCCCTAGAAGGAGAAAGTTTACCCGTACGTACTGTTCATTTACCAGGTTTACATCCCCAAGCAGCTTTAGAACTGTTGAAAACTAAAAGCTTTTTTAATGGTTCTAATCCTCAATGGCAAAGTTTAATTGCACATTATGGGGGTAATCCTTTAGCTTTGAAAATAATTTCTACTACCATAGCAGAATTATTTGATGGTGATATTACTGAATTTTTGGCACAAGAAAGTACAGTTTTTGGGACGATTCACGACCTGTTAAGTCAGCAGTTTAACCGACTTTCCGAGTTGGAAAAAGAATTAATCTACCATATAGCAATCAATCGAGAACCCATCACTCTCAAACAATTACGAGATGACTTAGTTTTACCGATTTCATCGATGAAAGTATTAGAAGCGATAGAATCTTTGTCCAGAAGAAGTTTGATAGAAAATAATATTGTATCGCGATCGCATGATCGCACAGGTTTTACTTTGCAACCTGTAGTCATGGAATATGTGACAGAAAGTTTAATTGAAGGGGTTAGTCAGGAAATCATCGGGTTCGTAGAAAAGAAGACAGGAAATGAAACTAACATACAACTTATAATTGCTTCTAATTCACTTTTTAATACCCATCCTTTAATTAAAGCGATCGCTCAAGATTACGTTAGATTAGCCCAAACAAAGTTAATTCTACAACCTGTAATTACACAGCTTCTAGTTAAATTCCAAACTACAGGAGAAATTACCAATCATCTCGATCAGATTTTAGAACAGTTAAAAGAGACAAATTTACAAACAAATTTAAAATCAGAATCAAAACCGGGATATGCTGGTGGTAATCTTATAAACTTACTTTGTCAAATGCAGGTAAACTTGACCGGATATGACTTTTCTGGTTTAAGTGTTTGGCAAGCTTACCTCCAGGAATCTAGTTTAAAACAAGTTAACTTCCATAATACTGATTTATCTAAATCGGTTTTTGCTAAAACTTTTGGAACCGTTATGTCTGCGGTATTTAGCCCGGATGGTAAAACTTTAATTACTGGACATGGTGAAGGTAATATTTTCTTGTGGGATGTGACTACAAGTCAATTAATTAAGTACTTTCAAGGACATAATGGTTCTGTATGGAGTTTAAGTTTTAACTCTGATGCTAGTATGCTGGTAAGTTGTTCTCACGATTGCAAAATTAAGTTGTGGGATATTGCTACTAATCAATGTTTAAAGACAATGTCAGTTTCAGGAGATTGTATATATTCCGTAGTTTTTAGTAACGACGATCGTTTTTTGATAACAAGCGGTGCAGATTGTAATATTAGGATTTGGGATATTGCCACACAGAAATGTATAAAGTTATTGAAAGGACACAGTAAGGGAGTTTGGTCAACTGTTCTGAGTCGGGATAGTAAAATTATCGCTAGTGGTAGTGATGATAGTACTATCAGAATTTGGGACTTTGCAACAGGTGAATGTCTGCACATTTTAGAAGAACATACAGATTGGGTAAAGTGTATTGCTTTGAGTAATCAAGGTTTACTCGCAAGCTGTAGTTTAGATTTGACCATCAGACTTTGGGATATACACAAGGGAGAATGTGTCGCGGTATTAGAAGGACATACTCAAGGTTTAATGAAAATTACCTTTATTGGTGATGGAAGTTTACTTGTGACCTGTAGTACTGACAATACCGTACGAATCTGGGACGTAAATCAACGCAAATGCATCAAAGTTCTACAGGGACATAATAATTCCATAAATGTCATCGCTAGTAATAGACAGGGAAATTTAATTGCTAGTAGTGGAAATGACTTTTTACTCAAGTTATGGAATATTGACACAGGTGAATGTGTGAAAACTCTCAAAGCAAGACATCATTGGGTAGGTTCAGTTGCTGTTCACCCTAACTTTATTCACCCTAACCTCACAGATAATGACATACATAACCATAGGGACTTAAATCATAACTTAAATCAGATAGGAATAATTGCCAGTGGTAGTGAAGACCGTATTGTTAGATTATGGAATACGACAGGACAATCCCACAACCTTCATGGACACACTGAATATATATACTCCGTTGCATTTAGTCCTGATGGTTCTACTTTAGCAAGTGGAAGTGCAGACCAAACAATTAGATTATGGGATATCACCACCCTCAACTGTCAGAAAGTACTATCAGGACACACCGGGATGATCATGAAAGTTAAATTTAGTCCCGATGGTAAAACCTTAGTCACAACCAGTAGCGATCGCAGTGTCAGAATTTGGGATGTATTTACAGGTCAGCTCTTGGATACATTTACAGAACACTATCCCGTATCTGTAGATTTTAGTCCAGATGGCAGTAAACTAGCGGTAGGAAGCTTTGATGATACCGTCAGAATTTGGGATTTAAAAACCAAAAAATGTTATAAAAGCTTTCAAGGCTCAGGTATTTTAATGTGGCAAGTAGCCTACAGTCCCGACGGTAAAATTTTAGCTACAGCCAATAGTAGCGATCGCACAATTCAGTTATGGAATATTGCTACAAATAAATGTATTCACTTAATTCAGGCTCATGATAACTGGATTATGGATATTGCTTTTTCCCCAGACGGTAATATATTAGCAAGTTGCAGTAACGACGGTACCAGTAAATTATGGGATGTGAAAACAGGTTCATTAATTACTAACCTAGATAAAGACAACTTTTGGGTGATGTCCCTTGCTTTTTCCCCTGACGGTAAACTATTAGTCACTGGAGATGGAAATGCAGAGATTAAATTATGGGATATGCAAACAAAGTTGTGTATTCAGACTTTGAAAATCGAACGTCTTTACGAAGGAATGAATATTCAAGGTGTTAAGGGTTTGAGTGATGCCCAGAAAGCTAGTTTAATAGAGTTGGGAGCAGTGATGGGTAAGTGGTGATGGGTGATGGGGTGATGGGGAAAAAATAAATAAATAAATAGTCAGGAAAAATTATTTGTATATTTGTTTTTTTGGTTATATAGCAATACTAGGATATGTTAGGACATTTTTATATTTCCGGCTTTGGAGTGGGTTTGGGGGACGCAACCGTCCTCCCAATCGGGGGTTTGGGGGAGAATCCCCCAAGTCTTTATTCTTGTGAAAAAACGTCCTAACCCGAAAGCGTACCGCTATATAACCGTTCCTTCTTCACTATTGACTCTTTACACCTATACAATTCACAACCCATATAAGATATTTAATTATATTTCATTAATTTTCCACAAGCACTTATTATAAGTAATAGACTTAAGTTGTTTTGTAGAAGTAATTTGTTGGGACTTAATACTTCTATAAAATCAACAATGGGTTGAGAGAGGTCTAAGTCCTAAGTTTTTAAAAAGTAATTTTTTAGATTTATTTTTTAAATTTATTTTTTAAATTTATTTTTTAGATTAAGATTTAGGCTCGTAATTATGGCTATCGTACAACAAACACCAAATCGACTTACACTACATTTCTTTCCTTGGTTTATCTGGATACTGTCTGGATTTAGTCTGGTCGCTTTACCAATATTTTTCACTGTAGTTGTACAGTCCATTCCTCAAACCCTAACCTGTAAGCGGTTACCAACAGCACAGATAAATTGTCAGTTAACAACTTTTATATTACCGCCATTACTATCTAAAAAAGTTGAAATTAAAAACTTACAAGCTGCAAAATTTAATAGAAACCCTGAAGATAATAATCAAACACAACAACAACAGCTTGTATTATTAACTAAAAAAGAAACAGTAATTTTTTCATCTTATAAAACTTACAAACCTCTCCTAACAGCATCAAAGATGTTGGACACAGAATCCCGGATTAATAACTTTATCAACAACTCCAATCAACAATCCTTAGAACTAGAAACAGGTAATTACATACTTTACTGGTGTCTTGGATTAATAACCGCGTATAGTATAGGTTTCATGATTATTATGGGTGAAGCTAATGTTTGTGAGTTTCATAGCGATCGCACTTACATGACAAAAAAACAAAGGTGGTTATTTCTTTTCACCAAAACCACCAAATATCCATTGCAAGATATTCAAGATGTCAAGTTAGAGTGGGAATATCACAAAATGAAGATTTACCGCGTTACCCTATCCCTCAGCAACGGAAAAACAGTCCCTCTAAGTACATACTACGCCAATTATTTAAAATCTCAGAAAAAGATAAAAGCATCAGCAGAGGAGATCAAAAATTTTCTTTCTCTACCACAAATATAAGAATATCTAAAAATTACGAATTACGAATTACGAACTAGGAATTAATCAAGCATCACTCTTTGATATCGTGAAAACTAATAGCAGTAGAGAGGAGACAAATCGTGAATTGGATAAAAGCTATTTCTGTTGACGCGATCGCACCAGGTGGGAAAAAAGTTGTAGATTTAGGCGATCGCAAAATCCTTTTAGTAAATCACTCCGGTGAGATTTTCGCTACTCAAAATAGATGTTCTCACATGAATTTATCCCTCAAAAGAGGTAAAATAACCGACGACGGAGGTATAGTTTGTCCTTTTCATCATAGTATTTTTGACCTCCGCAATGGTGAAGTCAAAGAGTGGTGTACTTTTCCCCCAGTTATCGGTTCTATGATGGGTAAAATGAAACAACAACAACCTTTAACCGTATTTCCTACCCGAATAGAAAATGGAGATATTATGGTTGGTTTAGAATCGTAAAGAAATTTTAATATTAATGCTTGATAGTTGATAGTTAATGGTTGAGGATTACCCCTTAACCCTTAACCTTAACTTTATTTACCCATCACCATTCACTCATCACCAACTTCTAAAACACTACAATAAAACAGTACTCAATACTCACTTAAATAATGTCAGAAATTCGGGTAGCGATCGCAGGTGAAGGTGCAATTCCAGCAACGGAAGCACTACTAAAGATTGATGGTATTTCTGGAAGCTATCAGCGATGGGAAGAGGTAGAAAAAGAAGGAGTAAATGCAGTTGTTGCAACTATTGCGGGAATCCCTAAAGAAAACTCTACAATGTCTTCTCCCCAAAAATCTATGGAACCAGCAAATCCTTCTAGAGCGATCGCAACACAAATTCGTCGATGGTATCTTGAATATAAACAAAAAAAATCTGGAGAAAAGATTGCGAAAGTATTATTTATGTCCGCAAATGGAGAACGTTTACTCTTAGAGAATGCAACTATTGAAGATATTAATAGCATTTTGAGTGCTTAGTAAAGTCATAGCTGCTGGTCATGAAAGCTCTCTATTCTCAAGCTGATTCTCAAACTATTAACTCATAGCAAAGTAAAGGAGAAATATTGATAACTTTTCTTCTTTAAATTTTACTCTGGAAACTTAACGCTGGAAAATTAACGCTGAACACCTAACTCTTAAAACCTAGTTTGTTCTAAATCTCTTAGATTCTCTATTACGAAAACTCACATTCAGCTAAACCCAGATAGCTAATTCCTTCAGGAGTAACTTCAAACCTACAGGGTAAGACTTCCAAACCTAGTTTAATTCCCTCTCGCAGTAATTCTCCGTATTTTGGATCTGTTGCATCTCCTGGTGAAAACTTTATACAGTCACCCCGATTAATAAAATACAGCATTACAGCACGAGTTTGAGGTAATAAATCTGTGAGTTCTAAGAGATGTTTCTGTCCTCTTGTAGTTTCCGTATCGGGAAATAAAGCTAGTTTACCTTTAGCTAAAGTAGTGTTCTTGACTTCTAAATATATAGAGCGTTCCGTATCCTTTTCTTTGAGAACAAAGTCCACACGACTTTTTTTTTCTTTACCGTAAGGAACTTCTGATTTTATTTGATAATATTCTCCTAACTCAGGAAAAATATGTTTCTCTAAAGCCAATTTAATCACCCGGTTAGGTAAAGCTGTATTGACTCCAACCCAAGTAGGGTAATTATCATTAACCTGGATTAATTCTAAAGTGTAAGCCAATTTACGCTTGGGGTTATCACTTTTGCTCAAATGTACCATACTACCTGGGGCTGATACTCCACTCATCGAACCCGTATTCGGACAATGAGCGGTAACTAATTCTTTTGAGGCTAATTCAACATCAACAAAAAATCTTTTATATCGTTTTACAAGAATACCAGGAATCAGATTCGGATAGCGATATAGCAATTCAGTCATCACAAAGGAGTTAGGGAAGAGTACAAACTACTGGTAAGTATAGAAGTATATTATTTTTTCTATACCAATTAATAAACAATTTTTATTAGCAATTCACTAAAATAAACATCTAAAATTTCAAATCCAAAAGCAAAAATTTAACGGTTACAGTACTAAGTTTGAACATTTAGAGCTTGCTCTGATAAATTTAGAAGTGATTCAATATATTTAGAACACATCTTTTATGTAGACTCGTTAACTAAGAACTCTACCTTCGGGAAGCTGACGTGAACATGATTTTACGCTGAGGTTTTAGGCTCAGGGTAATCAAAATACCTCTATTGGAAATAATCCCTCCTCCTCCTTTACTTTTTACTACTCACAAGGCAAGGCTGAAATTATATATTATTTTCAGATTCACTTTTCAAATATTTGATTTTATAAAGAATTGTCTGAAATATTTTAAGATGCGATAAACCCAAGGGAATTATGAATTGGCAGAAGCTTATTATGTCATCATTATGGATGTCGGAGAAAGGCAGGGATACGGCAGATAAACTGTATCTCTGAATATTATGCCATAGCAATATTCAACTACTTTCTGATATACCTAATCCATACAGTAAATACTTAAGAATAACTATGTATGAAAGATATTTTTATTTATTCAAATTTTAATAAACTAACTTAAATAAATAATTATATTAAGTGTTTTTACAGAATCTTCATTAAAAATACTCACTTTTGCACGGCAAGTCTTATATACTTTTTTTAAGAGCTTGATTATTATACTTGTTTGCTTATTCCTACTTAGTTAAATTGAATAATTTTATTTTTGTGAAAAGTATTTAAACATCTAATAGATATTATTTGTAAAGCTTTTGAGAGTATATCGAAAGAAGCTTTTGTTTTCATGAAATATACCTTAATTACATGAAAATTATATCGAAAAATAAGTATTTTTTATTCACCAATATTGCAGTAATAGAATGCAATTAAAATTGGTTCTTGAATATGCAAATTCAACTATATTTTAGGTTTATTAAAATATCAATCCATCATCTACCTTTGGAAGCAAAATGTATATTATTCTAAATTGCTAAATAATGGTATAGCAAGATATTTGATGATTTTTGAGATATTTTTTAGACAATATCTAAAAACTTATCCAGAATTTTATAAACATCTTAAGTATCTAATAAAAAGCTTTGATAAAAAGCTTTTAAGACTCTTAGCAAGAGTTAGGTAAATATACACTTTATTCTTACATTTTATTCTATAGGAAAGTAAATGACTCAAATTCGTATCGAAGCAGAAGACTACAACTCATACTCCGATAGCAGTAATGGTAATGAAGGTGGTGCTTACCGCAGTGATAATGTTGATATTGAGAGTACTAGTGATGTAGGTGGTGGTTACAATGTAGGCTGGATAGAAAGCGGTGAAAGCTTAACTTACAACTTTAATGTAACTGAATCCGGTACTTATAAATTGGTTTCTAGAGTTGCTTCTGCTAGAAGTGGAGACCACAGCTTTCAAGTTTCTATTGCAGGTCAAGAAACCCGATTAAACTTGATTAATACTGGTGGATGGCAGAATTGGAAGAATGTTGAATCTACACAAAACTTTACTCTCAATGCAGGTAGTAATACTCTCAGAGTAGATATGATTGGTGATCTATTCAATATTAACTACTTTGACTTAGTTAAAGTTGAAGGTGATTCAGGTAGTACCGCTTCTAATCCAGATAATGGTGGGAGTAATGAAAATTCTGGTGAAGAATCACCAACACCCAACAGTTCTACAAATTCATTACGTATCGAAGCAGAAGATTACAATTCTTACTCCGATAACACTAATGGTAATCTTGGGGGTGCTTACCGTAGTGATAACGTTGATATTCAAAATACCAGCGATGTAGGTGGTGGTTACAATGTAGGCTGGATACAAAGCGGTGAAAGCTTAACTTACAACTTTAATTTAGCTGAATCTGGTACTTATAAACTGGTTTCCAGAGTCGCTTCAGCAGAAGGTGGAGACCATAGTTTCCAAGTTTCTCTTGGAGGTCAACAAACCCAACTTAACTTAGGTAATACCGGTGGTTGGCAAAGTTGGACAGATGTTGAGTCTACACAAAACTTTACTCTTAATGCAGGTAGTAATACTCTTAGAGTAGATATGCTTGGTAATAGCTTCAATATCAACTATTTCGATTTAGTGAAAGTTGAAGGTGATTCAGGTAATACCGCTTCTAATCCAGATAATGGTGGGAGTAATGGAAATTCTGGTGGAGAATCACCAACACCCAACAGTTCTACAAATTCATTACGTATCGAAGCAGAAGATTACAATTCTTACTCCGATAACACTAATGGTAATCTTGGGGGTGCTTACCGTAGTGATAACGTTGATATTCAAAATACCAGCGATGTAGGTGGTGGTTACAATGTAGGCTGGATACAAAGCGGTGAAAGCTTAACTTACAACTTTAATTTAGCTGAATCTGGTACTTATAAACTGGTTTCCAGAGTCGCTTCAGCAGAAGGTGGAGACCATAGTTTCCAAGTTTCTCTTGGAGGTCAACAAACCCAACTTAACTTAGGTAACACCGGTGATTGGCAAAGTTGGATAGATGTTGAATCTACACAAAACTTTACTCTAAATGCAGGCAGTAACACTCTTGAAGTAGATATGCTTGGTAATAGCTTTAATATCAACTATTTCGATTTAGTGAAAGTTGAAGGTGATTCAGGTAATACCAACACACCTAATCCAACTCCCCAAGTACAGCAAGTCAACCTAGATTTAGGTAACATCTTTGAAGCTGGTACTGGTACCGGGAATCAAACTTATAACGGTAGTAATGCTATAGATACCGTCCGTTATGCGGATGTTAATTCCGGTTTTGGTATTGAAGGTAACTTAGAAACAGGTGTAGTTAAATATAAATCTGCCCCTGCAAGTAACGATACTATTACCATAATGCCTTTTGGTGACTCCATCACCGATGGTTATATGGCTTCAGATACAGCTGGTTATCGAGATGACCTATGGAATACTTTAACCAGTGAAGGTTACAACATTGATATGGTCGGAAGTAAATCTGAAGGTGCTGGTGACTTTGACAAAGACCATTCAGGTTACAGTGGTTATAGAATAGATGAGATTGCCAATCTGGCTGATGGATTAATCAACACCTATGATCCTGATGTAGTGTTTTTGATGATTGGTACAAACGATATCCTCCAAGATTATAATTTAGATACTGCACCAGACCGCTTAAGTAGCTTAATTGATACAATTACCGATGCATCTCCCGATACTGAGGTATTCGTTGCTTCCATTCCACCCGACAAAAATTCAGCCAGACAGGAAAGAGTAGTTGATTACAATGCTCAAATTCCTGGTATAGTCGAGGAAAAGCAAAATCAGGGTAAAAAAGTCACCTATGTAGATATGTCCAGTCAGCTAGATACTGGTGACTTAGAAGACGACGTTCATCCCACCCCTGAAGGAAATCAAAAGATTGCTGATGTATGGAGTGATGCATTCAGAAATCATTACGGTCAGCCAAATACAAGTAGTGATATCAGTCCAGATAACTTAAACAATATCGATAACCTAATTGGTACCACTTACGACGATACATTGACTGGAAACGCAGGTAACAATACCATCATAGGTGGTAACGGGTATGACTACCTAGCCGGCGGTAGTGGTAGCGATAAATTTCTTATTGCATCGGGACAAGAAACCGACACCATTATTGACTTCCAAGTAGGTGAAGATCTAATTGTACTTGATGGTCTGAGCTACGGACAACTAACAATTGCATCCGGTTCTAGCTATGGATATAACAGCAATGATACTGTAATTATTAACAACAATAATAATAGCGAACAATTAGCTATATTAACCGGAGTACAATCCAATACCGTTAATGCAAATTCATTCGGTATTGTGTAATTTATCTGCTAATACAGTTTAGTTATACCAGTTGTTGCTCTTGGGATCTCCCCAAGACTGCACTGGTTCAAATTGATTATTCTGAAAATTGCAATTATCACCAGCAAAAGTTCTTTCTAATAGAGAGAGCTTTTCTTTTTTGCGATCGCATTTGGATGAATCGTATTTTTCAGAAAAATATTAATTACATCATGTCCGGATAATTCGTCACTATATAACCCAATATGAAAAGATGACGATTATTACTTATTACTTAGATCCCACAGATATGATAACTGTTTTAGTGGACATGATATTACACCTTAGTTATAAGTAACCTTATTTGAGAGTAATACACTTATTATTAGGAAGTGCTTTATTAGCAACCCACTTGTAAATAGCTTCCCCAATACCCAGAGTTCTACTCAAATTAACATCAGTGACTCTAGCGTTTTTATAGCATATTCGTTTTGCAGGCAAATTAAAAGAGGTAATATCTGTCCGCAATTTAACAGTTCCACTTGCATCTCGTCTGACCTTGCGCTTCAAGGTTACAGAAGTTGCAACTCTAATACGACACTTGTCAAAAGAAATAGATTTAACTCCATGAATTTTTAAAGTTTTGCGACGGTTGATTTTGTAACTTTTACCTTTTACACCATCATGAATCTTGGTCAAAATTTGGGATTTATAAGCATTACCAAATGTCTCAACTGCATTACAATTAATCGCAGCTACAGAAGGTTTATTCCCTAGGGAAATAAAGCTTAAAGCAACGAAACTTCCTAAGATAATTTTAGAATTTAGAGTCGATAATTTCATCTTGAAAACCATGTGAATGTCTACATATACTCAATACGCATGGCTTTAATTGTTTATGCAGTGTTTTTGATGAAAGTGAAATTATTCTCTTAATTAATTCTCTTAGAGCGTGTTTATTAAATAAATTTAAAGTAACAACTCTCTTGAATGTCAAGGACGATGGTGGGAAAGCACCCACCGTAGGCGATCGCTAAAAAAGTGACTCAACTGGGAAACCGCTACGCTGATTTGTCGGTGCCTCTTAGGGGTATAATCATATGAAATTAAAAACTAGCACCCGCTAAAAGCGATGGTACGTAGTACCCGCCTTCGGCGATCGCTCTCAAGTTTGCTGGCAATTATTCCTGAAAACTACATTCAATCAGGAATAAATGGGAAGTTAATAATTTCAGGAAACCTCTACTGGGAAATATCGTCAGATATCTCATCTAGTACAATGTGGCGTAAATAAGTCAACCATTCAAAATCAATAAGATATTTACTATATCAGAATTTTGCATTTTGTAGGAAGACCACTACGAAAACGAGTACTTTGAATTACCCGTGGCAGTACTAACTTATGGAAATCAGATATTTTTGTATTTATTTAACATAGTAAAACCCTAAATAAACTGATACCTTATGACTACTGAATAATTTAACTGTATTAAAATACATCTGGAGAAATATTAGTTATATAAATGTTCCCTGTTACCTCTCTTAAACGAAATGTAAAATTAATTTTGCACAGGTACTTATAAACTTACAAGGATATATTTCTATTCTTAAGACAAGCCCTGTTAAATATATTTCCTGCTGGGAATCATGCTTATAAATTTGTAACAGTAGAAGAACGCAGTTAATTTTGGTAGTGTATTTAGCTTGCTATTCTCTAAAAAAGGGATGAGATTTCGGTAAGATAAGAAAGACTCGTTATAGCAATCGCAGACTACTTTAAATCTGCTTATCCCGTAGGAGAAGTTACTATGCTGACTTTAAAAATCGTTGTATATATAGTTGTTGGTTTCTTTGTGTCTCTATTTGTCTTTGGATTATTATCTGGTGACCCATCTCGTAACCCCGGTCGTCAAGACTTAGAGTAAAGGAAACGATTAACTGTCTATTAACTGCCAAAAGGCGGGAAATACAAACGCCTTGCGGTCGGCTTGTCTTAATATGGATATGCTCCGCACACCTTTATAAAAAAGTAGGTTAGGCAAAATTATAAGTCGGAAGGAATATGTATATTAATCCTTCCGACTTGTCAGTAGCTGCCACTTGGCTGTTTGTTAGCTCGTTTTTGGAAAAATATGTTTCATCCAATTCTGCCCCCTGAACCGCCTGTGGTTCCAAAAGATACCCACTTCAACATTCCTCAAACTTATATAAGTAGAGCGAAGGTTGATAATGTTGATCATAAAAATACTGGTATTAATGCAAAAATTAATACAAGAGCAAAATTAAAAGCTAGATTAAAAGCTAGATTAAAAACTAATTCAAAAACTAATTCAAGAACTAATAACAAAAAATCATCAAAATTAAGTCAGACTTTACAGGAAAGTAGGAAAAAGTCTGAAACTTCTTCTACAAAAAAATCAGGTAAAGCTAAAAAATCTGATGTTTACTCCCAAAAGCTTCGTATTGCACAAGGAACTCAGATTTCTCCTCAGCAGCAGAATGTTTTACCAGAAAGCTTTCCACCAGAATTTTCTCTGAATGCTCCAGTGAAGGGAGCAAGTGCATTAGGAAAACCTTTGAGTGTTGGTGATTTAAATTTTGTTCCTACAGAAGTAGACGAATCTAAGAAAAATGTAAATCGTCAAGAAACTAAGCAGAAAATTCAGAAAACAGTTGTCAGAAGCAAAAAATTATCCCTGACTCAAAAATTAAAAGCATTAAAGAAACCTCCCAATGTCCCAACAAAGCAAAATAATCAAAATATAACAACTAGAAACCCTACTAAAACTCAAGCTTTCTCCCTTAAAAATTCTAATAACCGCTCCAATCAAATCCCAAACAATAAATCTGTAAAATCCCCAATTATAGAATTTAAATCCCGTCAGGGAAATATAACTAAAAAAACTTTTACACTATCTCAACAACAGTTTCAAATAACCCCACCAGATAATTCTAATCCACAGCAAAATCCACAGCAAAATCCATCCCCAACTACCCCTACTCAAACACCAACCAATACCCCAGAAACCAGAAGGGTTATTGAAGTAATTGCTGACCAACAAGAATATGATGAAAAACGACGAGTAATTACCGCAAGTGGTAACGTCGTAGTTAGATTTGATAACGCAATCGTAGACGCAGATAGCTTACAAGTTAGCTTAGACAACCTGATTGCAGTCGGAGAGGGAAATGTCGCTCTCAAACGAGGAGAACAAACCCTCAGAGGAGAACGCTTCACCTATAACTTTGTCCAGGATACTGGAGAACTCAAAGGTGGTAGCGGTGAAATTTTTATTCCCTCCGTTGGAAGTGACCTATCATTCTCACCAAATGCAGCACTTAGCGTTACCAAACCACCTTTAAGCGATCGCGCAATTAGAAATCAGCCAACTCAAGGGGTTAGCAGTCCTGGTGGGGTGAATATAGACCTTGGTGGTAATTCTAGAGCAAGTAATGTACCAAGAGCAGGATCTGGAGGAAACGTTAGAAGACTCCGTTTTCAAGCTGGTAGTATAGACTTTAATCCCCGTGGTTGGGAAGCAAAAGACGTTAGAATAACCAACGACCCATTTTCACCCCCTGAACTAGAACTTAGAGCAAATACAGTCACCCTAACCCGTGAAACTCCTCTGAGGGATAGAATAAAAACCAGGGGACAACGTTTAGTTTTCGACCAAGGTTTTAGTTTAGGTATTCCCAAAGACTCCCAGGTGATTGACCGTACAGAAAGAGACGCAACCCCAGCCATAGTTTCTGTTGGTTTTGATGGTGACAAACGGGGTGGTTTATTTGTCGAACGCAAATTTGAAACCATTAATCAAGAAAATTTGAGATTTAGTATAACTCCACAGTTCTTTGTTCAAGAAGCAGTACAAAATGGTAGTAGTAATATAGCAGGACTCTTTGGTCTGAAAGCTCAAGGAAGTGCAGTCTTCAGCCCCAAAACCACCTTTAAAGGTGATGCAAGCTTAACTAGCTTGAATCTTGATGACTTTGATAGTAACTTTAGAGCAAACCTGCGCTTACAACAACAGATCGGGAATCAAAATCCCCATATCTTAGATGTACAATACAGCTACCGCGATCGCCTTTATAACGGTACACTAGGATTTCAAACCGTCCAGAGTAGCTTTGGTGGAGTCATCATTTCTCCTAGAATACCTTTAGGAAAAACCGGCTTAGGTTTAAGGTATCAAGGAGGAGCACAACTAATCAACGCCAATAGCGATCGCTTAGATATCTTAGAAGATGACCGAGACAACGATCGAATTTCCCTTGGTCGCTTCCAGGGCAGTGCTACAATTGATGGCGGTATCCGATTATGGCAAGGTAAAGGTCTACCCGCAACCAGAGAAAAAGGATTACGTTACACCCCTAACCCCGTTGTTCCATATTTAAGTGCATTCGGCGGACTTACAGGCACCACGAGTTTATACTCAAATGGTGATAGCCAAAATATATTACTCGCAACAGTTGGTTTACAAGGTCAAATCGGTAACTTTTCTAAACCCTTTCTTGACTACACAGCATTCAACATCAGCTACTCCCAAGGTTTAAACGATGGTTTATCACCTTTCTTATTTGACCGCTTTGTAGACGAACAAGTCCTCAATTTAGGAATCAGTCAACAGATTTACGGTCCGGTTCGTCTAGGTTTCCAAACTTCAATTAATATTGGTACAGGTGAAAGCCGGAGTACTGACTATATCTTAGAATACAGCCGTCGTACTTACGGTATTAGTTTGCGCTATAACCCAGTACTAGAATTAGGTGGTATCAGTTTCCGTATCAGCGACTTTAACTGGTCAGGTGGAACCGACCCATTCTCCGATGAATCGGAAGTCAGGTCTGTAGATGGGGGTAAAATAGAAAATTAATCGGATTGTCATACTTCCTTAGGGTTTAGCAGCGCTAAACCCTAACTCTCAAATAACTATCAAAAATTACAAAATCTGAAAATTAGCCTTGATAATTACATCATTAAAATCATTATCACCACCATTAGCTAAATCCTCAAAACCGAAAGTATTATCACCTAATAAGCGAATATGTTCTGTTTGATCGGAATTACCCATAATATACGATGTATAAACCTGACTAAAATCACCATTCAGACTATCAGGATTTCCATTAACAATCATAAATGTTGCAAACAACGAACCACCTTCTAGGGTATCTTCTACAGTCACAGATTGATTATCCGCAACACTCAAATCAACTCCTACAATTCGTTGTCTGACTATCAACTCAGAATAACCTGCATCTCCTGGTTTTAGTTGTTCTCCAGTTAATTCATCGGTAATAGTCCCTTCTATATCATTAACTTTATATAAACCAACAAAATTATCAAAATCAGCTTCCCGTTCTACGGTAAAGGTTGCTTTGACTTCCCTACCTGTAAAAGTTTGAAGGTCAATCAATTCACCTTCCTGCTCTCCCTGGTAATTCCCGATCAGATTTTGTGTTGTTAGAGGTGCGTTTTCTAACTGGAATTGCATTACCAAATCATCAAAAGAGCTATTAGATGTATTCTGATTTATAGAAGTAAAATTGTCTTCCCTCCAGTTCAAAGTATAGACACCATTTACCTCAGTAATTTCCAAGTAGTCTTCACCATTAGCGTTTGCTTCGTTAATAGAGAAGAAAACATTATCAAAGCTATTGTTAATTAAAGCACCATCTGCTGTACCATCAGAAACGAAATAGAACGCTAACTTTTCTCCAGCACCAACTTGCATTTTGCGAGTCAAATCTACATCATTAAACAAGTCATCACTCAAAGCGCTGAAAATAACTTCACCTTGCTGTAATACAGCTTCAGCAAAACCTGCTTCTCCCGGTGCAATACCATTCACTCGGTTATCTGTATCAAGCTTAAAGAATCCCACTTCATTGACTTGAGTGGTATTTGTACTAACTAAAGAGAAGTTAGCAACCCCTGCACCTACATCACCCTCTATATTCCAGATATTTTGACTAGTTGATTTACTTAATCCCAAAGAAGTATTAGTTACTCCTGGTGTACCTTGATTAACAATAACACCATTGGCTGTCAAGTCCGAGTCACCCCGTTTCCCATCAACAAAATGTAGAACTATTTGGTCAGCTTTTCCATCATCATCAGTATCAATAAATTCAGCACCGGTTTCTCCGTCATAGAGAAATTCGTACCAGTGGTCTTGATTATTATCTGGGGTTTTTCCATACTTCCAGAAAGTATTATAAGCTTGGTCTTCAGGAAGTAATAAATTAACTGTAGTCGTTTCACCATTCGTCAAACCTTGCAAAGTGAAGTCAGTCACACCAACAGGGAAAGTTATACCTTCACTTTCTGAATTATTAGGGGGATTGTTCGCAGTAGTTGTGACACTATTAATAGTAGTATTAGTTCTAGAAAAAATAGTTATAGCACCATTAGAAGCAACATTGGACTGTTGATTGTCAGGAACACCGTCTTTATTACCATCTCCTACCGAAGTCTCGATATCATCATCTATACCATCATTATCGGTATCGTTAGCATTACCCTCTCCAGGAGGAGACTCCTGAGCATTCATCGTCACATTCAAATCAAAGGCTGACAGACTGACAGTTTCATTACCATCGCTAACGCTGATAACTATACCAGTAGTAGTTCCTACATCATCATTACCAGGAGTTCCACTGAGTTCACCGGTGTTAGTGTTAAAGCTAGCCCAAGAAGGTGCATTAATGATAGAGAAGGTAAGTGTATCGCTGACATCAGGGTCAATAGTAGTTGGTATAAAACTGTAAGCATTATCTTGAGAAACGCTGCTAGAAGGATTACCAGAGATAACGGGAGCATCCGGAGCATCCATAACACTCACTGATAAGGTTTGAGCAATTACACCACCATTCCCATCATCAGCAGTCACTTCCACTTCATAAACATTATTACTATCTGTATCACTAGGTTCTTCAAAATTTGGAGCACTGTTGAAACTAAACTCTCCTGTATTGGTATTAATAGTAAATAAGGAAGAATCTGCTCCACCAGTAATAGAGTAAGTAGGTATATCTCCATCTGGATCTGTTGCTGTAATCTTGGTAACAGTAGTTGTGTTTTCCATTACCGAAAGATTCGCATCAGATGTAAAGATCGGATTACTTTTGTCTTCAACAGTTAAATCAAATGCTGTTAGATTAACAGTTTCATTACCATCGCTAACGCTGATAACTATACCAGTAGTAGTTCCTACACCATCATTGTCAGGAGTTCCACTGAGTTCACCTGTCACAGTGTTGAAATTAGCCCAAGAAGGTGCATTGCTGATAGAGAAGGTAAGAGTATCATTAGCATCAGAGTCATTAGCAGTTGGGATAAAGCTATAAGCAGTATTTTTAGAAATACTAGTGGATGGATTACCAGAAATAACTGGAGAATTATCGTTTACGTCACTAACACTTACAGATATGGTTTGAGGTGTAGTGTTGACTCCATCTGATGCACTGACTTCTACTTCATAGACATTATCACCATTATTATCTCCAGGGACTTCAAAATCTGGAGGATTAATAAATTTCAATTCATTCGTATTAGTGTCAATGGTGAATAAGGAAGAATCCAATCCACCAGTGATTGAATAAGTAGGTGTATCTCCATCATCATCTGTTGCTGTAAGTGTGGTTACAGTAGTTGTGTTTTCACCAATCGAAGCAGTATTTGAGGAGGTGATTACCGGAG
>ERZ1740062.9-NODE-9-length-168797-cov-15.303268_pt1 | contig 168797 bp, 137 predicted proteins | sample MGYA00581741_ERZ1740062 | MGnify/ENA primary metagenome ERZ1740062 (study PRJEB43018, sample SAMN04849747) | marine metagenome | isolation source: floating plastic debris | place: Pacific Ocean | collected 2008-09-01 | study: EMG produced TPA metagenomics assembly...
GATAGTTGTATTAGATGCGGAAATTGAGTAATTTAATTTTTGGATGTCCCTTATTGCTGAGCATAAACTTTTACAGGACTTTTAATGCCTTCTGGTAGAACTCATGACCGCATTACTATTTGGACTTTACCATTAGTTGCTGGATTTACCTTCTGGCAAACTCGTAATAGCCATCTGACCTTAATTGTGGCAGGTGGTTTCATGTTCGGAGGACTGATGTTTGGTCCCGACTTAGATATTTACTCAGTGCAATACCAGCGTTGGGGTTGGTTGCGTTTTATTTGGCTACCATACCAGAAAAGTCTGCGCCATCGTTCCTTTTTGTCCCACGGTCCTCTCATTGGTACAACATTACGGGTACTTTACTTGAGTAGCGCGATCGCAGTATCATCTTTTTTATGTTTATTGATTACAGAAAAACTAGGTCATACTGAGTGGACTTGGAGAGAGGTAAGCAAGAATACTTGGTCAACACTTTGGTTTTATAATACCGAATTTATCTTTTTATTCATGGGGATGGAAGCAGGTGCAATGAGTCACTCTCTCAGTGACTGGAGTGGTTCAGCTTATAAGCGTTTTCGTAAAAAAGGTATTCAAGGTTTATTATCTAGTACTAAATCCAAGAAGCGTAAATCAACAGCAGTTCTCAAAGGGAGCACTAAACCTAGGGTTAAACCTAGTATTAAATCTAAAAGAACCAAAACAACCACAACCAGGAAGTCCAGCAAACCAAGAGATAGATAGATATTGCGAACTCAGTTCAATAAATTAATTCATAAATTCATAAATTCATAAATTCATAACTCTATCCTTTCGAGGTCAGAGGGTTATATGCTTGACATAGAACTGATATAAGTTCAATAAATTTAATTAAATAAAGAGAAATTCATCGCGATCGCAAGATAATCTCAGAGTATCCTTCTATCTGTTAAGAGGGGCTAGAAAATTGATCAAACAAGGGTAAAATGCTATATCATCTTGACTTTCAGGTAGAGTACCCATCTACAATGAGCCAGAAAGATTTGTTTGCAATCTGGTCAAAAGAGGCTGATGTTGCTCTGAATGCGAAAGCTACTGGGGTTGTAGTGGATTTATGGAAATGTGTTGGTACTCGTCGCGTTATAGCTATAGTTAAGGTTGAATCTCCAGATATGCTGGACCAAATTCTTCTCGATTTACCGATTATGAAAGAATTAGGACATCATGTACAGGTTGAGGTGACTCCTTTACGTGTTTATGAAGATTTTGCCGCAGATATAAAAGATAGGTTAAATACGTAAGTAATTAAGTAAGATTATTTATATATTTACTGCTTAGCTGTATAACCGTTTATTCTTCACTATCGGCTATCTACAACCATTACAAAATGTTTAATTAATTTTGCATAAGTAGATAAGTACGATAATGCCTAACTACGTCATTACGAGCGTAACGGAGTGAAGCGTAGTAATCGCAATAGTTTTTGATTTTTTACATTAATCAGGCTATATCTAAGACTTGGTTAAAAAAAGTTTAAAAATAAATGCGGATTTGAACGTGAGTTTGAATATTTTAAGAAAGGTAGTCGGAATTAAACCTTGAAATTAAACCTATATTTCATAAATTATGTCTAATAACGAAACTTTAGCTGCATTACAGAAATTAATTGATGTAGTCGCAAAGTTACGTAATCCGGATGGTGGTTGTCCTTGGGATTTAGCTCAAACTCCCCAGACTTTAACACCCTATGTGATAGAAGAAGCGTATGAGGTGATAGATGCTATCAAAAGTGAAGATAAACAGCATATAGCAGAAGAGTTAGGAGATTTACTCTTACAAGTTGTTCTACAAGCACAGATTTTTCAAGAATACGGAGATTTTTCCCTCAAGGAAGTAGCTGAGGGAATTAGTGAAAAATTAATTCGTCGTCATCCCCATGTGTTTGGAGATGTAACGGTGAATAATGTAGAGGAAGTAAGGAAAAATTGGGAAGAAATCAAGGCTGAGGAAAAAGGAGAATCAGTTACCCAAAGTTACAAACTCAGTAAAAAATTAGGTGAATATAATCGAAAACTACCACCATTAATGGCAACAACCAAGATATCTCAGAAAGCTGCTAATGTAGGCTTTGAGTGGGAAAATATTGATGGTGTATGGGAAAAATTTGATGAAGAGTTAGGAGAATTTAAACAAGCTTTAGCAGAAGAAACACCACAAAGACAGGAAGAAGAATTAGGAGATGTCTTATTTTCACTGCTGCAATTAGCTAGATGGAATAATCTTGACCTCAGTAGAGCTTTACAGGGTACCAATAAGCGGTTTATTCAAAGATTGCAAATCATGGAAGAAGTTGCTGAACGTCCATTATCAGAATACTCCTTAGAAGAGTTGGAAAACTTATGGCAGCAAGCAAAAATCAAGTTAAAAGCTGGGTAGAATGACCTAAATAATTGAAAATTCAAAATGCTCTACTCTTTCAAGGTAAGAGCGTTATATGCAGCTTCAGACAGAATTGATATAAAACCTTTTATTGAGCTATTTTAGACGTTTTTACCTGATGATAAGCGATGGTGCGGTAGCACCCACCATAAGCGATCGCTATTATCCAAGGAAAACGCGATCGCAGTAGGGGTTATTGTCGTAAAATTTTGTTTAATTTAAATTTTTGAGCTTGCAGAAACTAATTTTAAATCAATCTTAAATCACTATAGCAACTACAATTCCAGCAATAATCAATCCACCACCAAGGACAAATGACCAGAAACGATGGTAACTCTTGACAATAGTTCCATTCTCACTTTCTAAATCAATTAAATCCATCCAAGGTGCAATTCCCCGACGAAACCAACCGGTACTACCAACTTGAGAACCGATTAAACTTTCAACTCGCTTCATTCCAAATAGGAAGTTACCAATTGGACCGAAACGAGAAGCATAGCGTAAGAATAACATTCCGCTAGGGTCTTGAATTTTTAAGTCAGAACCAAATTTATAACCAGCGTCACCACGTCCAATCAACTTTCCTGCTAACTTTGCTGGTTTTCCCCGTAAAGGACTAGCATAGGGGTCTGACATTAAGGTCAAAACGTCAGTATCTACTGCTTTCCCATAACTGGGATACATAATGAAAGCTTTGATGAGAATTCCCACACCAAAACCAATTAAAGGACAAGCAATTATCAACATCGAATTTGTCGGACTTAGGAAAAAACCAATAATTAAACCAGCAAATAAACCAATAGTTTGTGCAGAATAAAGTACTAAATCTGCAAAAAAGTTACCGTACAGTTTGCCTTTGTTCAGACTTTTACCTTCCCCAATAACTCTACCCATATCAAAGTCTGTATCTACCCCAATTTGCTCAGCATAAGTACTCAGAGCACGTACTCTTTTACCAGTCAGGGGATGAGTAGAACTTAACTCCATCCACCAACCCCAAGGATTGAACATATCCCATAAGAAAACGCGACCAACTTTTTGAGTATCAGCAGCAACGCGATAAGCTGTACCAGTAGATGATGCAGCTTTATGGTCATAGATACCCAAAGCGCGGGTTCCTTCAATTAATTTACTAGGTTCTTTATTTTTTGAACCTTCTTCCACAATACCGTAAGCTATTTTCACCAAAGCACGAGCAAGACCGTTGGGATTTCCAGTAGTTTCTGCTGCAAAGTGATCAGCAAAATATTCTCTGGTACGAGATAGGTATAGCAGTAAATAGGTACCGATAAAATAAAAGATATATGCGACCAAAGAAGCAGTTTGAGCAGCATTTTTAGCTTTACTATTACCACTACCGCGTCCGAGTCTTCTAGCTGTGGTATAAACCAAATAACAAATTTGTACTAAAGTCGAAGCTACTGTCATCACTGCAAAATCCCAGTGAACAATATGTCCTAACTCGTGAGCATAGACTGTTGCAACTTCGTCATCATCTAAGTAAGTAAATAGTCCCTGACTGACTACCAAGCGAGCACTATTAGGTAAAGAACCGTAAGTAAAAGCCGTAGGATTCTGGTCATCGATAATACCTAATCGCGGAGTTTTCAGGTTTTTCTGTTGGCAAACCTGACGTATCACTTCAGCACTTTCAGGACTTAAACTATCTATTTGATTTACATCCACCCAACGAGTTTTATACAGCCAATTTTGGGTCAAATCCATTAAAAAAGGAGACAGGAAAAAAGCCGCAATATTAAAGATTAAAGTAAAAGCGATCGCAATCCCCAGTCCTGTAACCGGGTCATCGCTATCAATTATAAATACTAAACTTAAACCCAGAGCAAATACCATTCCCAAAAGTAGAGCAATGGTAACACCAGATGCTAGGGCTAAATTTCCACCAATTCCCCCCATTGCCAGGCTAACCCTAGATGTGGCAGCGCGACCGGCTTTTTCATAGATATTTCCATTTTGTTGCGGTTCCTGTGGTTTTTCAAGCTTTTGAAACATCTGCTGAGCAAAGCTGTTGACTTGAGCATTCTCGCTTTGCATCAACTGATTGCACAGAACACGAGCTTTTTCTACTTCTTTGGTTGCTTCATAAGACCTCAACAACCACATTTGTGCAGTTAGGTAAGCTGAAGAATTATGGTCAGCACAATTACGACAAAATTCTTCCAACTTAGGAATAGCTTCTTGATGATTGCCTTGTTTGGCAGCATTTAATCCAGATTCTAATGACATTATGATATCCCAGTCTTTACCCAGTATTTACTGGGGGTATATAGTCAATCGATACTGAATAACTCCACCTTTCGTCACCTTTATTTCGTAAAAATTTATATGAACATATGTAAATATGTGTTTTTAACTATATTTATTAAAGTTTTTTGAAGCTAAGAAACTCTTAAGATTGTCATACCCCTAGTCATTCTCGAATTCCTCTAATCCCTACTTGAGGAGATTATCGTTTATCTCCAGGAAGACCTACTGCTATGAGTTTACCTTTCCCAGCCATCGAATACTTACCAAATATCCAAGTATCATCGTTGGTAGGCTGAAAATATCATTTTCTACATTGATTTGAGGAAAGCGGATGGTCGCAATATTGTGCTCTGTTTCTCTATCTTCTCGGATAGCAACCACTTCACCAAGGTGATACTTAAAATAGCTGCCTTATGAGTAAAATTAGCATTGAAGGTACCGGCAGTTGCCCTATTGCGATAGCTTTTGCTTGTTTTTCGACATATACACCCTTATCAAAGCAATAATCAACCTTTATCCAGATTGTTAAGAAATTATTATTTTTAATCGGATTCTTAATATTATTTAACTTACTTTGTATTCATAAACAATTTATTAAATTTATTTGCTATTTCATTTGTTATTAATTACTTACTACTTGGCTATTTGGAATACTTTGGGAATTATTTAAAGGGATTCCAAATAGCTTAATAGGTCAGCCATTTCTTCTTTACTAGGCTGGAATTTCGGCATTGGGGGGGTTTCTCCACTAATCACCTGGTGAATTAGTTGGTAACGAGATTTTCGTTTCGAGACCTCCTGTAAGCTAGGTCCAACACTACCACGAGCTTCTAAGCCATGACACCCAGAACAGTTAATTTGGAAAATAGCGTGTCCTTGGTCTAAATTTCCCTGTAGAGATAATACAGTTTGAATGTAGGGGTCGGGTGCCTGAAATACATGGGCAACGAAAAACCCTAAAACTACTGCCAGTAAAACTGTCAAAATAGTTAAAGAGATGCGCTGGATCTGGATTTCAGGTCTGAGAATCTGGTTATCCATTCATGTTTGATACTAAAGTTAAGTTTTGCAAGAAATTTGCAGAAAATATTAATTTCATACACATAGCTTAAAAGTTCTTGATTTTGTCTGCAACCACATTTAGTAATTACCAATCTCTCAAAAGCAATGTACAAGCGATTTACGCCTTCGTTTGGTAAAATCATGTAGGTGGATTAAAAGTTTAACAATTGCAAAGAGGAGAATTCCAGTGATTGAACCCCTACTATGTGGAATCGTTTTGGGCTTAGTATTTATTACCCTTGGCGGACTGTTTTATAAAGCTTATGAACAGTACAAGCGTGGAGACCAGCTAGGTTTATAATTTATTTGAGTAATTAAATAAGTTCTCTGAGACGAATTTTGATAGTTGTCTGAGATTAACAGGGACGTGAATTTATCGCGTCTCTTCAAATTTTCTACTTATTTATAAACACCTATTAATTTAATCTAAATTTAATAGCCCAAATTTACATAAAAAGTTAGTCCAGTATTTCCATAAACTTTCTGACGGCAGATTTCCCAGCCATCTACAGCTATTGGTGTCCAGGTTTTTGGATTATGTTCTACTGCAATTTCTCCACTAACTTCCAGAATCTTTTGCTGATGAATTGTTTCTAAAACCGGTCTGTAGAGTTCACTTGCATAAGGTGGGTCGAAATAAATTCGGTCAAACTGAATTGGGTCAAACTTTTTCTTGGATAGCTGTGTTTCAGATAGCTGTTGAGATAGTTTTGCTAACTCTCCCACAACGTCTCCTTTAAATAACTGCCATTTTTGCCCATCTGAAGCTACTTGTTCCCAGTTTTGTTTAATTACACCACAGGCACGACCTGATTGCTCAATACCTATTACTAAGCTAGCACCCCTACACAAAGCTTCTGCACCCATTGAACCTGTACCAGCACACAAGTCTAACCACCTACACTCTGTTATTGTTCCTTGCCAAATATTGAAAACTGCTTCTCTTACCCTTGCAACTGTGGGTCTTGTATCTTTGCCTGGTACAGTTTTTAACTGTCGATTCCCGTATATTCTCAGACTCATTATTTTATGTACGCATAATCAGTATTTATGCAGAGTTTACTTGATTGAGGATTTTATCGTTTTTTCTTGTTTGGAGACTTTCGCTAAAATTTCCAATTTATGACTGAGAAGATGTGAATCCTTAAATATGATCTTTTGCTTGATCCACAATCTCAAAGGCAAATAATTAAACACAAATAATTAAACACAAATAAATACTGTGGGATATTGCAAAGATATGCAAAGAGAAAATTATAACGAGATAATATTTACAATACCAAAGGAAACTTCTGCTACTCTCCTTGAAATGCCTATTTTCTCATCTTTAATCTTAGTTTCCAATGATTTTGCGATTTATACATCCTCTACAATCATCAAAAATTGACTCATAAACACTTTACTCATCTTCTGGTGTTGGTACTTCGAGTAATATGCGTTCAAATCTCTAAGCTATACTTTAAAAGAACTTAATGAGAAGAACTCAATTTACTTATCTATTAGCCTCAAATTAGATTGAGTTATCATATTTTCTACTGCCATCCAATATTTTGCAGATAATTTTGTTGATATCTCAATAGAGACTTCCAAAAATAGATGCAAAATAAGCACAAAAAATCTAGCTGAGACTTGCTCAACATTTAGCTTAATTTAGAAATTTATTTAGAGACTGAATTCAAAAATTCGTACACTAATTGGTTGACAGAAGATAAACTTACTCTCTCTTCATCAAAACTTTAACTTTTCAATTGTTAATTTTTTTAAACTGCTACCTTTTCCCTCACTTGAGATACAAAATTAGAGAGAATTTGTAGTCCAATATTAGAAGATTTCTCTGGATGAAACTGTACAGCCATTAAATTATCCTTAGCGATCGCAGCAGTAACTGTTTGAGTCCCGTGGATAACATTAGCAGAACGGAATTGTGCATCAATTGGTTCAACATAGTAAGAATGGACAAAATAAACCCAAGGTTGAGCGGGTAAATGCTCCCATAACATGCATTTATTATGTCTTATTTCTAGCTGGTTCCAGCCCATATGGGGGATGGTAATTCCGGTTTCGGGACGAAAACGTTTCACTTTCCCTTTAATAATTCCCAGTCCTCGTTCTCTTCCTTCTTCACTAGATTCAAATAGAATTTGAAGTCCCAAGCAAATCCCTAAAAAAGGTTTACCAGAGGCTATTACAGCCTTAATTGGTTCTTCTAAACCACGCGCTCTTAAGTTACGCATTGCTGGATCAAAAGCTCCAACTCCAGGTAAAACTACAGCATTTGCTCTTTCTAATTCTTTATAAGAATCTGTAACTTTTGCAATTGCACCAGCTTTTTCTAAACCTTTGCAAACAGAGTGCAAGTTTCCCATTTCATAATCGACGACTGCAATTACAGCCATTTTCCTACTCCTGATAAATTTAATATGGAGGGGTTATTAATATTGTAAATAATAATTTTAATGACGCAAAGATTACTATTAACTTCTTTTACAACTTGGTTGCCTGAACAACAATCAAATTCATCTGATGATCTATTGGTAGAACTCACCAAAATTAACTCAATAGCTCATAATTTAATTTTACTCCGAGGACTACCTGTGGATATTGAAATTGCCAGTTCTCAAGTAATGAGAAAAATCTCTACAATCCAGCCAGAATGTATTCTCTGTTGTGGCATGGCAGAAAAACGAACTCGATTGAGTATAGAATCAAATGCTAGTAGCGTGGCAATATTTCCTGAACAATTATCAGATGATTTTGCTCCAAAAGTAAAGTATACCCAAGTTGATTTAATCTCATTACTTGCCGGGATAGATAGCATTGATATTAGTCACGAGTGTGGAAAATTTGTTTGTGAAGGTCTTTATTATTCGGTCTTAGATTACCTGGAGCGACATCAATTAAACATACCTTGCATCTTTATACACGTTCCTATTTTGACAAGTAATAATCGACTGCAAATTCTTGAAGATTTTCTATTGATTATTGATAGAATGGCACTTTCATAAAAAGTAGTGTGTCTGTTAGAAGTAAAAATTATCCATAGATATGTTGTCATTCTTACCTTATTTTTCATTTGCTCAGATAAATTCTGCACCACCATCTACAGAAATCATTCACAAACAAGAAGTACGTCCCCTACCGGGAAATCTGGACAGAATACCTGTTTTCAACAGCAACAGTCCAGAATTGGTTCTTAAAGAAGGAATTTTATTATCTACATTTCCCTCCAAAGGTAAAAAACATCAAAATGCACATTTAAATTTTCCATTCCAGGGCAGATTTGATATCTTTGCTCATCATGTAGCTAAAGCATCACCACCATCAGATTTGCGCTCTTTGTATCTTGGTATTCTTGTCAAGAATCCTGGAAAATCCTCAATTAGTATAAATATACTACATGCCGCTAGCTACCTTAGTCAACCAGACGCTCCATTTATTGATTTACCATCCCAAAAAAACAATATCTTCGGTACAGTTTATGCAGGTCCTGGTAGTCGGGTAATGAACGATATTTTGCGAAATCGTCGTCAGTCAATTTTTCCAGCACAGTTAGTCATACCTGCTGGTGAAAGTCGGATGTTACTAAATTTACCAATTCCAGTAAAAGAATTAGACCCACCTATCAATGGTCGTTCTACTCTGATGCGACTGCAAACTAATGGAACTGTTTATGTAGCTAGTTTAGCGATGTTTGCGGCAAAAGATAAAGATGGAATCGAGCAATCCCCCACCCTTAGACAATGGGAAGATTTACTATCAAATGGGACTTTATCATCTCCACGGGACAAAGCACCCACTCCTCCAGAAGATACTAGTAAAGCAATCATTTATGGACGTGTTGCTGGAGTTTCCCAGGGTTCTGTATGGAAAGCATCATTAACAGATAGTCCCCAAACTAAGTATTTAACTATTCCCAATCCGGGTCAAGCTTTGTCTTATGGTATCAGTACCCTACATCGCGGAACTCTGGGTACAAATCAAATTCAGACTGCACCGATGTTAAGGCGTTATTCGGATACAGCATATTATGCTCACGGTAACTATGGAGTACAATATAGCCTGAGTTTACCATTACGCAATAAAAGCGAAAAATCCCAAGAAGTATCACTGTCGCTGCAAACTCCAATTAAAGAGGATATCCTCTCCCAAGGAGGATTGCGCTTTTTGAAAACACCACCAAAACGAGTATTTTTTCGGGGTACAGTCCGAATACGCTATAACAACAAACAAGGAATACCCAGAACCAAGTATGTGCATTTAGTTCAAAATCGAGGACAAAAATCGCGATCGCTGGTGACTCTGGATATGAAACCAAATAGTAGGGAATTTGTAGAAGTAGATTTTTTATATCCCCCCGATGCAACTCCACCGCAAGTATTGACTATTGAAACTATGGAGAAAGTATTGAACTGAAGTATTTGAAGTATTTGAAGTATTAGTATTTCTATATTTGTACTTCATTTATACTTCTGAAGTATAAAAATATTTCATGACTCCTTTTGAGAATGTCTACATAACGAAGTGTATGTCATTTGCGATCGCTTCACGCGACCCTTTTAGGGTCATCGTTTACAGTGGGTGCTGTGCACTATCGCTATTTTTTGTATCATTTATTTATGAATTTCTGTTCTTTTTCTCCTTATTTAGAGAAAATATTCAATTAATGCGGTTATAGAAACTTCAGTGAAATGAGTATGCATTAAAGAGGGTGAAGTATTAAAACTTTCTTAGCAAATTAGCATTGGGTATTATATATATTTTCAGAGATATTACTGTTACTTCTGTATAAAAATAGATAATATCATAAATAATGCTAATAATATATTTTATTAAACTAATTGTTCTAGATAGATTTTTCTAGATAGGTTTCTAAACTAAATATTTAATTGTCAATCAATTAATAATGACTTTGTATACTATCGTTTAAATGTAAGTTTTTAATAAAAAATAGCAAAGATGATTAGAAATAATCAATAATTATAAAATGATATATGTTATCTAAAGATGAAAAGTATAAATTAGGAATATCTGCAATTCAGGAAGGTCGCTATTCTGAATCAATTGAATTTCTAGAACAATTTTGTCAGTCTTGTCAACTTGATTCTAAATCTGAGCAACAGTATTATCTGAAAGCACAAATGGGTTTGGTAAAAGCTTATCATCGTACCAAACAGTATCAAAAGGCTAGTTTAATTTGCCAAGAACTTATAAGTAGTAAAAATATCGAAGTTAAAAATTGGGCAGAAAGGTTTTTAAATTCTCTACACCAAAAAAAATTAGTACAAGAAATAACAGAGAAAGAAGCTATACAATTATTAAAAAGTGGTAAGAAAGCTGTAAAAAATAAAAGTTATTCTGAAGCTGTAGAAATTTTAGAAAAATATTGTCAAGGGGTAAACATTCAAGGTAAAGATTATCCAAAAGCACAAATGTTACTAGTAAAAGCTTATAGGGGAAGCAAGGAATTGGAAAAAGCCAGAAATCTTTGTCAAGAACTAACCCTAAGCGAACATGAAGTGACTCAAATTTGGGCAAAAAGATTTATCATAAATTTAATATCGCAAGAAGATATATCATCATCTACATCTACAATTAAGGAAAAAATAACACAACCCTCATCAAAAAATATAAAAAAAGAATTTAAAGTCAGGTCTTTAGAAGAATTTAAAGATTTTTGTCAACAAATTTTGTTTACTGAATTACAGGAAGTTGAAAATACGAGAAAAGAAACTATTAAATCGATTAGTTTTGTAATCATTCTGGTTTTTATTACTCTGATACTTTTAATTACTATATTTCCCTGGCATCTTATAGTTAAGTATTTTACAAGTAATTTGCTTCCTCCATGGATAACAATATTTATTTTTTTATTCGCTGTTACTATCTGTTTTAGTATATTAATAAACTTCTATAATTCTTCGACAGAAACATATGCGAAAGATGTGAAATCAAGAATTATTTCTAAAATATTTGACTTTATTAATATTGATGGTAATTTAAAATATTTTACTAGCCCTTCCTGGAAAGAAACAGAGCAAGTTAAAATTGAATTCTTAAATAGTCAAATTTTTAAAAACTTTTTACATCCTAATAAAATATACCAAAGTGAATGTATTTCAGGAAAATTGGGAAACACACGTCTGTTTTTATCAGAAATATGCGCTCAATCAGAAACTTCCCATCCTTACCTAGCTTATTTAAATAAAAAGCAAAAGATATTGTCTTTTAATTCATTTCTTAGTCAAAGTATCATAGTACTTACTGTTCCTATATATGCTTTGATTTGGTTAACTAAATTTATTAAAGTATTACCCTATATATTAATTATAATATCTCAAGGTAAAAGGCTAAATTTATACAAATATAGGAAAGAAATTTTAGACAATAGTCTCACTCAAAAGACTATATTTCAAGGAATATTTTTGAGTGCTTACTTTCCTAAAATCATCACCGGGAACACTATTATCGCTTCTAAATCTGTTCCTCTAGACATCAATATCATTAATATTATTCCACCAGAAAATATAGATTTTAATAAGTACTTTATAGTCTATAGCGATAATCAGGTAGAAGCAAAATATATATTATCCATTAATATAATGAAAAAATTAGTTAATTTTGTAAAAACAACTCGTAAAGATATTTATATTTCCTTTATTGATAACATAATGTATATTGCCATTGAGCATCCACAAGACCTACTAGAACCATTATTATTTCAAAATATGTTAAGCTTCGCACCATTGCGTACATATTTTATAATGATTCAGCTAATTTTAATAATTGTCAAAGATTTAAATTTGAATTTAAACTTAAATTCAGATACAAATCTATAGAGTGTTAAAAATAAGTAATTTGTATAAACTTTTGATGGTAAATATTATCAAAAATATAGGATTTAATTTACACACACTTATTGTAAGTAATACAAACATTATACATTTAGGATGATTGATAGTTAAGAATTTTATTTTGTGGTCAGGACTTACCCACGGATTATGTGCTTAGGCCATTACTACCTTAGGGAAGTAATCCCAAAGCCATATTTTTCGTTACGAGTGCGTAAGTCCTCATGATTATGAAATAATAATTTTTGTATACAAAAATTAAGACTGAAAAATAGAGATAGAGATCAAAATATTATTAATTTAATCGCCCAGGTAAAAAAGTGAAAAAGATAGCTCAAATACAAACTTAAGGGACATCCAAAAATTAAATTACTCAATTTCCGCATCTAATACAACTATCAGATTTTTTCTCCCTCTCTCTTGGTGCGCATTCCCTAGCGCTTTGAAAAAGCGCAAAAGTCTGGTCTTCTCCCAAAGGGAGAGGCTAACGCCAAGGGGGTTTCCCCCCGAAGTTTGCTCAACGGAGGGAACCTCCGCACGCAACTTCTCTCCATGTACAACTTTTGTAAGAAGCGCTTTCTTCGCACCGCTGCTCCCTCCGCTTCCCCTGCTTCCTCTGCTCACCAAAACCATTGATTATTTTTTTAATTGGAAGTCCCTAATGAACCTAACGGTAAGTTATTTTAACTACATTACAAATTCCTAATTCCTTTTTCTATACCCAGACATACTCCCGTCAGAAAATCTAAATCTAAAGTTTCAATCGTATCACTAGGCTTATGATAATGGGGATTGCGCATAAATGATGTATCCGTAATCATCATGGCTTTGTAACCTGCATCCCAAAATGGTGCATGGTCACTTCGTCTTGTTGAACTCACAATTTTACCGTTATTAGGCACTGGCAGTAACTGACAAGGGAAATCATTTTGTTTAAACCCACGACTCATAGCAAACAATTCTCCCGTAGTGCGTAGATTCCCAATTAAAGCTATATAGTCGCCACAATCGGGATAAAATCGCTCTAATGGTGGGGGATATGATTGGGAACCTGGTGTAGAGTCTTTGTATCCTAACATTTCCAAAGAAACCATCAGCCGTAATCGCTGCCCTTCTTGTTGGAGTTTTCGGACATACTCAGTGCTACCAATCAACCCATATTCTTCCAAATCAAAAGCTACAAATCTTATAGGATACTTTGTTGGTAACTTAGCAAAAATCCTGGCTAACTCTAGTAAAACAGCTACACCTGTTGCATTATCATCAGCTCCAACAGTTCCTGGTATAGCATCATAATGTGCCCCAATTAAAATTGGTGGCAAATCTCTCTTTTTTATTCCTGGTTTGGGGGGTAAATTTAATATGATATTTTTGAAATTCTGAGTATTAACAGTAAAGGTGTGGATTTCCACACTTCCCCATTGCATAAATTGTTGGCGAATGTATTGCTGGACAAAAAAATGTCCGGCAGATGCTAAATATGGGTCGCGATCGCGTACTATTTCACGGAGGTGATTCAATAATTGTTGATTTAATTCCACAAATTAATTTAGCTCCGGAATGACTGTTGACTTTTTACTGAGCAAGTGCAAGATACAATAAATCAAGCATTGTTTGTCAACAATTGCAACAGGTGATAGCAAGTAGGTTCATTAAGTAACATTAGGAGAAAAACGGAAGCATGGGCAAGGTAGTCGGCATTGACTTGGGTACAACCAACTCAGTAGTTGCCGTCATGGAGGGTGGCAAGCCGGTGGTTATTGCCAATGCAGAAGGAATGCGAACAACACCCTCAGTGGTAGGCTTTAGTAAAGATGGCGAAAAAGTCGTGGGACAAATGGCACGACGACAAACGGTTCTCAATCCCCAGAATACATATTTTGGGATTAAGCGCTTCATGGGAAGACGTTACACTGAGTTGAATCCGACTTCTAAACGGGTTCCTTATACTATCCGTAAAGACGAGTTTGGCAATGTCAAAATTAAGTGTCCGCGTTTAAAGAAAGATTTTGCTCCCGAAGAAGTTTCTGCAATGATACTAAAAAAGCTTGCAGAAGATGCCAGTACATATTTAGGTGAACCCGTCACTGGTGCAGTAATCACAGTTCCTGCTTATTTTAATGATGCTCAACGTCAAGCAACTAGAGATGCAGGTAGAGTTGCTGGTTTGGAAGTATTGCGAATTTTAAATGAGCCTACAGCAGCATCTTTGGCTTATGGATTAGATAAAGCCAATAATGAGACTATTTTAGTATTTGACTTGGGTGGAGGTACATTTGATGTATCCATACTCGACGTAGGAGATGGGGTATTTGAAGTTAAAGCTACAAGTGGGGATACCCAGTTAGGAGGAAATGATTTTGATCGAAAAATTGTTGATTGGTTAGCAGAACAGTTTCTAGAAGCGGAAGGGGTTGATTTGCGACGCGATCGCCAAGCTTTACAAAGATTGATGGAAGCTGCAGAAAAGGCGAAAATAGAGTTATCGGCAGTTAGCATTACTGATATTAATTTACCGTTTATTACCGCTACAGAAGATGGACCAAAGCACCTGGACACCCGTTTAAATCGTTCTGATTTTGAAGCGATGTGCGATGACTTACTCGGCAGATTACGCAATCCCGTTAAGCGATCGCTTCGAGATGCAGGAATGTCACCACGAGATATTGATGAGGTAGTTTTAGTCGGTGGTTCTACCAGAATGCCGATGGTAAAACAGCTAGTCCGGGCAATGATTGGTTTAGAACCGAACCAAAATGTTAATCCTGATGAAGTCGTGGGTGTGGGTGCAGCTATTCAAGGAGGAATTTTAGCAGGAGAGTTTAAAGATGTTCTCCTGCTTGATGTCACTCCTTTATCTATAGGGTTAGAAACGATTGGTGGTGTGATGAAAAAGCTCATTCCCCGCAATACTACTATCCCTGTAAGAAAATCTGATACTTTTTCTACTTCGGAAAACAATCAAAATACAGTAGAAATTCACGCTGTTCAGGGTGAGAGGGAAATGGCTAATGATAACAAGTCATTAGGTCGTTTCAAGCTTTATGGTATTCCCCCCGCACCTAGAGGTATTCCTCAAATACAAGTAGCGTTTGATATTGATGCTAATGGTATTCTACAAGTAACAGCCTTAGACAGAACCACAGGTAGAGAGCAAAGCATTACTATTCAAGGTGCTTCTAATCTCAGTGAAGGTGAAATTAAACAGATGATCCAAGACGCTGAGAAATACGCTGATGTCGATAGACAACGCAAGGAACGTGTAGAAAAACGAACCCGTTCTGAGGCTTTGATACTACAAGCAGAAAGACAATTACGAGAAGTCGCATTAGACTTAGGAATGTCCTTTGCACGCAATCGACGTCAACGCATTGACAATATCTGTCGAGAATTGCGGGAAAGCTTGAAATCCGGCTCGGAAAGGGGAATTGACCAAGCATATGCGGATTTACAAGATGCTTTATCGGAACTGAGTCGGGAAGTCCGCGAATATTTCCAAGAAGATGAAGAAGATGACCTATTCGGCACAATTCGTGATATCTTCATCGGCGAAAAGGATGATGACAGAGAATACTTTGACCGGGGTGGTTATGACAGAGGAGGTTATGACAGGGGTGGTTATGACCGGGGTGGTTATGACCGGGGTGGTTATGAACGCGATGATCAGCGGGGAGGTTATGACAGAGGAGGCTACGACAGCAGGGTAGGATACAACAGAGGAGGTTCCGACCGCGATAAATATGACAAAGGAGATTATAACCAGAGTAATTACAACAAAAATAATTACGATCGGGGAAATAACTATGAGCCAGATAGTTATGATAAAAACGATGAATATGGCAGCGATTACCGCACACCAGAACGTCGTTCCCCCTACAATAAGGAATCCTCTAGAAAACCTCCACGTCCTAGCTACCAAGATAACTGGGATGATGATGATGACTGGCTATAAGTGTTTATATGAGAATAAATATAACTAATTAAATTAAAATCAGTGAAATAAGTGAATCTATCTTAACGAGGGTGGGAAATCTCACCCCAAATTTTCCGAATATTGCTTATTGTCAATGAAAATAATGAAGTAATTACTTAGGAGTTCAGGGGGAAAACTAATAACTCATAGTGTTGCTTCTCCCTGAAGCTCAAGATTTTTATAGTCTTTTATTTATTTTATGACTAAATGAATATGATCCAAATAAATCGGTATTCTTGATGATTGCCAAAAAATCTAAGAAAGTCTAACAGCTAAATCTAACAGCTAAAACATTGAATTAAGCAACTGACTATGCAAAACTTGCAGAATTTTCGGGACTATTACGAGATTTTGGGAGTATCAAAGGATGCGACCAATGATGAAATAAAAAAAGTTTACCGACGTTTAGCTCGACAGTATCATCCGGATTTAAATCCAGGTAATAAAGCTGCTGAGGAAAAATTTAAATCCATCGGTGAGGCTTATGGAGTACTCTCCGACCCTACAAAACGTGCTCAGTATGATGAATTTAGTCGTTTTTGGCAACAAAAGGGCTTTAAGAAAAAATCAGCGCAAGGTAAGAGCGGTTTTTCAAGTCGTTCCGGAAATAATAATGGCAGCAAAGGTGTAGACCCATCATTTGAGAATTTTATTAATCAAGTCATTGGTAAAAATAAAAATACAGCTAAAGCAAACAATAATGGAGTTGAAGTAGACCCCCCTCGTTCTTCTAGAAACAGAAGTACATATAATGTTTCTCAAACGGCAAATCGTCGGGATATAGAAGCAAGATTAACTTTGCCATTAGAAAAAGCTTATAAAGGTGGTGTAGAGAGGATTCGTTTAGAAGACGGACGCTCTTTAGAAGTAAGAATGCCAGCAGGAATGGTAACGGGTCAAACTATTCGTCTGCGCAATCAAGGAGTAAATGGCGGTGATTTGTACCTAAAGATTACTGTAGAGACTCACCGAATATTCAAAATAGATGGAATAAATATTTTCTGTCAAGTACCTATAACTCCTTCTGAAGCAGTTTTGGGGGGACAAGTAGAAGCACCTACTTTAGATGGGTTGGTAAAGATGACGATTCCTCCAGGAGTTAAACCTGGTCAAAGACTGCGTCTAGCAAATAAGGGATATCCTGACGAAAGCGGTAAACGTGGGGATCAGTTGGTAGAAATAAAAATAGCTACTCCTCAAACTATTACTCCCCAAGAGAAGGAGCTTTACGAAAAACTGCGGCAAATTGAAACTTTCAAACCCCGCGCCAATCTCATCTAATTAACTATCTTTATATAATTTATCTTCTATACTTTTATCTTCTTCTAGTATTTTGTCTTGAAAATAATCAAGTAGAAGACACTTTTGGGGATGTAGTTGAACATCAGACGGTTATTCTATCCTTTTTTATCCATGTCTGTATATGCAAATATATCTACATATATCTCAACATTTCTTCTCAATATTTCTAAATATAATTTTTGTACTTACTTAAAATTAAAAAAAATAAATTTTAGTTGCTGTTTTATCCATCAGACATAGTTTTACAATATAAAAAACTAAAAAGCCAAAGTATTTAGAGGTGCTTGTGAATCAAGAAGGGAAACTCATAAGCAGTAAACCTACTTATTACAAACAGCTAGGAATATATCCTTGGGCATCAGTTATCGATATTCGTCGTGCATATCGGGAACTGAGCAAAATTTATCATCCCGATACTACTGATTTACCGAAAGATATTGCAACCATTAAGTTCCAGGAAATTAATGAAGCGTATGCAACTTTAAGCAATCCAGAACGTAGATTTTCCTATGATCTGAAAATAGGATATTCTCGACACGGGGTAATTCAGCCCCCTAGGGATCTAGATAAACCGGTTTCTGGTGCTAATTCTTATGATTGGTCAAAATCTGCTTACTTAGATGCAACAGATCGTTCCTTATCTGCTGGAGAAATATTCGCTTTATTTATTTTAGGAGTAACTTTTATTGGTTGCTTACTTATAGCGATCGCTCTTTGGGCTATTCCTTCGTTAAGCATTTCCATGGGAACTATATCCCCCAACACAATACTGTTGTGATTATCTAGGAACCTAAATAAACCGCTTCAGATATAAAGCTATTTATCCATAATAATTAGAAAAGTATTAGGAACATTGGGAATGAGAGTAAGCTAGAATACTAACATAGTCATTGAATTAATATTTTTGATTCTTGACTGCTGAATTATTAGATATTTTATGCCTCTCCCTTCTTCAGAAACTCCTCTATATAATCATGCCTTACCACAAATAGAGCGCTGGCTAAAAGAGCAAGGCTGTAAACAAGACGAATCTCAATTACATTATTGGTACATCGACAAGAATATATGGAAAGCTGAAATTTGGCTAGATGTAGAACAAGTTACAGTCAGATATATTCAAGCCGGAGAAAATAATCAAGATATTCAACGGTCTTTTAAATATTCACTCAGTCGTCAGGACATAGAAAAAGCAGTATTTGATGGTCCTTAGTACTGCCTTATTAATACCCTATTAATGCGATCGCCTCATTTGTGCATATTCTATTTTGTGCATATTCTATAAGGACTTTTTTAAGAAACAAATTTAAGAAACAAATTTAAGAAACAAATTCAAGAAACCGCCATATTTATACGGCATTTATAGAACAAGCATTTACTGATTTTGGATTTTCTATGTTTTGTTTACTTATGCCGTATTGTATTAGATTTATATAAATGTCGGTTAAATATCAATTTTTAGCTGTTTTAATTAATTACTATGATGTAAATTTTTGTTAAGTCAAACTTTAGAATAAAGATTCTTTATTCATGAATTGTTACTTGCATGATTCTCAGAAAGCACATTTTATAACCCTTAGATCACAAAGATTTTAATCAAATTGATAAAATATGCGTAGCCGGAGACCCTCTGCCTCCGGTTATTTGTATTGGTTGCGAGGGGATTGAATTAATTTTGACTTCCCCCCTCCCGAGGCACTAATAATTAACTCATTATTAATCAATAATCTATAAAAAAAATTATAAAAAAATAATAATCTACAAAATAAATTATACTTTTCCAAATCGTCTTTCTCGTTGCTGATAAGCCGATAAAGCTAAATGTAACTCTTGACGATTAAAATCTGGCCAGAGTGTTTTCGTCACATATATTTCAGAATAAGCCATTTGCCAAAGCAGAAAATTGCTAAGCCGCATTTCTCCACTAGTACGAATTAATAAATCTGGGTCGCGATTACCTGCGGTATAAAGATGATTTTCAAAAATTGTTTCATCAATTTCATGAGGCTGTAATATATTTTGCTGAACAAGTTCCGCAATTTTACGGCATGCTTGGACAATTTCTTGTCTGCCACCATAATTAGTTGCAACAGTAAATTTAATTGCCTTATTAGTCTGAGTCTGTACCATCGAACGGGTAATTTCTGTTTGTAAAGATGGCGGAAGTACCCCTAAATTACCAACAAAACGAATTTGTACATCTTCTGCAACCATTTCCCGCAATTCTCTGCGCAAAACTTTCTTAAATAGAGTCATCAAAAAATGCACTTCTTCATCAGGTCTACCCCAATTTTCAGTAGAAAAAGCATAAGCAGTTAAAGCTTCTATTCCCCAGTCCTTACAGCAACGAAGTAAATCTTTAAGAGCATCAACTCCCTGCTTGTGACCCATAAATCGAGGAAGTCCCCTACTTTTAGCCCATCGACCATTACCATCCATGATTACTGCTATGTGCTTAGGTAGCAACTCTTTTTTTAGATCAGAAGGTAAATATTGCTGTTGTGTCTGTTGTGCTGTCATTTTTTATTCCGAGAAGCAGTCGATGCTAGTCCAAGTAAACGTGAAACCAGGGCTGATGTTTTACCACGAATTTGTCGTCCTAAACCGAAAAAGTCGGAAGCAACTGCTTCTCTGTCTGTAATTGGAGAAAGTTTTTCTTCTAATGACTCTTTCAATTTTGTGATGGTTAATGGTCGGTTCAGATTACCCCGTTCAGCTAAAGAAATAGAACCGGTTTCCTCTGACACAACCACGCAAATACAATTTTCGACTCGCTCAGTAATCCCCATTGCCGCTCGGTGTCTTGTTCCAAGTTGACGTGAAGCTGTGCGTCCCGAAAGCGGTAAAATTATACCCGATGCCAGAATTCGAGATCCACGTATCAATGTAGCACCGTCATGTAATAAAGTTTTTGGTTGAAAAATTGTTTGAATTAGTTCCTTAGAAACTTCTGCATTCAACTTCACTCCAGGGACTGAAAAATCACGTTCATCTATCGGACCAGTAGTTTCAATGATCAGCAAAGCACCAATACGATTTTTTGATAATTCTTTAATTGCATCAGCTATCTCATCAATAAAGCTATCTGATTTAGGTATAGCTAAATTCGACACTTGAAATAGCTGCTTGATTTCCCCACGTCCAAGTTTTTCCAAAAAACGGCGCAACTCTGATTGTAGGGAAATTGCCATAACTACAGCACAGCCGATAAGTAAATTTTCCAGTACAAACTTTAATAGTACAAATTTGAGTCCGATTCGCCAAGAGTTTTCTATCAGCGCTGAGATTAACATTAAAATGATGAATCCCCTCACCATCCACAGTGTCCGACGCTCACTAATTAGAACTAAAATCATATAAGTGAGCGCCAGCACTAAAAAAACATCCAGAATCTCAAACGGCGAAGACTGCGATAAATCTATGTTTTTCAGGCATTTCCACAAATCTCCCATGATATCTGGATTACGCTAAGACAAGAAAGTATAAAGTACAAATAGACTACAAGTATTACCAAAGACTTGGGAAAATAACGATTACTACTACCACACTTATCAGAATTAGAGGTTGTAGAACAAATGTAGAATGCAAGTTGAGAGTTTTTGCAGCTATCAAAGCTAGTTATTTCCCGGTCTGCCTATACTTTATTCTTCATTCTTTCTGAGTCTTTCCGGCAAACAATCTTGTTTAATCAAATCTTGATAGGTTTCGCGTTGCAAAATTAAATTTGCCTCACCATCATTGACTACAACTGCTGCTGGTCGAGGTACGCGATTATAATTGGATGCCATACTGTAGTTGTAAGCGCCAGTTCCCATGACTACGAGAATATCACCAGTTTCTGTTTCTGGTAATTGAGCATCTTTGATCAGAATATCCCCTGATTCGCAATGTTTGCCCGCAATTGTTGCTGTTTGCGTAAGTGCACTAGACATACGATTAGCAATTACTGCGCGATACACCGACTGATAAGTTATAGGACGAGGGTTATCTGACATTCCTCCATCTACTGCTATGTACGTCCGGATATCCGGAACTTTTTTAGTCGAACCGATGGTATACGCAGTTACACAAGTAGATCCAATAAGCGATCGCCCTGGTTCGGATAATAATTTAGGTAAAGGGATATTCTGCTTTTTACAAGTACCTTCGATTACTTCACAAATAGGTTTAACCCATTCTTCAATACTTGGGGGGTCATCGGATTCAACATATTTGATTCCCAATCCACCACCTACATTTAATTCATTAATTGTTAAACCGTAACTATTAGCCTTGTTAATCCATTGAACCATTACCCCCGCTAAATCACGGTGCGGTTGACGTTCAAAAATTTGGGAACCAATATGAGCATGTAAACCAACCAACTCAATAACAGATTGCTTGCTGACAAATTCAAACAAATCTGTTAGCTCTGTAGGATCGAAACCAAATTTACTATCAAGATGACCTGTGCGAATATACTCATGAGTATGACACTCAATACCAGGAGTTAATCGCAACATCACCCGAATATTTGATTGAGCAGCGTTTTTAGCTAAGTTAACAATAGAATGTAATTCATGCCAGTTATCTACTACAATAGTGCATTTGCACTCTATCCCTTGGGTTATTTCTTCGGATGATTTGTTATTCCCGTGGAAATAAATCTTATCAGGACTTACTCCTGCTTGCAGTGCTGTATGAAGTTCGCCACCTGAGACTACATCTATGCCAAGTCCTTCGGAAGCAACGATAGCACATACAGCGAGGCAACTCCAGGCTTTAGAAGCGTAAATGACTTGAGATTCCCCAGAATAGTAACGTTTAAAACTATCCCGGTATTGAATACTGGCAGTTCTTAAGCTTTGCTCATCTAAAATATAGAGTGGAGAACCAAATTGTTCTACTAATTTTGTGACATCACAACCACCGACTTCTAAGCGATCGCTGTCGTTGACTTGGGAGCTTAAAGGTAGAAGCTGTTGATTTGGTGATAAATTTAACCTATCTTTACTAGTCTCAGATAAATACTTATTACCACAATTTTTAATCCCACCAGGGTGAGTAGATACCATAATTTAATAAATTATCCTTATCTTGCTTACAATTTTCACAAACATCTTCTAATACTCAGTTTACAAAGGGCTTGCTTACTTGAAAACACTTCATTTTCAATTGCTAGGACCTTTATCTGAATTACAGATGAATAAAAATATAATTATTTTTTATTGTTTTATTGTTTTATGTTGTTTCTACAGCACCTCTATACATTTCATCCCAAGCAGATTTTATGAGCGAGCATTTAAAAGGGAATTTCTCCCATTCCTTACCTAGAGAATGCCCCAACCCACTAGACCTAGAAATAAAGTCACTTTCAATATCTAATTTAGATGCAATAGTACAGCTAGATATTAATTGTTTTGCAGGTCTTTGGAGTGAAGATGGCTATAAAAGAGAACTAGAGAGCCCTAATAGCGAATTTCATGGTTTTCTTTCTCCCCTTAACCCCTCACAACTTCTGGGAATGGGTTGCTTTTGGTCAATATTAGATGAAGCTCACATTACAATTTTGGCTGTCGATCCCCAATATCATTCTCAAGGATTAGGGCAAGCCTTACTCTACTCACTCCTCAACAGAGCTTGGGAATGTGGTTTGGAGCGGGCAACTTTAGAAGTAAGAGCTTCTAATCACCTAGCAATCTCTTTATATCAGAAATTCGGCTTTAAAATTGCTGGAACACGTCCTAAATACTATAAAGACAATCAAGAAGACGCTTTGATTTTGTGGTTAGGGAAAATACAATATCCTCAATTTCAAGAAATGATCGCTAACAAATTAGTTGCAGTGCGCGATCGCCTCTCTAAATCTGGCTGGCATTTAATCCAATAGTTAAAATTAATCGTCAAATGTCAACTATCCCTAAACTGTTTTTATAATTAAGTAAATTTAAATTTAAGTTATGAGTATAATAACAAAACTTTATTATGTTCATATATAACTAGACAGCAAAGAAAAAAAATGGTAAATAGTTTTATTTGTGAGGGTTAACAAAATACAAAATTTTCAGTATTTTGCTAGCGGTCAACCCTATATATGCTGGTAAATCAAATTTGTTTGATACACTTAGTACGGAAAACCAATTCAGTATCTAATATAAAACTCATACATCTAAGCAGTAAGTGTACGGATGTCTTCACATTTATACAGCCATCTTCATAATTAGGCTGTGCTAAAATCAGCGTACCGGCACGACGCAGGTGATGGGAAAAGCCAATGTTTGAACGCTTCACAGAAAAAGCCATTAAGGTGATAATGTTAGCTCAAGAAGAGGCACGCCGTCTTGGGCATAATTTCGTCGGTACTGAGCAGATCCTACTGGGTCTTATAGGCGAAGGTACCGGAGTGGCGGCTAAGGTTCTCAAATCCATGGGTGTCAATTTAAAAGACGCTAGGATTGAGGTCGAGAAAATCATAGGTCGAGGTTCTGGATTCGTCGCAGTGGAAATACCTTTTACTCCACGAGCGAAAAGAGTGTTAGAGCTTTCTTTAGAAGAAGCACGCCAGTTAGGGCATAACTACATTGGCACCGAGCATCTGCTGTTGGGCCTCATCCGAGAAGGGGAAGGTGTAGCAGCCAGAGTGCTTGAGAATCTAGGTGTAGATTTATCCAAGGTGAGGACTCAAGTCATCCGTATGTTAGGGGAAACTGCCGAAGTGAGCGCTGGTTCACAATCTGGCAGAACTAAAACTCCTACTTTAGATGAATTTGGTTCAAATCTAACTCAACTGGCTACTGATAATAAGCTCGATCCAGTTGTCGGACGCGCCAAAGAAATTGAGAGGGTGATTCAGATTCTGGGTCGCCGAACCAAAAATAATCCAGTATTAATTGGTGAACCTGGTGTAGGTAAAACTGCTATTGCCGAAGGTCTGGCAAGTAGAATTGCTGATAAAGATGTTCCCGATATTCTGGAAGACAAGCGGGTTGTCACTCTAGATATTGGTTTACTGGTAGCAGGAACTAAGTATCGGGGTGAATTTGAAGAACGTCTGAAGAAGATCATGGATGAGATTCGACAGGCAGGAAATGTAATTTTAGTTATAGATGAAGTCCACACCTTAATTGGTGCAGGTGCAGCAGAGGGTGCGATTGATGCGGCAAATATTCTTAAGCCAGCTTTGGCTAGAGGAGAATTGCAGTGTATTGGTGCAACAACCCTAGATGAGTACCGCAAGCACATCGAAAGAGATGCTGCTTTGGAACGTCGTTTCCAACCAGTTATGGTAGGAGAACCCTCAGTAGAGGAAACCATTGAAATTTTATATGGTTTGCGCGATCGCTATGAGCAACATCATAAGTTAAAGATTTCTGATGATTCTCTGGTCGCAGCAGCAAAATTATCTGATAGATACATTAGCGATCGCTATTTACCCGATAAAGCGATTGATTTAATTGACGAAGCTGGTTCTAGAGTCCGTTTAATTAACTCTCAGCTACCTCCTGCTGCTAAGGAATTAGACAAAGAACTAAGGCAAATCTTAAAAGAAAAAGATGATGCGGTTCGTTCTCAAGACTTTGATAAAGCTGGAGAACTACGCGATCGCGAGATGGAAATTAAAGGTGAAATCCGGTCGATCGCACAAAATAAAGCTAACGGTGGTAAGGACGATGGTGAGGAACCTGTAGTTACCGAAGAAGACATTGCTCATATTGTCGCTTCCTGGACTGGGGTTCCTGTTAACAAACTCACGGAATCTGAATCCGAGAAGTTGTTACACATGGAAGATACCTTGCATCAGCGTTTAATCGGTCAAGAGGACGCTGTAAAAGCAGTATCTCGAGCTATTCGTCGCGCTCGTGTTGGTTTAAAGAATCCTAACCGACCAATTGCTAGCTTTGTTTTCTCCGGTCCTACTGGTGTTGGTAAAACAGAATTAGCAAAATCTTTAGCTTCTTACTTCTTCGGTTCTGAGGAAGCAATGATTCGCTTGGATATGTCGGAATTCATGGAGCGTCATACCGTCAGTAAGCTGATTGGTTCACCTCCAGGATATGTAGGATACAACGAGGGTGGTCAGTTAACTGAAGCTGTACGTCGTCGTCCCTACACTGTGGTGCTATTCGATGAAATCGAGAAAGCTCACCCCGATGTATTCAATATGTTGTTGCAAATCTTGGAAGACGGTAGATTAACCGATGCTAAGGGACGCACAGTAGATTTTAAGAATACATTATTGATTTTGACCTCCAACATCGGTTCTAAAGTAATCGAGAAAGGTGGTGGTGGTATTGGATTTGAGTTTGCTGAAGATGCAAGCGAATCTCAATACAATCGAATTAAATCTTTGGTTAATGAAGAGCTTAAACAGTACTTCCGTCCAGAATTCCTGAACCGTTTAGATGAGATTATCGTCTTCCGTCAATTGAGTAAGGATGAGGTGAAAGAAATCGCCGAAATTATGCTCAAGGAAGTATTTGGGAGACTCACAGAGAAAGGTATTACTCTTGAAGTCACCGATAGATTTAAAGATCGTCTAATTGATGAGGGTTATAGTCCTAGTTATGGTGCAAGACCATTACGTCGAGCTATTATGCGCTTGTTAGAGGACAGTCTGGCAGAAGAAATTCTTTCCGGTCGCATCAAGGATGGTGATACAGCCTTAGTTGATGTTGATGATGGTGGTAACATTAATGTAACCGGTAAAGCAACCTCAGAATCTTTGCCTCAAGGTGTTTCATAAGAAACTTTTCTTGATTTAGGTTTAGATTTAGAAGTTTAGAATTATTTATTAGAAAGCGGCAGGATATTATTCTGTCGCTTTTTATTTATGCTCTGTAGGTAATAAGATTTGGATAAACAAGAAACAGATAGTTGACTAACAACCATCAGCTAATATTTCCCTCACTCCTCTGTTCCCCAACTCATGTTTCAATACTTATACTTATTTATACTATTGGTATATTAAGAAAAGTTGAAGGAAAGTGAACAGTAATATTCTTTACTTTTCTATGTATAACCTATACTTTTCGAGTATTAATTTGTTATCAAATTTTATTTTGGCAATCGTAGAGTTTCAGATAATTGAAATAAAAGCTACAAAAGCTAGACCAAAGGCGTAGTATTGTTTAACATATATATAGACCTCACTAGTTGTGTGTTTTAGAACTTGGTTGCATTTTGGTCAGGGAGTGATAGCCTTGACCAATTTTTCTTTCTTCAATTAATTAATAAAAATTACAAATAAGTGAAAATACTGGTATATCAATTATAAAAATTACATAATAAGTTTCACAAATAAATATCGAGACAGTAGATTTCCTACAACTGGAATTATTCGGACACCAGTCAGCCTTCTAAGCTGCGAGAACCCTTACGGAGAAGCGAAGAACTCAAAATTTCTGCATACCCTATGGGAAGGTTTTCAAAGAAGAAAATTCAAAATTCCGGCATTTTTTTTTACTCCATCGATGTAATTTGCTTTCCCAGAGGGGTATGGAGGGGCTTGAATAGGAGCTTGAATGTTTTTTCTTTTTTCACGGATGTAGTTTACTTCCCCGTATAAGTACTCGGGAGCTTGTATCCATTTTATTTTTTAGTCATATTATAAATATATTTTCAGGGCGCAAACCTTGCGCACTGAAAATTGATAAAATTATTTTCTGCTTAATTGCGATCATCCCTTAGTATGGGTTTCTGTGGAATTATCGTTTCAATTTAACTTTTTGCCCGTATCTTAATAATCTATCAATTGTTATCAAGCGATTTTCCCAAGCTTTAACTTGATAGGGGTTATTAGTAGCATAAGGATAAATCCAAGCTCGATATTGAGATTTAAAGCGTGTTAAAGATGCTTTAGCTGCTACTAAGTTACTTGTACTAGGTTTTTTAGAAAGTTTTTCTAATGCCTTACCAAGTATCTGAGTTTGGTTTTTAAATTTACTACTGATGGACTTGGGTAGAGTTAGCTGTTGATTTTGAATTAAAAAGTCCCACTCCGATTGTAAGACCATATAACGCAGATTTGCGGTCTTAAATGGTTCTCGTAAAGGAATAGGTTCTTGCTGATTTTTAGCAGAACCTTGGGTACTGCTGAAAATCTTTTGTAATTGAGCATCTAAATTTTCAGCTGCGAATAAAGCATAACCGCTAGTAGGTAAATCTCTAACTAATTGGATTTGGTCAAATGTTCCTAATGCGGGTAAATTCAGCAGACGAATTCCTGGCACTAATAAAGTGGAACCTAACTGTCTAGAATTAATCCAGGGTTGAGCTAACTTTTCAAAACGATTAGTATCTCTAGCATAAGTCATGGGAACAATTAAATCTATGTCACCCCGCATTGCCCATAATTCCCAGTGTTGCTGAAGTTTTTGAATTCTTTCTTGTTTTGGTAGAGGGAAAACTGCTGCTGATAGGATGATATCGGGTTTCTTCTGACGCAATTTCTGAGAGACTTCAGCAACAAAGCTATCTACCTTTTGGGTACGGAATGCTGTCCATTTTTCCCGGAGTTGATAATTATTTGAGGGAATTTTAGTTGGGTCTATACCCCATTTTTGCTGGAATTGTTGTCTTGCTGCTATACCATAACCGTAGGTACGATTTGCTTTTGGATCTTGGAACGGGTAGCGAATATAGTCTAGATGTAAACCGTCTACATCATATTTTGTGATTATTTCTTCATACAAAGAAAGTAGATATTGGCGTAGTTGAGGATTTGCAGGGTCAAAAAATGGTTTGTCTTGACGGGGTGGTATTGTCTTACCTCTGTTGTCATAACCAACCCAGTTAGGATTGGATGCTAAGACTGGACCGGGGTATTTGGGGTCAATATTAAGAATTTTGTTGTGACGTTGGTTTCCTGCTGCGAATACCCAGACCCAAGCATGTAATTCTATTCCTCTGTCTTTAGCTAATTTTACTGCTGATGCTAATGGGTCCCATCCACGAGTTAGGGGATTTTGCTGTGGTGCAATACGGCTGGGATAGACCGTGTAACTGGAATTTAGGGTTTCAAAAAAGACGGTGTTAATTCCAGTCTTTTTTAATTTATCAAAAATTCTAGCCAGTCCCTGTTCATTACGAGACTTGACTATTGTACCTCTGTCAAGCCATATGGCACGAATTTCCGGTTGTGCGAGGGGACGATTGGTGGGAAATTGCTTCCACAGTTCAGATTTTGCTCTTAACCATTGTTTTCGGGCTTGACTATACTTTTTCTGAGCAACTAATCTTGGTAATTGCTGTAGAGTATTACGCGCTCTATCTAAAACCTGTTGTGTACCAGAAATTGCACCGGGACGATTAGAAGCGGTAATTGTAGGTTCAACTCCAGGACTACTACCCTTAACATTAGCTGCGAGTTGAGCGCTTTCTACCCTACCTATTAAATTGCGTAAATCTTGTTGCAGCGCTATAGCTTGTGTGCGACTGATGGGTTTACCCCTTGCGGGGATGTTGGGAGTATTTACTCTATCCTGTAACTGGTCTATTGCGTCTTGAGATTTATATTTATTAGGATTTGCTCTAATAAATCTATTTGGCTGAGTATTACTATTGGTGGTAACTTGAAAGGTTGTGGATTTAGAGACATCTCTGGGTAAGGGAGGAACTTTCCTAGCTGTATTTTTAGGAAGGGATACGACTGAGTTGATGCAGCTCGAAGAAGCACCTGCAATCCGATTTGATTGTGACGAGTTGGAGTGACGTTGAATAGCAGAATTTAGCCAAATGGAGTCTACGTCAGCATTAGAGGCTGTATCTACTCCCCATCGCCAACCAAAAAAAGTTGAACGTCGGGTTGTCAATACTGCTGCGGGTCTATCTTGAGAACCCCAAACTGCCGCTTTCTGCGCTCTGGAGCTTTCAGGAACAATTACACCACCTCGTATTTGTGCGGATAGTCCATCTTTTTTCACCCAAGATGGCTTCACAAGTGAGGCTTGTAGATTTTTTGCTCCGTCAAGACTAAAACCCCAGTAACCCCCCAATAAGCTGCGCAAAAGGCTACGAACTCCCGGTGCAGATAAGCTACCTACAGGACCGCTAGCAATTAACTTACCTCCCTTGCGGGTCCATTCTTCCAAAGCGATCGCTTGAGAGGGACTAAGGGTTTCTACATTGGGTAAAAATAGAATTTGGCGATCGCCTAAATCTCTAGCGCTCTTGACGTCTGAGAGTGGAACGATACAATAGTTGATTCCGGATGCTTCTAATCTGCTGGTAATTCCTCGCCATTGATTGGCATTTTCTTGACTATAAATAATGCTTAATACTGGTTTATCTTGGGCGATTGCTGGTGAGTAGCCAATACTATTTATTAGTAAAATTTTTGTTATTAAAAATTGAATTTTAAATATAAATTTTCCTATTTTTGTAATTTTTTTGATTTTTCTTTTTTTAGTCTTTAATTTACTGTTTTGCACTATTTACTCCTATATTTTTATATTTATTCTTTATAGAGATAATGATTTTTTATCTATAGTTGTACCCTTTCGAGTTAAGATATTTTTTGCACAAGAACAAAGATTTGGAATAGACTACCCCAAACCCCCTCCAAATCAGAAATATAAAGATTTCCTAATATATCCTAGTAGTGCTATATATGTTCAATATATGTATATAGCTATACATGTGTTTAATGTATTTCTAAAAACTAAATACAGATATTATTTGCATAGATTTAATTAAATATTAGGAAAATTTGTGAGTAATATTTTTGACAATATTGAAATCATAAAAATCGAAGTAAAGTATATTTTAGTAGGGAATTAGATAATATTTAGATAATCATTAAACATTCAGTAAAATATCTGCTTTTTTTACTTCATCGTTACATATTAATTTGTGCGGTAAGTATTTTATCGCTAATTATTCTGAGCAATTATTCTGAGCAATTATTCTGAGCAATTATTCTCTCAAAGATATTTCACAAATATTTCCAAAACAGGTTGTCAATGGAGTCAAGAAATATAGTGCATTTGCAACCAAATAAAAATGACAAGTCTCAGAGAACTTACCATCAATGCAATCTTTAAAGGAGAAGGCATTGTTAAATAAAGTTCGTAGTAATTTATTTACTTGTATATGATCTTTTGTATGGTCTTTTATATTTTTGATGTATTATAGGCAACAAGATACTTCAAAGTATTTACAACACAACACTCAGCTTATTATTTCATACATTAACGTATAAAAGATATCTATTAAAAAGAAGTAAGATAATTTGATGCACAATAGATTTGCCAAGAAACATTTTTTACAGTTTTTGACAAATTTTAATTAAAGATATAAGTGATTTTTACTAAGATTTTGTTAAGTACTAATACATTAGCGAAAATTACCCCTATTTAAGCTTTATACAGGATGCGATCAATTCTTCTACTCCGGAAACTGGAATTATACGGGTATTTAATTTATCTGCCACTTCTTGGACGCTCATATCATCTAAGAAAATTAACTCCCCGTGCTTAAGCATGACTGTAGGTAGCAAAATACCGTTACCTAAATCTTTACCTTGTAAATTTAAAAGTAAATCGTGACCGGTAATTAATCCTGTAACGCTGATAGCTTGACCCCAGTAATCGCTACATAAAGCGCGCATATCTACCTGTAAACCTAATACAGAATTTAAACGGTTGAGAATTGGTTGAAATGCTTTTTCCACAGCATTCCCAACCACCCAAGTAAATCTACGGGGAGATACTTTCGGAGGCAGTAATTCTTTTGCTTTGGTTTCAAACTGTTTGATGAATAATTGGATGGAACCAACACCATTATCAATTTGGGGATAATCTTCATATTCTGCTTCAGATGGTAAATTTTCCCCTGCAATCAGGAACCACTCATCAGCTAACCAAGCAAAGCTGTAACCAAACTTTTCGCGAAATACTTTTTGTTGCGATCGCACTTGTCCGATGACTTCTTGTGCTTTTTCACGAGTCACCGGTACAAGCTCATCTTCTGGAGGACGAAACCTGGTTAAACCCACGGGAACTACTGCAACAGAAGCTACAGTAGGGACTTCTCCATGATGAAAAGACGCTAAATCTCTGAGGGTTTGTTCCAGATGATTATCATCATTTATCCCAGGACACACAACGACTTGAGCATGAATTTGCAATCTTCTTTCTTGAAACCACTTTAATTGTTCTAATAGTTGTGCTGCACGGGTATTTTTTAGTAGTCTGGTTCTAATTTCTGGTTCTGTAGCGTGGACGGAAACGTATAGGGGAGAAAGACGCATTTGTTCAATACGCTGCCATTCTCGTTCTGTTAAGTTAGTTAAAGTTAAGTAAGAACCGTAGAGAAAACTGAGGCGATAATCATCATCTTTAAAGTACAGACTAGAACGCTTTCCCGGTGGTTGTTGGTCGATAAAGCAAAAAGGACAACGGTTATTACATTGAATTAAACCATCAAATAAAGCTGTTTCAAACTCTAATCCTAAATCTTCGTCATAATCTTTTTCAATTTCAATTTCATGAGGGTTACCACCTGTGTCTAATACTTCTAGTTCTAATATTTCATCGGCACATAAAAAGCGATAATCAATTAAATCCCGGGGTTTTGTACCGTTGACCCTGACAATTGCATCGCCGATTTCAAAGCCTATTTCTTCAGCAATGGAATCTGGTAAAACTTTAGTAATGACAGCAGGATTAATATTACTCATTTTAATGACTTATTTTAAACTACTCATTTTAAACTACTCAATTTAAACTACTCAATTTAAACGAATAATTTAAATTATACAGAGGATAGACAGGTCGAATTACCTGGTATATGAGTATTTTAACTGTTAGTCTAAGTATTTATTTTCCTATTATTTATAAAGACAGATTATTCACTTTCCTGTTAATTTCACTAAACCCACACCCCCAAAATACAAAGCGAGTACAGCCCCTGCGAGTAAACTTTGGGTGAGTGGATCTGTTGAAGGTGTAATCACAGCACCTAAAATAACAGCACCGAATATCACATAACGCCATCCTGAGAGCATTGTTTGAGATGATACTATTCCCAGGTTTCCTAGCAGTAGCTGAATAATCGGGACTTGGAAGGTCAGACCAGTTGCAAATAGAAGTAATAAAATAAACTCAAAATATTTTTCAATTGACCACTGTTGCTCGACTACATCTGCACCATAGGTAACGAAAAAGTTGAGAGCAGCAGGTATTAGAGCAATATAGGCAAATACTAAACCTAAAATAAACAGAATACTAGAACCAAATACTATTGGTGCTAGAAGACGACGCTCTTTTCTAGTCAGTCCGGGAAGAACGAATTGAATAATCTGATAGAGAATAAAAGGACTAGAAATTACTATTCCAGAGTAACCCGCTACCTTAATAGAGACAAAGAAAAACTCTCCTGGTGCAAGTTGAAGGAACTTTACATCACCTGCAGGAATTTCTAAGAGTTGCACAATAGGTCTGACAGCTATAAAGCAAATGATACAACCTATAGCTATAGCAATCAGAGAATAAATGATCCGCGATCGCAATTCGTCTAGGTGGTCAAATAGGGACATCTCAACTTCGTTGGGTAATTCGTTGAGATATTCGTCGGTGCTTGGTTTATTAGGGTTTTCCTGGTTGGTAGTTTCTGTATCTGCTTGTGGAGTCCGCGTCATGGGTTAAGTATTGAGCATGGTTTGTTAACTATTTTATCTGGGGTAAGAGAGGCACGGGAATTTTTTTTGACTATTTGGGGAAAGTTTTAGAAATTTTTTCCGGTTCAGTATCAATTTTGGCTGCATGAGTATTTAAAGCTATATATCTATAGTGATATTTTTTATATTCTTTATATTTTTATAGATTTTCGTATTTTTATATAAACTATGAAAAAATATGAAAAAATTTTTGAATTGTCAGCTTTTAATTTTTAATCACTATACTGTGAGTTGATTACTGATGCTTTAGCCATAAGCTACAGAAAAATATAGAAGAAAAAATGAAGAAATATCATTTACTGATACTTTTCTTCTAAAATTTAGTCTCTGTTTTTTAGTCTTTATTGGAAATCAGAGTCCTAGATTACGTCGGCTGTTTCCTGACTAACTTTATTTATCAGATGCAATGACTACAATTAAAAAACGCTTGATAAGTTGATATAAGCACAAAACATTATAAACGGTGCTTGAATGAGGGCATTTATCGAGCAAGCTTCTAATGATGGCATCATTATATGTTTTAGCTAAGGTGAAATTAAAAATGGGCAACAGAATTTATCTAGGATTGGTCGCATTGCTGCCTTTTTTTTTCTGGTCTCTTGGTAATAGCTCGATGATTGACGCTATTTCTGGTGATAAGGTTTTAAAAAACCGTTTAAAAGAGCCAGAAATTAAGATAAATCAGAGTCGATTAGGAAGGAGTTTACAGCAAATAACGCAGTTTTCAATGCCAGCTAGAGATGACCAAATTAGGGATTGTTATCGTTCTGGTAATTGTCAAGATTAATACAGAAATATTTGAAAAAATCTTTAATAATTTCAAACTATATTTCCTAAAAAGTTTTTTTCTTGGATGATATACGAAATCCAGAGATTAGAGCTTTTCACTAGTATTTTTTTACTAGTAGATTTTCGTTAAAATGGATTGATAGTAATCTATTTTCAAGGTTTTATTAAAAATAATTCACGCCAGACCTACAAGAAAAACTTTAATACAAATTTACTATTACTATATATACTAATAATATAATTAATATTTGAGAGAAGTATTTTATCTGCCTAGAAAATAAAAATATTTAATAAGATATTCAATAAAATACTTAATAAAATACCTGTATAAATAAATAGCCAACAAAGAATATTCAGGGAATAAAATAATCAATAAGTCATCTCGTCGATTCAGTGAAAAATGCATGTGGTAATCTTTTTGCAATATACTTAGAAGTCATTAGGTAATAATCGGTAATATTTACATGTAAAGCACTTGAGAAGTGCATGAGGTACATTTCCCTTAACCCCTTTTCTGTTTTCTCTTTCCTGTTTTCTTATAAAGATATGACGTATACCTTACTCAGATAAAAATGGGTGTATATAATACCTAATTAGTTGATAAACTTTTTAAAAAGTTAATGTAGGATACAAGATAAGTTTACAAGTTTGTGCAGTAACTTGTAATATACAAAGATTATATTTTTTCATTACAATAAATTAATCATTCTTTTTAATTTTCTGAAAATATCAATATTTTGGTTGAATAATAATTTTTGTTTTTGACTTATCTTCGGAGTAAATATAATTGCTTGAATATTTTCTCTAAACAAATATATTGCATCAATGTATAGGTAAAAATTCTCTAGGAGTAGTAAGAAATATATTTTTAGATATTTTTGAAAAATCCGGAATTAAGTATTTTCAGTTTGTATTTGGAGGGGATAATAATGAAAAATTGTAGAAAATAAAAATACAAAATATAGTTATCAAGCAGTTTTCTTTCTCCCCATCTTTTAATTTTTTTTAGTTGGATTAGTTATGCTCTTAGATTTAGAGAGGTTTTATCAAGCGTGTAATCCTAGCAGACCTTTGATGATGGGAAATGCTGCCGACCGTCGATACTATATTGATTTTTCGCCGGTGAGGGGTGGCAAAATCATTGAAGCCTTGTTGCGGACTATTACCAGGATATCTCCAAATGTTCCTACATGTCAGTTGTTTACAGGACATATTGGTTGTGGTAAGTCTACAGAATTACTGCGACTCAAGGCTGAGTTAGAACAACAAAAGTTTCACGTGGTTTATTTCGAGTCTACTCATGTTTTAGAAATGATAGACCTCGATGTTACCGATATTTTTTTAGCGATCGCAGGACAAGTCAGCGAAAGTTTAGAAAAAGCGAAAATTCGTCTCAAACCGGGATATTTTTCCCGATTATTTCAAGAGATTACCGATTTTCTACAAGCTCCTATTGATTTAGAAGTAGAAGGAGAGCTATCAGTTGGAATTGCTAAAATTACTGCTAAAACCAAAGAAAGCGCTCATCTCCGTAGAAGATTACGGGATTACTTGGAACCTCGTACAGAAAATATATTACAATCCATTAATCGCGAACTGTTAGCCAAAGCAAATGAAGAGTTAAAGGCGCGAGGAAAAAAAGGATTGGTGGTAATTGTCGATAACCTTGACCGAGTAGCGATTAGAACCTTACCATCGGGACGTTCCTTACCAGAACATCTATTCATCGACCGGGGAGAACAGCTACGTAAGTTAGATTGTCATATTGTTTACACCATACCTTTAGCCCTAACTTTCTCTAATGACAGCACCCAAATGCTGCATCGCTTGGGAGGAGGTGTTGCTCCGAAGGTTCTACCAATGATACCTGTGAGAAATCGCTCAGGGGAAATTGATAGCGGTGGTTTATCTTTAATGCGTCGGATGATTTTAGCCAGGGCTTTTCCAGACGTTAACGTGGGAAATAGGATAGACTATATTGGAGAACTGTTTGATAGTCCACAAACTCTAGACAGATTATGTTTAGTTAGTGGCGGTCATGTCCGCGACTTACTGGGATTACTATATGACTGTATTCGAGAGCAAGACCCACCATTTGGACGTGAATGTGTAGAGCAAGTTATCCGCAGACACCGCGATTTTCGTGCCAACCCTATAGATTCCCATGAATGGGAACTAATTTTTCAGGTCGTAAAGCAGCAAAGAGTTAGAGGGGATATTGAATATCATACTCTGCTACGGAGCTTATTTGTCTTTGAATATCGCGACTCTCAAGGAGCTTGGTTTGCGATTAATCCTTGTTTAGCAGAAACACAAAAATTTAAATCATGGTTGCAGGAAACTCACCTGAAGATTTAGTAGCTTACAACCAGCGTGCTTTCGAGAGTTTGCGACGAGCGATCGCATTCTCCAAGGATAAGTTTTCGTTGGTTTTAGTTAGCTGCAATTATGGAGTGTTGCGAGAACAAGTTTTGCAAAAACTCCAGGGTGTATTTGGTGATGGTTCTATTCAAAGGGTGAATCTGCCGGTCAATGCTGTCAGTGTCTATGCAGCAGTGCATTCAGAGGTGAATGACGAGCAGCTTAAGGCATTGATGATATTGGGGTTAGAATCAGTAGAGGCGATAGAAGAGCTATTAAGTACAATTAATCATATCCGGGATGAATTTCGCAAGCGTCATCCATTTCCCATGGTGTTTTGGTTAACTGATGAAGTTGAGAGAAAGTTAGTTAAGTTAGCACCGGATTTTACAAGTTGGGGAGCAACACCAATCAGCTTTGATGTGGAGACGGAGGAGCTAAGAAAGTTTTTACAACGAAGGACGGATTCGTTGTTTGCGAATATTTTGAGTATGGGGAATATCTCCACGGACACACCCCAAATAAATTATCCCAAGGGTACTTTGGGGCAGATTTGGGATTACAGCAGTTATGAGTTTCGCTGTGCAATTCTGGATTTGGAGGAGCGTGGTATTGAGTTAGAACCATATCTCAAAGCTAGTTTAGACTTTGTTTTTGGTTTAGATGAGTATGTGAGCGATCGCATTGAGTCAGCTCGCAGGAATTTTCAAGAAAGTTTACGATTTTGGGAGCAACATGAAGATGATATTTTTGATTTAGGAACTACTGAGAAAGGGAAAAATGCATTAAACGGTGTATTTAATAAGAATGGTCATCAGACAAGAAATGATTTAGAAGCAAGTGATATAAAAACGAATCATCTAAAAGCAAATAGTAATAGTGAGAATAATCCCTTAGCTGACACCCACAAGCAGAATGTAAAAGACTCAGAGAAAACCTGGGAAGACAACTTAGACCAAAACTATCTCCGATTTGAATGTTGTCCCATACCACCATCCCGTCATATTGTCCGTCAAGGTGTACTGCTGTTTTATATGGGATTATGTGACTTTAGGTCAGCTCAAAAAAATCATACAAAAAATAATTATTATTGGCAGCAAGCTAAATCTTATTTTCAAGAATCTTTAGAAGTTTTTGCGACTACAGGAAGACCAGATATAGTTGCTCAATTTATCGGACAGTTGAGTGAAGTTTTACACCACCTGCAAGCATGGTCAGAATTACAAAAAATTGCCCAACAATCTTTAGATTTACACCAAAATTACGGTACCCAAATTCAGCTTGCTTGCGACTATGGTTATTTAGCTGATGTAGCCTTAAATGAGGAAAATTGGACAAAAGCAGGTCAACTTGCGCAAGCTTGTTTATTTTGTTTAGCAGAAGCACAGAAAAGTGAAGAATCTCATGAGTGTCTCTTCCCCGAACTGCTGCAACAAATTTATCAGTTAGTACTAGCAAAAGCACAGAAAAATCTCCGAGAGAAAAGTGTTGCTCGACAACGCTTGCAAAATGCAGCTAAACAGTTATCCCAAGCATTAAACCAGAGCGACCATCGTTATGATGTTTATCGCTATATTTGGATGTTACGGAGACTGCGATCGCTTTATTTTGAGTCGAGTTGTTATTTAGAAGCATTTGATATCAGACAGAAGCGTCGTTCGGTAGAACAACAGTATGGTTTTCGAGCTTTTATCGGTGCTGGAAAATTGCAACCTTTATATAAAGCTACTAACCCAGTATTCGCATCTCCTAGTGGTGATGGTAATGTAGCCTTGGAAATAGCAGCTTCCGGTAGAGAGAGGGATATTAACCGCTTAATTGGTAGGATTAGCCGTTCTGACAAAAAATTAACTGTAATTCATGGACCTTCCGGAGTTGGTAAGAGTTCTACGGTGAGTGCAGGTTTAGTCCCTGCTCTGCAACATCGCGCAATTGGAGACCAGTTAGCTATTCCGGTGGTACTGCAAGTATATACAGAATGGGTACGAGATTTGGGTAAATCTTTGCAAAGGTCTTCCTTGCAAATGCAGTCGGGAAAGGATGATAGAGAACTTGAGGAAGAAGATGATAGTATTGAGAGCATTTCAGAAATTTTAGAACAATTAAAGCAAAATGCTGATAATTATTGTATTACCGTTTTAATATTTGACCAGTTTGAAGAATTCTTTTTTGGAAACCACGACCGCAATGAGAAGGAGATATTTGATCGGTTTATTTGTGATTGTTTGAATATCTCTTTTGTGAAGGTAATATTTTCCCTACGGGAAGATTATTTACACAACCTATTAGATTTGAAGTATTTAGGTTCTATAGAATCCATCGATGATAATATTTTAGATAAAAGTATTCGCTACCAGTTAAAAAACTTTTCTCCCCAAGATGCCCATCAGGTTATTCACAAGTTAACCGAGCGATCGCAATTAAGTTTAGAAAATGATTTAATTACGGCAATAGTTAAAGACTTATCTGCTGATATGGGGGAAGTGCGTCCCATTGAATTGCAGGTGGTGGGAATGCAGCTACAGGATGAAAGGATTACATCTTTAGCTAATTATCAACCATTTCGACCAAATAAATTAATTGAAAGATATATTAAAAAACTGATTGAAGACTGCGGTCCGGAGAATTCCCGCGCTGCTTTACTTGTATTGTATTTATTAACTGATGAAAATAAGCAAAGACCTTTTAAAACTAGGGCTGAATTAGCAGCAGAAGTAGCAGATTTAGAAGAAGAAGAGAAACTAGAATTAGTTTTAGAAATTTTAGTTAGGTCTGGTTTAGTAGTTCTATTTCGGGATGTCCCAGAAAGGTATCAGCTAATTCATGATTATTTAGTAGACTTGATTCGCTATTTACAAAATGAAGAATCAGGTTTACAGGAACAATTACGAAAACTGTGGGAACAAGTACAGCAAAGAGAGTCAGAAATTACTGCTCTTAATAGTCAGTTAAGGCAGAAAAAACAGAGTCTGAGACAATTAGAAAATCAGCCCTCCTCTGGATACGATTTACTCAAAGAACTAAAAGAACTGCGCAAACGAGAAGAACTAAGTCGAGTAGAAATAGAGCGACTAGTGGCAGAAAGAGAACAACAAAAATTAGAGGTAGAATTGCAAGAGACAGAACAGCAAAGAATTGATGAAGCGCGGATAAATCGGGTTTTAAAGATTGCTTTGGCTGCTTCTGTGAGCGGTATTTTAGCCCTGACTATTTCTATTAGTTTAGCAGTTTCTTTGTGGAGACAGGCGCAAATTAATACTAGTATTGCTGCGAGTACTTCTAGTGAAGCCTTTTTTAGTTTGGGTAAAGATATTGATGCTTTAAAAGAAGGTTTAAAAGCAGGTAGAAAGTTACAAGGATCTTTTTTGACTGATGCTAAAACTAAAGAACAGGTAAAAACTTCTCTTTATCAAGCTATTTATGGAATGAGGGAGCGAGAACATAATCGCTTACAGGGACATACATCTTTTGTAAATAGCGTTAGTTTTAATCATAATGGTTCTCTACTTGCTTCGGGGAGTACGGATCGGAATATTCTGGTTTGGCGGAAGAATGGTAGTTTATTGCGTACTATAAAAGGACACAGCAACTGGGTAAATAGCGTTAGTTTTAGTCCCGATGGTAAATATATCGTTTCCGGGAGTGCTGATAAAACAGTCAAAATTTGGGAAACTGAAGGAAAATTACTGAAAAATATTACCGGACATCAAGGTATAGTTCATAGCGTAGGTTTTAGTCCCGACGGTAAATATATCGTCTCCGGAAGTGCTGATAAAACAGTCAAAATTTGGAATCTCCAAGGAGAACAGATTGCAAATTTAAAAGGACATACAGACCAAGTCAGGAGTGTTACTTGGTCGGGTGATGGTGATATTATTGCCTCTACAAGTAATGATAAAACCGTTAAACTTTGGACACCCCAGGGAAAACTATTAGCAACCCTATCCGGACACACAGACGTAGTCGTGGGAGTAGCTTGGTCTCCCCAGAGTGATATGATTGCTACAACCAGTTTCGACCGCACCATTAAATTGTGGAACCGTCAAGGAAAGTTACTTCAAACCCTCCCAGAACATCAAGACACTGTCACCAGTGTTAGTTTCAGCCCAGATGGTAACACTATCGCTTCAGCGAGCTTTGATAACACCATTAAATTATGGAATCGTAAAGGTGTTAATTTAGAAACCCTCAAAGGACATGATAGCTCAGTCATGAGTATCAGCTTTAGTCCCGACGGTCACACTTTAGCATCCGCAAGTCTCGATACAAAGGTAAAAATTTGGCGTTGGAAAGATGGTTTACTCAAAAAAATTAAACCACATAACCAGAAAGTTACCAGCATTAGCTTTTCCCCCACAGAAGATTTAATCGCTTCTGCTAGCACTGATACAACCGTGAAAATTTTGGACTATCAGGGTAAAATCAGGCAAACCCTCAAAGGTCATAAAAATACAGTACGGAAAGTTAGTTTTAGCCCAGACGGTAAAATTCTCGCATCAGCAAGTAAAGATAAAACCATTAAACTGTGGAATATTAACGGCAAACTGTTACATACCCTCCAAGGACATAATAGTAACGTTTCAGCCCTTGCATGGTCTACCGACGGTAAAATATTAGCATCAGCCAGCAGCGATCGCACTGTAAAATTATGGAATACTCAAGGCGAATTTTTAGCTAACTTACAAGGACATTCAGACGAGGTGATATCTGTAAGCTTTAGTCCCGATGGGAAATATTTGGCTTCAGCTAGCGATGATAGCAAAGTAATTATCTGGGACACATCCGGTAACTTATTGCATACCCTAGAAGGTAAAAATGGTCATCAACGTCCAGTATATAGTGTAGCTTGGTCACCAGATAGCCAAACCTTAGTCTCAGCAAGTTTAGATAGCACCGTGAAACTGTGGAATTCCCAAGGAAAACTCCAAAAGACCCTGAACGGGGAAGGTGACAACTTTAAAAGTATTAGTTTTAGTCCCGATGGAGAAATATTAGCAGTTACTAGCGACGAGAAAATTAGACTGTGGAATCCTCAAGGTACATTATTAATAAATCTTAAAGGACATAACGAAGAATTAACAGACCTAGCATTTAATAGAGACAATAAAATATTAGCCAGTAGTACCTCAGAAGGTATAGTAATTCTGCGTCAATTAGAAGACTTAAAATTAGATAACTTATTAGATCGCGGATGTGAATTACTGCAAGAATATTTACAAACTAACTCCACGGTAACTCAGAGCGATCGCTCTTTGTGTGAGTGAGTAATGTGAGTAAATCGTCCTGAAATTGTGGATTTTCTAACCAGAATAGGAAAGCTTGTTCATGATACATCTACGGAACTATAACCCAGAAGATTGGAACGCGATCGCTATAATTCACGATTGCGCAAGATTAGATGAACTACGAGCTTCAGTTGGTGTTGAAGCATTCCTATCATTGGAAGCTACAGCTGAAAATGAGGGATTATTTGAAGGAGAAGTTTGGGTAGCTTACGATGACAAAGCCATAATAGGATTTATTGCCTTTGCCGATGATGAGGTGAATTGGTTGTATGTGTCCCCCGACCATTATAGACTGGGAATAGGAAGGAAATTGCTACGACAAGCAATCAATCGATGTGGTAATACTGTGCGTACATCTGTGCTGAGTGGTAATGATGCAGCATTACAGCTCTACCTAAGTGAAGGATTTAAAATTATAGAGACAAAGACAGGAAGCCTTAATGGAAATGAGTCATTCCCCGCTACTGGGCATATTCTTGAGCTTGACAAGGAAAAGTCTGCAAAATACTAAATCGGTAAAAAGTTACTTTGAAAAATAATAATCTCTCCTTACCTTTAATTCGATACCTAATGTTACACTTTTGTAACGTAAACATAAATCCATAGTCCAAAATTTCCCATTCCCTCGAAGTGCGTCAGAAATAATCCAGTTATTAACTGTAGACTCAAGAGATAGAATAACTGAATTTTTATTTGAATTAATTATTTAACCCATTATAAAGACGATGAATAATAACGATGGGAATGAAAATCGCGATATTAATCTAAACTCGGGTAATTATAACGAGCGCGTTGAGGGAAAGGTTTGGTATTGGTAGTTTTAGATGATGTTACCGAATACAAAGACATCAAAAACCTATTACCAAGAACTGATAATCGTTTTAAATTATTAATCACAACTCGTCTGCGAAATTTAGATGCTAATTTTGTTGACCTACCCTTAGATGTACTCTCAGAGGATGAAGCTTTGTCACTGTTGAGAGGTATTTTAGGTGAGCAAAGGGTAGATAAAGAACTTGAAATAGCTAAAAACTTATGTGAATGGCTGGGTTATTTACCTCTTGGTTTAGAATAGGAGAAAGACCAAATGTTAAACAATACTTCTTTAGAAGAACGTCTGAAGGCTGTGGAATTGGCTGTGGCTGATTTACAGAAGCAAGTTTCAAATCCTCAGCAAAATAATTGGCTAAAACAAATTACAGGTTCTTTCAAAGACGAACCTGCCTTTGAGGAGATACTTGCTTACGGAAGAACAATTCGTCAAGGGGATGAATCTTCTATACAAGACCAAGATTGATAATGAAATATCTATTGGACACAGACCATTTAAGTATTCTTCAACGTCAATCAGGGCAGGATTTCATCAACCTTTCAAACCGTATGAGTGATTATCCGTTATCAGATTTTGCTGTATCCATTGTAACGTTTCACGAACAAATACTTGGCTCTCACGCTTATATAAATCGTGCAGGCAACTCAGATAAAGTAGTGAAAGGGTATGAAATGATGATGCGACTCATTAATGATTTTAAAGTCTTGCCTTTCGTTTCATTTGATGCGGTTGCGGCTAAAGCATTCGACCAATTACAGTCGCAACGAATTCAACTACCAAAGATGGATGCACGGATTGCTTCAATTGCGCTATCCCGTGGATTAATTTTGTTAACCCGTAACCATCGAGATTTTGGTAAAGTGACAGGACTCCAGATAGAAGATTGGACAGTTTAAAGGTGTGAGAATAGCAAATTGTAGTTTAATGTCCCAAAATATTGGTTGTACCTTAAATACTTCCTCCACAACAGATGCTTTTATTTGATTTTTAGATATGAGCGACCCACAAGGTGGAAATTCAAAATTCAAAATTCAAAATCTAACTCCACCTTGCAACTAATGAAACTAACACATTTTTTGATAAATCCTCAAACCCCTGATGTATAGGGTTTATAGAATGTGTAAGTTAGAAGAGTGATAACGAAGTTAAACCTTATATATATCTATTGGTTATGTATCTAAGAACGTGTTTATAGATAAAAAATAAAATTCTTGTAGGGTGCGCTAGACCCAGGATTAATTAAGATTTTCACGATGATACTGATTATGGTCTAACGCACCATTTTTTTGTGCATATTAGGGCAAATCCAAATTGACTTTGAGCCTCAAATCCTTGGACAGTAATAACATATGCTACTTTATAATTATTTTATAAACATCCTCTAAGGGATATTGAAGGTACCCAGAAAGATTCTTGGATTCAGGACTTACACAAGGGTCACAATATACTTTTGGTGCGTGACACTAAAAACATTATTACTAAGTTCTGGAGTTATCCGTTGGTGCGTGACGGTAATATGAATCCTAATCGTTAAAAAGGGAAGATTTTTAGTGACCGTCACAGCACCCTACAAAATAATGTCCCAGTTGCGTAAGTCCTGTTGTTATAAAAATGGTAATTTGTAATTGATAATGGGTAATTAGTGAGTGGTAAAAATTTAGAATTTAGAGTTTAGAATTTAGAGTTTAGAATTTAGGATTTAGAATGAGTGAGAAGTAATTGGTAATTGATGAGTAGTCAAAAACAACAGAAATCATTCACTACTCACCCTTTCACTATTAACTACTCACCCAATCACTCTCTTAAAACAAATCCAAGTCAGTTACTGCACCCAAACTACTAGAAGATACCAACTTTGCATATTTACCTAAAACTCCCTTACTATAACGGGGTTCTCGGGGTTTCCAGTTGGCTTGACGTTGGGCTAATTCTGCATCTGATATGTCTATGTGTAGCAAACGCTTTTCTGCATCAATGGTAATTGTATCCCCTTCATTAACGAGAGCGATCGCTCCTCCAACTGCTGCTTCTGGTGCGACGTGTCCGACTACTAAACCGTAGGTTCCACCGGAGAATCTCCCGTCTGTTATTAAACCCACAGAATCACCCAAACCTGCACCAATAATGGCTGATGTGGGGGCTAACATTTCTCGCATTCCTGGACCTCCTTTTGGTCCTTCGTAGCGGACGATAACTACATCACCGGCTTTAATTTTTCCTGCTAATATTGCTTCTAAGCAGGATTCTTCTGATTCAAAGACTCGCGCTGGACCGGTTATTTTTGCTGTTTTTACCCCTGTAATTTTGGCTACTGCTCCTTCTTGAGCTAAGTTACCTTTGAGTATAGCTAGGTGTCCTTGCTTATACATGGGTTTATCCCAGGGACGAATTACGTCTTGGTGGCTGCAGGGTGCTTCTGGGATTTCTGCTAGGGTTTCTTTGATAGTTTTCCCGGTTATTGTTAAACACTCACCGTGTAACAAGTCATGAGCTAACAACATTTTCATTACCTGGGGTATTCCACCAGCTTTATGTAAATCTGTAGCTACGTATCTACCGCTTGGTTTTAAATCGCATAATACCGGAACCCGAGCACGGATGGTTTCAAAATCATCTAGGGTTAACTCGACCCCAGCAGCACGTGCGATCGCTAAAAAATGTAAAACTGCATTGGTGGACCCACCAACTGCCATAATGACTGAAATGGCATTTTCGATAGATTTACGAGTGATTATCTGTCTGGGTAATATCTGTTTGCGGATAGCTTCTACTAGGAAGAAAGCTGACTTTTGGGAACTCTCGGCTTTTTCTTCGTCTTCTGCTGCCATTGTAGAAGAATATGGCAGACTCATTCCCAAAGCTTCAAAGGCGGAAGACATGGTATTTGCTGTAAACATTCCTCCACAGGAACCTGCTCCGGGACAAGCATTTCTTTCTACATCAAATAACTTCTGCTCGTCGATTTTACCAGCACTGAATTGTCCTACTGCTTCAAAGGAACTGACAACTGTTAAATCTTCACCATCGTGATGTCCGGGTTTAATAGTACCACCGTAAACAAAGATTGCCGGAATATTCATCCGACAGATAGCGAGCATAGCACCAGGCATATTTTTATCGCAACCGCCGATAGCTAGTACTCCATCCATACTTTGTCCTGTACAAGCTGTTTCAATGGAGTCAGCAATTACCTCCCGCGATACCAAGGAATATTTCATCCCCTCGGTACCCATAGAAATACCATCACTAATGGTAATGGTACCGAACATTTGCGGCATTCCTCCGGCTTCTCGAACTCCTGTTTCTGCACGAGTCGCTAACTTATTAATTCCCATATTACAGGGAGTGATAGTGCTGTGACTATTAGCGATGCCGATAATCGGTTTAGTAAAATCCTCATCTCCAAAACCAACCGCTCGTAACATAGCGCGGTTAGGCGATCGCTGTACACCTTCTGTAACAACTCTGCTCTTTAAATTCTCTGACATTGTGTTCCCCTGATGCCACTATCTTGTACCGATGGCATTTCTCTTTGATAACTTTGAGAGTATCAAAATTTAGGGTATCGCATAATGAAGTTATAATAATTCACCGTTCATAATTTATATTTAAAATTATATTTATAATTGATAATTTGTAATTCGTAATAATTGTTCCATGCACCATTTTTAATAAATAACTGGTAGATGAACTGGTAGATGAACTGGTAGATAATATAATTACAAAGCTTCAGCTAAATAATATAGTCCAATACTAGTTGCCATCACTGCAATGATTGTAATAATTGAGACTAAGAATAAAGACCAATTTATTACAGGTTGAATCTTAATTTTACTTGTCGTACTAAAGATAACTTTTAGTTGCAGCAGTGAATGATGAGTAGGTTGCTGGTTAGTATTTCTTACTAAGTCTGGTAGCGGAGTATATTTTACATAGTCTTTAGCGGCTAAATTCATTGGCTTGTAAGAGAAAATTGAAGCGTCACGATGGACTTGGAGTAAGTAAACTAGCTTGCGGGGTAGATTTTTTTTCTTGACTTGATATTGATAAATTTGAGCCTTTAGTTTGCGTAATATTTTTCTATTTCTGTGCCACTTACCAATTGAAAAATTAAAAAAATCAATGGGAGTATCTCGTAAATTTAATGGCGTCTGGGAGTTATAATTACCGTATCCATAACTTGTATTTAATCGCAGAAAATTGCATAGAAAAATTCCTTGAATCATTGGCAATGTAAATAGTCTTAGTTCCCATAATCCTGGAATATTTTTAAAATTTTCTAAGTTAAAATATACTGCTATAAAATACGAAATTGCTATCAGATAACTAGGAATAGCTTTAATTATAGGAATTAAAAACCACTGCCAAGAACGGGATACTTCTTTTCTGAGTATTTGCCATTGTGGTATTAACAACCAAAAATATTGTATTACTTTTAAGACGATACCAAAAAATATAAAAGTTACCTTATTTGAAGATGAAGTCATATCTATAGTTTGCATTAGCTTAAATTCTACAAGGCTTAAGCAACTTAGAATAGTTATTCCGCAAGCCGTAGCAGTAATCCAGCCATGATTAGAAATGTATCTACGTAATATCAGCCATTGAGTAAGTCCTAGTGCTAATCCCCAAACTATTCCAGTAAATAATACTTCTAAAGCTCTGTGAAATTCTAAACCAGAATTAAAAATGTGATTGCGTAAAATCAAAGCAAAAAAATTAATTATCCCTGTTGTTAAAACAAAGGATAATACAAATTTTAATCTTTCATGTACAGGAATCAGGTAAACAGAAGCATTGTTATCTCTAAAATAACTTTTTGCATTTCTAACTTTTTGCATTGTTAAGGCATTAATATTTTGAATATCTGGTTCAAAGCAATATTGGTAGAAACTATATAGTTGTTACAATACATTCCCCGTAAATTAATTATTATACTTAAATGCTAATTAGTATTTAGACAAAAAAATTACTTTAAAAAAAACATTACATATCCATTAAAAAAAATGCGAAAAATTTATATTTTTTTGACAATTATGTGCAATTAATAGGCTATATCCACAAAAATTCCTGAAAATATAATGAAACAATAATTTTATTTATTACTTATAGAATAAATATGTGACTATCAATTAATTAGCTATTTGGATAGTAAAAGAAAATTAAAAAATAATTTCGCAAGCCTGTATGTGCTCCACAACTAGCGACACTAAATGTAATCAGCAACTTATAGTCTGGAGATGAATACCCGTATCGCGTACAAATCAAGTTTCATGTTGTTTTCAGGGAACTTTTTTAGTTAATCTTGAGTTACCTTTCAAGTATGCTCTACCAAACTTGGTTTAATTCTAAAAGTACATAGAGCAATGCTAGGAATAACTCCCAACATTAGGGCTGTTAGAATTTGTTCACCTAAATATTTAAACTTAGGTTGACTTAGAGTCGGGAAGAAATATTGGAATTGAGTAAATATAATCAAACAAACACTAATAGATAAAAAAGAACAGGAAGGTACGAAGATCCACTTCCAAGATTTAATCGCGTATCTCCGCAATACTAACCATTGAAATAAACCCAGCCATACTCCTGAGAAAATATATGCCACTGTAGTCATGATGGCAAATATCAACCTATCTGATGCTGATAATCCTTGTGAAGCAGATATGGCAAAGTTTGAAATATATTCAATCCAAACACTAGACACATAATTAGAAATTAACCAGCCAAAAGTAGTTGCAGATACCCACCACCAACCAGATATATACTTGTACACTACTAATCCTTGATCCGCTCCAAAAATCAATGCAAATACTCCAGGAGTAATATACTTACTCCAAATTAACCAGTTCTGCTGATACTCAGGTGCAATCGCAGGTAATAATTCTACAAATGTCTTTTCTAAAGCTAGACTTGCGATCCCTCCAACAGTCCACCCTAAAAAGGTCATAAAAATAAACTTCAAGAAAAAAATGCGTCTTTGTGATCGCAAAATGACATATTTTCTAGACTGATAAATATTAGGACTCGGAAGGGGAGAGTAATTTGATTCAGTTCGCATAAATATCTATAATAAATATCAAATTTCATATCATTCAAGTCATAACAGCAATAACTAATAATTCCTTAGTCTTAGATAATTAGTTTTCATAGCTATGTGTGGACTTGTGATTACATTAATCCAACATTTCGTCTGAATGACCAATAGTGAACAGAAAACAGCTATATAACTGAGCAGTAAATGTATAAATAATCCAGGCTTAGGCTTAATTAATTCGCAATTTAATAATCATCAAGATTTGCAGTCCCATGATACTCAAATCCTGAATTTACGTATTTATTACATATTTATTATGTATTTATTTTAATCACAATAGACTAATTCCAATAAAATACTAACCTTATTTTTTGATTGTGGGTGATGGCTAATGTTTGATAACTATCATCCCGCAACTCAACTCACTCACCATCTCACTATCTCACCATTTCACAACTCAATTCACTCACTATCCCACATTCCTGCTTATCCCCAGTCAACACCACATCATGTATAGAATTTAAGTTAATTTTTCTTAAGTCGTTAAGTTCTGTAAATTATCTAAATCTGCTCAAAACCAGCGCTCATAGGTGAATCCCGGAGTGATAAGCTAAGGAATGCCATAAAATAGTTATTTAGGATGAAGTGTTAATGGGTCTTTCTAAGAGCGTTCCTCTTCTTCTGCGAGCGGCTCGCGGTGAATCGGTAGACCGTCCCCCAGTATGGATGATGCGACAAGCGGGACGATATATGAAAGCTTACAGAGATTTGAGGGAAAAATATCCTTCATTCCGCGATCGCTCGGAAATACCAGAAGTCGCAATTGAGATTTCTTTGCAACCTTGGAAAGCTTTTCAACCTGATGGAGTAATTATGTTCTCCGATATTGTCACTCCTTTACCAGGTATTGGTATTGACATGGATATCGCAGAAGGTAAAGGTCCGGTAATCAATTCTCCCATTCGCACTCAAGCACAGGTTGATAGTCTGTATCATTTAGAACCAGAAGAGTCTCTACCATTTGTGAAGACTATCTTACAAACCCTGAGTAAAGAAGTCGAAGGTAAGTCTACTGTACTAGGTTTTGTTGGCGCACCTTGGACTTTGGCTGCATATGCAGTAGAAGGTAAAGGTTCTAAGACTTATTCTACAATCAAGGGTATGGCATTTTCTGAGCCTACCATGCTGCATCAGTTTCTGGGAAAGCTTGCAGATTCTATCGCAACATATATGCGCTTTCAAATTGACTGTGGTGCTCAAGTAGTACAAATGTTTGATTCTTGGGCTGGTCAATTAAGTCCCCAAGACTATGAAACTTTTGCACTTCCCTACCAGCAAAGGGTATTTGAGAAAGTAAAGCAAACCCATCCCGATACCCCATTGATTTTATTGGTTAGTGGTAGCGCTGGTTTACTAGAAAGAATGAAGAAATCCGGTGCTGATATCATTACTGTGGATTGGACCGTAGATATGGCAGAAGCTAGAACTAGATTAGGTCATCAGCTCGGAGTACAGGGAAATCTTGACCCTGGAGTACTTTATGGTTCCAAAGAGTTTATCCGCGATCGCATTTTTGATACTGTTCGTAAAGCGGGTAGCAAGGGACATATTCTGAATCTCGGACATGGTGTTCTCCCCAATACTCCAGAGGAAAATGTCGCTTATTTCTTTGAAACTGCAAAGCAATTGAGTGCTGTACCTTCTTAATTTATTTTTATCTCAACATTTTTTCTTATCTATTTTTCTATAGTGGGTACTTTCATTATTTAAAGGATGGTAAGTTGTTGAGTTTGCTATCCCAAATAATGAAAATACTCACCCAAAATAACTTTCCCGACACATTTAGCAGGATTATTGAGTCATTAGTTGTGAATTATCAAAATTATTACATGTAATATTTTGCAATTTTTTGTAATATTTGATAATAATTAGCAACAAAACTTTCATCAATCAGTTATATGAGTCAGAGTATTAATCAGGACATTAATCAAAAAAGAATATTAGTTACCGGTGCTAGTGGTTGTATTGGTCATTACATCAGCGAGACATTAATTCAAGAGACAAACCACGAATTATATTTACTAGTCAGAAATCCCCAAAAACTCCAAATTGAGACTAAAGTTCGTCCAGGAGTGAATGTGATTCAAGGTGATATGCTTCAAATTGAAGATTTCACAGACTTGCTTTCGACTATAGATATTGCTGTATTGACCGCTACCGCTTGGGGTGGGGAAGATACCTTTGATGTGAATGTATCTAAAACCATTAAATTGCTTAATCTGTTGGATGCAGACAGATGCGAACAGGTAATATATTTCTCTACAGCTAGTGTGTTAGATAAAAATAATCAGCCCCTTCAAGAAGCAGGAGAGATAGGTACAGATTATATACGCTCAAAATTTGATTGTCTGCAAAAAATATCAAATCTAAATATTTCTTCTAAAGTTACCGAACTGTTTCCCACCTTAGTTGTGGGGGGAGATAGAGACAAACCATATTCACATCTCACCAACGGTGTACCAGAAGTTGCAAAACATATTAACCTAATTCGGTTTTTAAAAGCTGACGGTAGTTTTCACTTCATTCACGGTAAAGATATCGCTACTGTGGTTGGATATTTAATCGATAACCCACCCGAAGGAAAAGAATCTCGTTCTCTAGTTTTAGGTCAAAACAGACTGAGTGCAAACCAAGCAATAGAGGAAGTGTGCAGCTACTTAAATAAAAAGATTATATTTCGCATCCCTTTATCAGTATCCTTAGCGAATGTAATCATTGCTGCATTCAATATTCAAATGGCTGCTTGGGATAGATTCTGTATGAACTATCGTCATTTTACCTATGAGAAAGTTATTAACCCTGGTAGTTTTGGTTTAAAAAGTTATTGTACTACTATGAGCGACATTTTGCGCCTGAGTGGTGTAAAAGCTAAAGCTTGAATAGAAAAATAGCATATAGAAACATTTATTAACATTAAAATATCTAGCGAACACGATTTATGGCAATTCCCTTAGTGTGATATCAAGTCCGCTTAACGCTATTACTATACAACCCACTATGAAAAGATAGCGGTTAGTACTCCTTACTTAATTACTCCTTACTTCTTCCTCTTTCCTTCCTACTCATTACTCCTTACTTAGCCCCGACAAACATGAGAACTGTTTAACCGGACATAATATAATATGTGTATTTATAAATATTAGATTCAATCAATTATCCTCTGTAAAACAGTACTGCTATTCCCGATAAAGCGATCGCTACACCTAAAATTGCTCTGAAACTGATTTTTTCTCCCATCATCCTGGTGATGGGAATTACAAATATGGGACTTGTTTGCATTAAAGTAGAGGCTATTCCTGCTGCTGTAAATTTGATTGCTGCTTGTTGTAACCAGATACCTAAATAAGTACCACAAAAGGATGCAAAGACAACGGTTACAATGAATTTGGGAGATTTAGCAAGAGAATAAAACTCAATCTTTTGTACTTTTTGTTTTACTTTTGTTTGTACTTGAGATTGAAACTTGAGTAAGGGTATTAAAATTATCGTTCCTGCACTTAAGCGTATTAAAGCTGCCCACAATGGACTAACATTGATATCGGTTGTATCGATTAATGCTCCACGAGACAGAACTGCTCCTACTGAACTTGCAAAAGCTGAGAGAAGACCAAATCCAACTCCTGATTTTAAATTGATTTTTTGGCTATTAACATCATCTGGAGTGCGTTCTGTAACCACCCATGCAACCCCTAGAATAGTTAATAAGATACCGCACCAAGCAAAGATACTCAAATCTTCTCGAAGAAATATCAATGACAGTGTAGCGACCATTGCTGGTGTCAGAGTCTGCATCAATAAAGCACGACGAGCACCTAAAATATTAATAGATTTGAAAAAGATTGTATCCCCTAATCCAATACCAGCAATACCGCTCATTAATATTAACCACAAAGGCAATGTTGGTATGTTCGGATACAACTCACCAGTCAAAAGAATCGTTACTAAAAATAAAGCGATCGCAACTACACCTTTGATTAAGTTTAACTGCAATGGTGGGATATAGGTTCCCAAACGTCCATAGAATACTGATGCTATAGCCCATAAACAGGCTGCAATTAATGCTGCTATTTCACCCTGCAAAATTATCCTTTTAAGCTATTAGATAACACTATTAATAACTCTTTAAAGATAATATCTGATACTTTTTTTGCAGTCAAATTATTTTGTAGGCTATGTTTGATAAGTCTATTTTGATAGGATGATTTTAATGACTTTAAATAACACTAGTGAATTAGCACTCTCAGGTTATGAGTGCTAATTCACAAAACAATTTAAAAATATTTTAAAAAGCGATTATTGATTATTTAATTAGCACTTTATAGACGAGAGTGCTAATTTTTTATTCTTATTTTATTTTTTAAAATCTGGTATGATATTTTTATAAGTAGATTCTGGGTTGCGCTTAAAAACATCAGAAAATATTATTTTCCTAATGGGATATAGAGTAATAATCAATATTATATTGGGAGGAATATCATATGAAATATGCCTTTGATATTGTTGGTGTGTCCCCTATTTTAGATTTCTTTAGTCATCAGCAACAGTGTTTAAATAGCTTGGAAAATAAGGGTTTGGAATACTTAGGAACTCAAACCTTTACTTTAGATTCCTTGATAGAAGATGTAGAGCCACTAACTCCAAAATGGGGTTGGAATAAGGATGAAGTAGTAGAAACTGTAATTAATTTTTGGATGAATAATTCTGACAGTATTCGCTATTGGAAATCTCGTTTAATTGATGCTGGTAGAGATAATTTACTTGTAACAAGGGTAGCAGAACTTAAAGCTTTACAAGCAGAATTTGAATCTTTAATTAACTTAGACTTTTAGTATTTTAGTTTATCAAATTTACTCTGATTTGAATCTCACATTTACTCTATCCGCATATTTACACTTTGAGAGTAAATTATTCATTCAATATATAAGTCAATAGGGTTCAGTTAAGCCCAAAAAATAGAAATATTGTAAATGGCACAAATAAATTCAGCCATGTAACGAAATGTAAAACATCTGAACATGTATTTACATAGCTGATGATTAAAAGGCTTGCTCTCTAGTCTTAAGATATCAAATGGTTTCTATCCCTATAATGTCACTTTCCGGTTTCTCCTATTAATAAAAAGTTTTCAAGAGATGTAATATCAATAGTTTGATTAGTCAGACTACCCAGTACAATGCTTGCTAACAAATACACACTGAAACCACTCATTTTAGCAACAATTAATCTATCTCAATCTGTCTCAATTTGTCTGACAACAGTCAATGCAGAATAACTGACTCCAGCTGTTCCCTCTCCTGGATGAGTAGAGTCACCCACTAACCATAAACCATTAATAGGAGTACGGTTTGCAAAACCAAAGGGTCCAAAAGTTGGAATACGTTGACCTATACCACCGACAATACCCTTATCCCTAGCAGTATAATTGCAAAAAGTCTTGGGTGTTGCAGCTTCTGTATAAACTATAGTTTCAGATTTCAGATAGAAATACGAATTTAGTCGAGATATAGCTTCTTGAGTATATTTTTCTTTCAACCCTTGATAATCATTTGTATCGTACCAGGGTTGAGTATCAACAAAAGATGATGCAATAATTGTCGCTTTCCCATCAGGACTTCTTCCATCATTAGGACGACTTACTGATACAAATAATGAGTTATTTTCCCCAATAGGTCCATCTGGGTCGTACATGAACTGTAGATGAGGAGGACATCCGGTAGGTATAGCACTTTTATCTACACCCAAATAAATAACAAATGCACCGGAAGAATCTGGTAACTTATCTACCCGACGTTTATATCCCCGGGGTGCTTCATCTCCCAACAGCTTCATCAAATCTTGTACGGTCACATTAGCAACCACATGGTCTGCTGTTTGCGTCCACACTTCTCCAGTCTTTTGATTGCGAACTACTACCCCAACAGCTTTATCATTTTCAACTTGGATGCTTTCCACAGAATGACCCATTAAAAGTTTACCACCATCTCTTTCCAAAGCCGATACAAGTTTGTCACTAAGAACCTGCATACTACCTTCTAGGTGATACAAACCCTGGGGTTCTTGAGATACACTCAAAGCTGTTGCTGCATATAGTAAAGCCGTTTCCTCTGCATTTACCTGAGAATATAGCTTTAACTGTAAATCTAAAAACTGACGCAGACGTTTGTCACTTCCCACACCACAAAAACGTAAAGCATCCCCTACCGTAAATAAAGTATAGGGTACAGTAATCAAAGTACTCGGACGTAAAGCCTTAGTTAACTGTAATAAATCCCAAGCATTCCGGGGTGGTAAAACTGGGTCTCGTCCCTGAAATTCCCAACTAGCTGCAAACAGCTTTGAGAGTAAATTCCAAAAGCGATCGCTACCGGGGAATTGTCTTTGTCTTTCCTGTTTCCATTTTTGGGGGTCTCTCCAAACATTAATTGGTTCACTCTCAAAGGGTAAGAATACCGCACAAGAAGGATCGCAGGGTGTAGCTGGTGGTAAATCTATCTCTAATTCCGAAAATATGCGATGATGTATCCCTCCTGGTTCTAAACCTGCTACTTGTGTAGCACCTACATCAAAAGTAAAACCTCTGCGTTTGAAGGTGGAAGCACATCCACCAGGAACAATTGCTTGGTCAAAAATAAATACTTCGTAACCCCGATGGGCTAATAAAGCGCCGGCTGTCAATCCACCAATTCCAGCACCAACGACGATTATACTGGGTTTCTTGCCATTGGACTTGTTACTGCCAATATTGAGGTTTGGCATAAATAAAACTTAAAATTTCTTCATATTTCTTTGAATATTGTATCGTTTTATGGGGATATACAACAATATTTTTTGGTAATAATCAGTGTTTGCGATATCTCTTGAAGGAAATTTGGAAGGGACGAGGGGAAAATTATTCTCTCGATAGGATTTTAGGTAAAAATTTCCTAATTTTCATCTTTTTATATTTACAGATTGAATGATATTTGTGAAATTATTTGTGAAATTAACTACTTTCATTTTTTGTAATAAAGCCGGTTGATTGTGTAGTAAGACCCCCGGAAAAGCGAGTATTTTATTAGTCGAAAACCTTCCTACAGGATATTTTTGAATTGGAGTGTAGCGACTGATAATTTTATATCATAAGTGATTTACTGAACCTGATATAAAACTCTTGTAAAATGATTAGTAACTATTTGAAATATAGATTTTTATAGTAAAAGATATAGGGAATATAAAAATTTAAAATACAGACAATAAAAATTGTCTGTAATAAATTTTTAGTATCATCTACAATTTATATTAATTCACTACAATTAATCGTATTCAGATACTCTCAAAAAAATAAATTATTCTATTTATTCTTAATAACCTGAATTCTCACCGGTACAACACCAGCTTGCATCATCTTCAGCTTTCTTGCAGCACCTCTAGAAACATCAATGATTCTACCGCGAATGAAAGGACCACGATCATTGATTTTTACAATTACAGAACGACCATTGACTTTATTAACTACCTTGACCATTGTACCAAAAGGTAAGGTACGATGTGCTGCTGTTAGAGTATTATGTTTGCCATAATAAGAAGCTAAACCATGTACTTTTATTTTTGATTTATTGGATAATTTATATGGCTTTTTTGCAACTATAATTGATTCACTTTTGTTAGACACGCGATACTGATTTGCAGACACCGGATTTACTACAGATATTCCGCAAATTGCACTGAATATAGTAATAAATCTGAAAATATATTTATGATTCATGTCTCTTTATTAAAAACTACTAAATAACGAAATTCGTTGCCCTTCGAGATAATTCGTTTTATTTTCAGTTATGTTTACAGATTACAGTAGATAAACACGAGCCATCAAAAAAAGTTAATGGATTATTATATGCAAACTTATCAAACTCAACTATATTTTCCAAGTTTATGAGCATACAAAAAATAATATTACCTATATCAAAAGAGTGGTTTTTATATATTAAAAATCATTGATTAAATAAACGAAAATTAAATTTTTACTAACCTCAATTTAAATATTATTTAAGACAACGTATAAATAAAAACTGGTAAATAAAAATCGGGAAGTTTCATTCACTTAGAGAAATAGGGTATACTTAAGTACAATATGTTGAAAAATAATATTCTTCAGGAACAGATAGATTATTATAAAGCCAGAGCACAAGAGTACGACGAATGGTTTTACAGAACCGGTCGTTATGACAGAGGAAAAGAGAATAATCAGCGTTGGTTTTCAGAAATTGAAATTCTCAAAACCGCTTTATTTAGATTAAATAGATTTGACAAAAAAATTGAATCTATATTGGAATTAGCATGTGGTACAGGTATTTGGACTCAAGAGTTACTTAAGATAGGAAAATTTATTACAGCCATTGATGCTTCAGAAGAAGTAATTAAAATAAATAGAAATAAATTAAATCATCCTGTAAATGTAGAGTATCAGCAACGAGACTTATTTTCCTGGAAACCACAAAAAAAATATGAATTGGTATTCTTTTCTTACTGGTTATCCCATATTCCACCAGACCTATTAGATGAGTTTTTCGATAAGATATCTAGTTCAGTTTTGTCCGGTGGTCAAATATTTATAATTGATTCACGCTGGAGTGAAACTTCCAGTGCAATAAATCATGATTTACGCGATGAAAAAGACATATATCAGCAGCGCAAATTGAATAGTGGTAAAGAATTTCAGATAGTTAAAGTTTATTACCAACCTAGTATTTTACAAGAGAAATTACAAAAAGCAGGTTTTAAAGTCAAAATTGAAGTTACCCCTGATTACTTTATATACATTCAGGGATTGAAATCACATTGAAATCATAATAATTGGAACTATGTAATATTTGAGTATCAAATGCAAAACTCTTGGGAGCATCCACTTTTTCTTGCTAATGTAAAAATGATTATCGATTGATTGCATCTAAATGGATACTTGAGGATATGGAAAAACTACAAGTAGAGAAACTGGTGAAGAGTATCCATAATGAATTACTCCCCAAATTAAAAATAGAAAGCGTTAACCCTCATGACCCTATTGAAGTTAGATATCTTCCCGAACCTTGGGAGCTTTTAGGAAGAGGGAACTATGCTGTAGTAGTTTTAAATCCAGGTTACCCAGAATTAGTCATCAAAATTTATGCACCAGATAGACCTGGTTTTGAAGAAGAAGTAGAAGTATACCGTCGTTTGGGTTCCCATCCAGCTTTTTCAGAATGCTTTTATGCAGAGAATGGTTTTTTAGTGCTTAAGCGTCTGCATGGAATTACATTATATGATTGTATGAATCTAGGTTTACCCATTCCTAGAAAGGTAATAGAAGATATTGACACTGCACTTGATTATGCACGCGATCGCGGATTATTTCCCCATGATATCCACGGACGTAATGTGATGATGCATGAGGGTAAGGGTTTAGTAGTAGATATTTCAGATTTTCTTGACCAAGAAACCTGTTATAAGTGGGAAAATCTCAAGAAAGCGTATTACTGGCTTTATTTGCCTATATTTTATCCTACTAGATTAAAAGTACCTTACTTTATGCTTGATGGGGTACGCAAAAGCTATCGTATGTTAGGTTCTTTTGGTCGGAAGAATAAACAGGTCGGAGGTGAGAAGTGATATGATGCCCAGATAATTCATTACTATATAACCCACTATGAAAATATGGTGGTTATTACATACTACTCATTACTTCTTACTCCTTACTCAGCTCCCACAGATACGATAACTGTTTAACCGGACATGATATGAGAAGTAGTTTATCCTGGTCTTCTGCTTTTTTTCCTTTTATTTCCCTTTTGCCAACTTTGACTATTGGGCTTTTTATTAAACTCTTTTTTAGGAAATATTTTTTCTTCTAACTCTTCGTAACTACCTTCAAAATCACATCTACCATATAAAGGACATTCCCGACAGTAAATCCCATTTGTATATCTTTCTAAATTCTCACGGTTGAAAAAATAAGGCTTATGACTAAAAGTACTCGCTACCCACTGCCAAGACATATTATTACTTGCTGGGTCGCCATCGAGCAAATGCTCTAAAAACCATTTTGCCCCAGCTTGCCAGCGAATACGCCTCCAATGCACAATGTATGCAGCCATCCACATCCGCATATGATTGTGAAGATAACCAGTTTCTCGTAACTGTTTGCTAAAGCTATCAATACAAACTAGTCCCGTAGTACCCACTTTGATTTCTTCAGGTAGCTCAGCTGCATATTCTGCGACACTATAACCAGTTTTATACTCCTCTCTATCTTCCCAGATACCATCCCCAAACTTAAAATAAAGACGCTGCCAATAATCGCGCCATCCTAATTCATTTATCAGTTTATAAGCATCTTGGTCATTACTCACTTTAGCTAAAATAAAATCTCGAACTTCTGCTAAGCTGAGTACTCCATAGCGGATATAAGCAGATAACTTAGTAACTCGACCATTCAAAAAATTACGAGTTTTCTCGTATTTAACAGCATCGACCTGTTGTAGTAATTTTTTTGCTGCTTGATATCCACCCTTAGTTTGACTAATATTATCATCTCGTTTTGCAGCTTCTGGGAATTGTTCGCGCAGGTATGCTATCAGCTCTTCACGGTTGGCAAAATTACGCTGCATATTTTCGGTCATAGTTACTAAGTATGGAGTTATATATAATTTTTTATCACATCTTACACTAAGATACATGAATGGATTTTAACTAATCAGTATTAAGCTTTTAATCTTATATTCAGCGATATAAAACGGCGTTAAATAATGTAGCTTTATCGCATATATTTTTTAATTTTCGTGGTTTATGCGGCTAAATGTAAGATATGAATTTTAACATATCTGATAATTTTTATTAATTTTTCAATTGAAAGAAGTTAGATAATATCCAGATTTATTCAAACATATATGATTTATGATTAATCCTTTTATTTTAATTATTTTATCACTTTCTAAATCTTCATTACTCTATTCTAAACTTTTAATATTTTAATATTTTAATATTTTTATTTTCCACAAGTATCATCAGTAAAGTGATTAGTTCTTAAAGGAAAATAATAAATTTTGTCTAAACTGAAATTTTGTAAATTTCATTGCCAACCAATTTACTGACCCACGCTATAATTATTTTTTTATACAACTTGAAAGATTATTTTACTTGATTAATTACTGTTAACAATTATAAGAATGGCTGATTTTACCTACTCTTACTAATAGTAATAATTCACTATATAGCTGCGATAACGAAGTTAAGCTTACAGCTATTGCAATATGCCGGTTGCGTAAGTCCTGTTTTATTTAGTTTGTTCTAATTTAAATGCATTAAATATGTATGAATAGACTAACAAAATTGTGCTTTTGCAAACCAATAATTAAGGTATTTTAGCAATGATTCACTTTGGCATTATTTGTCCAGCAGTATCAGGTCATCTAAATCCCATGATAGGGTTATGTTATGAACTAAAGCAAAGAGGTCACCGTATCACTTTTATTAGTTTACTTGATGCTCAATCTAAAATTGAAGCCGCAGGTTTAGAGTTTCAAGCTATAGGTAAATCTGAATTTCCTCTAGGTTTTATTGTAGAATCACTAGCAAAATTGGGTCATCTGAGTGGACAAGCAGCTTTAAAATATGCTCTTAGTCTTTTTCAGCAGGTTGCAAAAACTACACTGAGAGAAGCCCCAAAAGTCATTCAAGAATTAGATATTGAAGCACTATTAGTAGATCAAACCTCCACATCTGGTGGAACGATTGCAGAGTTTTTAGAAATTCCATTTATCATCATTTGTAATGCCTTGGTATTAAATAGAGATATCATAGTTCCTCCATTTTATACTACCTGGAAGTATCACCCAAGTTTATGGGCAAAATTGCGTAATCAACTAGGTTATCAGTTACTAGATTTTATTGGTAAGCCTATTATCAAAACAATTAATCAGTGTCGTCAAGAATGGAATTTATCACCTATATATAAGGCTCATAATTATTGTTCTAAATTAAAATTAGCTGAGTTAAGTCAACAGCCAAGTGAATTTGAGTTTCCCCGTCAGAATTTACCTTCATATTTTCATTTTACCGGACCTTATTATAATCCTAAGACTCGTCAACCTGTTAGCTTCCCATTTCAAAAATTAGACGGAAGACCATTGATATATGCATCAATGGGAACTATTCAAAACTGTCTGCTAGGAGTGTTTAAATCTATCGCCAAAGCCTGTAGTGATTTAGATAATCAATTAGTTATTTCTTTAGGTGGTTCTGCAAATTCGGAATCTTTAGGAAGACTACCAGGGAATACTATAGTAGTAGATTATGCACCCCAATTAGAAATACTACAAAAAACAACTTTAACGATTACTCATGCAGGATTAAATACTACTTTAGAATCCCTTGGTAATGGAGTTCCGATGGTTGCTATTCCTATTGCAAACGACCAGCTAGGAGTTGCATCGCGTATTTCTTGGACTGGTACAGGAGAATTTATACCTTTGAAAAAGATAAGTGTTCCTGTATTAAAAGAATACATAGAAAAAGTATTTACAGAATATTCCTACAAAGAAAATGCTTTAAAGTTACAAACAGCAATTCAACAATCCGGAGGTGCGAGTCAAGGTGCTGATATTATCGAAGAAGCTATATCTACTGGTAAACCTGTTTTGTCTAAAATCAATTAAGTGAAAATTAAACTCATGCTAGTGTAAATTAATGTAAACAAGTAGTAGCTTTTTATATTTATTTTTCAATTATAAAAAATATATTTTTCCACAGTTCTAAGGCTCAAATATTTTTAACCTATACGCGTTAAAGATAATGACGGAATTACATTGCTTTTACGTAAGTCCTGTGTAGGTAAGTAGGCACAAATAAATCTATCTATGTAACAATATATAAAATATCTGAAGCTCTTGCGATTACTACGCTTTACTCCATTACGCTCATAATGACGCAGTTAGGTTTTATCGTACTTATCTACTTATCTATATATGAAGCTACAGAAGCTACAACTGTTAAATCATTTTTCAATATAGATTTATCAAAAAATCTATATTCCAATATAAAAACCCTAACAGCATTATTGCCATTAAGGTTTATATATTAGAACTATGGAACGGAGAGGGAGGGATTCGAACCCTCGTTGAAGTTGCCCCCAAACAGCATTTCCAGTGCTGCGCCTTCAACCACTCGGCCACCTCTCCAGGTGCCACAGTCTCCCATAATAGGGTTAAATTGCAAAAAATGCAATCATTGACTAATAAATAAATAAAAGTACACAATAAAACCCACCACTAACGAACTTTGGAAATGTCCAGGACACACAAAATTCAGATACGCGATCGCGCGAATGGTATTACCCATACTTTAGAAGTTCCTGAAGACCGTTATATTCTCCACACTGCTGAAAAACAAGGAAAGGAACTACCGTTTTCTTGTCGTAACGGTGCTTGTACCACCTGCGCTGTCAGAGTCATCTCTGGGGACATTTATCAGCCAGAAGCTGTTGGTCTATCTCCAGAGCTAAGGAAGCAGGGATATGCGCTCTTATGCGTGAGTTATGCTCGCTCCGATCTGGAGGTGGAAACCCAGGATGAAGATGAAGTTTACGAACTCCAGTTTGGACGTTATTTCGGCAGAGGTAAAGTAAAAGCGGGTTTACCTTTAGATGATGATTAATTTGAACAGGTAGGGATTTAGCACTCCCCCACTCACTACTTCCCATTTACCATTACCCCACTCACCCACTCCCCATGCGCTTCCCAACCCACTTACTTACTATTTCCCTCCTATTCTTACTACTGAATGCTTGTCACTTCCAGGAGAAAAAAACTGTCAAACCACAGCAAGAAGTAAAAGTAACGCGGGTTGCAACTGGAAATACTTTAGAAATTAGTGGTTTAAGAGAACAGATTAATTTACTTACTCAAGTACGTTTAATTGGTACTGATGCAGCTCCTAGACGACAAACTCCATTTGGGTATAGAGCACAGCAAAGACTACAGGAACTTATTGATGATAAACCCGTGATGTTGGAGTTTGATGTACAGCGAGAGGATAAATACGACCGAACTTTGGCTTATGTATGGCAGAATGATGTGTTATTAAACGAACAATTAATCAAAGAAGGACATGCATTATTTGTAGCGCGATCGCCAAATCACAAGTACGATTTACGTCTAGAACGTGCTCAGCATTTTGCCAGAATTATGGGTAAAGGTATTTGGAATCCAGAAAAACCCATGCGCTTCACTCCTGCTGAATATCGTCGTCGATTTAGATAACTTCAAAACCACTATTCACTCCTCACTCGTCAATCGCTACGCTCCAATTCAAAATTAGTAATACTCTTCGAGAACGTCTTTGACGAACAAAATTAAAAATTATTTATTTTCTCTTTAATTTTGAATTTTGCATTTTGAATTTTGAATTTTGAATTGTTTCGGTCACTCTCCACTCAATATTTAACCGAACTGTATTGTGGGTGGTAATTGATGGTTGATGATTATTGGGAACTGTTTGCTGATAACTTTTAACTGGTAATTGTTTGCTGATAAGTAAAAAACTTAAATGGAACTGCAAAGTATTCTGGATATTGCAACTGAGACAGCTTTATGTGCTGGTGTTGTTCTGCGAGATTATTTCGGTAAGTTGGAAGACTCTGTGGAAGAGAAAGGTCGTCCAGGAGACCTAGTTACAGTGGCTGATAAGGCTGCTGAAGCTGTGATTTTGGAAAGTTTGGGTCGTCATTTCCCTGACCATGCTATTTTGGCGGAGGAGTCAGGAAAATTAGGGAAGCAGGATAGTAAGTATCTTTGGGCAATTGACCCCCTTGATGGTACGACTAATTATGCACACCAATATCCAGCATTTGCTGTTTCGATTGGGTTATTAGTAGATGGGGTACCAAAATTAGGTGTAATTTATGACCCTTTACACGATGAGCTATTTCGAGGAGCACAGGATTTGGGAGCAACTCGTAATCGCAAACCAATTAAAGTATCTCAAACTCAAGAGTTAAGTAAAAGTTTATTGGTGACGGGATTTGCTTACGACAGACGGGAAACTTCTGATAACAATTACGCTGAGTTCTGTCATTTGACTCATATTACTCAAGGTGTCAGACGTGGTGGTTCTGCTTCTCTAGATTTATCACACGTTGCCTGTGGAAGGTTAGATGGCTATTGGGAGCGGGGTTTATCCCCTTGGGATATTTCTGCGGGAATAATTATATTACAAGAAGCCGGAGGTCGGGTGAGTGCATATGATAACTCTCCAATTCAGTTAGAATCTGGGAGAATTCTGGCAACTAATGGTCATTTACACGACAGTTTAAGTAAAGAGTTACAAAATATCCCTTCCTTAGCTAGTTGGGGTTAGTAATTATTTCAAAAAGTTTATTTCAAAAAGTTTTTTAGATAAAACATCCGGACTATTTCCCAGTCGAGAGGCTGGGAAATATACTATACATGAATTTGGACTTAACTCGCGGAAGAGGGAAGAAGTAATATCATGTCCAGATAATTAGTTATTATTCCCGTATCTGTGCAAAAAACTAGAAATTCTCTTTTCCCCTGCTCTATATCTTGAAAAGTTGCTCCCTGCCGGTTTTATTATAAGTGTTTAATATTTCCCTGTAATATCTCCCTGGCTTTCCTTTCCTGTAAAGGTAAGTCTTTCCCTTTCAGACCGGGGAGTGTTCGACTGATATTTAGAACTTAACTATCTTGCCTTATACAGTCAATTATACGTAGGTGAGTAGCATCAAATTTAGCTTATCTTAGAATTCTATTATTTTATCACTGAAGTTTACTACTAACTTTGGAGGAAATAATATCTCAGATACCTGGATTAATCTAACTGATTGACCTAACTAATTATTAGCTTTGTTCGGATTGAAATCAAAACTGATGCGAAAAGTTTTGGATGCGGGGGTAACTTATGGATAGCTCTCTATATGAAACAAACATAACCAATACTTTTGTGTAAGTGGTAATAAAAAAACTTCGTACATTATCTAACTACATCTATTAACGACCATATCTGCCCGATTAAACTATCTAATTAAACTATTTAATTACACTATGTCTTTAAAAATTGAACGTGGATTATTTAAACATGATTTAACCGATTGTCACGCAGTTTTAGGTGTTCCGATTGATGCTGATGCTAAAGCAATCCGCAAACGTTATTTGAAAATAGCTCGTCGTCTCCATCCTGATAGCTGCGCTACATCTGATGCTGCACATAAACAGCTAGCTAGCGATTTACTATCTAAGTTAGTTAATCCGGCTTATGAGAAACTTTCTAACGACAGCGATCGCGCTGAATATATGGCAATTTTATCCCAATTAGGAAAGCGTTTAGTGCAAGATTCTGCGTCGGTAGATTTAAATACTGATGCTGCTAGAAAATTAGCTAGTGCACCTAATATTGACCACTTGTATAAAACAGCGATTGCTCAACTTTCTAAGGTGCAGTATGACTCTTTAGAGCGAGTAATCTCAGCGATCGCTCAAATTAGTGAACTGAATGCTGTATATTTGATGCGGACTGGAGGGAAAAAGTTTAACGTATCACCACCACCTGCTCCTGCTGGTAATAATCAAGCTCAAACCCAAGCTCAAACCCAAGCTCAAAACAATAATAATGGGAATTCTAAGACCTCCCCCGAATCTTCAGTATCTGAGAATTCAGCCGTAGAGCAATATGTTCGACGCGCTCAAGAGTTAATTGCTAAAAACCAATTGAGTCCTGCCAGGGTAGAATTACAAGATGCTTTGAAACTTGATCCAAATAATCCTCGCTGTCATAGCTTGATTGGAACGGTCTATTTGAAGCAAAATCAAACCAAGATGGCAAAAGTCCATTTTGACCGCTCCCTAAAATTAGATCCCCAAGACAAAACAGCGTCTGCGGGGAAAGAAAAAGTTGAACAGATTTTGGGTAAAAAAACCGGTACAGCTAAGCCAACAGCGAAGTCTGCTGCTGGGAATAAACAACCAAGTAAGTCTGGAGGGGGTGGTTTGTTTGGTGGTTTGTTTGGTGGAAAGAAAAAATAATGGTGTATCAACCACCTGCGGGTGCAAGAGATTTACTACCTTTAGATGTAACTCAAAAAAGCTGGATTGAACAGCGTCTTGAGCAAATGTTTCATCGTTGGGGATATCACAGGATTATTACCTCAACTTTGGAACGTATGGATACTTTAATGGCAGGAGGTGCAATTCAACGTTCTACGGTGATTAATCTCCACAATTCCGAAAATGAAGAATTGGGTTTGCGTCCGGAGTTAACGGCTTCTATTGCTCGCACAGCAGTCACTCATATGGGTGATGCAAGTTATCCCCAGCGTCTATACTATAACGCTAATGTATTTCGACGAACCCGAGAACTACAACATAATCGCCAGCAAGAATTTTATCAAGTCGGCGTAGAATTATTAGGTGGTGGTGGTTTAGTTGCTGACGCTGAAATTTTACTGTTGTTAACAAACTGTTTGCGATCGCTTTCTTTAAAAAATTGGCATTTAATTTTAGGGGAAGCTCAAATTACCGCTTCTTTGCTCTCATCGTTTCCTGAAGATATTCGTCCCCAAGTCCGCAGTGCGATCGCTTCTTTGGATCGAATTGCAATAGATTTATTACCTTTGAGTGAGGAACTCCAGGAAAGGGCAAGGAATATTATGGATTTGCGGGGAAATCCCACGGAAGTTTTAACAAAACTTAAAGCCTGGAATTTAGATTCCCAACAGCAATCAGCAGTTGATAATTTACAGTCTCTGGTTGATTTACTCTGTAATCAGCACAAAAGTTTACCGATACCTCTAATTTTGGATTTAAGTTTAATTCAAACAATTGATTATTACACTGGTATCGTCTTTGAAATAGTTAGCAAAACTGATAACCAGACCAGAGTCTTAGGTACTGGTGGTCGTTACGACAAACTTCTGGGTATGTATCATCCTCAAAAGCAGGATATACCCGGCATCGGCTTTGCTGTGTTTATTGAAGATTTATACCAAGTTTTGCTATCAACACAGCAATTACCAGAAACCATACCGGCAATTAATTGGTTAGTAGTACCACAAAATCAAGAAGCATATAATACAGCCTTTGCCTATGCAGAAAAACTCCGAGACTCCACTCACCTAGTACGAGTTGAGATTGAATTAGGAGGAAAAGACCCAGACAATATTCGACAGTATGCACGCGATCGCGGTATTACTAAAATTGCTTGGGTTACACCTGATAATTCACCAACAATTGAGTCTGTTAATTAGTAATATTAATTCCCCAGATTAATTAATAAGTAGCTAAAAACAAACAGTAGAGATAATAGGCTGTGTACTTTTTGGGTTTTTGGGGAGTGAAAAATCATGCTATTTATATGATTATAGTTTGGTACTCCAAATCTCTCTCCCTCACCCCATCCCCTCTCCCAAAGTTGGGAGAGGGGTGCCCCTAGGGGGATATTTGACTATTCCTTCTAGGTTTAGCCTAGAGAATCTCAGTACATTTAGATCTGAGAGTGTCAAAGGTCTCTATCTTGAATGTCAATGTGATAAACGCCAAACCTTAATCGACTTATTACCACTACTGCTAACTAAGATTTTTCCATCTTTGCTAAAAGCTAAAGCCTTAACTCCTCCCTGTTTCGCAGAAAGGGTACGTAATCGTTTCCCTGTAGTTACATCCCACAAGCTAATCTCATAGGCATAACCACCACTAGCAAAAGTTTTACCATCAGGACTAATGGCTACAGCATCAATGCTACCAATACCTACAGAGAAATTATGAATTAATGTTCCTGTCTGGAGATTCCATACTTTAATATTCTTCCCATCAGTTTCTTGAATCGATAAATGGGTATCATCATAACCGCTATTTACAAGAGTTTTCCCATCATTACTAACAGCAATTGATGAGACAGCAGATGCTTTTTGAAAATCAAAATCAGGGTTTTTTGGTAAAGGTGGTGTTAGTATTTGTAGAAGTTTTCCACTAGAAAAGTCAAATAAATGAATCGTACCGTCGTTATTGCCGCTAAATAAAGTTTTACCATCTCCACTTATCCCTAAGGAAGCTGTATCAGCTTTAAAAGTCTTTTCTAACTCCTGATTTTTTAAATTCCATACTTTAATAATTTTATCTGTACTTGCACCAATGAATTTTTTCCCATCCGGAGTAATTACTATTGATGTCACTACTGCTTCAGATTGATTTAACGTACTTATTAATTCTCCAGTTTTGAGATTCCAAATTTTAATAGTACTATCATCACTTCCAGTAATTAATATTTCTCCATCAGGAGCGATCGCAACAGATGTAACTCTACCTTTATGGTCTTTCAAAGTTCGGAGTAATTTTCCATTATGTAGGTTCCAAACTTTAACTGTATTGTCAGCAGAACCGCTTACTAATATTTTTCCTTCAGGACTTATCGATAATGCTTCGACAGGTGCATCGTGTCCCGATAATGTTAAAACTATTTGATCAACTTGCTGCTGAGTGATATCAGATTTAGCTAATGATTCAGCAGATGTAGAGGAAGGACGAACTTTATAAGCAGCAGTTAACAAAACAAAAACAAATACTGGGAATATTTTCCAATACTTCAGTTTTAATAGCATTTTTTAAGAATATAGAATTATTTGTATATTTACTACTCAGTTATACAACTGCTTATTTACTTTTTCTTCCCCATCTACTAGTTAATGCTGCAATTTTTTAATTGAATTTCTAATTTTATAGCGCTTTCTCCTTTTCAGATACCATTGGAGCGTTGGTGAAACCGGGTAGTAGAGATGTGAATAACTCCTGTATCCTGATAACTGATAATTAGTGATAATTAGTATATATTTTGATTCCATTGAGAGGGGAACTATGTCACATACAATTGTTACAGATGTTTGTGAAGGTATTGCAGATTGCGTCGATGCTTGTCCTGTAGCTTGTATACACGACGGACCAGGAAAGAATACTAAGGGAACTGACTGGTATTGGATCGATTTTTCCACTTGCATTGATTGTGGTATCTGTATCCAAGTTTGTCCGGTTGAGGGAGCTATAGTTCCTGAAGAAAGACCCGATTTACAAAAAACACCGGAGTAAAATTAGATCGTGGGGTATGGTTTACGCAAAACATCTCCCACATACAAGACAGAGACGTTAAATTTAACGTCTCTACAGGGTTTACAGGTCGCACATATTTAACTCCTGGAGTATCTGCTGTACCTAGGAACTCCCTCAGGAAAAACAATTTATTCCCTCTGGACAAGCTACGCTAACACCAACAATTGTCTAAGTAGATTTTTTCATTTCCCCTGCTCCCTACTTACATGTTATCCAGTAGCTTGCGATCGCATTTTTTCTCGTTGGGGATTCTGAATATATACAATGCTATTAGTTAATAACTAATAATTAATGGATGAGGAGTGTCAAATAATTGGTATAAGCATGTAATACAGCTTTCTGATTCTGGGTCTTTTTTAATATTTGATTATGCTCACTAAAAATACTTCCCAATCCTTAGCCGATATTTTATACCAGCGTCGTCAACGTCTTAGTAAACTAATCGACTTTCCAGCAGTCCTGTGGTCAGGAAGTCGTAGTCCTCGCAACTTTGCTGCAAACGCTTTTCCCTTTCGTGCTAGCAGTCATTTTCTTTACTTCGCTGGACTTCCCTTACCCAATGCTGCAATTCGTCTAGAAGCAGATAAATTAGAACTTTTTCTAGATGAAGCAGCACCTAGTAGTGCTCTTTGGTATGGAGAAACACCAACAGTATCCGAAATTGCTGAACAAATCGGTGCTGATGCTGCTTATCCCCTAGAAGAATTGAATTCACGTTTACAAGGTGTTGCAACTATTGCAGTCCAAGATGCAACTACCTGGACTCAACAGTCCCAGTTACTCGACAGGTGGATTTTACCACAAACTCCACCCCAAGGAATCGATTTAACTTTGGTACAGGCAATTATAAAATTACGTCTAATACATGATAAAGCAGCATTAACAGAATTACGTAAAGCTGCTGATATAACAGTATTAGCTCATAAAGCCGGAATGAGAGCAGTAAAGACAGCTCAAACAGAAGCGGAAGTTCGAGCAGCCATGGAAAGTGTAATTATTGGTCATAATATGACAACTTCTTACAACAGTATAGTTACTGTTCGTGGTGAGGTTCTTCATAATGAAAAGTATTATAACTCCTTGCATCCAGGGGATTTAATATTAGCTGATGTGGGTGCTGAAACCGAGACTGGTTGGGCAGCTGATGTTACCCGTACTTTCCCGGTTTCTGGTAGGTTTTCATCTACACAGCGAGATATTTACGATGTTGTTTTAGCTGCTCATGACGAATGTATTACTAAAGTTAAACCTGGTATAGAGTACGAAGAGTTACATTTAACTGCTTGCAATATAATTGCTGAAGGTCTAGTTGATTTGGGTATCTTGAAAGGTAAAACTCAAGAATTAGTAGACTCAGATATTCATGCGCTTTTCTTTCCCCATGGAATTGGACATCTTTTGGGACTAGATGTCCATGATATGGAAGATTTAGGAGATTTTGCAGGTTATGAAGTAGGAAGAGATAGAAGTAGTCGCTTTGGTCTAGGATATCTGCGCTTGAATCGTCCTTTGTATGAAGGAATGTTAGTGACCATTGAACCAGGTTTTTATCAAGTTTCTGCCATTTTAGATAATAAAGAAGTGCGATCGCAGTATGCAGAAATTATTGATTGGGAACGTTTATCTCAATTTAAAGATGTGCGAGGAATACGTATAGAAGATGATGTTTTAGTGACCTCCCAGGGTAGCGAGGTCTTAACTGCGGGGTTACCAAATAAAGCTGATGAAGTAGAAGAATTAATCACTTACTAGCTACATCAATCATCAATTACCTATTACCTATTACCCATTACCCATTCCCCAAACTCAAGCTTCATCCTCAAAAATTGCTCCTCTGTGCTGTAAATCCAACTTCATTTCTTCCGTTAATCCTTTACTCTTATCAAACAAAGCAAATTTTACTTGTGCTCCTTCAAAATTGGTATTACTACAATCTATTTCTCTTAAATCTGCACCTGCAAGGTTTGCATAGCTTAAATTTGCTCCACTGAGGTTAACTTCACTTAAATTTGCATTTTCAAAGCTGCTATTTCTTAAATCTGCATTTTCAAAGTTAGTTTTCTTTAAATCGGCATTTTTGAAGTTAACTCCAGCTAAATCTGCACAGTAGAAATCTACATGAGTTAGGTTGGTGTTTTTGAAATTAGAATGGTGAAGTTGAGCTTTCCGAAAAGTTGTATTCTCTATATGTGAGTCTCTAAATTTTACGCTATTTAAATAAGAATTATTGAAATTTGTACTTAGTAATCGAGTATTATTTAAATCACCATTCCACAAATAAACATTATCAAGGTTGGCATAACTTAAATCTGCTTCACTTAATTTGCAACCACTTAGATTCGCTTTACTCAGGTTCGCTTTTTCTAAGCAAACACCTTTGAGGTTCGCACTGCTCAAATTTACTGCTTGTAAATTGGCATTATTGAAATTTGCTTCAACAAAATCTACGTTACTTAAATTTGCATCTTGTAAATCAGCATCACTAAGATTAGTATTATTTAATGTCGCACCACACAAGTTAGCATTAGCAAGTTTAGCTTCTATCAGATTAGCACCAGTAAGATTACTACCACTTAGATATACTCCACTTAAATTAATCCTCATTAACTGAGCATTCCTCAAATCTGAAATGAGCATGGCTTCATTTAAGGGGCTTTGGAGAGTAATATTTTCAATGTTCACTGCTAAATCTTTTGCTGCTAAATTATTAGTATCTGCTATTTTTAAACTATCATTTGTTTGATTGATATTTTTTTCATTTTTCTCAACTTTATGTAGTATAAGGCTTCCAACTCCATCTCCAACTGCTGTTTCTAAACTCTGAAAATATTCTTCCTGTCTTTTCAAGAGAGTTCGCAAAATAATAAAGCAAATAATAGTGCTTAATAAAATACTAGGTGAGCTATCCCGATTCACTACAATTGCAATAATATTCAAAGTAAGTAAGAGAATTGGTGCAATTTTCAGCAATAACTCTCCAAATAATCCTTTATGAAAATACTTTTTATAATTCACTGAAGCCACGTTTAATACCTCTTATCATCCATAAGGAACTATTACAAACGAAACCTAATCTTAATATCCCCATATAGCTGAATTCACTATATCAATAATCACTGTAACTGAAAAACAATATACGGTATCATAACGTATCAGTAATAAGCCTGATGTATTTTAATATTTTCATTACTTTAATAGCTACATATATCATTTAAATATTTAGATAATTTTAATAAATGAATTTAGAATTATTTTTTTCATATCATAGAATATGACGCATTATAGATAATTGCAAAATACATATAATACAGATTAAAATTTTTTTTATATAAAGTATTGCTTTGATATATATTTATCTAATTTTTATATTTAAATTAGGGGAATATTTTGCCATCAAGTATATTTACCATCAAATATATTTCAATTATGTATATATAAAATCCATGAATTAGAATTGAGCGATATCTTCTTTGTAAGATATCTATGAGATACTGCACCTTAAGCTTAAGCTATAACAGAGCGACTTTATCACAAATCCTAACAGGGTTATCTCAATCAGGCTGAACTGGAAATAAAATAGATTGGTGACAATACTTTTAACTTATCGCTAGGGAAGATAAACAATAGACTGAAATATAAGCTCTAATAAGCTCTAAATTAAATAAATATGTAGTTTTAATAGAATTTTACTATCAGAATAAATTGGAAAGAAACCAGTTATCCTAACTTCTAAACAAAATTATTATAAATTAATTACGAATCAATATATAAACTTAAAATTAAACTGTAAGCAATTCATAAATTTCAAATAAATCTTATAATTAAGTACTAGATCGAAAAAACAAGACTTCCAACCTAACTGTCTGTAATTATACATGATAATCGAATAGAACGTAAATTCTACATCATCGAGATGTTTCATGTACAAAACAAGACTTTTGATAAATCACATAGTAAGAACCATGTAAATAGGTAAACCAAAATATTTACACATACACACAATAAATTAATTGAGCTATAAACCTTATGGGTAGGTGATTTTTCTAGATCAATTCTGTAATCGATTTTTGTAATCGATATATTTAATTTATTTTGTTGAAGTACTTAGTAGTAACCATGTAGTAATAACCGCACAGCAATATTACTACATTATGGCATGAATAAACTAACCATTTGAAATCTATCAAAGGCTTACCTCATCAAGATTTTGTATATTTTGTTCGTTGCAAACCGAAACAGTAGGGTTTGCTAACATTTTGAATTTTGTCTAGCCGTACTAGCTGCCTTGAAATTCTATAAACTATCTAAAAGGGTAATTATTTATCATCCCAGAACAGATCCTATTTTTGGAGAAGCAACCTTGATGAATAAAATTAGTTGTAATTAGATTAGTTGTATTTAGATAATTATGTTTGATTTACTTGCCGATCGTTTAGAATCTGCTTGGAAAAAATTACGGGGTCAGGATAAAATTACTGACTCAAATATCCAAGATGCTTTGCGGGAAATACGTCGAGCTTTGCTCGAAGCAGATGTCAACCTTGAGGTAGTTAAAGATTTTATTGCCGAGGTTAAAACCAAAGCATTAGGTGCCGAAGTCATTGCTGGTGTTAGACCCGACCAACAACTCGTCAAAATTGTCAATGACCAGTTAGTAGAAGTGATGGGAGAAGTTAATGTTCCCCTCGCACATAAAGATAGTCCACCCACAGTAGTCTTAATGGCTGGTCTGCAAGGTACTGGTAAAACCACAGCCACTGCCAAATTAGCCTTGCATTTGCGTAAAATTGAGCGCAGTTGTTTAATGGTCGCTACAGACGTTTATCGTCCTGCGGCAATCGATCAGTTGAAAACTTTAGGAAAACAGATAGATGTACCAGTTTTTGACTTAGGAAACGACGCAGACCCAGTAGAAATAGCCCGTCAGGGAGTAGAGCATGCCCGTGTAGAAGGAATAGACACAGTTATTATTGATACTGCCGGTCGCTTACAGATAGATGGCGATATGATGGCAGAACTAGCACGGGTAAAAGAGGTCGTAAATCCCGAGGATACCCTGTTAGTTGTAGACGCCATGACTGGTCAAGAAGCAGCCAGTCTCACCCGTACTTTCCACGAGCAGATTGGAATTACTGGGGCAATTCTCACAAAGATGGACGGTGATAGCCGTGGTGGTGCAGCACTCTCAGTTAGGCGAATTTCTGGACAACCAATTAAATTCGTGGGTGTGGGGGAAAAAGTAGAAGCGCTACAACCTTTTTACCCAGAACGCATGGCATCGAGAATTTTGGGGATGGGAGATGTTTTAACTTTAGTAGAAAAAGCCCAAGAAGAAATTGACCTTGCTGATGCTGAACAGATGCAAGAGAAAATTTTGTCTGCAAAGTTTGACTTTACAGATTTTCTCAAGCAACTGCGTCTTTTGAAAAATATGGGTTCTATCGGAGGTATCATAAAAATGATTCCCGGTATGAACAAATTGACCAGCGACCAGTTAGAGAAGGGAGAAAGTCAACTAAAGCGCTGTGAGTCGATGATTAACTCCATGACTAAAGAAGAACGCCACAATCCCGATTTGCTCTCTAGTTCTCCTAGTCGCAGAAGAAGAGTTGCTGGAGGAGCAGGGTATAGAGAATCAGATGTGAGCAAACTAGTCAGCGACTTTCAGAGAATGCGTGGCATGATGCAACAGATGGGACAAGGTGGAGGACTACCAGGTATGCCAGGAGGACTTTTCGGTGGTGGTAATCCAGCAGCAGGGCGATCGCCTTACCCTGGTGGAGGTGGAGGTCGTAAAAAAGCTAAGAAAATCAAAAAGAAAAAGGGCTTTGGAACCCTCTAGTAGTAACTAATTGCAGCTTATAGCTAAGAATTATTAGCGGTCAAAACTCCCGGCAAATGCTAAAATTAGCATCTGTTACTAGATTTTTTATGTACTTTTCCCTTACGGGGGTTCATAGTTCATGAAAAATGAAGTGTTATTAAAATAGTTATGCATCAAATCGGTGGTGCAACAATTTTTGTTGCCTCATAAAAATTAGACTAGATGCAAACCAAGGAAGTTACCAATACTCAAATATTTTTGCGTTTGGTAACCTGGAGATAGAAGGGTTAACTTATACCTTCAGTTATTCAGATACAAATCCCACAGTATAAGGAGTAATGTTTCTTTCATCATGATTAAATTGCGCTTGAAGCGATACGGTAAAAAGCGGGAAGTAAGCTACCGCATTGTTGCTATGAACAATCTATCTCGTCGCGATGGTCGTCCCCTCCAAGAGTTAGGCTTTTATAACCCTAGAACAGACGAAGTAAGATTGGATGTTCCTAGTATCGTAAAGCGTTTACAGCAAGGCGCTCAACCTACTGATACCGTGCGTCGAATCCTGGAAAAAAATAATGTTTTTGAACAGGTTAATACACAATCTGCATCCTAATATCGGAATCAATTGCCCAGTGTCTATGCCTGATTATGCCGAGCTGCTAAATTTTCTTATGCAGCCTTTTTTAGATTCTCCAGAAACTCTGAGTATTGACTGCGAACTTTCTCAAAATAGCCAAAGAGTATGGATTCGTATTGCGTTTGATGATACAGATAAAGGAAAAGTATTTGGTCGAGGTGGACGCAATATCCAGGCGATTCGCACTGTAGTGGCAGCAGCAGCAAAAATAGCCCGACAGTCAGTATATCTTGATATTTACGGCAGCAATACTAGCAGTAGTAGCAGCCGTGATAACATTCCCAGCAGTGAAGAAGTCGAAAAACGCTTGCCACCGCCACATTCTATAGAAAGGCGTAGAAGCACCCCAAGACCCATTGCTAAGCCTAGATTGCGCTGATTCTCAAAAGAAACTGCCCTAACTATCGGCAGTTTCTTTGACCCTAGTTGACCCAAAATATAATCCCCTCAAGGTAATTGATGAAGTTGTAATGACCAATTTGTAATAAATCTTCTAGAATAAATCTTCTAGAATAAATATGAAGATGTCCTAACATATGCCAGCAGTGGTATAATGTTAAGAATTTTGCATTTAATTTTCAGATAGATTTTAAATAAATTAAATTTCAAATAAATTTCAAATAAATTTTAAATAAATTTTATTTCTAATCAAACTTGAAAGATACTGAGACAATTGTAGAAAAATACTAAAGCAACACTATGGCAGATGCCATAACTATTGAATTACCTGATATACCTAGCGCGATCGCTCTTGCTGGAGATAAAGAGGAAAATTTTAAACTCTTATCTCAACAAACAGGAGCGACTTTAGTTTTACGCGGTCAAAATGTAGTGATTTCGGGTACTCCCAAACAAATCGAACTTGCACAAAAATTAGTGCGATCGCTATCTGATTTGTGGAGTCAGGGAACACAAGTATCTAACACTGATATATTGACTGCACGTCAAGCTCTTGATACCCATCGTGAAGATGAACTGCAAGAATTACAAAAAGATATTGTTGCTAAAACCCGACGTGGGGAACAGATTAGAGCTAAAACTTTCCGACAGAAACAGTATATTAATGCTCTTCGTAAGAAAGATTTAACATTTTGTGTGGGACCTGCGGGTACAGGAAAAACATTTTTAGCCGTTGTGGTGGCTGTACAAGCATTGTTAGATAATCAGTTTGAAAAGATTATATTAACCCGTCCGGCTGTAGAGGCAGGGGAAAAACTAGGCTTTTTACCTGGAGACTTGCAGCAAAAGATTAATCCTTATTTGCGTCCCTTATATGACGCAATCAACGAGTTCATTGGTACGGAAAGATTACCTTCTCTGATGGAGAAAGGAATTATTGAAGTCGCACCTCTAGCATATATGCGAGGACGGACTTTAAATAATGCCTTTGTGATTGTAGACGAGGCACAAAATACTACTTCAGCCCAGATGAAAATGGTTCTGACCCGTTTGGGTTTCCGCTCCCGAATGGTGGTCACAGGTGACATGACCCAAACCGATTTACCATCTCAACAACAGTCTGGTTTAGCTATGGCTGTAAAAATATTAAGAAATGTTGAAGGTATTTCTATATGTGAATTTTCTCAAAAAGATGTTGTGCGTCATCCTTTAGTGCAGCGAATTGTAGCAGCTTATGAAAAGTATGAGAAGTAAGGGAAGGTTCTGAGCAAGCTGGTTATCGGAAGACTGAGGAGAGTAATAGTGTAATATTGCTCTTCTTCCTGTCTCCTTTAAGTTAAATTAATTATTTAGATTTTGATAATAGATGCTTAATTTAATGTTTCATTTAACGTGTTTATAAATAAAAAATAAAATTCTTGTAGGGTGTTTTAGAGCCAAAGTAAAATCGGATTTTTACGATAATATTGAATCGGTCTAACGCACCATATTAATCGGTGCGTTAGTTTATTTTATCCAAATAAAAACTTATATCACTAAGCTAATAGGATTTTTCAGGTATTTAATTCATAGCATTAGCACCAGTTGCAATTAAGCGTTTAAATAGACCTTCTGTCCATCCAGTTTCTGTGAGTACAGCAGCAGAAGATACTTCTACGTAAGCTTGCTCAATAAAAGCTAAATCAATCATACAGATACGGCTAAGAGCGTCTTTTAGCTCTTCACTTTTGCCATCTTGTTTGAGACGCTTACCGACTTCATGGACAACAGTAGCCATTGCAGGAACTACGTGTTGGGGACCAATACCGATTCTGACATGAACTAAGCCGATTTTCCAGCGACGTTCTGCATAATCTTTACCCCAATCATCCATACCTGTAAACATTTCATGAAACCATTCAATAAAGGTTTCACGCAAACGATGAGCGCGTTCTTCACCGTGATTTAAAATTGCGCTCATCTCTTCATCTCTGCCTAAATAAGCGTAAAAGTGTTCTGCCATTTCAGGAGCTACGCTTTTTCCCCAATCAGCATTTAATTGAAGTAATTGCTTATCTTCAGCAGTGAAAGAAATTCGTGCTTCTAGTGTGGAGAAAAAAGTTTGTGGATCTACAGCCATAATAAAACCTAACTAGTCTAATGGAATAAAATTTGTAAGTAAGGCAAAGCAAGGCAAATTAACTTTAGATTCTTTCATATCTTGCATCTAACCGTATAAACCACGAAAATAAAAAAAATTATGCAATAAAGCTACATTATTCAACAGCGGTTTCTATGGCTGAATAAAAATTTAAAGCTTATACTGAGTAATTAATTTTCATTAATGTATCTTGGTGCAAGATGTGAGCGACCCACAAGGTGGTAATTCAAAATTTAAAATTCCGGCAGAACAAAACTTAACTCCACCTTGTAACAAATGAAACTTGTACATTTTTCGATAAATTCTAAAACCCTTGATATTTCAGGGTTATAAAATGTGCAAGTTAAGATTTATCTACATTCTTGTGAATCAATAGGAGTGAATCTAAAGTAATGAAATATTTATTACGAAGTTGAAGTCGTTAAAAGTCTTAATTGATGATATTTAATTGATACTCAATCATTAACCTAATAACTCGGTAATTTTTGTAGCAATTCTCTTAATTTCTAAGAAGAGCAAACCTTGTTTTGCTGTGGAGCTAGCTAAAACTAATAAAACAGCTTCTGAACCACAACCAACTAAAATTCCATAACCCTTCTCACCTTCTACAACTATTCTCTCGACTCCACCACGAGAAAGTTCGCTACCTATACGTTCTCCTAATGAAAGAATGGATGCAGACATTGCAGCAGTTCTCTCTTCATCCATTTGAGTGGGTAAAACTGAGGCTAAAGATAAACCATCAGGACTTACTAATGCAACACCTTGAACGTCAGGAGTTGAGGTAACAAAGTTTTGCAAGACATCTTGCAACATAGAAATATTAATCATGGTTCTTTTCTTTGATGTATTTGTTGGGGATATGTTGGTTGGAAATATGGTGATTGAAGACTGGTCGTCTTCTGTTATGATCTCCTCAGCATCAGATTTATTCTCTGCTGTTGGAGGTGGTAGATATTTTGTGTTTTCAGAACTAGTAGAATTTCTTTTAAAGGCACCTAAAAGTAGAGAAAATATGTTCCTTATCAGCATAGGGTGCCCCTCATACCTACTATCTACTCTTCGAGTGGGGTCTTCATTAGTTCCTCAACCAGCATCAGTAGAGCTTCAGTTACAGAAGCTTTATCATTAGGATTGACAGGGATAATTTTTGGTATAGAAAAATTATCTGTGAAACCCAAAGCTTTTTCTATTTCATTTAATGAAACAGCTTCTGGAGAGTCTGTATGAGTTACCCCAATTAACATTGGTACTTGCTTAATATTCTTGATAAATTCTAGAATCTGCAAGCTGTATGGGAAAGAGTCAGGACTATGAGCATCTACTAAAAGAATTACAGCCTCAGTTCGACGAAACAGGATTTCCCACATAAAATCAAATCTAGCTTGTCCTGGGGTTCCGTAAAGATGCAGTGCTTGATTAGGTGCAAAAATTAAACGTCCAAAATCAAGTGCAACTGTAGTTGTTTCCTTTATAGATGCAGTTTCATCTGTGGCTTTCTTTTCAGTTTCAACAACCTCTAAATCGCTGATAGTGCGAATCATAGTTGTTTTACCCACTCCTACGCTACCTGTAATGAGAATGCGTAGGATTTCCATTAACTTCTACTCCATATAGATTTAACTACGTTTTCTAACAACATAACTCTTGAATAGGAGCATTTGAGGAAGGATAGGGATTTAAGGTATTTTAGAGGACTAATCTGTTTTATACTCATCTTATTCAGGTATTACTTAGCATAGTCATAGAGCATAGTCATAGAAAAAAACATATAATTCTGATGGCTCAATTGACCGGGGAATACCGGTCATCACTTTTACCTGCTCTGCCTCGGCGGTGTGCCGATGACCAAAATCATTATAATTTCAAGTCTGTACCCATATTTAACACTCTATGAAGTTGAGTGATTTAGACATGGAAACTATTCATTATCACCCTGAAAACTGAAATTGCTTTCGTCTTTATTGCTGCTCGCTATAAAACAAACTATCTTGTAAGACGACAATTGGTAGCTGAATTAGGAGTAAAGTTATTCTGTGAGGATCTATATTCTGAAATTTGCAGCCTTTAATAAATCCATCAATTTATAACCATTGAATTTATCTGAAAACCTCCTTCTAACTTAAATATATTGTAAAAGTAATACTTAGATATAAAAAGTAATACTTAGGTATAAAAGTAATTTTACAGTTCAGTGTATTTTAAAAAGTAAAGCAAATCACTTTTATAAAATAGTTAATAAATACATACTTACTTTTTGCAAAATAACTTTAACACACTACGTATAACACTATATATAAAAAAAGACATTATTCAATTCGTTTTTTTACAAAAAAAAATTATATATACTTATTTTTGACTTATGTAAATATACTATTTAAAATGTGTTTTAAATCACAAATTATTTTTTCCATAGCGTGATGACTTTAACAAATTTGCTTTAAATTAAGATAATACTTACCAGTATTTAACAGGTATAAAAATGTTTTTTATGATACAATGATTTCCAAAAATATTTGTTTAATTAAAAATTTAATAACTAATTTGAATAGATTTATAATTTATGTATATTCTTATGTATATTTTTTTATCTAGATTCTCATTAAATACCACAGAGGGCGCAAGGTTTGCGCCCCCACGGACATAATATAATTTTCGTGAAATTGGCTTAGACACCACTCATAAAAGACTTGCAGTTGGGAGCAGGTATTTTAGGCATGACTGCGTAAAAAGCCAACTAAGTTTTCTAAGAAAGAACTGCTTAGAGTCTGGGGTTTGATATCTTTTATTTTGTCTGGTACTGATGTAGATGCAATAATTTTAGGATTCCAGCTATCAAGTTCAGCATTCTTTTGATGTATATTTGCAATTCTGACCATAGGTATTTCATCTACAAGATTTGCGAGCATTAATCGATAAGCTGCACCTTGAACTAATAGAATAGGTTGTTGAAGCTCAGTTGCAATATCATTTAAAGATATGCGTCCATTGGCAAACTCCCATACCTGTCTTTCAAAAGCATTCAGATGTAGGTGAGTTCGATTGTCTGTAATGTCAGCGATCGCAGAACTATGATGAGGTATGACATCGGACATAATTTCCCAACGTTTGAGAACTCTTAAAGCCATAATTGCAACCTGAATTGCACCTAGACTTAGTCCAGTCATTTCATTCCAAGGTAGATTCGCTTTGCTATCAAATTTGAATACACCCTTTTGAATTTCAAATAGTTTACGGACGTGTTTTAGCTGATTGGCAAATAGTACGTTTAATTCTTCTGCTCCGACAAGTCCCTGAGTTTTTAGGTGTAAACCCAAGGGTTTTTTTGCCGGTTGTGTAGCAATAATTTTATCTATATCAGCTTGGGAAGTACTACCCTGTCGAATAATACTTGCTGCTAGACTTTTACTTTTTAAATTGCTGGTCGCTGTTACAAAGCTTCCTTGATGAAACCATAAATAGAAATATCGGGATTTTGACTGCTGGATTTTCAGGTCTGGTAGGGTACAAACCGTTAAACATCCAGACCGTTTTCTCTCCTCAATATATTTAAAAAGTTCTGCGAGAGAAAAGTCGTTGAAAGAACTTGAGGAACTCATATTAGGCGATCGCTTAAAAGTTTAATTTATGTTTTGTATACTTTAGTCTTGAAAAATGAAGAAACAGAGGGTAAATGCGTTTCTTATAGTCTTATAGAAGTATTGATATTACACCCATTAGCAGCATAATATATGTCTTTCCAATCTCAACAAGAAGTTTTACTTATGACTGCGATTATGAGAATTCTTTACAGGTAGAATTAAGTACAACACTGTATCTTATCTTTCTAAGTAATAAGAATAAAAAGCAGTATATGAAAGACAATCTTCTTTTTCATTGCTTTTGAAAGCTTTTTTATTAACAAAAAGAGATAAATGTTAAGTTATATGACTAGCTTGTTAAGTTTATTGAACTTAATGGAGGAATATTTAAATTTTGTTAAAAAGTAGTTTAGATGAGTTCAAGTAGAGTTTTAGATTCTTAGTTTGGAATTCTTATTTTTAAACTTCATCTATTTATATTAAAACTACATACTTTTAATATTTAATTTGATATTAGGGCTACAACTGTTATCAAGACTTTATTACAAGAAATATGAGGAAAATTTGGCTAATTTTGATATTGTGTTTTATTTGTTGCTTTTCTAAAGAAGCGATCGCTGGAGAATTAGCTCAAAGACTAAGTGAATTTCCTCAATGGGAAAGGATAAAATCTGTACAGAATCCTCAAGGAGATTTAGTTTACCCCCAATGGATGGAGGGTGAGTGGGAAGTTAAAAGTACTCTTGTAGATTTAGTTGCACCTTTAGCTCCAGACATTGTCACACCAGGATTTGGAGGTAATCGTCAATATTTAAATCAACCGATAAGTTTCAGAGTTAAGTTTCTATCAGAAAAAAAGCTTAATTCAGATACCATCGCTTCTAAGACCGTTAATTCTAAAGCTGTTAATTCTAAGAGCGAGAATTATTTTACTTTTCCTCATATTAGCAAGATATTTTCTCAAGACAGGAAATCATCTATAGTGGCAGATAGAGCCTTCAACGGTTTAAATTTGGCACGGGCTTATTTAGGTGACAAAGCCGTAATAAACGTCAAAGTAGATCCAGATTCACCCAATAGACAGATTACTTTACTAAGGGGGAAATGTGACTTTGATACCGTTTGCGATCGCCAATTAATATCTTTAGTTAAAGGACGAGCTACAGAAAGGGATGGGGAAGATATATTTACCAGTTGTGAAGTCTTTCAGCAATTTTTCAAAGGAGACAGTAGACCTTATTTCAATTCTGTAGAGTCTACAACTGAGTATCATAGGCTTTCAAATAGCGAACTTGTAAATCTTAAACTTTCAGATTCTAAACTTTCAGATTCTAAACTTTCAGATTCTGAACTTGTAAATAATAAACTTTCAGATGCTCCCCTTTCAAATAGCGAACTTGTAAATCCTAAACTTTCAAATCCCAACCTTTCAACTACCGAACCAGAAATAGAAGCAAACCAAGTAACAGCAGTTTATCTCTCACCCCAAGACCCAAATTACTTTAAAGCTACTTCTCATCCCGTTGCTTTATATCGATATCGTTTGGAATTTAAAAGGGCTGATAATTGATAATTGATAATTGATAATTGATAATTGATAGTTGATAGTTGATAGTTGATCCATAATTGACAATTAACTTCTAACTTGCACATTTTACAACCCCTATATATCAAGGTTTTGAGAATTGGTCGAAAAATGTACAAATTTCATTTGTTGTAAGGTGGAGTTAAATTTTGTAGCAAAACCCTCCTGAGAGCAAGAATTTTGAATTTTTTTCGTTGAAAACGTTCCCGTAGGGTATGCAGGAATTTTGAATTCCCACCTTGTGGGTCACTCTTCCTTTTGACTGATTTATTTATATTTATCGTAATGGTCGTAATTTTTAGTGTTAACTACATTGTAATATTGTAGTATAAAGATTGTGTGGATTGTCTAAAAACAACTTGCACTCTTAGACAGCGTGCATTATGGCAAATTTTCAAGATATTCTCAATTATTTTCGTCCCTACTGGAAGCTAAGTATCTTAAGTATTGCAGTTTCCAGTATTTATGAGCTTTTTGATTTATTAGTACCTTATGCGATAGGACAGATTTTAAATATATTGTCGGGTCAAAGAATAGATAGACCCTTGACAGGTTTAGTTGGTACGGTTGCTGATTTTATTAACACCGAACCGAGTAAAACCTTAACTTTAGGGGTGCTTTTAAGTTTAATTTTTATTGTGACAGTAGTTAGAGCACCGACGCAACCGTGGTTAACTAGTTGGTTCCACTGGGATATTGCTTTAAAAGCACGTCGGGATCAGAACCAAAATGCGATCGCTAAGATTTTGACCCTACCCTTAGAATTTTACGACGAAAACAACCCCGGACGTATTTCTTCTAGGGTAGCTAAGGGAATCACCAATCATACCTGGACTTATCCAGAAATTGCAGGACAGTTGATTCCGAAGTTATTTCGGGTGCTCGGTATTTTCGTCTTCATCTGCTTGGTAGAATGGCAAATTGCGGTTTTATTTCTAGTTTCCTTTGTGATTATTCTTGGTTTAACTCTGAAGAAGTTACAAAGATTAATTTGGCATGAAAGCAGGTTGGATAAATATGGAGAGAATACAGAAAGTCGTACATCTGAGTTGATTACCAATATCAAAACAGTAAAAGCATTTGCCACAGAAGGTAAAGAACTGGAGCGACAAAACAGACGTTTGCAACGAGAATTAACAGTTGTGGAACATCGCATCCACAAAGGTTATGTGAAACTGGGTACCTTACAAAGAAGTTTAATTCAATTTTGCGTATTTGTGGTACTTGGTTTAACCTTAGCTGCGACTGTAGATGGCAAGATTACTTTGGGTCACTTTATCATGACTCTAACCTTATCTAGCATGGCTTATGCAGAATTGGAGCCAATTAGTATTTTGGCAGAAATTTTTGCTCGTCGTTACAGTTCCATGTTGCGATTCCACGAGTTTCTCCAAGAACCCGTAGGGAAAGATTCCGAAGGACTTTTGCAAAAGAAGTCTTCTCAATCAAGTCAGTATCAGTTTACCGGGAAAATTGAACTGAAAAACCTCAACTTTGGTTATGAAGAAAACCGTCAAGTACTCCATAATCTCAACCTGTTAATCGAACCATATCAAACCGTAGCACTAGTAGGACGTAGTGGTTCCGGTAAATCTACCCTAGTAAAACTACTATTTCGATATTTTGAACCCCAATCAGGTCAAATTCTCATTGATGGGGAAGACATTAGTAGTTTAGATGTAGGTGATTATCGTCGTAGATTAGCCATAGTTCACCAAGAAGTAGACGTTTTTAACGGTACCGTCTTAGATAACCTCACCTACGGTAGACCAGATGCAACCTTCAAGCAAGTAGCAGAAGCTTGTCGAATTGCTCGACTAGATGAAGTTATTACACAGTTAGATAAAGGTTACTACACCGTCGTCGGTGAACGTGGAGTCAGACTATCTGGAGGACAAAGACAGCGCTTAGGTATTGCAAGAGCATTACTTGTAGAACCAGACGTATTGATTTTTGACGAAGCGACATCCAGCTTAGACTACGAATCAGAACGTTCCATTCAATTAGCTATGGGTGAACTACAAGGAACCTGTACCACCATTGTAATTGCTCACCGTCTTTCCACAGTCCGGGAAGCAGATAAAATCGTAGTACTCGACCAAGGTAAAATTGCCGAAGTTGGTAGTCACGAACAATTACTGCGTCACGAAGGCATTTATCAACGCTTACACTCACTACAGGAAACTGGGGAGTTGTTGAAGTAATTGGTAATTGATAATAGGGAATGGCAACCCATAAAAAGCATAATACATCTGTAAGGGGGCAAGTATTGCACCCCCTTGATAATTAATAGGACAAACCACTAGAAAATGTTAGGACATTTTTATATTTCCTATTTTGAGTGGGTTTGGGGGAAAATCTCCCAAGTCTTTACTTGATGTGAAAAACGTCCTAACCAGAAAACGTACCGCTATATAACAAAGGTGTCAAAAAAGTGTTAAAAAGTGAGCACAGCCAAATTCCGAAGTCTCCCAATCCCCAAGTCCCCACTTCTTTTCTTTGTAAATTACACATTTTTTCTCAAAACTATTGGAATTCCTCAAAGGTTGTGATAACATTATAAATCGTGAACGACATGGGTCGGTGTCCGAGTGGTTAATGGAGGCGGACTGTAAATCCGCTGGCTTTGCCTACGCTGGTTCAAATCCAGCTCGGCCCATCTTTATTTCACTTCACGCGATCGCCTATGGCGGGTACTACCGTGCCATCGCTTTTAGTTAGTTTTCTGATAAACTTCCATAAAGCTTTCTTTCGCCCATGTAGCTCAGTGGTAGAGCACACCCTTGGTAAGGGTGAGGTCATGAGTTCGACTCTCATCATGGGCTTTTAAAAATACTTAAATTTAGAAAATAAATCTAAGTATTTAGTACTGCAGAACTATATGATAGTTCAAATATTGTAGTTCAAACAGTTCCAACTTCTAGAAGTAATATTAGAAACAATATCTGATTCGATTTACATCTATTTACTAATCATCTATTTAAGAAGAATTGCGTGCAGCGATGATGGGATAATCCCAAGGGGGTTGCACGTTGACGTAGTCTCTCGTAGAGAAGCGATCGCACCACTTAAAACCGCGTTTTCTACGGAGTAACATTAACTAGTCGGGGAAGAAATCAAACAATTAAAGTGTGGAAAGGTTAGTTTATTGGTAACTTATTAGTAATTTATTATTGATATAAGGTCGCATCTACAGCCCCAATCCGATATGAAAGTGCGTGAAGTGATTAAACTAATAGAGGTAGATGGTTGGTATTTAGCAAGAACTAGGGGAAGCCATCGTCAGTATAAACACGCCATAAAATCAGGTTTGGTAACAGCCCCAGGAAAGTTATCTGATGATTTAGCATCAGGAACTTTAAACAGTATTTTAAAGCAAGCTCAACTAAAAGAAAATATAAAGGGAGCATCCCAATTTTGCAAATTGACCAAAATATTGATTGTCATTGCGAATGTAGCGCAGCGGAATGAAGCAATCGCAAAGTCTAGCTGCTGCGATTGCTTCGCTCCATTACATTACGCTCGCAATGACAAATTATATTTTTACACATTTGGGATGCTCCCAATATAAAAGATAGTAAAGAAAAGATACAAACAGAAGAAAAACAAGCAGAGGAAGAAAACTAGTGCGTTACGCAATTATCATTGAAAAAGCCGCAAATAACTACTCAGCTTATGTTCCAGACTTACCTGGATGTATCGCAACTGGTACCACTATCCCAGAAGTTAACCAGCAAATCAAAGAAGCGATCGCATTTCATCTAGAGGGATTACGAGAAGAAGGATTACCAATTCCCGAACCAAGCACTCTATGCGAGTATGTAGAAGCTTCGTAAAATTTATACATCTATGATTTAAGATAAAACTTTAAAGACAGAATATTCAGGTTTCAATCCCTAATAGGGCTTAAGAATAATTTTAACTGCGGGATTCCCGAAGTTAGACAGTATATGGTTTTCAAGGTTCAAAATCGCGGATGGGTAAATAATACCACAGATAAAAGCGATCGCTTGGGGTGAAAATGGCTGAAACCAACTCTCCATAAGGAGCGCGGATGCTTTGAAAATTAAATGTATTCCAAATTCTTGTACACAAAGCGTTTTAGCCATTTTTTTCCAAACTGTAATTTCAACACCTACCCATCCGCGCATTAAGCAAAGAAAATAGTATCATCGCGGGGTTTTTCTCCACCAATACGTTCTACTTTACCAAAACAGCAGGCGCATAGGACGTAGAAATGAATGCTGTCCATGTCGGGTTTGATTAATTTACACAAACGCGATCGCAGTTTTGCATATTGAGTTTCTGTTAACTGACATTCAAAGACGCTGTATTGAACCCATTGTCCGTAAGATTTTAGGATTTTGTGGATTTTGGTTCGACGTTTATCTTCTGGAATGTCATAGGAAATAACAATGAACATAAGTTTTTGCTCTAGGAATTTTTTGTAAAGCGAATTCTTGATTCTAAAAAAGCAATCAGTTATTAAATAAAAAGTTCAAAGGTTAAAGAAAACGGGGATAAAGATAATTTCAACTAACTTCAAAATCTAATATCTCTCCATCCTGACCGACCAGACAATTTGGAGGGGGTTTGGGGGAGAATCCCCCAAGTCTTCTTTCTTTTGAAAAAACGTCCTAAGATAAAAGCCTAGGGCTATAAATTTATAGGTAGAGATTCCTCAATTCTCTATTTCATTACCAAAGGAGGATATTTATCAATTTCTCCCATCAGATATTTACCCACTAATCTTGCTTGTAATTCAAATGCTTCTTGATACATACATTTGCGTCCCATAACTGGATGTTTGAAAGTGGACTGTTTCTTTTTGGTGTACCACTGCAAAAATGTTTTTCGTCCTTCCTTGGTGAGGGAAACTGCACCGCTTAAAGGTTCTGTAATAAAGTCTTTTGGTGTGAGATACTCTCTATTCAGGATGGATAATACCATCGCATCCACTACCAAAGGACGAAATTCTTCCATTAAATCCAACGCTAATGATGGTCTTCCGTAACGGTCATAATGTAAATATCCTAGATATGGATCGAAACCGACTATATTTACTGCTCCTTGAATATCGTGACGTAGGAGAGAGTAACCGAAGCTAAGTAAAGAGTTTACTGGATTTTTTGGTGGACGACGCGATCGCTTCTTGAATTCAAATTCCTGGTTCCGAATTAATTTATCAAAGCAACCGAAATAAACTGCACTTCCAGCACCTTCTAAACCCCGTAAGGAATCAATATTATCGGTGGTGTTGATTGGTGTGATGATTTCTTGAATCTTAGTAATAGCTGCTGATAAATCCAAATCTGTAAATTCTCGCTGACGACGGATTAGAAGATGACGATAGTTCTTCAATTTACCTCGTACAAAACCTTTTACTAAGTGAATTGCTTGGAGTGATTTTCCAGAAGCTTTCCACTGTGCTTTGCGAATAAATAGATTTTTGGTCAACTCCGGTTCTAATCTTCCTAAATACCGACCAGTGGAAGTTAAAAAGGTTAAGGGAATATGACGTTCGAGTAATTCGGAAATTGTTGCAGGGGAAACAGTTGCTCTTCCTAAAACTACTACACCATCAATTTTCAAAAGCGGTACATCCAAGATTGTCTTTTTCTCATATCTGACATTCAGACGTTCATCAACTCTAGCGATAAACGCATCTTCTTGAGTTACATATACAGTACCCATGTTTATTCTCCTATTTTATTTCAATCAATCATTTCAATCAAATTTAAACAATTCAGAATTTAACCACGGACTACCTCTTTACGTCGGGAACAACCTAGGGTTGTCCTAAAAACTAGTAATTCCAAAACCTTATTTATGGTTACCGGTGTGTAAATCTTAAAATTAATAAATTAGGGATGTCATGTTGAATCCTATTAAATTAAATTCAAGCTAAATATATTCAAGCTAAATATATTTAAGCGAAACATATTTAAGTTAAAGACACCACTACAATAAAACTTTTGATTTTAACTATTCCCCATTTCCTTCTCCCCTATCCTCAATTTACTTCTTGATATCTCGACACCCTCTCACTTGTTTGGGGTAAACAGGATGAGTAAAGACTACACCCCTGACAGCGTTTACTTTTCACAGCCTTTGGCATAATTCCTGTAGACATCAATTTTTGTACATATCTAATAGTCCTGGAGGGGGCGACAAGCGGGACATAATGCTTGGCATGTAATAAGTTGAAGGAATTATGGTAAAAAAAGATAGGTCTCAATAGTCAATAAGACCTATTTATTGAAAATGTTACCAGAATTATACCAGAAGCATCTGCCTTCTTTATTATCCGAGTCCCAAATAATTTTTCTAACGATACTAATAAATGTTATGCAAGACATAAAAAATGTAAAGTTAGAAAAAATTTCTGAATCTCTACCTTTATTCATTCAATTTCATTCAAGACGTAAGAAATTGCAACGTTTTTTATCATTACAAGTCTTAAATTTAGAAGAACTTTGGTTCCCAATTATTAAACAGTGGTTATCGGAAAATTTTACTATTCATCAAACAATATACTTAGCAATCGATAGAACTAGTTGGAAAAGAAAAAATTTGATGATGGTTAGTATTGTCTATGACAAGAGAGCAATACCTGTTTACTTTGAGCTTTTACCAAAATTGGGTAGTAGTAATATCTCTGAGCAGAAACAAGTATTATCAAAGGTTATTAAGTTATTTCATGATTATAAAATAGTATTATTAGGCGATAGAGAATTTTGTTCTGTATAATTAGCTAATTTCCTTAATATAGAAGGTGTACAGTTTTGCTTAAGGCAGAAACAGAATACAAATATTGAAACATCACCTGGAATTTGGACATCTCTAAAAGAGTTAGGATTAAATCCTGGAACATCTTTTTTATTGATAATGTTAAGATAACAAAAAGTAAACAAATCAAGGGGTTTAGCCTTGCTTGTAAGTGGAAAAAAAGCTACAGAAATAATACAACTCAAGAAGGCTGGTTTATTTTAACTAATATGAATAGTAAAGAGGATGCTATTGAGGCTTATAAATTACGTTTTGATATAGAAGAGATGTTCAGAGATTTTAAAACTGGTGGATACAATTTAGAAGATACTAATGTTGAAGGTAAGCGTTTTATTGCTCTACTTTTAATTATATCTTTTGCTTACACTCTTGCTACTTTACAAGGGAAAAATATTAAGAATAAGGGTATACAAAAATATCTGGTACGTACTAAAGAATATGGTCGTCTCACAAGAAGACATAGTAATTTTTATACTGGTCTTCATGCGCAAAATTGGGTTCATTTTATGCAATCTTGCCATCATTTAGTACAAGATTTGATGCGCCTTTCCCGTCATAAATTGGAGAATTATTTAAAAGGTATGAGAGCTATGAAACTTGTTCTATCTGCTTTATAGCTTTCATGTCGCCCCTTCAGCAGGTAGATAATTTGATTGAGCAACAGCAACCTTTTCGATTATCCTATCAAGACGCAGCAGAGCGTTTATGGAGTTACACCGTTTTACACGCTAGAGTTGTACCCATAGAAAAGCGTCAATATTTAATGTGTCGTGCAGAAGAATCTGAAGGAAATCAAGACGTAGAAGGATTGCGTCATAACTGGTCATTGCGTTTAGATAGAATTGCTGAAGCTGCGGTAGTTTCAATTGAAAAACCCTGGTTAGACGACTTGGAAAGAATACCCGTAGAGTTTCATTTATCAGGTGGACTAGCTTTTGCTTACAAACGCAAGTATGAAGATGAATTTGTCAGTGAACTGCAAGGAGAACCACCCATAAGAAGAGTAATTAGAAATATATCGGGTACATTTTGGTTTTTCCGAGAAATTAGCAGATATGGTAATGACTACTACAATGATGATCGAATCTTGCACAAGGTCCCCAGTAACGAAATGTTAAAGGTACGGGGTAGTACTCTGGGTGCAAACGAAAAATTCTGTAGATACTCTCACCCTTGGGAAGAGTGTAATGCAACGGTTTGGCATTAGTGAAATTTTCAGGTGAAGGAGATGCAATTTTTACCATCTTCAAGATTCTTAAACTGATTGACTGAATAAAACTTGTAATAATTAAGGTCGAATTATCAACTCAGTATTTGTATTTAAGAGTCTTGACATCAGAAATAGCAAGACTATAAATAAATATACCTAAAGCATCATCTCGATTCCGGATATTTTAATTAAAGATGGAAGTAATTAATGATACTTTGTTCGGTCAATCAGTAGAATTTTCAAGAAGTAATCAGGAAGGGTATGGTGAAGATTATCCTAAATTTGAGCTAAAAATCATGTAGAGACGCGGTAACCCACGTCTCTACAAGCATCATTGATATATTTAATATGCAACTCTTATGTAAGATATAGTTAAGATATCAAACTATCCCAACACATTTAGCCTCAGCAATAACTCTGTCTTTTTCACCATTCTGTAAAGCTACAATTGGAGTTATTCCCCCCAATTCTTGATTTATTTTAGTTAACCAACTTATTTTTGATAAATTAGGAAGGTCAAGAACTTTTAGTACATCTGGTAATCCATCAACAACTCCATCAGGACCTGATGGGTCAAATTGCCATTGAGGAAACTTCCATTTACCTTCATCCTGAACTGCTATTAACGTATTTTTTTTCAAGCGATCGTGTGGTGTTTGACGACTTGTATTTAAGAGTTTAGCCACTTCTGGTGCACTCAGCGAACATTTCAATAGCTCTTGTCTCCACCTGAAAAAATTGAACAGTGCTGTTTTTTCCAGAACTTGTTCTTCTTCATCACTTATTAGATCCGCACCTAGTTTAGCTGCAAGAGGATGTAATTTGTCCTTTTTAGACATTTTTTTAGAATCTGGTTTTAACCCATCTACCAAACCGCTAATCTCTTCAGGAGCTAATGAAGCAAAAACTCCTACTAATTTCCCAATATCTCTTAGAGTTTTCTTCGTTAAAGGTTGTCCTGGAGAAGTAATTGTAGTTTTTATTGGTTTGGTAGAAGAATCATCATATGATGCTGTTAAAGCTATAGTCTGTTTTACTTGTTGCTTTTGTTGAGAATTCTTTTTATCTTTTGTAATAGTCGCGTTCATGGTCCAACCTCGGACAATAGATAGTCATTTAATTTATAAGATTTACAAGTGCAACTTGACATCTCTTACATACATCTTATTTTTCTCATGTAAGACATGTCAAGATATATATTGAAATCTTCATTTATGCCCGATGGCTTTCCGTAGAGAAGACAAAAATATCTTTACATTGCTACGGCTGATATTAACAAACTATATTTAGGAAACTGTTTATGAATTTTTGTATAGATAGCTAAATATCTATGATATTTGCCCTCAATTACTTGTGTATCAATGGTTGAGGGCAAATAATTTACTAACCTATGTGAGAATAATATTTTTTTTGTAAATTCTAATATTAGCGGCTTTAAGTATAAATAAAGCTAATGAAAGAAGAAATATGTTCGCAAAGAACATTTTTCACGTATTGAAAAAAAAATGATGCAGTTTCAATTTAGTATATACACTGAAGCGTGTAACATTTTTATAGCCAACTTTATGGGTAAAGTATCTCATAATAATATCTTTCTTGGCAAAAAAATGTACTTGTATATACATATGGGAAGTAGGTTGATAGTAGCCAGTTTTTCATCTGGCAGCAAACTTTGTTAAAGTACGAATAGTTATTCACGATTTTAATTAAAATTCTGTTGGTGCTTTGTATGTAAGTACTGAGGATGTTTTGATTAATGTGAATATTGTTTAAAGAATTTAGCTATAAAGGTAGCCACTGAAAAATGTTAGAAGAGCAATTTGTAAAATTGAATACAATTAATTGCGTTTTTCAGAGGCTATTAGAGTGATATTAAGTACTTCAGGCTAATATTAAAGATTTTTTCTCAGATGCTTTGTGAGAGTGTCTTATTTGAAGTTAACAATATTACAAATAATTTTTTGATATTTAACAATGGACTCAGAGGAATGTTTTCGAGTTCAGTCAAATTATATATGTGGTAGTAATCGAAATTTTAATCAAGTATTAGCAGCTATCCAGAGAATTTTGGAGCAGTGGGCAAGCGATACATTTATTATGGCTGGCTTGTTTGATGCTTTTACCTTTCGAGAATTCTACTTTGAGAGTAAATTATTTGACTGTTTAAACAATGATTATTTAAGCAATGAAGTCACTGTTACTTTACCGTGTAATCACACGGATTGCGGTGACCCCTATTCTCTGGCTAATAGAAAAGATTGCAAGTATGTAAATGTACGTAATATTGATGTAAGTAAGAATTTTGTGTCTAAAAAATTAGAATCTGAGCAGCACTTATCTGAGCAATCAGTTCAAAGAGAATTGCAAACAGAAAAATTAACAGGAAAATTAACAGGAAAATTAACAGGAAAATTAACAGGAAAAATATTAGTTGAGACCTATACAGACATAAATAAGATATTCGCAAAACTGATTTGGTGGAAAAAGTTTCCTTTCATTGCTCAACAGAGTTCTTCAGACTGTGGAGCAGCTTGTTTAGCGATGGTGAGTCTCTATTGGGGAAAGCGATTGAGCATCAATATGGTGCGTCAGTTTTTTGCTACAGATGTAAATGGTGTTTCTCTATCAGATTTAGAAATTGCAGCTGACAATCTAGGGTATAAACCTTTATGTATTAAGGCTTCTTTGAGTAAATTAGAATCGTATTCTCACCCTTGGATTGCTCATTGGCAGGGAAATCACTATATTGTTGTTTGGAGCGTCAGGGATGGTGTTGTTTCTGTTTGCGATCCTGCATTGGGAAGAGTAAAGCTTTCTGAACAGGAATTTATTGCAGGTTGGACAGGATATGCTTTGTTGATTGCTCCTAGTGAAAGTCTGCAAGAAGTTCATTTGCAAGGATTTAATCTACAAAAATTTGGTAGTAATAATCAGATATCTATACAAGGGTGGAAGAAAACACTTTGGTCTTATCGCTCCCTATTAAGTCAGATTGTCCTTGTTTCCTTACTGATGCAGGTTTTGACAATAGGAACTCCTGCGATCGCTCAATTGATTTTAGATGGTCTGATAGTTCATGAGGGTGTAAATAGGATTAATTTATTTGCGTTAACAATTTTACTATTTGGTAGCTTGGGGATAGGTTTAACGGGGTTACGGAAATATCTGTTAAATATCTTATCTAAAGAGCTTGATATATTTTGGATAAGTCCTTTTGTTCGTCACCTTCTTGCTTTACCTAGTAGTTTTTTTACTGCTCGAACAACTACAGATATCATCAGTCGGATTGGGGAGAATCGAAATATCGGGTTATTTATTACCCACAAAGCTATTACCACAATACTTGATATACCATTAATTGCGGCTTGTTTAGGACTAATGTTCTATTACAATGTGCATTTAACTTTATTAGTTTCAGGATTACTAATTCCGATTGTTGTTTTAAATTTAGCTAGCAGTTCTTGGTTAAAAACATTATCTCGGGATATATCAAAACAATCAGCACAGGAGAACTCCCTTGCATTTAATATGATTGCTGGTATGGATACAATTAAAGTTGCTGCTGCTGAAAGTCAGTTTTATCAACGTTGGGAAAAGTTTTTTAGCTCCACGGTTGAAGCTAGGTTTCGGGGACGGAAGTTAAGTAATACTTTCCAAAGTGCTAACAATTTAGCTAACTATTTACTGACGATATTAGTCTTTTGGTATGGAGCTAACTTGGTCATCAACAGTAAGTTAAGGGTTGGTGAGTTTGTTGCTTTGGGTATGCTTACTTGGGTTATAGTTGCTCCCATATCAGCCTTAATGAAATCCTGGAACAATCTTCAAGAAGCGTTAATTTCTCAAGAACGGCTGAATGATGTTTTAAGTAGGATACCTGAATCAGCTTTAGATTCTACACCCATATCATCACCAAATTCTAGGGAAACCGATAATCAGATAAATGGTGAGATATCTTGCAATCACCTTTCATTTCGCTTTCATCCCAACCATCAAAAAGATATTTTACAAGATATTTCCTTGCACATCCACTCAGGACAGACTGTAGGTATTATAGGTGCAAGTGGTTCTGGTAAGACAACCTTAGCTAAATTGCTTGCAGGTTTATATCCAGTCCAAGATGGAGAGATTTCCTTCGATGGACATCATCTTTGCGATATATCTTTGCAATCTCTGCGGTCTATCGTTGGATTCGTCCCCCAGGAAGACACAATTTTTTCTGGAAGTATCTTAGAAAATATTACCTTGTATCACCCACAACTGAACTTAGAAAAAGCGATCGCAGCAGCTAGGTTTGTGGGAGCAGATAAGTTTATTCAAGCTTTACCTATGGGGTATCACACCCAGATAGACCAAACAACCAGAATTCTATCCAAAGGACAGCGAAAACAAATAGCGATCGCTCGTGTACTAGTTCGTAAGCCAAAAATTCTCATATTGGATGAAGCTGTGAGTGTTTTAGATATCCAGTCTGCAAATCTTTTTCAACAACACTTAGCTCGTTTTAGGGAGAATCATATTACTAACTCAAACACAACTATTACAACGCTTATTGTTACTCATAAAGTCCAACTGTCGCGTAATCTAGATTATATCTTTGTTCTTGATGAAGGTCGTATTTGCGAACAGGGAAATCACCAGGAATTAATGAATATTAATGGTATTTACTCAAATTTATGGAGCAAAATTTGAATTGGGATCTATCAAATCGACCAATAATATTTATTTATCCATAGTCAATAATAATATGTGCCAATTAAAACTATCTATTTCTAAAGAAATACATTTCACGATTAGATATGTCTAAATATATAGATTTATCAAAAATATCTATAGTTAATATTACTACTAAGTTATTTTTGAACTTACTAATTATTTCAATATGGACAAATTAGAAGTAAATTTATTTACTAATAAAATGAATCAAATGTAGCATTTTAATATAAAATTAATGTGAGTTTTACATCACAGTTAAATTAATATGTTAAACCTGTATGGTCTGCTATTTAAGGATATAAACTCTTTATCTAAATTCAATAAATTTTTATATTCTCTGCTCAATGATAATTGGGTATTAAGATAGAGTAAAAATTGTTTATTCTGACTATAGAATCCTTATATAGAAAGAATCACTATGTTTATTTATCTCAAAATAAAATTATTAATTGAGTAAAATAAACTAATTATTCAATTTCTAAATAAGGGGCATTACCCCCTCATCTAAAACCTTTGAAGTGACAAAAAGTAAAGTTGCACATTATTTAAGTAAATATGACCAAATATTGAGTACATTTAACTAAGAGAAAACCTGAGAAGCTGATGACATTGAAGATAAAAAGGGGTATAAATGCAAATATCGTTATCTAATATAAATAATGAAATAAATGTCATATTATGTTCTAGTATGTAATATTACTTCCATAAATGCTTAAAATATATTCATGTTAAATAAGTTCAATTGAGAATAAGGTATACCTATCTCCAAAATGCCAGGGGAATAAAATTAATAAATAGGTATACAGTTTAAAAGAGGAAGATTACTGCATCTACCAAGAGCAAAACGAAGACTAAATATCAAATTTATAATTTCGGTAAATTAATAGCTTTAAATCTACTGATTAGAGATAAAGCAGATGAAAACTAAAAGAGATAAACCGAATTGTCTTCTCAACTCAAATACAGATAAGTAAGGAGAGCATACCTCAATTCAGCTCATGGAAATCAACATTTGGTTTGATGCAGTCATAACCTCGATGAAATTGAATACTTTAAAGTCTAAAAGCCTAGCAATCAAAGAATTAGAAACTAAATCAAGCAATACCTATATTTATCATTATTTATTTGCTGCATTAGGTATAGCTTGTAAAAACATAGTACTTAATGCAGGTTTAAACTCATTGGTTAAATCGATAGCTCCTCACCTTGGTGTTTTCATCGCTTCTAGGTGTTACTACACCATCCCTTCACCTGAATCCATCTACACTTCTACTCTGTCTATTTTCCTGGTGTTGACAAAAATCTCGGAAATAAAAATGGTTCTTAAATGATTATGTCGGTAGTTCTCAAATAGTTCTCAAATAGCCTTAATAAGTATGAATGAGAACTATAAAACTGATTTTTTACTCATTGTCTAAAAATTATTTATATCATCAGGAACAAATCACACTATGAATCAGGACATTTCTGGCTTAAGTCGTAACTTGGAAAAAACTTTAAATCCCGAACAGTTTGACCAAGTTGTTGAGGCTATTCTTTCAGGTAAGTATTCTTGGGCTTGTGTTTTAATATTACGCTTTGCCGGTTATAATCCCTTACACTACATTCCCTACCGCACATATAACCGACTTTTAAAAGAAAATTCTTCTACTGCTAAGAACCAATCTGATTCAAGTGAAAATTTTAGAGCTAAAAAATCTCTCTCTCACAAGAGAAGTAAAAATCTTGCTCCTAGTTGTCTCAACAAAATTAAAGACTTAGCCTATTTAGAAGTCGCAGGTAAGCAAAAGACAGAGATTAGAGGGGGGAAGTTTGATAAATGGCTCGATACACAAGTTCAAGAGTATCAATCTGTTAAAGAGGAGTTAGAAATAGAAGCGTATCAGAATTCCTGACGTAATTTATTTGTATCTACCATCTACAGACAATTTATACGTGTCGTTATTTTGCGTACTAATTTTATCATTTACTGATTTTTGCGGTTCGCCTATGGTGAGTGTTACCGCACCGTCGCAAATTCAAATCAATAAAAATCATGTCATGCTTAAAAAATTAGACAGCATGGCAATTTTGTCTCTACTTAAAAAATTATTTAATACCAATTCAATAGACACATATAACAAGGGCAAATTATACATAGTAAAAATATCATTTTTGAATGTATAAATAGTTGAAGTCTCTGCCATTTTGGCAACTACTGTATCAATTTAGTATTTATAATACGAGAATAAGTTTTAAATGATAAAAGTATAAATTAATTTTAAGGAGCTTTTTATGATTTAATTTTTAATGTAAAGGATTAGATAATATTGAAAATATGAAAACTTTCAATAGTAAAGAATAATCAAATATTAAAAAATTATTTACTTCTGTGGTGGTATTTTTACTATCAAAATTTGGAAATATATAGTTAGTTAATTGATTTATGCTCTTCCCCCTAAAAGTTAACTTTTTTTAATTTATCGCCTCCGATTTATTAGAGATATTCGTAACTTTTGATAAATCAGTAAGCTAAAAATATATACATCAAAATTTATGATAAGTAAAAAAGTGATGATTAGATAATATTGATTATTCCCCAACTAATAAATAGTTTTCTATTTGATTTATTTGCTCCAATCATTAAACTAAAGCATATAAAAAGCCGAAAGTTCTATCATACTTGAACTTTCGGCTTTTTTATGGTGAATAGTTTTTTCTACTTCAATACGGTTCACTTGAGGACATTGGTGTCAATTCGATACTCAAATCCTTATCTAATGGAGTTTATAGCTTCTGGCTGGGAATGATTTGGATGCGGCGGCTCTTTTACCTTCAACAAGAGGCTGAGCATGGAAAACTGCATCTTAAGGCTGTTCCAAGGCTCTGCTCCAGCTTTGGAATGAGATAGCTAAGGCTTAAATATATTAACTGTTACCGGATTGTTGACACCAATGGCTTGAGCAAAATCCCAAAATTCAACTTTTCTATTGATAAGATAATTGCAACTATGGAAATCTCCTTAAATAAATGTTACAGGTATATAAAGCATGTGAAAATATGATTAATATTTAGATAGAAAATGAGTAAAAAATAATTGATAATACATGAAATATTTATTGAATACTCATGTAAATTTGTATTTAAAAGTAATACTGATAGTTAAATAAATATTTATACTAATATTATTCATCGTCTACGAAGTATATGTGAAATAATCAATAAAAACCTCCGCTAAGAAGATATTTGTTTATAATTAATAGTAGTAATGATTTACCAGATGTTGTAATGAATTACCTATTAAATATAAATATTAATTCAGAAATCAGTTCCGCCGATATTGTTGATTTTTTGAAGAGTGAAATACATTTTAAAGAAATATGTCAAAAAATTTTATTTCAAAGAATAATTAATCGTAAAGCAGCACTATATGGAGTTGATGTTACAGCAGAAGAAATTCAGCAAGAAGCAGAACGTCAGCGACGGGAAAGGGGATTAGAGAGAGCTAGCGATACTATGATTTGGTTAAAATATCAGTTAATTGATACTAGTGATTGGGAAACTGGTATACGAAATTATTTACTTGCACAAAAATTGGCTGAAGCTATGTTCTCTGCTGAAGCTGACAGTTTTTTTGCTCAGCATCGTTTAGAATTAGAGCAAATAGTTTTGTACCATATCGTAGTTAACAATAAGAAATTAGCTCAGGAGATATATTATCAAATCGAAGAAGCTGAAATAAGTTTTTTTGACGCTGCTAATACTTATGATATAGATGAAAATCGCAGACAAAAATGTGGTTATGAAGGAAGAGTTTATCGTTGGGAGCTAAACCCTGATATTGCAGGTTTACTTTTTAGCAGTCAACTCCAACAATTAACTGGACCATTTAAAATAATTGATAAATATCATTTGTTCATGGTTGAAGATTTTATTCCAGCAGAATTGACAAAGCAAAGATATACAGAAATCATTAGCAGTATGTTTCAAAAATGGTTAAATACTGAGCTAGATTGTATCTTGAGTGCTTAGGTGAGTGATTTTTTGATTTTCTTGATCTTGCTCTGAATTAACTCTAAATGAGTTCTGAATAAATAATAATTGAATAATAATATTGAAATGTCTGAGGAATGTTGCAAATTCCCTATGGTGGGTGGGTGCTACCTTACTATCGCTAGAGGGCTTAAATTCCTTATTCCACCGTTTGTTTGTAGTCGAAAATTTGGTTGGGTTTAGACCCAAGGAATTGCACTGATCCCAGAAATATATTTCACTGGAAATATATTTAGATTAAGGAAAGTTTGAATATTTTTTAAGGAAAGGTAACAAATTGTTAGTGTAAACTTAAATGCCAGTTTAAATTTGTATTAATTGGCAATATTCTTAATTTGTTTTTGTAATAATTTTTGTTAATCTTAAGGCGCTGGTACTAGGAGAGATGTCAGCGTAATGCACTGGTTACTATCTGGATCGCTAAAAATAGAAAGGTTGACTGTCAAAATTGCAGATTTGCCGACTTCCTTAGAAGGTACAAGATTAGTACATTTATCTGATCTGCATTATGATGGATTGAGGCTTTCAGAAGACATGTTGGCTCAAGCCATCAATATTAGTAATGAGTTTGAACCGGACTTAGTTATTTTAACCGGTGATTATGTTACTGATGACCCATCACCTGTTCATCGTTTAGCAACAAGACTCAAGTATTTGCAGAGTCGAAGAGGTATATATGCATGTTTAGGCAACCATGACATATATTATAAACATTCCCAAGAGGAAGTGACAAATGCTTTAACTAGTATTGATATCAATGTTCTTTGGAATCAGATAGCATACCCCTTTGGTAGAGAATTTCCTATTGTTGGACTAGCTGATTATTGGTCGTACGATTTTAGACCTTCCTTGGTGATGAATCAGTTAAATGATGCGATCCCTCGCCTTGTATTATCTCACAACCCTGATACAGCAAAATTTTTACAGAAATGGCGAGTAGATTTACAGCTATCAGGTCATACCCACGGGGGTCAATTTGCTTTACCAGGAGTAGGTCCACTCATCACTCCCTATAAGAAATTACTTCGTAAACTTCCTAAAAAATTAAGATGTAGACTGCCATTTTTGCGTCCAGAATGTGCCAAAGTAGTACGATATTGGGAATGGGCACAGGGTTTTCATCAAGTAGGTAATAATCAGCTTTATGTTAATCGTGGTTTAGGTACTTATCCCCCCGGGAGATTATTTTGTCCTCCAGAGTTAACAGTAATCACTCTGAGTGCTTAAATTCATTTGCGATGGTGCGATATTGCGATCGCTTTGCGCAACCCGTGCAGGGGTTATCGCATCATCGCTTGTTTGAATTTTTACCTTTTCCATTGCTGCAAAATATAAGAGTAAAACCAATCTTTATCAACTTTATCCATTGCTAGAATTTTGCGTCCTCCGGGTGAGATTTTAGTTCGTCCCTGACTTTCACCGGATGTAATAATTTCTGTTTCCACTTCTTTTAATTCAAAAGCTTCTGGTTTACCCAAATAAGATGTAGCTAAAACATCCCATGCATAATAATCTTGAGGAATTACTAGAGCGTAACATACTCCTGCCAAGTCAGATATAGGATACTGACGCTGTTTTCCTAGTTTCTGTACAAATGCAGAAGTTACCGGGACAGTATTGGTAATATCTAAAGAACACATAATAATTTCAATGTCGCTTTCCCATACTCTAGCGACAGAAATGGGGTCCCAATAAGCATTCCATTCTGCAGAACCATCTTGTCCTGGTTGCCAATTTTTCTCGACATTACCAGTCACATTTAATGCACCTCCCATCCAAATAATCCGATGAATTTTCTCTGCGATCGCTGGGGATTTTTCTAAAGTTACAGCAATATTGGTTAAGGGTCCGGTCGCAAGGATGGTTACTGGTTCTGATGCTGTTTGCAAGATATCAAACATAAAATCTTGACCCGGTTTTGTAGCTAAGGGAGTACTGATAGTCTCCTTTTGATTGAGAATTGGGAAATGGTCTACAACGAAGGAATCTCGACGATAGAGGTAGGGAAAAGCATTGATACCCCGGACAGTACTTTCAGCAACAGGGATATGAGAGTCTCCCATCAAATCTAAAATCTTGCGAGTCGCTGCGATCGCGGGTTGTGCATAGCAATCAGCTGGAGTCACAACAATACCTAGAACCTCGATGTGTTCCATCGTCATTAGTAACATAGCGGCGAGAAAGTCATCTACACCACCGTCATGATCCATTAGTACAAGTTGTTTTGACATAGTTTTTAATTTATTGATTTTTTAATTTATTTAATTTATTTAATTTATTAATCTATTTAATCACCTATATTTATTTAGCTATCGATTATCAACCTCCTGAAGAAACATATCAAAACTTGTCCGACTAGGGAGAGAGGGTTGTGCCCCTGGTAAAGTGGAAGCGATCGCACCTGCTGCTGCACCCCACTTTACTGCTTCCTGTAGAGAAAGTCCTTCGGAAAGTGCTGCTGCAAAAGCTCCGTTGAAAGCATCTCCTGCTGCTGTGGTATCTACTGTATCGACTTTAAATGCTTTGGTAAAAAAGCTTTCTTGAGATGTGGTACAAAATACCCCTTTTGCACCAAGTTTAATAATTACAGCTTTCATATCCTCAGAAGTTGAGTTGTGACGATTAAGTTTTTCTAAGAGTAGATTAGCTGCTTTTTCTACTGACTCTTCATCTACATGAAAACCTACTAGCTGTGATGCTTCTATTTCATTAGGAGTAATAATATTTACCAATTGATAAAGTTCATCGGGAAGAGTGGAATGTGCAGGTGCGGGGTCAAGAATGACCTTTACTCCTGCTTTGTGGGCTGCATCTGCTGCTGATATAACTGTTTCTATGGGTATTTCTAACTGTAAAAGTAATGTCTTCGCTGTTGTTAAAAGTTCAGATAACCTGTGTATATCTTCCCCGTTCACCCGTTCGTTTGCACCAGGGATAACTACAATATGATTTTCTCCGGCATCGTCTACAGTAATAATTGCAACCCCAGAACTAGTATTTTCGTCATAAATAATACTATCTGTCTTGACTCCAGAAGCTTGTAAATCCTTTACTAATTCTTTACCAAAACTGTCTTCACCAACACGTCCAACCATGTAAGTAGAAATTCCCAAACGTGCAGCAGCTACAGCTTGATTTGCACCTTTTCCTCCAGAAGCAGTGAAAAAATCCCGTCCTAGCAAAGTTTCTCCTGCTCGTGGTAAATGGGATGCTCTAGCCACTAAATCTTTATTAATACTGCCGAAGACGATAATACCCATGATTTGCATGTCACAATCAATCGCAGTTTTCCATCTTAAGGGGATTTAGTTAGTTAAGATTGCTACAAAATGTTAACTATCGTCAGCAGTAAATTTTAGGTGATGATTTTTAGGTGAAGAGTTAACAGCTAATAATTAATTATTATAGCTTTTTCAAGAATAATCATATAAGCATGCTGATATTTGAGGCTAATAAAATTAAAACCGATAAAATTAGTAAATAAACTGTATATTCACTAGTATTAAATTTTTAGAGGAAACAATGAAAAAATTAGTTATTGGCGGAATTGCTTGTGTATTGGTGAATGTTACAGGTTCTATTAATACCATTGCAGTTTCTCAAGAGACACCCAGACCCGAAGAAAAGATAGAGCAAAGACAAACACCAGATAAAACAAAGGATACAGCTAAACCGTTTACACTCGCAAAACCAACCATCAAAATATTGCAATACGGTAGCGAACCGAAGCAAAAATTACGGTTGAAACCAGTGGCTGGAACCGAGCAGAAGTCAACTATGACTCTGGATATGAATATGAGTATGTCTGTAAAAGGTAGACAAGTACCAAACATCAAACTGCCTGGAACTTTGGTAAATATAGATACCAAAGTTACCAAGGTCGAACCCAATGGTGATGTTTACTATGAATTTGTTTACTCTGATATCGAGGTCACAAAAAAAGCAGAAGTTCAGCCAGAGTTAGTTAAGGCTATGGAGTCTAAAATTAAACAGTTAAAGGGAATTAAAGGTGAAGGAATAATTGATGAACGGGGAAATACTAAAAAAATTGATATCGACTTAACTCAACTCAAAGACCCAACTCTCAAACCAATGCTCGAACAGTTGTCAAATTCACTCTCACAGATGTCCTCTTCTATACCTAACGAAGCTGTAGGTGTTGGTGCTCAATGGTTAGTGACAAATCAAATTACCTCTAACGGTATAAATATTACACAACTAGAAACATATGAATTAATTAGTATAGAAAATGGTGTTGCTACAACCAAAGTTACCTTAGAGCAGCAAGGAAAACCCAATCAAGAAATTAATCTACCCGGTTTACCAAAGGGAGCAAAAGTCACTCTCAAAAGCTATAGTGGTTCAGGTGAAGGAGAAAGTCAATTTGGATTAGGTCGATTGATGCCGATAAAGTCAGTCGTCAACATGAATTCTAATGTTCAAATGAGTGCTAAACCTAGAGCAGATGCTAAAGAAACCATGATGAATCAGAAAATTATTATGAAAATGAGTATTGAATCTAAGTAATTGTTAATTAGTAATTAGTAATTAGTAATTAGTAACTGGTAATTTTGTATTGACTGCTTCTCAGTCGAAAGACTGGGAAGTCAATAAATTGGTGGTTGAATTTCTAGGTTGGCAATTTTTTTGCGATCGCCGAAGGCGGGTACCACGTACCATCGCATCAGGTCAAGCAATTGAATCTAGGTTACACATCATGATGACGGTAAGTTTGTCATCTATAAAGCGGGTGATGTTAATTGCGAATCCGAGTATTGAACCATTGTGACCAACTACTTTTCGATTGGGATAGTTAATTATCCACCACCTACTGATTTTTCTTAATACGACGAATAATCCTGCATGGATTACCTGCTGCAATTACATTAGGGGGAATATCTTGAGCCACCACACTACCTGCACCAATTGTGGTATTATCGCCAATGGTAACCCCGGGGCAGATAATTGCACCACCTCCAATCCAGACGTTATTACCGATTTCAATTGGAGTTCCGAGTTCTTTCCCACTCAGGCGAATTTCTGGTTCTATAGGATGATGAGCTGCATAAATTTGGACGTAGGGAGCACAAAGTACATTCTCACCAATGCTGACTGTATTGCAGTCTAAGATGATGCAACCATAGTTCATATAGAAGTTATCCCCGACGTGAATATTTTCACCATAGTCGCAGTGAAAAGGAGGAACTATAGATATGTTGGCACCTATTTTCCCAAATAGTTCTTGAAGAATATGATGACGTTTTGCTAGTTCTTCTTCTGTAGTTAAATTGTATTTTCTTAAAAGACTCCGAGCAAGCTTACTTCGAGCAGCCAATTCTGGGTCTGAAGCAAGATATAATTCCCCAGATAGCATTTTTTGCTTTTCGGTTTTTTCCATTGCCAGGAAGAGAAAATTTAATTGATTTTGTTGTCTTAAATTAACAGATGAGCAAATCATCTTAGTATTTACACTTATTTTCTTAATTTTTTAAGTAATAATCATTAATTTTACTTCTAGTTAAGTATGAGCATATTTGAGTGTTACATGCATGAGACACAATTACTATTTAGTTATTAATTCAGTTGTTCAACTATTGAAAAATACTAATTATTCATAACGCAATCAGGTAAAAAACAAATATAATACAAACAATTAAAAGAAACAATTAAAAATTCAATACTCAAAATATTACTATTATAGATATCACCTAAGAGAATATTTAATAACTTTCATCAATAGCTAGATAATTTAAAATCAGAAAAAAATCAATAAAATTTCAATTGTATTTTGATAATCTTGCTGTAAATGATAATACTATTAATAATAATTATTCAGCTATGTTAGTTTATATAATTTGATATTTAAATAATTGATTATTTGGGTAATTATGCCTTTTAGGATTCTGAGTTTGGATGGAGGAGGTATTCGCGGAGTCATGGCAGCAACTATGTTAGCCACAATAGAAAAGCAGATTCAACAGCCATTAAATGAATACTTTGATTTGATTGCTGGAGCTTCCACAGGTTCTATTTTGGCTGCCGCGATCGCAACTGGGCGTAGTAGTGAAAGAATTATCGAACTCTACCGTAATAAAAGCTCAATTATATTTCCTTACCAAAGTCGTTTATCTCCACGTAGATTGGGATTAATTCTCAGACATGGTATTTCTGCACCCAAATTTTCCAGTACAGGTTTAATAGAAGTTTTGCGAGAAGTTCTTGGCGAAACAACTATTTTTGATGTACTTTCACCATTGTTATTAATACTTGCCTACGACACAATTGAAAGACAACCAATAGTTTTTAAAAATTGGCGACAAGACAAAGGATATGGCAATATTCCACTGTGGGAAACTTGTGTTTCTTCGGCTTCTGCACCGACTTATTTCCCAGCACATAAGCTAGATAAAAAGATTCATGGGAAGGTACACAATGCAACTTCTGCTACTATTAATTTTGATGAAAATGCCTCTAGTAGTAAAGATATTTATACAGATGCAATTGTGAGGATTACGAGTGGTCTAGGTGGCGGACAAACTCGTAAAATTAGAAGATATGTAGGTCGCGATCGCCAAGCTATTATAGATTCACCTTGGAAAGAAATACCCGATACAACTTCTACTTATTCGATTACAACTATATTTTCTGCCATTGATGGTGGTGTGGTTGCAAATAATCCTTCTACTTGTGCGGTCGCTGAAGCTTTAAAATTAGGCTATTCCCTTGATGACATTACTGTACTCTCAATTGGAACAGGCGATCGCACTAGAGTGATACCTTACGATAGAGCAAGACACTGGGGTTTGCTACAATGGGCACAACCCATAGTGGGAGTGGTTTTAGATGGTTCTCAAGATGTTAGCGAATATATAACTGAGCAAATGCTCCACAAGCGTCTATTAAGATTACAGTTTAAGCTAGATAGGGAATTGATTGATAGAAAGCTCAGTGATGAGATTGACGATGTTAGCGAAGAGAATATTAATAACTTAATTGCAGCATCAGAGATTTATTTAGAGCAACCAAAGATAAAATCAGCTTTACAAGAATTTTTAAGTTTGAATCAAGATTCTTAGAAATTAAAAATTGGCAAGATTGGATGTAAATTTTGGTTGGCTGGTAATTTTTGATGTATGTACAAAAGCTTTACCGATCCAGGAGCGTTTAAGTACTGAAGTTATTATTACTCAAAGCGATCGCTCTGTCACTCTTGTTAGAGCATGAAGCATTCACGAGGGAAGACCCGGAGTTGAAGCTAGGTTTAAAAGCGTGATTTGGATGCTTTGATTTATAATGTCCCATCTATAATATGAGTTGATATTTTATCAAGAATTGCTACTAGCTAAGTGTATATGGGCTGTGAAGAGATAAAGCTAGAACAACCTCTTTTTTACAAGAATACCTTTGGGTTGAGGTTTGAAATCGGTCCGTCTGAATTAGATATTTGGATTGACTTTGATAAAGGGATATTAAATGAAGAATATTTAAATATAGCTTTTGAAAGAGCGGTAAGTATATTTGAGTCCGTTTTTTCACCAAATGATAATATTTCTATTGCTTATCAAATTTTCTCAAATGGTCGAAATAAAATTAGCAAGAGGAATTTTGTTTTGAAGCAGGTAAATGACATCAAAAATAGAAATGTCAGATTTACTAAACATAGAGAAATATATTCGGCAGACTTGTATGGTACACGCATGTGTTTGCGTAGGGCAACAGTCACAGAACTTAAAGTTAAGGATGTAAATTCAAGAAATATATTACTAGCGTTGATAAATGGCGCTAAGCGACTACCTTCATTATACGGTGAATGCTATTTTATAAATCACACCAAAGGCTTAATATTACTTCTTTACGATGATAGAGGAATGGATGTGGTTGCCTTAAAAAAAGAGACTTTGCAAAACCTTTATAAAAGTCATAATGAATGGATTTTAGCTCATAATCGAGAGCAAATTGACCGCATATTCTTGTGAATATAAAAAGACGCTTTTGTCAACAAAAAAATTATCTATAGCACCACCCGTATCTGTTAGAACATATTTATATTTACCATACGGAAGTGCAGAATGTGAGATTTAAAACAACTATACTTTCCATCCCGATTAAATTATTCGGAGGGGGTTTGGGGGACGCGACCGTCCTCCCAATAGGGGGTTTGGGGGAGAATCCCCCAATTCTTGATTTTCATGTATATCTAAACCTGATATCCAACGAAAATTAATTGGAATAACTATAAAATTAATTTTTAAAGTAACCTCTAAAAAAGCACCTTATTTTTCTTTACTTTTTTCCTAAGCTCTACCTTACATACCTGATTCGAGCTTACTCTGCATTTTAGGAATTTGTACCCCAAGGGACACCATTAATGTTGCCATATAAGATACCAGAGACAACCATAACAGATGGTTATTTTGCAAATACCAAGCCATACCCGCGACAGGAGCGAATCCTAAACACACAGCGATTAAAGCCGAATTACGTAATCTTGCTCCTTCCTTCAATCCGATAGTATACCCTTCAAACATGAAAGCGATCGCGCAACAAATTAGTAGGGGTAACAACCAATCTCGATAATTTACAACAGACTGACTGATATCGTTATGATTGGTGAATAATCCGAAAACTGTTTGGGGGAATAAAACCGAAATAGAAGCGAATATCGACGCGATAAGTAAGCTATTTAAAACAGAAACCTGCAAAAGCGGTATCATCTGCTGGGTTTTCCCCTCACCTTTAAAGTTACCAATCAGAGACTGAGTAGTTAAACCGATACCATTCACAGTAAACTGACTCAGAAGTACAATCTGGAGCAATAATCCATTTTCCGTAACCACTTCATTCCCCATCGCAGCGCTGAGGTTAGTAAATATAGAGTAGGTGCTAATCAAAGCTAGAAAACGGATCAGAATATTGCTGTTGAATACTATAGTAGCCTTGAGTGCTTGCAGGTCAAACAAGTCCTTCAAAGCACCAGGTAAGACCTTCCAAGGAAAATTTAAACTGACTCCCACCAGACCCACAAATAAGGCTAAATATTGACTTATTACCGTAGCAAATCCAGCTCCTGAGCTTCCCCAACCCCATTTATAAATCATCAAATAGTCGAATACCACATTCAAACCATTTCCTACCAAAGAAATCAACAACACCAAAAAATTCTTTTCTCTTCCCAGGAACCAACCAATCAGCACAAAATTCAGCAGAACAGCAGGAGCTCCCCAAATACGAGCATTGAAATAGTCAATTCCCAAAGCTTCCACATCCGCAGAACCAGCCAAAATAGTAAAACCAAACTTCTGGATGGGATATTGTAAAATCAGGATAATTAAAGCGATCGCTAAAGCGACCAAACTGCTCCGTAATAAAGCCAAAATAATTTCCTTCTGGTCTCCATTACCCTCTGCTTGAGCGGTTGTAGCATTAGTACTATTTCTAAAAAACTTTAAAATTCGATAGAGATAGTCAAATAAAATACTTCCTAAAATCACTCCAGCTAAGTAACGAATATCAGCCAAGTGTCCTAGGAAAGCAGTATCAACTATTCCAGCTAAAGGCACCATCATATTAGAAAGAATACTGACAGATGCGAGTCTGTAGAAACGCGGTAAAAAGCTACTGTAGCGGGATGGAAGCCTAAAGGATATATTCGATGAACTCATAAAGGAGGTTTTCTTTAAACTTAGGGGTATTTAGAGTTGGGACTAAAAAAGATTAGTAGCCAGACTGAATTTATCTATGCTCTTAATTGAAACATACAAAAGTCAAGTCGCTTCGCTCCAATTCAAAATTCAAAAGCGGTGCGACCCCGCGCTTTTTCAAAGTGCTAGGGAACGCGCACCAAGAGAATTCAAAATTCAAAATAAGTAAGTAAACAAAAATATTTACCCTTTTTAAAAACTAAACAAATTAGTCTCAAACCCTTGCGATTGCTTCATTACGTGAAACTTTATTCGCTGCGGACATTGTGTAATTTATTGTGTTGAAGTACTTTTGCTTTTCCCCTCTATTTCCTATAAGAACATTCCTATCCTCAAACCAAACGATCTCCAGAATCAACATCAAACCAGTGAAGATAGTTTTTAGGTAAAGCCAAAGTAACTTCCTTATTGTTCCAGCTTTGGTCTGGTGGAAGTAGAGCGCGTATAGTAATATTCTCAGCACCAGTATTTTGTATTTGGACGCTGACTAAACTATGCATTCCCAAGTTTTCTACCAAAAATACTTTACCCTCAATAGTTTCCTCATCTTCATTTGTAGCTAAGCGTACATTCTCCGGACGGATACCCAAAACTATTTGTGGTGGAACTTTAGAAATATTAGGTAAAGAAATTGGCATATTACTGATCAAAGCTTTATTCCCCTGACAAGGTAAAGTCAGCAAATTCATCTGTGGACTACCAACAAAACCCGCAACAAATAAGTTTGCTGGATGATTATAAATACGCTCCGGTGAATCGAGTTGTTGGACATAACCATTATTGAGAACCGCAACCTTACTAGAAAGAGTCATAGCTTCAGTTTGGTCATGGGTCACATAAACCACCGGAGCTTGTTCCCCCGCAAAAATCTGCTTCAAATCTGCTCGTACCCTTTCCCTCAACAGAGCATCCAAATTACTCAAAGGTTCATCTAATAAATACACCTGAGCGCGTCTTACCAAAGCTCTCCCAACAGCAACTCGCTGTCTTTGTCCCCCCGACAACTGACCCGGTTTGCGCTGCAATAACTCATTCAACCCCAAAAGTTCACTCACCCTCGCAACACGTTGTTGAATTTCACTCGCTGATACTTTCTTTAACTTCAAACCAGAAGCTAAATTATCATACACGCTCATATGTGGGTATAAAGCATAACTTTGAAATACCATAGCCATATTGCGATCGCCGGGACGTTTAAAGGTAATATCCTCTCCTCCCAACAAAACTTTACCGCGAGTAGGTTCTTCCAAACCCGCAATCATCCGTAAAGTAGTAGATTTACCACAACCACTAGGACCAAGCAAGGTTAAGAATTCATTATCTTCCACATTTAAACTAATATCCTTAACCGGAATTACTTTACTAGTGTAAGTTTTATTCAAATTTTCAAGTTGCAATTTAGACATAACTAATTTTTTTAATCTTTTAATTTTTCAAGACTTATTACTTCTTACTCATTACTTATTACTCCTTACTCCTTACTTCTTACTTCTTACTTCTTACTTCTTACTCATCCCTTCACCGCACCAGCTGTCAAACCTTGCACAATCTTACGTTGGAAAAATAAGACCAGTAAAACCAAAGGTAAAGTACCAATGACAGTTGCAGCAGCGATCGCACCGTAAGGTATTTCGTAACTTGATGCACCACCGAGTTGTGCTGCTGCAATAGGTATGGTTTTCATCTCATCGCGAGTGATGAATGTTAATGCAAAAATAAACTCATTCCAGGCGAAAATAAAGGTTAAAATACCCGTAGTTACCAATGCTGGAATAGTCATTGGTAAAAGGATTTTAATTAACATTTGAACAGTGGTATAACCATCCATTCGAGCCGAATCTTCTAAGTCTTTTGGCAGTTGTTCAAAAAAGCTCCGCAGAACCAAGATTGTGAGTGGTAAATTAATCGCGGTATAGGGAATAATTAAGGCTAAATAATTGTTACCCAAATTCAACCATTGAATAATTTCTAAAAGTCCTAAAAATAACAATATTCCTGGGAACAAAGTTACAATTAAAACCCCTGCTAATATAACTTGAGTACCTCTAGGACGTAGACGTGCTAAAGCATAAGCCGCAGGTGCTCCCAATCCCAAAGCTAAGGCTGTAGATATAAAAGATATCAAGGCACTATTTAAGATATAGCGCCAAAACGGACGGGTAGAAAATAAGTCGATATAGTGCTTTAAAGTTAAATTGAGAGTAAAATAAACTGTAGGAACTTGCAGAATTTCTTCAGTTGTTTTAAATGACGTTAGTAACTGCCACATTACCGGTGACAAACAAAAGATTAAAACCAGAAAAACAGAAATTCCTAATCCTATATTTTTTAAAGTATTATTTGCCTTACTTGCTTGTCTAGAAGTTGGAGAAGACTCCCCAGAAATTGTAGTCACGTCGATTTGCTCCAAAATAAAAAATTAAAACTAATTAAAAACTGAAATTTAAAGCCAAAATTCAAAGCTAAAATTTAAAGCCAAAATTCCTATATACACTACATAAGCTCTTTTTAAAGCATTCTTTTATAAAAAACTAATAATTTTACTTTTAAAGTATCTTATTTTTCAGTTATCACAATCCAGTAATATATAGCATTATTAGGATATTTTAGGACACTTTATATTTCCTATTTGGAGGGGGTTTGAGGGACGCAACCGTCCTCCTAATCAGGGGTTTGGGGGAGAATCCCCCAAGTCTTTATTCTTATAAAAAAAACATCCTAACCCAAAAAATTACCGCTATATTTCAAAACCAAGATAAATTAAATTAGATTTTATTATTCGTAAAAATAATTAGGAAGTATGGTTATTAGTAGTTTCTTAATGTATTTATTAATATGTTTATTAATTGTATTGATGAATGTATTTATTAATAGATACATTAATATCTTTATTAAGAAGCTTGAGAACGAACCTTACTTAAAATCAAACTCGCGATCGCAACCGCAGCAATTAGTAACAAAAACGTCACCACAACCAAAGCCGCACCATAACCGAAATCCAGATAGCGCATCACTGTAGAATAAATGTACATTGACACAACTTCCGTCGCTCCACCAGGTCCACCACCAGTCATAACTTTGATTAAATCAAAGATTCCAAAAGCCTGAGCAAATCTAAATAATACAGCAATCAATATCTGCGGCATTAATAATGGTACAGTTATTTGACGAAAACTCTGCCAAGGTGAAGCCCCATCAATAGCATGAGCTTCGTACAAATCTGGGGAAATAGACTGTAAACCAGCAAGCAGCAAAATACTGATAAAAGGAGTCGTTTTCCATACATCAGCAAAAACTACAGCCATCATCGCTAAAGCAGGTTCCCCCAACCAGTTAATCGGAGTTTTAATTAAATGCGATCGCAGTAATAAATCGTTTGCAATTCCATATTTATCGTTATTAAAAATCCATTCCCAAGCCAAACCAATTAAAGCAGTAGGTAAAGCCCAAGGTAAAATAGCTACAGTCCGCACCACACTACGTCCGAAAAACTTTTGATTGAGTACTAGAGCTATTCCCAAACCCAAAACTAATTCTGATACCACCGATGCAGTGGTAAATACAACCGTTGTTCCAAAACTCTGCCAAAAACGTCCATCTCCGACCATTCGCACATAATTACTTAAACCACTAAATACTGGTTTAAGTTCCGTTCCCAAATTTTCGGTAAACAAACTTAACCAAAAAGCCCGTACAATGGGATAACCAAACACAAATAATAGTACTAGTAAAGCAGGTAGCAAGAAAAATAAAGCCGTCTGCTGTTCTCGACCCCGGATAGTTTCTACTTTAGCCATTTTATTTTTTATTCAATTTTATTTTTTGTTCATTAGTCATTCTTTCAATTACCGATTCTTATTTATCAAAGGAGTTGTAAAAAATGCAAAAAAAATCAAAGAAATTCAAAAAATCAATTCCCTAAAAACCTTAAAATTAATTTTGTGCAAGTACTTATTAGGAAAATTATTAAGAAAGAAAATTATTAAGAAACATTTCCTAAAAGTCTTCTAGTTTCATTTGCAGCAGCTTTCATCGCATCTTCAGGAGTTTGAGAACCCGTAAGCGCTGCACTTAAATAACGTTGTAAAATATCTGAAGCTTGAGCATATTGAGCAATCGGAGGACGTAATACCGCTTTGTCCACCACCTGTAATAAATCTGGGTAATGTGGATACTTCGCAACAATCTCTGGGTCTGTAAACAGCGATCGCCGACTTGGGACAAATCCAGATTTTAATACAAAATCCTTTTGTGCTACTTCCGAAGTGAAAAATTCAATTGCTTCCATCGCTTCTTTGGGGTGTCGAGAAGATTTCGCAATTCCTAAACCCCAACCACCTAAACAAGCTCCTCCACTGTTACTTTGATTCCCCACCATTGCTTTGATAGCAATTTTCCCCTTGATTTTAGAACCTTCTTTTTGTGCTTCTGCCCAAACATAAGGCCAATTTCTTAAGAATAATGCTCTACCATTTTGGAATATCCGTCTGGTTTCCTCCTCCTGATATGTAGTAACACCACTAGGGGAAACATTTTGCTTGACAGTACTTTTCAGGAAAGCGATCGCTTGTATAGTTTCGGGTTTATCTAAACCTACTTCCAAAGTATCTGGATTAACCCAATAACCACCCATTCCTTCAAGTATTTCTATAAACATGGCTGATAAACCTTCATACTGTTTACCTTGCCATAAATAACCCCATTCAGTTTTGCCTTGTTTTTGCAAGTTTTGAGAAATTGCGATTAAATCTGTAAAATTCTCTGGTGGTTCTAAATTCCCAGCACTTAATAAATCTTTGCGATAGTAAAGCATTCCCACATCAGAACGCATAGGAATTCTATACAATTTCCCCCCGTAACGTCCTCCTTCCACATCTTTGGGTGAAAATTCTGCCAGTTCATCTGCCGATATTTTATCTGTTAGGTCTAATAACCAGCCAGCAGCAGCAAATTTAGGAGTCCAAATCACATCCATATTAATTAAGTCATATGGTGAGTCTCCTAAAATAAATGCCGAAGTATATAAATCTTCTAATAAATTGGTAGCGTTGGGTCCTTCAATAATATTAATCCGAATATCAGGATGTTTTGCTTCAAAATCTTTAACAATTCCCTGTTTCCAAGGTTGAGCATCCGGTGCGGTCATTAAAAGATTTAGTACTACTGGTTCTTTAGTCAAAGCTGGTGGTATTCCAGAAATCACAACAACCACTAGAAAAGCAAATACAATAATCTGTAGCTTTAACTTATGCCATACTCTTAACAACATATTTCTATTGGTAAGCAAGTCTTAATTTTATAATATTTAGAAAGTTAACTATACTGAGACTGTTAACAACACTTTTTACTAATTAATTATTCGTCATAACTTATTCACTAAAATTAACTTAAAAATAATTAATTGGGAACATCCTAGTTTTGATAAAAATAAATATGCGTCAATTCTAAAAAAATTAAGATTATCCTAAATAAACAGCAATTCTTAATGAATAAATTTAATGATATTAATCATAAAAATTATAGACTTCCTGCCCTACAGTCGCGTAACCAAGTTTTAGCAGCTTGTCCAATCACACCATTACTACTATCTCTTGGTGGTGTAGAGATTTCATTTTGAGGATAAGAAGAAATCTGAGAAAACATCATTACCATTCGCCAACCAGTTGAAGATTTGGTTAAAAGCATCCAGTGAAACTGTTGTAATTCAACAATTTTTCCTTTTATATACTGTCTTTCTAAAGTTGTAAAAAAAACTTGCTCTACCTTTTCTCTAGAGTTTTTTTTCGTCTGTAGATATTCTTCACTACTAATTTTTAATGGTTCAAATTCTGGTTTTCCAGCTAACAGAATATAGCTATAAACTTCATTAGCTCTATCTAAACGACGAGCACGCTGTGTAGCCCGATTTGCGTATCCTGGTAAGTCTAGCAACATTTTATTGACAAGTGTTGTGATATTTTCTCCCGTACAATCACGTCTTTGAGGAGTATTTATTTTCTTCTTGTTACTATCTCTCAAAAGCAAAGGCGGAGTTGATTTTTTGCTAAATAAATTCAATAATTTCAGATTGTTTGCAATTTTGACCGAGGAAGGATTATCGCAGGTACCGTCATTACACTGTGGTGTACCGATAACTGAAGCAAAAGTAGGCGAGGTAACAAGAAATACTAGGCTAATTGATACATTAAATGATTTTTTCAGACTTTTAGAAAAATCAAAAATAATTTTTACTGTATTACCAAACATACTTTTTTCTTAGATATAGGTGCCTATTCTAGCAAGAATCTTTCAACTTCTAACTTGCATCTATAATTACAAATAGCTAAAAGTATAAATATCTAAAAAAATAAGTAATGTTTACGACTTTTGTTTATATTATTCACTTATTTCTTTTTTTTAGAGGACTTTGTCTATTAAACTAAAACTTTCAATCCTAGGAAATATCGATTCAATAAGTTACAAATGTAGGGTAGGTAGGCTTACATCTTGCACCAAGATATATAAATGTAAATTAATTACTCAGTATTAAGCTTTAAATCTTATTTTATTGATAGAAATTAAGTTGAATTATGTAGCTTTATTACATACATTTGTTGATTTTCCTGGTTTGCACCCTTAGATGCAAGATATGAATAGGCGCAATTAAATATAAAATCCCTTCAGGAGTAGTAATTAGGCTCAAAACTTTATTCCTACTCACTCATCACTACTTACTATTCTTAACTCCTCACAAACTTTATTCCAAGCAATTCCAGGGTCAGCAGCAGCAGTTATCGGACGACCTATGACTAAATAATTCGCACCCGCATTCAATGCTTGTATGGGAGTATAAGTACGTTTCTGGTCACCTTTATCAGCCCAACTAGGACGTATACCCGGACACACTAACAAAAAATCATCTCCGCATATTTCGCGCAATTGTGCAGCTTCCTGAGGAGAACAAACCGCTCCATCCAAACCAGCATCTTTTGCTAACAATGCCATCTGGAGTACAAATTCCGGCAGTTCCAAAGGTACCTTTAAATCAATTGCCAAATTCCGAGAAGAAATACTAGTCAGCAGAGTAATAGCAATTAACTTTGGTGGTGCAATACCGATTTTATCAGCCTCTGTCATTACAGCCTCCTTCGCAGCTTTCAGCGCATCCCTACCAGCGATCGCATGAACTGTGAGTAAATCTACCCCGTAAGCTGTAGCACTACGACAAGCACCAGCAACAGTATTAGGGATATCATGAAACTTCAAATCTAGGAAAACTCGTTTTTGTCGAGACTTTAAATCCTCAATCACAAAAGAACCGCTACTAGTAAATAGCTCTAAACCAACCTTCCAAAAAGTAACATTTTCCAGCCTGGAAATAAGAGCGATCGCACTTTCTTTATCTGCAACATCCAAAGGAACAATTACTCGTTCGTTAACATTCATTAATATTACTTACCATTTAATCACTTACCACCTAGTTACCAATCTTAACTTGCACATTTTACAACCCTCATATATCAAGGATTTTAGAGTTTATCTGAAAATGTACAAGTCCCATTCGTTGAAAGGTGGAGTTAAATACCCGAATGAAGGAATTTTGAATTTTGAATTTTGAATTTTGAATTCCCACAAGGTGGGAGTCCCTCACACAAGTCGAACAAACTTTTTCTTTCCAACCTGTAAAACCTGTCCTTGTAATTCATCAGGTTGAGCAAAAGTAGTATCTACATCAGTGATGCGATCGCCGTTTAAACGTACCCCACCTTCTTGAATTTTTCGTCTACCTTCACCGCTACTTTTACACAAACCGCTAACATTGAGAACGTAAAATAATTTTGCTGGGAATTCAACTTCACGAAGAGAAAATTCCGGAATTTCCCCTTCCTGACCGCTAGATTTGGCTGCATTTTCCGCTTCCTTCGCTGCTTGTTCGCCATGATACTGAGTTACGATATTTTGTGCTAAAAGTAACTGCGCATCCCTGGGATTCTCAGGTAAATTATCTAGAGGTAAATTTGTTAATAGCTCAAAGTATTGCAGTAGTAGACTGTCTGGGACAGCCTGTAACTTCTGATACTTATTGGCATGGTGTTCTCCCAAACCAATGTAATTATTTAAAGACTTGGACATTTTTTGTTCCCCGTCCGTACCAATTAAAATAGGTAATAGTAGACCGAACTGGGGTTTCAGTCCGAAGTGACGCTGTAAATCCCTACCTACAGCAATGTTAAACTTTTGGTCTGTTGCACCCAATTCAACATCCGCTTGAATCGCAACAGAATCATAGCCCTGCATGAGTGGGTAGAGGAACTCATGTAGAAAAATTGGGTTCTCTTTCTTATAGCGCTCGGCAAATCCTTCTTTTGCTAGCATTTGTCCCACCGTCATAGTGGAAAGCAAACCTAAAATTTTACTTAAGTCTAGTTCAGAAAGCCATTCTGAGTTATAACGGATTTCTAACCTACCTGGTGTATCGAAATCCAAAATAGGCTTAACTTGGTCTAAATATGTTTGGCTATTACGCTTAACATCTTCTTGAGAAAGTTGAGGACGCATTTGAGACTTTCCACTAGGATCGCCGATACGAGCAGTAAAATCACCAATAATTAATACTGCCGTATGTCCAGCATCTTGAAAAGCCCTTAATTTCCGCATGGGAATACTGTGACCTAAATGTAGATCGGAACCTGTAGGGTCTACACCGAGTTTAATTCTTAAAGGTCTATCTGTAGTTTCGAGTAGCTTTTCTAAGCTTTGCGTATCATTTTGAGCATCTACAGACTGAGGAAAAATTTCCACTATGCCCCGATTTAACCAACTGTTATCTTGCACCATAGAGAGAAAATTTGCTATTAATTATGCTTTGCACTTAAGTTCTGGAGTTTGTTTCTGGAGTTTGCTATAGTCACTCCTGAATGTCCAAATGCATTTATCTACTCAGACTAAATATAATTACAGAATAATTACAGAAAAAAACAGAGAAAATACAAAAAATAAACCGCCTTGCTTTAAATACTTAAATTAAACTGATATACACGAGTGAGGAAGTATAAACACGTGTCGTCTAGGACTTTTGAACGTAGTAAACAACCACAGCATCAGACTTCATCAGCCTTCGATTTTGTGAAGGGAGTAGGTCAAGTGAGTGGTGGGACCCTCCTTGCTATCACCATGCTGACAAGCTCTATTGTAGCTGGAGGTCTGGTAGGTTTAGCTATTTCATTTCGTAATTTGCCCGATGTCAGACAGCTACGTAGTTATTCTCCTACAGAAACTACCTATATTTATGATGTCAAAGGAAAATTACTTAGCAGCATTCATGGTGAAGCTAATAGAGAAGTAGTACCTTTAGATAGAATTTCCCCCCACCTGAAGCGAGCTATACTCGCAACAGAAGACAGTCACTTTTTTACGCACCACGGTATTAACCCTACAGGGGTAGCGCGTGCGGTCGTGGTTAACTACAGAGGTGGAGAAGTTGCCCAAGGTGGTTCAACTATCACCATGCAGTTGGTAAAAAACCTATTTCTTACCCGTCAGCGACAATTTGCTCGTAAGATAGCTGAAGCCGTATTAGCCATTCGCTTGGAGCAAATTTTCCGCAAGGAAGAAATTTTAGAAATGTACCTCAACCAAGTTTACTGGGGTCATAATAATTATGGGGCGCAAACTGCTGCCCGCAGTTATTTTAATAAATCAGCAGAAAATTTGACTTTAGCTGAGTCAGCAATGATGGCAGCCTTGATTCAAGCCCCAGAACGGTACAGCCCTTTTTCTAATATGAAGGGTGCAAAAGAACAGCAAGAAATCGTTCTGGGAAGAATGCTCAAGTTAGGTTGGATAAATCAAAAAGAATACGACCAAGCTGTTAAACAAAAAATTACTTTAGGAAAAATTAGGTCTTTCCAAGGCAGTGCTTTACCTTATGTAACAAATGCCGTATCCAAAGAATTAAAGAAAAAGTTTGGTAGTGATGCTTTAATAAAAGGCGGAATGCGCGTCCAAACAACAGTTGATGTCAATTTTCAAAAAATGGCAGAGCAAACTGTTAGTAAGTGGCATTACAGGCTTCTTAGACAAGGTTTATACAAAAATCAGATTGCCTTAGCAGCAGTAGACCCGCGCACTCACTTCGTTAAAGCATTAGTTGGTGGAGTCGATTATAAAAAAAGTGAGTTTAACCGTGCAACCCAAGCATTAAGACAACCCGGTTCTTCTTTTAAACCCTTTGTTTACTATACTGCTTTTGCAACAGGTAAATATTCACCTTCAAGCACTGTATCCGATACACCAGTACGTTATAGAGACGGTAGCGGTTGGTACTATCCCAGAAACTATGACGGTGGTTATGCAGGTTCGATGTCGATTCGTAGCGCTTTAGCTTCGTCTCGTAACATACCTGTAATAAAAATAGGTAAAGCCATCGGTATGAATAAAGTTGTTGATACCTCCCGTACTTTGGGAATTATGAGTCCCATGCAACCAGTTACATCCTTACCTTTGGGTGCAATTGGAGTCACACCCCTAGAAATGGCTGGAGCTTATGCAACTTTTGCTAATTATGGCTGGCAATCTCCTACCACAATTATTTTCCGTGTTACGGACAGTAGTGGTAATATACTGCTTGATAATACCCCCAAACCAGAGTTAGTCCTAAATTCATGGGCAGCAGCTTCAACAATCGATATCATGCGTGCCGTAATTGCTCCAGGTGCAACAGGTAAAAATGCGGCAATTGGTCGTCCTGCTGCGGGTAAAACTGGAACTACATCATCTGAGAAAGATATCTGGTTCGTCGGTACTGTACCCCAGCTAACAACGGCTGTATGGGTGGGTAGAGACGATAACAGGACATTATCTCGCGGTGCAACAGGTGGAGGGATGGTAGCACCAATATGGCGAGATTTCATGACCAGAGCGCTGAAAGGAAAGCCAGTACAAAGCTTTACACCACCTTCTAAATTTACTCGTCCTAAACCTAGCAAATAGTCCAAACACTCAAAACTCTAGGGACAGTTCGCTGCTCTAGAGTCATTTAGCTATTATCTGTATCCGTCTATCTAAAAGCTGTATTTAGAAGCTGTATTTAGAAGCTATTAGCAACCTCTCACTCAAAACCCTAATCTAAATCGAATCTGGAATTGATGAATAATTAATCATTCAGATTAACTTCAACTAAATTAATTTAAATGAATTAATTTAAATGAATCAAAAATAAATCAAAGATAAATCAAACAAATTCCATATTTACCTAAAATTCCATCTTAAGACTGCTGGTCTAACTCAGATTTCATCCTTTCCAAAGTAGTATTCATCTGGTCGAACATCTGCTGGGGAGTAACACCAAACTGACTTAATTGAGTCTTAAGCTGTTCTAACGTCATTTGTGCCATAAAATCTTCTGAAAGCTCAAAGCGCTTCATAAAAACGTTGTAGCGCTCCATCATTTCTTCCATCTTTTCTATAAACAGCTTTTTGCCTTCCCGGTCAAACTTACCGTAGCCATTACCCAGCTTGATTAGTGCTTGGTAATCCTCAAACAGCTGTTTCGCTTCTTGCTGAACAATATCAGAATCGAAAAATCCCATTTTATTTATTATTAACCGAGTAACAACACTCAGTACCCAATACACTTCCCTGTAGTCTTATTTTAGTCTAGGGAATCAATCTTGAAAAAAAGCTTCGGTTAAGGTACGGTTTTTGACAGAAATTTCAACACTTGACGAAGTGAAGATAAGCTAGAGGCGTTGACATACAAACAATAATAGTTAATCTTCTACCTATTACCAATTACCAAAAACAGTTAACTAAATAAAAGCTTTGTTATTATAGCTTTTTAATAGCGATCGCTATATGTATAATTTTCTTACGAATCTTAGGAAAAATGTTCAATCAGCGTAAAAGTCGAAGTGTAGCCGCGATTCTTGCTTTCGCTGGTACATTAACTATTTCAGGGCTTCATAAGTTCTATTTGGGACAATGGTGGTGGGGAATTGCGTATGTTTTACTCTCGTGGACACCTATTCCTAAAGTTGCGAGTGCTATCGAACTAATGTGGTTTTTAGCACAAGATGAGGATACTTTTGATAATAATTTTAATTTTGGCAAGTCGGGAGCAAAAAAGTTGAATTCTGCTCAAACTAGCAATCAAGTAGAAGCAATGGCTGATGCTTTACGTAAATTAGATTCTTTACGGGAGGATGGATTAATCTCTGAGTACGAATTTGAGCAAAAACGCCGACAATTACTAGATGAAGTTTCTTAAAATCGGCAGTTACCATGAAAAATTGGCTACCAAACTCAAGATTGCAAAGACTGCGTTCCAAATTACTAAACGACCCATATTATCGCTTACAGTCTGGTGAAGAAATTGCGATCGCAGCTCAGTTAGGTATGCGTATTGATGCGAATCAAGCAACTGTTGATGATTGGTTGCGTCTACCTGGTATATCTATTCGTCAAGCACGTGCTTTGTCAGATTTGACCTGTTCTGGTGTAAAGTTTTACTGTATTGAGGATATTTCGGCTGCTTTAAGTATTCCATCAGGACGTTTATTACCACTACAACCAATTTTAAGTTTTGCTTATTATGATGACGAATCTCTTGACAAACCGGTCAAGTTAATTAATCCTAATATTGCGACTGGAGAAATTTTGTTACAAGTTCCTTTTATTAATGAGTTTTTAGCACAGGCAATTATAGAAAATCGTTCGTTGAATGGTAATTATCGTAATTTAGCCGATTTTGGGCAACGTTTGGGTTTATCCCCAGATATTATTTCTCAATTGATGTATTATTTACAGTTTTAAAAGTTTGAATTTAAAAGCTTGGATTGAAAAGTTTGGATTGAAAAGTTTGGATTGAAAAGTTTAGTTTTAAAAGTTTAGTTTTAAAAGTTTAGTTTTAAAAGTTTGAATTTATAAGTTTAGATTTAAAAGTTTGAATTTACAAGTTTAGATTTAAAAGCTTGAATTTACAAGTTTAGATTTAAAGGTTTATACTTAAAAATCGGGAAAGTTTGGAAATAATTTGATATTGAAACTATTTTGATATATTCAAATTCTGACCTATACATATAAATAGTTAAACATCAAATATCAGAGAATAAAAAAGACACCTACATTAAGATTTATTCAGCAAACCCTATTTAGTACTCTTTTAGAGGACTTCGCTTATAAAAATAGGACTTTCATTCCTAGACCGTCTAATGATTATTTCCAACTAAATAATAATGTTCTACTACTGGGAATGGTTCGTAAAAATGATGTAATAGTTTTTTCCATTCCTGATATTGTTGAGATTCCCGAAAGTTGATAGTATGTGCTTCTAAAGTTTCCCAACGGACTAAAAGAATATAGCGATTTTGCACTTCAATACATTTTTGTAATTCATGTGAAATATAACCCGGTATGGAACTAATTATATTTTCAGCGATTTGAAAAGCTGATTCAAATTCCTCACATATTCCCGGTTTTACATTTAAAATTGCAACCTCTAAAATCATTTATATTTTTGTTATCTATTTTTGTTATCTATTTTTGTGATTTATTTATTAAAAAATTATTCTTACAACTTCAGTTCTTCCTTCCAACTTCGGTTCATAAATCTGAAAAGTGCTACTCCTCGATTATCCCAAGCTGATTCATCATTAGGATTAAGTTCAATTGCTTTATCATGAGAAATCAGAGCTTGTTCATATTGTCCTAACCTTTCAAGTACAACTCCTCGCTTATCCCAAGCTGAGTCATCATTAGGATTGAGTTCAATTGCTTTATCGTAGGAAATAAGAGCTTGTTCATATTGCCCTAACTTATCAAATTCCTTACCTGCATTTACAAAAGTTTCAGAAGCTGAATTGTAATTACCTACTTCAAGAAGCTGAAATCCCAGTTCAAAGAACTGATTTGCTAAAGATAACTCTACCATTCCCATTTAGCAAAACCTCCGAATCATAAATACTAAAGGCAACCACTCCACCAAACCCCCTTGAGGGATATTCTTCCCATCCAAAAAACCTTGTACCCATCCTCGACTCCAACCTTCATTCGCACCCGCTAAAAGTTCGAGAAACAGCGATTCATACTCAGCATCGCTCAACTGAGATACTTCTAAATTCTCAGGCTGATTCAACTCCCTTCCTGCTCGCTCCGGAGTTCCAAACCATCGCCAAAGTCGGTGAAACATCTGTCAAGATTGTGTGATAACTTTTTATGTATTGTAGCGGTATTTACGTAGATGAGGGTGAGAATATCTCACTCATAAAGCGGAGTTATCAATAGGAATTACGTAATTGTCACAATACCCGAATGGTGCGTGACACTAAAAATCTTATTACTACGTTCTGGAGTTAGTCAAAGTGTCACACCACCCTACAAGGAAAATGTACCGGTTGCGTAAGTCCTGCTTTTACCTAACAAATATCTTCACGAACAAAAATAAAGTTTGAGCAAGTAGTATGAGCTAACTTATAAGGTAATTCAGAGAAAAAGTTTTTAATTTTATCTCCATTATCAGGTAAACCCAATGTGTAATATTCTATGATTACTACTTTTGGCTGATGTTTTTGATAATCGAAAGTTTGCCAAACATCTAATTCAACACCTTCTACATCGATATTTAAAACATCAATTATTCCTATTTTGTACTTTTCTAAAATAGTCTCTAATCTGAAAGCTGGAACTTTCACAGCATCTCTTTTAAACTGGGATTTTACAATTCCCTGATATTCATTTCTTGGGGATGTGGTCGAAAATTCTGATACTAAAGATTGAAAAAATTCTATTTCTCCTTCTTCTAGTGCAACGGCAGCCCATTCTACATTTTTTCTAACTTTTTTAAGGAGTTCTACTTGTTTTATATCTGCATCAATACAAATACCATTCCAACCGTTTTGTTCAAAAAAGTAAGTATTAGAAAGATATATTGGATGACCTGCACCTACGTCTACAAATACACCTTTTTCTGGTAATTTTATATTTTCTATAATATATCTATCCTCTCCAAATTGAGAGTGCAATTTCAGATATTGATACTTATTATACTGGCACTCATTACTTTTAACTTGAAAACTATTTTTATAACCATAGTAAACAGAGCTTAAAAGACTTTTTATTATTTTTAACTTGTCATTTGACTTACGAGAAGTAAAGACATCCATATATATTTATCTCTATCAGGAATTACACAATTGTCACAATATCCGGTTGGTGCGTGACACTAAAAATTTTATTACTAGGTTCTGGAGTTAGTCAAAGTGTCACGTGGACAATACAAGGAAAATGTGCAGGTTGCGCTTAATATAATTTCTATATTGAACTAATTCAAGTCTTCTTTACTGATAAATGATGATTTTCTTCCTTCTTTTTTCTGTCGTATTCTACTTTGCCGTAATCTAATTTGATAATTCTATCAGCCAAATGAAAATAGTGGTCGTCGTGACTAATCACTAAAACCGTTTTATTGCGCTTTTTCAAATTTAATAAAATCTCTTGATAAAAGATATTTCTAAAAATTGGATCTTGGTCAGAAGCCCATTCATCAAATAAATAAATCGGACGATTCTCTAAATAAGCTGTCAGCAATGCTAAACGTTTTCTTTGTCCCTGAGATAAATCTATGGTAGATAATTTACCTTTTTTTATCTGTACTTTTTTATCTAAACTTAACTGTTTTAAATATTCCTGAGCCTGACCGTCAATTTTTTTGTAATTACCCATCCCCAGAAGACGGTCGAATAAATAAAAGTCACCAAATACTACTGAAAAATGCTGACGATACCATTCACGATTAGTATCATCTATCAATTTACCATCCAGGCGAATTTTTCCAGCTTCGGGAATATATAGTCCCGTAATTAATTTCGCTAAAGTAGATTTTCCGCTACCATTTCCACCGACAATAAATACTACTTCTCCTGGCTGAAACTTTAAATCTACTGGTCCTAAAGTAAATTTACCCTCTCCCTGTTCTCCCGGATAAGCATGAGTAACTTTTTGTAAATGTAATGTAGAATATTTTTTCGGTTCACCGCGTTCAAATTTACCAGTTTCTTCCTTACCACTAGCTAGGGATAATCCCATTTTCTCTATCTTTTGTAGCGCCACATTAGCACGAGATAGGTCCTGCAACTTATCTAAAATGCTCTGCATGGGTAGCATCATGTAAGTCAAAGTCAATATATAAGCCGAAAGTACCTCGGGTACAATTGGGGTTAACTGGGGTAATCCAAAAAGCAACAAACCGATTAAAGCGAAGAAAAGCAGATTGCTCCAACCAGTAGAAACAGAAAAGGTTAATAATGCAGAAGCATTGTGTTCCCGCGATCGCGCTGCACTAACCTGTAATTCTTCTGTAAAGAACTGATGACGACGTGCTGCATGTAGCTTTAATTCTTTGACTCCCTCTGTAATGGCACGAAAATGTTTAAATAAAGTGTCTTGCTCTTCTCTTGCTTGACTTAGATAAGATTGCGCTCTATTTATCAATATTTGAACGCTGCCGATTGCCATCATAATAAATCCGATAGAAAAGGCAAACACAGCACCAGAAAGAAATATTAAATAAATTAAGCAACCAAAAATAACTGCAATATCAACGCAGATAAATGGAATAGCGTAAACCGTATTAGATAGTGTCGCAACGTCATCAGTAAGGGTTGCTAGTAAACGCGATGCACCCAAGGACTCTAAATGTCGCAATTCTGAAGCTAAAATTCCTCTGCTCAGTTGCAATCGCAGACGATAAACAGCATCCTGAGAAAGATTAATCAATAGCACTTGAGAAATAACGCTATTTATCAATACCACCACTACAAAAGCGATAAAGTAAAAGACTGAATTGTCCGTCTGCGAGAATTGCGAATTCCCAGAAACAGTAGCAACCGTAGCATTTATCAAGGCGATAATTCTAGCCGTGGTAATACCGCTTATTAGTCCCGTCAAAATAGCGATCGCCACCTGTATCCAGGAAGCTCGCAATAAAAGCCAGATTAAATTCATTGACTATCACCACATTATTGGTGCGAGTTACTTGATGCTATAGCCGACTAAAATCAATTACTTGTAAGTCCTTTCATATAAAAGATTGGAGATAATTTCATTGGAGTCAAATGCAGCTAACGCAATGAAGCTAAGGTTTAGAAGCATCTTTGTTTGATAAACCCAAATGGTACTAATACCGTAGAACACCTTAAACATTTTTAAAAAGTAGTTAAGAATACTGTCCATGTAAGTACAGAGATTAATCTTCATTCAAGCAATAATTCTTTTTTTAGCATAAATCTCTAGTCGCAAAAACTATATTAACGTTTTTAGGTATCAAATGTGAAATTTCTACCTGAAAATCTAAAAAAATATTTTTATTCTAATGGCAAAAGATACTTTTTTATTGCCATATTAACGGTATCAATATTCTTTGTAACAAGTTTATTATAGTTATATTAAATTTGCATTACTGATATCTTTAGAGTCATTATATTTACCAATATTTTTTATATTTTCCTGATATTCTTTCACTGTACGGCTATCAACAAATGCTGTTGGTATCAAAAGATATATCTACATTTTTCTTTTTGAAAAGATAATTATGATTTTTTTTAACTTTAGCTATAAGTGGTTTTATTTGTTACCTTTTATATCCAGCAATCAGACTTTATTAATCATTCAAATATCAATTCCTATTGTCATAAGTTTATTAACTTACGGTACCTTTTTTTATATTCTAAGTCCTTTATTTAAACGTCGCGATAACTCTATATCTCTTTTGCTTCTGGAAGTATCCCAGACACCTGTAGTTACAGTTATAACCTTGATCAGTTTATATTTTTCTTTTCAACAACTCAGTAACTCAGTAATAAATAACTTAATCATAGGTGACTGGATAGAACGCGCTTTAATTGCTGCAATTATCATTATTTCAACATATTGGTTAGCACAATTATTTACCCAGGTTTTAGTTCACTATTTGCGAGATTATGCAAGACAGACTGAGGCAGTATGGGATAACGTTTTAGTACCAATTTTAGAAAGGCTTTTACCAGCATCTATTTATATTTTAGGATTATTTTTATTCTTAGAAATATTAGGAATAGATTTGACAGGAATTTGGGTAGCCTTTGGTGGTTTAACTTTTGTTTTAGGATTTGCTTTAAGAGATATACTAGCGAATTTCTTTAGTGGTTTAGTTTTATTAATCGATACGCCTTTTCAATTCGGAGACGTCATCGAAATACCGGATAAATCTCTGGCAGTAATTAAAAATATTGGCTTGCGAGTCACAAAATTATATTTAATAGAAAGCGATAGTGAAATTTATATTCCTAATGCCTCATTAGTCAGTAAAGATATTATTAACTTAAGTCGTCCGACTCCCCACGTTGCCAAAATAATCGAAATAGACTTAAAAGTGGGAATTGACCAAGATTCAGCAACGAAAATATTAAAGGAAACTGTATTAGGACATCCCGATACTTTGGGAAATATAGAAGAAAAATTAAAGCATTTAGAAAATTTCCAAGGGCTGAAAGAAGCTGATACAGAGAGTATTGCTAAAACAGAGGCAGGTAAAATACGCTTACTCGCAGAACAAAAATTAAATAATCAACTGAAATTAATAGAGAGAAAATTTAAATATTTAATTCGTGCAATTCAAATTTTAGAAAAAGGCGGATTAAATGAATCTCAAATCAAAATAGTTCAAAAAAATTACCAAGAGATCATAGATTTAATTGGTTTAAAAGCAGCTATAAATGAGCAAGGTGAAATCAAGCTATCCACCCTAGAAGAAAAATCAGACGACCTAGAAGAATCTCTAATTAGCTTATTTAGAAAATGGTATAAATCATGGTTACAAGACCCAGATCTAAGAATAGAGGACGAACGTAACCTAGAAGAAGAATGTACAACAAAAATTACTATCCTCAAAAATAAAATTAACCGACTTTTTCAAAGGATAGCCAAACCAGGAAGTTACCAAACTCGCTTAGATGACTATGCTCTAAAGGTTATGGAATGGTTACAAAACGAATTCAAAGCATCAACTACCCTGTGGAAGCAACCAACCATTCGACTAAGCAACCTCAACAGCGAAACCATCCACTTCACCATCAAGTTTTATATAGACCACATCAAATTAGAACATTGGGAAAGAAGTGACAGAGTAACAAGTGAAGTCCGTCAAGAGATGCTTAGACGTTTATCGGTGAATGATTAATGGTAAATGGTGAAGAATTAACTATCAACCACAAATTACCAATTAACAACCACTAACCATCAACTTTTTTCTCTGCAAAACCAAATCCTTTGCTAAGTGTATTGCAGCCTTCATACTAGTAGCATCAGCAACACCTTTAAGTGCAATATCAAAAGCTGTACCGTGGTCAGGTGAGGTACGGACAAATGGTAAACCAATGGAGGTATTCACCGCTCTATCAAAAGCCATGAGCTTCACTGGTATTAAACCCTGGTCGTGATAGAGTGCCAGATAAGCATCAGCAGCTTGTAATGGCTTAATGTTACCGTACCAAGCCTGACCTGGTTTTACCCACATGGTATCGGGTGGAATCAGACCGTGTAATTTTACTTGTGGGTATCGCTGTTGCTGTTCTTCTAACCAATCAAACAACCAATCCTTTTCCTCAGTTCCTAACTGTCCTTCTTCACCACTGTGGGGATTTAAACCAGCGATCGCTATTCTCGGTTCTGTAATACCAAAGTCTTGTTGTAAACACTCCAAAAGTAAATCTAATTTTTTGGTCATTAACTCTGGTGTCAGCGCTGTGGAAACTTGACTCAGAGGAATATGAGTAGTTGCTAAAAGACTACGTAAAATAAACCCAGAATGAGGCGATCGCGCAACAAATAACATCCCAAATCTTTCTGTACCAGCTTTTTGTGCTAAAAGTTCTGTTTGACCGGGGTAGTTATAACCAGCTGCTTTCCAGGCTGATTTTGCAATTGGACCGGTTACAATCCCATCAAATTCACCTCGTAGGGTTTTGTCAATGGCTGTGGTTAAATAACTAAAAGAAGCTTCTCCACTCGCTGCATTTCCTTGACCTGCAATTATTTGATTTTTGCAAGATTTAGTTACAGGTAAGTCTAAAATGGATAAGTTTTGGGGATTGGCTAAGGTCTTAGAATCGTTGCGAATACTAAGTCTATTATAAATTTCTTCTAATAATTCTCTACTACCAACAACTGAGATATCGCAATCCTGGACAACTTGTGGGTCAGCTAAAGCCTTTAAAATAACTTCGGGTGCAATTCCTGCTGGGTCACCCATTGTTAAAGCTAAACGAGGAAGTGTTATTAAATTAGTTTTAGCCATTGATTGTGAGTTTTAGATTGAATTTTCGATTGAATTTTAGATCGAGTTAAATTTTAAATTGAGTTACGTCCTAATCCGAAAGCGTCGCACCATAGCAATTATTGTCTACTTTTCCATGTTCGCTTTCTGCTATTTTATTCTTCTGACTGCTACCTCTTGGTAAACTGAAATAGATTAAATCAAGTTATAAGGGAGAGTCATAATTTATGGGTGGTGAAATTTTAACCGCAGCTGTACTACCTTTTGGATTAATTTTCGTCGGCTGGTTTCTAGGTGTAGCGTTACTTAAAGTTCAAGGCGCAGAAGAAGAGTAGAAACAGTAGAAAGAGTAAAAATAGCAATTATTCTAATTTACTCTCTAAAACGGATGAGAGACTCTTTACCTAGTCTCTCGTCCAAACTCCCTAATTAGCAATTATGGTATATAAAAAAATGTAAATTTTTATTGATATAGGTTAATCTGATAACATCCTAGTTAAGAAAAGTTTTAAGTTTAGTAACAAAAAACATGAAAATATTAATAATGGGTGCTACCGGCACTTTAGGGAGACAGGTTGCTCGTCATGCCCTAGATGAGGGTCACGAGGTTTCCTGTCTTGTCAGGAGTGCTAAAAGAGCAGCTTTCTTGAAAGAATGGGGAGCGCAGTTGTTTGGGGGAGATTTATGTTACCCAGAAACCTTATCTGCTGCCGTAGAAAATGTTGATGCAATTATTGATGCTGCAACCTCTCGTCCGACCGATTCTATAAGTATTAAGCGAGTAGATTGGGAAGGTAAAGTCGCTCTAATTCAAGCTGCCAAAAATGCTGGAGTTCAAAGATATATTTTCTTTTCTATTTTAGATAATGATCAATATCCAGAAGTGCCGTTAATGGAAATTAAGCGCTGCACCGAACTATTTTTAAAAGAATCAGGGATAGATTACACCATTTTGCAGCTAGCAGGCTTCATGCAGGGTTTAATTGGTCAATATGGTATTCCTATTTTGGAAGGTCAACCAGTCTGGGTAACTGGTCAATCTTCACCTATTGCTTATATGGATACTCAGGACATTGCCAAGTTCGCAGTTCGCGCTCTGAAGGTAGAGGAAACCAAAAAGAAAGTTTTTCCTGTAGTGGGAACTCGTGCTTGGAGCGCTGAAGAAATTGTTGACTTGTGTACTAGATTATCTGGCAGGGAAGCGAAAATTACTAGAATGCCCATTAATCTATTGCGCAGCATCCGCAAGTTAGTCCGCTTTTTTCAGTGGGGATGGAATGTTGCTGATAGACTAGCATTTACAGAGGTTTTAGCGAGTGGTAAGCCCTTAGATGCCTCAATGGATGAAGTATATGAAACATTTGGTATAGATCAAACCCAAACTACTACCCTCGAAGCTTATCTGCAAGAGTACTTTAGTAGAATTATGAAGAAACTTAAGCAGCTTGACTATGAGAAAAGCAAAAAGCAAAAACCTAAAAGAAGTCCCTTTAAAAAAGTTAATACACAATAGTCTTCTAAATACAAATTTTAGTAGCACTTCGGATGACTAGAGTGGACAAAATATGTCAGGATTAAAATAATACAGAGCATCGCCGAAATATTGGATATTTGAGTGTGCCGAAAGCAGGCGTTATCTACAACGACGTAAAACCGATAGCCCACAAGGTAGCTGTCGAGATAGAAGAGAAGTTAACCGCAGCAGGTTGGGATGTCTGCATCACAACCGGGGTTGGCGGTATTTTGGGTTATTCAACACCAGAGAGTCCTGTATGTCATACTCCGATAGAGGGTCTCATACCACCTGGTTTTGACTCTCAAATGAAATTTGTAGTGGTACTAGGAGGAGATGGAACAGTATTGGCTGCATCTCGTCAAGTAGCCCCTTGCGGTATACCTATTCTTGCGGTAAATACAGGTCATATGGGTTTTTTGACGGAAACTTACGTCAATCAAATACCCCATGCTTTAGACAAAATAATCGCAGGAGAGTATGACATAGAAGAAAGAGCAATGCTTGCAGTTCAAGTTTTCCGTAAAGATTCAATACTCTGGGAAGCTCTTTGTCTAAATGAGATGGTTCTACATCGAGAACCATTAACTTCTATGTGCCATTTTGAGATTGCTGTAGGTCGTCACGCACCGGTAGACATTGCGGCTGATGGTGTGATGATTTCTACACCTACTGGTTCTACTGGTTATTGTTTGAGTGCTGGAGGTCCTGTTGTTACCCCTGGAGTACCAGTTTTGCAACTTATACCTTTGTGTCCTCATTCTTTAGCATCAAGAGCATTAATATTTGCTGATACTGAACCCGTGAATATTTATCCTGTGAACTCACCTAGACTAGTAATGGTTGTAGATGGTAATGGTGGGTGTTACGTGCTTCCGGAAGACAGAGTTTATTTAGAGCGATCGCAATATACTACCAAGTTTATCCGCTTGCATGCACCAGAGTTTTTCCGCATTCTCAGAGAAAAGTTAGGTTGGGGTTTACCACATATTGCTAAACCTACCTCTGTGGAGTTACCTTAATACTAGAAAAGTAGAAAAAATCAATAATTAACCTGAAAATTCTTATTTATATTGGCAAGCAAATTTATTTAAATTAACTAAGTTGAGTTTGAGTTTAGTTTACCTAATTTTGGTATTCATAGATGTGATTGCATTATTTTAGATATTTATGTCCCTCAAACTTCGATAAGGCTCCCGTCAGCCTAAACTAACGTGAAATTAAATAATTCAGGACTTACGCAACGAAGATTTGTCATTGCGACTGGAACTTCGTTTCGGGAAGCATAAGTCCTATCGGACACGCTAACGCGATCGCAATATTTTTCGCGTTAACTACGTTATCCTACCCAAACGCGGAGCGTGCTCGACAGAGCTTATACGTCGCTATCGTTTATCCTAACGGATACGCTACGCGTTCACGTAGTGTAGCGCTAGCTAACGTAATGACGGAATTACGTTGCTTTTGTGTAAGTCCTATAATTTATAAATTATTGAAATTAAATTATTGAAATTAAACTATTTAAATTAATTTTCAAGTAAATTTCAAGTAAATATTTAATTGTATATTAAGCTTTTCAAGTTTGAGATTTTCATGTTCCATACTTGAATATACCCAAACTGAGGAGCCTGAAAAATTATTTATCAGCTATAAAGATATTCATCAGATTAATTTGTCTCGTCTCATATTCAACCAATGCTCTGACTAGGTGTTACTAAAGTTTTTGGTTAAAATGTGGCTGTAATCATCGATATATTGCTAACATTTCCTACAGTCTTACTGAACGGTAAGTATCAGCCATTGAAAGATATTCTTAACTGTATGAATAGACACATATATCAATATGTACAGAGGTTAAGTTGATATTATTTAACTTCTCAGAAATGAAATTTCTTAAAGATAAACTTCGTATAAGTATAAAAAATATGACATCGGTTCAAAATCCTTGCGTATTAGTAATTGAAAGTGACGACGCTTTAGCCAATCAACTTTCTTTTGATTTAAAAGAAGCTGGTTATAAACCTAACGTTGCAAAAAATGCTGGTAGCGGTTTACAGTCTACTCAAACCTCCCAACCCGATCTAATTGTTATCGACCGAATGCTTTCTGGTGAATCTGGACTTTCATTATGTAAAAGTCTTAGAGGTGCTGGTGTTTGTTCTCCTGTTCTTATGTTAATGGCAAGAGATACTGTAGATGATCGTGTTGCTTGTCTTGAAGCAGGAGCTGATGATTATTTTCTCAAACCATATCGTTCTGACGACTTTTTAAGTTTGATTCGTCTGTATCTCAAGTTAGAAGTTGATACAACAGAGCAATTGCGCTTTTCAGATTTAACTTTAGATATCGCGACTCGTCGTGTTCTTCTAGATGGAAGAGCAATAGATTTAACTATGAAAGAATTTGAACTTCTCAAATATTTAATGGAACATCCACGAGAAGTATTAACCAGAGAACAAATTCTAGAAAATGTTTGGGGTTATGACTTTATGGGTGAGTCCAATGTAATTGAAGTTTATATTCGTTACTTACGGTTAAAAATTGAAGAACAAGGTCAAAAGCGTTTAATTCAAACTGTCCGGGGTGTTGGTTATGTTCTCAGAGAATCTTAAAGGAGTCTCTTGAAAATATAAATAAAATATAAGATGAAAGATATTAGGGTCAGAGAAAAGTAAATAAACTACCTATAAACAAGCTGAGCACTAAACTTTGAAAAAGTAAAGCGATTAGTGGTGCACGCATACTGGAATGTTTTGTTATATCGCTATACCAAAACATTGTTTTATTGAGTTAATCTTGGTAATATCTTTAACTCGACTTTCTTTTAAGTCACTGTTCCTCCACCCTACAAGGATAGAGTAACGGTGACTTATAACTTACACATTTTATAACTCTTGTATAACATGGGTCTAAGAGTTTTCCGAAAAATGTGCTTAGTGTCATATTCCGAGGTGGTGTCTAATTAATAACGGAATTTTGTATTCTGAACTAACACCTGCTCAGTTCCCTATGTCAACCTAATATCCAAAATTCTTCAAAACTATGATTTCTCAGTTCAGTTCACTTTTATTAGTAGTGAGCATATTTTTGATGGGGTGTTCCGAACCCATATCCTTAGAAAATACGAATCCAACTTCTTCTTCTAAAATTTCTGTCACAGAAAATTTGGGGCAAAAATTACCTATTACCGCTAAAGCAATTCTTCCCCAAGGTGCAATAATTGAGCTAGAAGTTGCAAAAACTCGTAAGCAACAGGCTTTAGGATTGATGTATCGTCCCGAACTTCCAGAAAATCGGGGGATGTTATTTTCTTTTCCTTCACCTCAAAGTGCCAAATTTTGGATGAAAAATGTACCTGTACCTTTAGATATGGTTTTTATGCGAAATGGTGTAGTCAAATATATCGCTTCATCCGTTTCTCCCTGTAATCAAGACCCCTGTCCTACTTATGGACCTAGAGAACTAATTGATCAAGTCATTGAATTACGTAGCGGTAGAGCCACACAATTAGGTCTCAAGGTAGGCGATCGCATCAAGATTAGTACGATAAGCAGTCAGTAGTATCGTATTATTTTGCTAATTTCTATAAGAGCTTTTTCGGATATTAGCTAAGCTAATATTACTTTTACAGAGATAATTTCAGCTTTATTTGAAATTAATATTCTATAAATAAAGTGTAAAAAAACACATAAATTACTAGCATATTTTTAGACTAGCAGGTTAATATGTAATTTAGTGCCTATACAGAAGTCTTTACTAAATTTCTAGTTAAAGTCTCCGTACACTGCCTTATAACCAATAAGAAAACAATAACTGGTCTTCCCAACCTAAATTTAAGCAACTGATTACTGAGTAGTAAATTACAAAAATCCTCCTTTTGATGCACGTATAAAGATGCATTAATAAGAGATGATATTCGTGACAACTTATTGAGTAGTTAGTGTAACTATATGATTAAATAAAAACATAGGTAAGAAAACATTATCATAAACTTATATGTCTGTAGATTTTATTCAAGCTAGAAATGTAGGATGAGGTTCAATTCTCAAACTTCTTGTATAGATGGCTTTTACAGACTTATTAGTCGATAATTTTTTATCCTTTCTTTTACTTACAATCTAGTGACAGATAAGATTCTGGCTACTTGCTACTGAATAGTAATTGCTTTTTATTAGACAATACACTTTGCGTAAGGAGGTGAAGTATAAATGTCACCAGCAACGTATTCTAAATTAATTGATTTTTTACAAGACGATTTGGCAATATCGCCAGCATCTATAAGCGTTGCATTGCGACGTAATGAGCAGAATCCGGGACCTTTGCCTATGATTTTATGGCAATATGGTTTAGTAACTTTGGAGCAATTAGAGCAAATTTATGATTGGCTAGAAACTGTATAGACATTGATTTTTACTTATTCGGGAGAATTTACCAATGTCATACGAGATATATTTTAAGGAATACTTCCGGAAAAAATTAATATTTTCACAACATCGGGAGTATATGGTGTCACTACAATTTACTGATAAGATTCATAAGTAAAGAGCGAGTTGTAGATACAACCCGCTCTTCTAATTTTTGAGAATAATTTATTAAGAAAATATTAAGAATAGATAGCCTTTTAGGTTATAAGAAGTAACTGCAGAAATTTGCAATGAGTCCAAGAACAGATGGAAGGTTGTAGCCATAAAAATCATGTCCAACCGTTCATTTATTTTTTAATTGTAAACCTACAGATAGTCCTTCCAGTATCATTAAAAGAATTAAAGGCAGAGGATCACACGTATTAAGAAGGAATTTCCCAGGACTTCCAAAACTCCTTACTTGATAGACTACAAGTCTTGTTTGCCTAAACTGCTGGCAATATTTCAACAAAGCAAGTAAAGCGATACATTGCTCAACATAAACTATAGACTGGTTGACACTCCCAGGTCTAAAGATACAGGGATTTTCAGTTCAGCATTTATTTTATAAAGTAGGTGAATTTTGATAAAGGCAAACGCTTACATAATTTTATATCTTTTATGAGATAAATATAATATTAGAGACACATGAGTGGTATAATTAATACCCAATGCTTTCTAATAAAAGTAAATTAATCAAGCAATCGTCGAATTAGAGAAACTCGTTGCTTCTTGTTAATTAAAGTGAGCTGATTGAGTTCAAAAGTGAGTACAAGTAATTTTATAAACTGTACATAAAGGTAGATGTCAAACTGATTTAAATAGATATATTTTCGTTAATTTTCCAAAAGAATAAAATTTAGCGATTTATCCATTTTGATAGTGATTTATTGACCATCTATGATCTACTTCCATAGAGGAAAATTGACAAATTTCCTCCAAATGCTTCTGTTGTACAGCAGCTTTCCGCAAAGTAATAATTAGTTGATTGACTTGATGACGCAAATCGGGGTTTTGATTAACTGCTGACATCGTTTGTCTTTCTAAAAGCTGTAATATTAATTCATAATGAACGGGTGAAGGTAGAGGAATTTGCTTCATACAATTAATAAAATGATTTAATGATTTTCTTCTTTACTTAGTTAAAGCAATTGTTATATATATAACACTTATAATTCGTAAATGGTCTAATGCGTTTTTGCTATGAGGTTAAATTTGATTAAATAACTTAGCGATCGCTTGTTGAGGATCTGCCTGCTTTACTAAAGACTCACCAACTAAGACAGCAGATGTTCCAGCTTGCAAAACTGTAGCTAAATCTTCAGAAGTATGAATTCCTGACTCGCTAACAACTAAAATATCTCTTTCTTGCAACTGATGATTTCTTTCACTTAAAATATGGCAAGTTGTCTCCAAATTAACAGAAAAATTTTCTAAGTTACGGTTATTAATACCTACCAATACAACACCCTCTATAGCTAAAACTCGATCGAGTTCCTCTAAAGTATGAACTTCAATTAAAGCAGTCATTTTCAGACTGTTTGCTATTTTGATAAAGTACTGTAAATCGCGATCGCTTAATATTGCCGCAATTAATAAGACTGCATCGGCACCCTTAATTCTAGCCAAGTACATTTGGTAAGGATAGATTATAAATTCCTTACACAACAAGGGTAAATCTACGGCTGTACGAACCTTAGATAGGTTATCAAAACTGCCTTGAAAAAATTTACTATCGGTTAATACGGAAAGACAGCTAGCACCACCTTTTTCATACTTTTGGGCTATTTCTACTGGATTAAAATCTTCTCTAAGCAAACCTTTACTTGGAGAAGCTTTTTTCACTTCCGCGATTAGTGCTGGCTGAGTTTTCCCATATAGTAATGCTTTGAGAAAATCACGTGTGGGTGGTGCAGAAAGTGCTTGACGCTGTAATTCTATAAGTGGAAGCTTTTCACGCATTTTTTCCACTTCCAATTCTTTGTGCCAAACTATTTCTTCTAAAATATTTTTAGGTTCAGCATCTGGTATGTCAGCTTGGTAGCGTAAAATAGATACGTTAATTGCAGGGCTTGGTGGACGACGACGAATTTCCATATTTTTCAGTCAATTATTCAGTTAACCAATACATTACATTCAAGCATGAGTCTAAACTTCGATAAGAGTAACTGCTAAAGTTTTAAAGAGGTTTTGCTTGCTGTAGTAAGTGGTGTTAAGAAGCGATTAAGCGATTACATATTTAACTTATGGATTGAATCCAGAGGTTGAGCAATTACCAGTTTCAATATCAGCATTAGAAAACCTCAAAACACTCAGTTCACCTCCATTAGCTACAGAACGATGCATCATCGCCTATTGTTAAATATGGGAAAACTTTTTATTCCAAAGGATATTGAATTGATAAACAAGGTTGTTTAGTGTTATCTCAAGACTAACTTACACCATTACTAACTATTTACCAATTACTAGCACTAACCTACAGCCGCTCGCTTATATGCTTCATCAAGAACTTCGGAAAGTGTAGGATGAGCGTGTACTAAATGAGCCAAGGCATGGACACTTTGACGATTGGCAACTGCAGCTGAAGCTTCATGAATAATATCAGAAGCATGTATTCCGAAAATATGGACTCCCAAAACTTCACCATTGTCTTTACGGTAAATTACCTTAGCCATACCATCCGCTTCTCCCTCAGCCAAAGCTTTAGAATTACCTTTGAAGTAACTTTTTGTAACTCCAACTTTAAATCCTTCAGATTTAGCTTTCTCTTCTGCTTGGACTTGAGTCATTCCTACATAACTGACTTCTGGATGGGTAAATGCTGCTGCGGGAATAGATAAATAGTCTACTGGTTTGGTTCTACCACATATATCTTCCACAGCTGCTATACCTTGAGCGGATGCTGCATGTGCTAACATCATTTTGCCTGTCGCATCACCAATTGCCCACAAATGAGGTATCACTTCTCCTGCACTTAATACTGCCATTGTGCCATTAACCGGAATAAAATTTCGACGGTCAAGTTCTACACCCACAGATTCTAGACCAAGGTCTTTGGTCGCTGGTATTCTTCCTGTCGCTACCATGCAAGCATCAACTTCTATAACATCCACGTCTTCTTTCGTCTGAAAGTCTGCTAATTCAATTATTACAGGATAACCAGGAATCACCTTTTTGGCATATATTCCTGTATAAGTTTCTATGTCTCGGGGTGTAATCAGAACTCGCTCCGCTAATTTTGCAATGTCACGATCAAATCCTGGCATTAAGTTAGGTAAAGCTTCAATCATGGTAATTTCACAACCCAAAGCGGAATAAACGTCGGAAAACTCCAGACCGATATAGCCACTACCAATAATTGCTATCCACTGGGGAAGCCATTCTAACTTTACTCCCTGGTCACTAGTAAACACAGTTGTGCCATCTACTTCAATACCAGGAGGAACAAAAGGTACAGAACCAGGAGATAAAATAATGTCTTTAGCTGTAATTATCTTCTCACCGCCATCAGTACTTATAGAAGCTTTTTGAATTCCAGTGATTTTACCCCAACCGCGAATAATATCTACCCCTAGACGTTTAAGACTGTTGGTTAAATCTCCTTGGATTTTAGATACAAGATTATTTGCGTGGTCAGCGATCGCTTCTCTATCAAATCCCACATCTCCGATTTGAATTCCCAGTGTCTTTAGATGATGAGCATCGCGTAATTCCCGTACTTTCCCAGAAGCAGCTAATAATGCCTTGGAAGGAATACAACCCCTGTTCACACAAGTCCCACCCATGTCGGATGCTTCTACAATTGCAGTCTTTAATCCACAACTAACAGCGTGTAAAGCCGCACCATGTCCGCCAACTCCAGCACCAATAATCAGTAAATCGTAATCAAATACCTGGCTCACTTTAATTTCTCCCTATGTTTTATCCAAGAGATTTCTAGTATTTCGAGCACTTATTCAAGTAATAAGAGTAGAAATCTAACTTAATCTAAAAAATATTCTAAAAATTATCGCTAAATATTTGCGAAAGTTTTAACTCTATAAAATGAACTCTACTAAATTCAAATATTTACAAAACTCATGTATTTTATCATCATAAGGGTAACATAAATTACTTATCACTTAATTTTTTCGAGTTAATTGCATGTTTTATTCTCTTATCTATCAAACTGTTAGCAAAACTACATTGAAAATTTTAATTTTTTAAAAAAGATATAATCTTAGGATAATTATAGAGCTTGGGTATTCATAACAAACAATTAATAATTTGCGCGATCGCTGCTTCTTATATTATGTAAACATCTTGTCTGGATAAAAACTAAACTTTGTGAAGAGAAAACCCTCTATTCAAATTTAGGAACAAGTCTGAATAAGTTTGCGATATCGCATTGCAAGAATCCCAGCATAGAAAGAAAGTGGGAAAGTCAAATAATCCTTCCTTAGCAAGAGGTATCTGAAGTAAGGAATGCGAAAAAATGATACAAATAATCCTGGTTTAATAAAATAACCATTTCACTTTACTCCTTGCTATTTAATGAGTTTGATACCTTCTCGCTCTGATAAGATTCTTGTGGTTGATGATTCCCCCGATAACGTGTTTTTAATTAGAACTATTTTAGAGGAGGAATCATACATTGTTGATACGGCAGAAAATGGTCCGACAGCGTTGCAAAAAATAGCAGATTCTTCCTTTGATTTAGTGTTGTTAGATTTAATGATGCCTGATATGGACGGTTACGAGGTAACTAGAAAAATCAGGGAGAATACTCAACTGCGATTTATGCCTATTTTACTAATTACTGCCCATGACTCTCCAAACGTTGCTCATGGACTAGATTTGGGTGCTGATGACTTTATTCGCAAACCAGTAACAGTAGATGAATTACTTGCACGAGTGCGATCGCTCCTTCGTCTCAAGCGTAGTATAGATGAACGAGATGAAATAGCTCGTCAGCGTGAAGATTTTGTCTCTCGTTTAACTCATGACTTACGCACACCTCTAGTTGCTGCTGAAAGAATGATGGGTTTATGTTTAGAAGGTGCTTTAGGGGAACTGTCACCACAGATGACAGAAGTGTTATCTACAATGGCTCGTAGTAATAGTAATTTACTGGCGATGGTAAATACTTTATTAGAAGTTTACCGTTTTGAAGCAGGGCGGAAAACTTTGGCATTTTTACCTTTTGATATTTGTCAGCTTTTAGAAGAAATAAGTGAAGAATTAAGGTCTTTAGCTGAAGGTAAAGGGTTAGAAATACGCTTAGAAATAGACGCTCAACCTTTTGCTGTTGAGGGAGATCGTTTGGAGTTACATCGGTTATTTACTAATTTAGTAGGTAATGCAATTAAGTTTACCGATACAGGTTCTATTTCAATTTATTTAAAGGAAAAGTGTCCGAAAAATGATTTATTTACAGTTCAGATAGAAGACACGGGGGTTGGTATTCCAACAGAAGTACAAAAGACTTTATTTGAAAGATTTCGTCCTGGAGGACATAAACGTTCTGGTAGCGGTTTAGGCTTATACCTATCAAGCTGCATTGTACAAGCTCATGAAGGAAGTATTTCTGTAACCTCAGAATTGGGTAAGGGTAGTTCTTTTCTGATTTGTTTACCTCTAAAGCCAAAAAATCAGTTAATTACAAGTTAATTATTTGTATGTATGTGTATTTTTGTAAAGGTTTTCAGAATTGGTAAGGTACAAATTATATAGCTTTAAGGAGTCATGTAAAAATAACTTGATAAAGTTTTTTTCTGATTATGTTTATTGCCTAATAATCAGGCAATAAACATAATCAGCTTATTTTTACGTAATTCCTAAGATAGTTATTGTAGTTTGAAGATAGAGTAATAGAAACAATGGCAAGGGGAAAATTTACCCCCCAAATTTCAAGTATCATTTAAGCATCATTCAAATATCATTCAAATATCATTCAAAAATCGCTATAGCGCTCTTCAGCCCAAGGTTCACCGCGACGGTGGTAACCGTTACGCTCCCAAAAGCCTAATTCTTCTTTACTGAGAAATTCCAAACCATTAATCCATTTAGCGCTTTTCCAAGCATAAAGATGAGGTACTATCAACCGCATAGGACCACCACGTTCAGCACTCAGTGGTTCTCCAAATAATTCAAAAGCAAAGAAATTTTCTTGTCGTATTAAGTCTTGTGTAGAAATATTTGTGGTGTAACCTCCATAACTGTGTTCCATAATATAAGCCACGGAAGGGTCTACTTCAATTTGTTTCATGAAGTCTACTACCTTGATACCTTTCCACTTGACATCGAGTTTGGACCATCTGGTAACACAATGAAAGTCAGCAGTGAATTCTTGTTGGGGAAGACTCATAAAATCTGACCAAGTAAAAGTTTTATCTTGTACTAAACCCCAAACGCGAAATTCCCATTCCTCAGGACTTATTTGAGGTGTTGCACCGTAAGTTAGTACGGGGAAACCACTTGCTAAATGCTGACCTGGTGGGACACGATGACTTTGTTCTGGTGCTGGTTTCTGAAAAAATTTTCCCATGACTTTTTGAGAAAAAAGTTTTATTAAGAAATAAAATTAAACATAGTCTGAGTTAAATTTAAGCTTGAGTAAAGTTTAAGCTTAAGTAAAAAATGCTGAAAAAAGAGGGAATAACAATATTAGAATTTTAAAATTCAGCATTTGATTAAAAACAGTCAGTTAGGAAGTGATAGATTTACGCTAGCACTCAGCGGAGACAATTCGTAACTATCAAAACCTAATTAGAAAAGTTGTTCCAGATACCATAGGAAATGTGGTGGCAACAGTCTCAATATTTAAACTTAATTTACTAAAACTTATCTAAATGCCATAACCACTTTTCCTACAGACTCTACATCAATACTATTACTCTTACTCGTCTTCTTCCTCTTCTTCAGTTCCTGGATAAACAAAAGTAGAACGTCCAGTCAAAATTGATTTGCCTAGAGAAAGTGCTTTCTGGGCTTCAAAATGAGCTTTACGTCGCCAGTTAGCACGACGCTTGTCTCTTTTGGATTTAGATGTTTTCTTCTTTGGGACTGCCATATTCAGTCGAGACTACAATTTTTTACAACCTTATTATTCTAAGTCATATATTCGGCATTCGGTAAATTATAACGGCACTCACCTATCCGCATTTATATTTTAACCAAGTTCATAACCTGTTACAAACTTGGAGGTAAGGGAACAGGTATACCCAAAGACTGATTGTTTTCTGTCTCTACCGTATCTAAATTTACCGCAGGATTGGAATTCGATTCTCCAGACTGTTTATTCTCCGGAACAGATACAGGAGATGAAGAAACATTATTTTGAAAATTACTATTCTGAAAATAAAGTAAAGCTGATGCTGTTTTATAATATTTAGACCATAATCTGGGTTCAGGACGATTTCGCCATTGGATGCGACTTACTTCTAATTCTAAAACCGGTGCGATCGCTCCTTGGTTTTGAACAGATACAATAACTGATACGTCTGATATCAATATGTCTTTATCAAAACTTCGCTGAACTGCTGCTCTAGCTGCTGCTTCTGCTCTACGTAACATAGTGGTGTAGTTTTCCCCATTTAAAGTATCTATTTCTAGATCGACTCTGGCGGTATAGGCTTGAGCAACTTGAGGAAACAGAATACATTCTGTAAAAACTAGTGTAGGGGTTCCGATGCTAAACAATAATATAGTCTTAGCAATTAAGGATAAGCGGAAGTTTTCACGAAAAATTTTTATAAGTTCGTCAAGAAAACCTTGACTTCGATTTATTCTCACATCTAATGATAGAAGCTTTTGAGCGTTGCCCATATGTTTTTAATCCCTCATACAAAAATTGATAACCAGCACAAATAACTTAAAAATAATTACCTTAAAAGCGATAAATGGCGACTATTTCATGTTTTCTACACATATTAGACTTGATGAATATGGCTTATTAAGTAAGCAGTTCCAGTCCTTTGCATTTCTCAAATTAATCTTATTATTCCCAATTTCATTCCTAATTCTTCCCTTTGTAACCAAGAATCTAAAGTTGATGTGAGAATAAGTTTTGAATAAAGCTGGAATAGGGTTATTTCCTTTCTCGTCTGAGATTCTCATAAATAAAAATGTAATTAGTATCACATTTCCCTTGAGATCAATTAAGAATCGCCTAGACTGGTAAAACATAGGTTAGCCTTGGTTTATTCAAGACTGACCCCCAAAAGTAAAGTAAGTAAATCAGAAAATATAGAACGCGCGATGGCAAATAACTGGGCGATCGCTATTGGTATTAATCAATATCAGTTTTTTCAACCTTTACGCTACGCTCAATCAGATGCTGAAACATTCAGACAGGTTTTAATATCAGAAGCAGGATTCCTACCACAACAGTGTCTGCTAATGACTGATACTTCTATACCTATCTCAGATAAGTCAACTTATCCTACCGAAGAGAATATTCTTCAACTTATGGATGAAGGTGCAGCACAATGTTGGCAACCAGGAGATAGAGTATGGTTTTTCTTTAGCGGTTATGGTATCAACCACAATAGACGAGATTATTTGATGCCAGTCACCGGAAAGTCTCGGAATGTAGAAGAAACTGGTATTGAAATTCGTAAGCTAATGAGAATCTTACGAGATTCTGAAGTAGAAGTGTTAATGCTTTTAGATATTAATCGAGCTTTTGGTACTCAAGCGGATGCTGTTGTTGGACATGATACTTTGTTAGCGGCGGAAGAAATGGGATGTTCAACAATTCTTTCTTGTCAGCCAGAAGAATTTTCCCATGAAACGAAAGATATCAAAAACGGTTTTTTTACCGCCATAATACTTGAAGCATTGCGTTCTAGAAGTATTGAAACACTAGGTGACTTAGACAATTATTTAAAATTGCGTACCCCAGAATTATGTCAAGACTATTTTCGTCCCACTCAAAATCCGATTAGTTTTATCACACTAACCGAAAAACCTATATTTAGTAGATATAAATATACAGAGCAAGGTGACAATTCTTTTGAGAGAAAAAGGGAAAATAAAAATCTAGAATATTCATATGGCAGTAATTTTACTGAGGAAGGAAGTTTTGATGAGGAGGATAGCTTTGTACAGAAAGCAACAGAACATCCATCCACACAGTTAAACCCACCAGGTCAAAGCTCAGGTAGTAATAATCAAAGTAGTTGGAGAGACCTAGATCCCGAAGATGAAGAGGAAGGTGATTTTTCTCTTTCTCCTTGTCCTATTATTACTTCTCTAGAAAATGAGGAAATTCCTTATTCACCGAGCAATCATCAAAATACAGCTACAAATTCTCAAAATTCTAAAACACCTTTGTGGAAGCATTTATTGCTGTTGAGCATAGGTATATTTATTGTCGGTTCAGTTGCATTAGGATTAGTCTTTTTACGCAATCAAGACAGATATACCCTAGATCCAGATTCTACCTCTTTAAATAACCCCTCACAAGACAACTCTGTAGACGACTCTACAATAGTCAAACCAATACCCGACGATGGAAATGAATCTGTACCTAATAATAGTAATCCAGACAGACGCAAACAAGCTTTATCAGATTTAGAAAAATTATCCCTTAGCCCGACACAAGCAAGTGACTTAAATCGGGCGATCGCTCTTGCACGCAATGCTAAAGCTGGTGAACCTCTCTTTGAACGCGCAGAAGATAATATCGCAATCTGGAGTGACATAATTTTAGAAATAGCTCAAAATCGCGCTCAGAAAGGAGATTATTCTCAAGCCATTGCAGCAGCTAAGTTGATAGGTGAGGACTTTCCAAATTACTTACAAGCTCGTACAGCAATTGAAGATTGGATGATAAAAGCAAAGCTATATCGACGTAATCAAACTCTTATAGATGCTGCTAAAAATTTGATTAAAACCGGACAGGCATCAACTTATAATCGCGCTATAGAAGTTGCTAAAACAGTAGGTAAAGATCAACCAGGCTATGAAGAAGCCCTTGAATCTATTAATAACTGGAGTCAAGAAATTTTAGCTATTGCCAAGCAACGTGCAGCTAGAGGGCAATTCAAATCTGCGATCGCTGCTGCTAATTTAGTTCCAGAAAATACTAACTCTTACAACGAAGCTCAAACTGCTATTCAAGAATGGCAAAATAAATAATTATTTTTCAATGAATTTATTTGATACTTATACCTAAAATAAAGGAAGTTAAATCTTCCTATAATCTCTTATATTTTGGAGCGCAGGGCGTAAATTACTTTTGCTCGGAGCAGCCCTATACCTAAGTAAAATGCTTTTTAATCGAAGTTGGGCTTTTAACTTCACCAAACTTACATCAAATTAAATTAAATTAAATTACATTAAATTCCGACATGCCCTTATTTAGCAATATTGAGCTATATCTTCTCCGCATTCATCAGCTAAATAACACAAAGCACGAAAACGTAAACTGACTAATTCTTCATACAAAGGATTAAGTTTGCATAAAGGTGGAATATGGAATAGGGTTTTACCAAATATGCTGATATTGCGCTCAAATGGACACTGGGATGGAATCAGTTTACACAAACGATGTGCCAAATTGCGATCGCGAACTTGTATATTATTTAAGCACTGTCGCAGTGGTTTCAAGACATCGCAGTTTAGTTTAAGATTTCTATGACGTAAATCTTTTTCCCCGTTGTCAGAAGTTTCGGCTGAGTTTGTTGACACCCAGCTCGCTAAAAACATTATTTGTTTGGTATTTTCAAATACCTTCATGGTTAAATCCTCTACTTTTTGAGGGCATCTAGCTATCTAATAAGCGTATTCATGTTCTTAAGAAGTCTTCCCGGAAGAATTTTTTCTTGAACTTGTTTATTACTACAACGCCGATAGTAATACTTTTCGGATTTCAACAATCCCTAAATCAAGTTAAACTTATTTTTTTCTAAACTCAAAGAGCAGTAATACTATCTTGTTTATAAATTGATTTAATTAAAATTTTAGTCAATACATCTACCCCTGGATAGGTTTATCTTTTACATTTACAAAAATAATATATAAACTTTAACTTAATGAAGATACGAAATGGTGCCCCAATCATTCTATCTATCTAACCTGATATACCTTTATCTGATTTGGTATTCAATAAACATGTTTGTCTTATTTGAATAATTAATCAGTCCCTCAAAGTTAAATAAAGCTCTATAGTGGTACGCTTTCGGGTTAGGACGTTTTTTCACAAGAAGAATGACAAAAAAATACGAACGAAGCCAAAATTTATTGACTTCATTCGTAACCCAAATTATTAAACTAAATTATTAAACTAAAATCACTCAACTAAAATTTCTTAAGAAGCAACTTTAGCTGTAGTTCTAGTTCTACGTCTCCTTCCATCAGATGACTTCGTGGGTTCTTCTGGAACTTGCAGCATTAAGTTAACAGAAGGCTGACATTTTAATTCTCGACGTAGAGAACGAGCTAAGTCTCGCTCTATCAAACCTTGCAAACCACCCCAGTCAACATCTGGTTTACCATTATCACTGCTCAAAAATTCTGCCCAGCGTAAACTGAGAATTTCTTCTATTCTCTGTTTCACCCACTTTTGCAATAGCGATCGCTCAATATTAGATGCGACACCACGCAAATGCAGTTCTGGTTTTGCTAGGAGTTTACCGTTCCAGTCTACAGCAGCTGCAATAGTAACAATTCCTTCCTGTGCAATTTTCTGTCGTTCCTGCAATACCTTGCTGCTAACCATTGCAACACCAGATGTATCAAGGAGTTCAATACCAGAAGGAACCTTCTCGACAGAGCGAATAGAATTTTCGGTTAATTCCACAACGCTACCGTTATTGATAATGATCATATTATCAGCGGGAACGCCCATACTTTGGGCAGTTTGAGAATGTTTAACCAGCATTCTATGTTCACCATGAACTGGTAAAAAGAATTTGGGACGTGTCAGCGCTAGCATTAATTTCTGGTCTTCCTGACATCCGTGACCCGATACGTGTATTCCGTGACTTCTTCCGTAAACTACTTTTGCTCCTTGAGCCATTAATCTGTCAATGGTGTTTACTACTGCAATTGTATTCCCTGGTATGGGGTTTGCTGAAAATACAACCGTATCCCCTTCACGAATTTTGATATGAGGATGTTCTCTACGAGAAATTCGTGTCATTGCTGACATTGGTTCTCCCTGAGAACCAGTTGTCAGAACTAGAACTTTCTCATCTGGTAAATTTCGTGCTACATGCAATGGCTTTAGCAAATCATCAGGACACTTGACATAGCCTAAATTTCGAGCGTGAGCTATTAAATTCAACATAGAACGCCCTACTACTGAAACCACTCGATTATTCTTCTGTGCCAGTTGCAAAATAATATTAATACGATGCACGCTAGAGGCAAAAGTAGTCACAAAAATCCGACCTTCAGCCTGACTAAAAACTCTATCCAAATTTGGTAAAACGGAATTTTCTGAAGGAGTAAATCCTGGAACTTCTGAGTTTGTAGAATCGCTCATCAAACATAAGACCCCTTTTTCTCCATGCTCGGCAAGCCTTTGAATATCAAAACGCTCTCCATCTACAGGAGTATGATCGAACTTAAAGTCCCCTGTATGAATAACTACGCCTATAGGAGTATGAATCGCTACAGTAAAGCTATCCGCCATAGAGTGAGTATTACGAATATATTCTATTAAGAAGTATTTACCTATGCGCACCATATCTCTAGGGGATACTCTTTTAATTTCGGTGCGATCGCGTACTCCTGCCTCTTCTAATTTTCCCTCTAGCATTGCCATTGCTAGTTTAGGACCATAAATTACGGGAATATCAAATTGTTTGAGATGAAAAGCGATACCACCTATATGATCTTCATGACCATGGGTAACAACCATTCCCTTGATTTTGTGACGATTTTCCCGCACATAAGTCATATCTGGAAGGACAATATTGACTCCATGCATTCCATCTGTTGGGAAAGCTAAGCCTGCGTCAAGTAAAATAATTTCGTCTTCATACTCAAAAACACACGTGTTTTTACCTATTTCATGTAAACCGCCCATAGGAATAATTTTAAGAGCGGTATTATTTTCTTTTCTAGCCATTTTTTCCTAGGTTTCTTTCTTGTTGTTTGTGGGTAAAAATTAATCGATAAAACGACACAGATTAAACTCGTTATCTGTTAAGTCGATAAAAAAGCAACTTAAACTTCTACGGAAAGCTTTAATAGTTGAATAAAATAAATAGAATTTAAATTTTGCCTTTTAAATTAAAAACTGTACGCATAAAAAATAGTCTCTGCGCTCATAAATACAATCAATTTTGAACTTTACTTTTAAAATTTATCTATTATAAGTATTTTCACGAAAAAAAATAAGGAAATATTATTTTTAAATCAAACTAAATCAAACTAATTTAAATTAAACTAAGTTCTTTAAGAACTACTTCTAGTTCTGAAAGATTACTATCTATTTCCCATAATGGTAAACGTGTAGAACCAACATTCCAACCTTGAAGTTGCAAAGCTTTTTTGACTGGAATGGGGTTTGCAGTTATAAATAAAGCTTTAAAAAGTGGAAAAAGTCGCAGGTGGATTTGCGCTGCCTCTTTTACTCTACCCGATTCATAGTTTTCTATCATCTGCTGTAGCTGATTGCCAACTAAATGCGAAGCTACACTTACAACTCCTTTGCCACCAACTGCTAGGAAAGGCAAAGTCAATGAATCATCACCAGAGTAAATCTGAAATTCAGGTGGTGTCAAGCGACGGATTTCACTGACTTGGTCTAAACTACCACCAGCTTCCTTAACTCCAATTATATTTTCTATTTTAGCTAATCTAGAAACTGTTACAGGCTGTAAATTTTGACCAGTGCGACCAGGAACATTGTATAAAAGAATGGGCAAATCACCCGAAGAGTTGGCGATCGCTTCAAAATGATGGTATAAACCCGCTTGTGGGGGTTTATTATAATATGGTACTACCTGTAAAACCCCGTCCACACCTAACTTTGCTGCCTTTTGAGTTGCTGCGATCGCTTCCTGAGTACAGTTAGAGCCACATCCAGCCATCACTAAAGCTTTTGATCCAACTGCTTTTTTCACAGTAGTAAATAGCTCATATTCTTCATCCCAGCTTAGGGTTGGAGATTCACCTGTAGTTCCGCAAACAACTACAGTATCCGTTCCATTGTCTGCTAGGTGTAGTGCTAATTTGCCTGCTATATCATAGTTAACTTTGCCATCTTCCTTAAAAGGAGTAATCATGGCGGTTAATATTTTTCCAAAATCTACCACCGGCTTACTACTCCTGACGATATTTCTCTAATTTCATATTCTGGAAATGTTCATGTTTCATTATTTATTCAACTTAATGATTAATTGTCTACCAAGATACTTGTATACCGAAATATCAAAAATGCTACAGAATTTTAAAATCTATTTATGTCCCTTGGAAGATATTAAAAAACTAGCATTTATCAAAAATTTATGTTTGCTAATACAATGCAGCTATATGTATTCACGGTATATTTACATAATTTTCAGGTAATCATTATTTTTAATTTAAGTCAATTATCTGAACTAATGAGTAAAGACCAATTTGTCTGACGGTTGAAGAAGATTATCTTTTACTAAGAGCTCAGCAATCTGCACAGCATTCAGTGCTGCCCCTTTACGAATTTGATCACCACAAAGCCATAAATCTAAAGCACATTCACAAGATATATCTTGGCGAATTCTTCCTACAAAAACTTCATCTTTACCGCTAGCTTCAATCGGCATTGGAAAATAATTTGCTTGCCAATCTTCCAATATTTTTACACCCGGAGCCTGCCCTAAAATTTCCCTAGCTTCATCAGGAGTTACGGGATCAACAAATTCCAAATTAATTGCTTCCGAATGAGCACGTAACACTGGGACTCGCACACAAGTCGCTGTCATTCGCAATTCTGGCTGGGAAAATATCTTACGAGTTTCATTAATCATCTTCATTTCTTCCTCACAATAACCCCAATCATTCAGAGGAGAATTATGAGGAAATAAATTAAAAGCTAATGGATAGGGAAATATTTCTGTAGAAGGTTTATTTCCTGCCAGAATATCAGCAGACTGATTCTTCACTTCCTCTATTGCTCTAGCACCAGCACCGCTAGCAGACTGATAGGTTGAAACTACTATTCTCTTTATAGATTTAATTCTGTGCAAGGGATAAACTGCAAGACTCATTAGTATCGTCGTACAATTAGGATTGGCAATCAAACCCTTATGCCCTACTGCAGCTTCAGGATTAACTTCAGGTACTATCAACGGAACATCTGATTCCATGCGAAAAGCACTAGAGTTATCTATTACTACAGTACCTTTTTCTACTGCTTTAGGAACCCAGTTTTTGGATACAGAACTCCCAGCACTCGCTAATAAAATATCGATATTACTAAATGTAGTATTCTCTACTGATTCTACTAATATCTCATCACCCATAAAATTTATAGTTTTCCCAGAACTACGTGGTGATGCGAGCAATTTCAAATCACTTACAGGGAAATTACGCTCTTCTAACAACTGCAATAATTCTTGGCCTACAGCTCCCGTTGCTCCTAAAATAGCTATTCGATAACTCTTAGACAAATATCCCTCCTCTAAAGTAATATGTTATTTTTCGAGCATATCGTGAAATTCTTTAAAATTTTACTAGTGAAAATTTTATGTTGTCGGAGATTATTTCAGCAATATATCTTTCAGCAATATAATCTACTCATATTTGTTCTCAGATATCTACCCGCTTATGTCACTTAGCTATAGATTTAACTATTTTCCTTTAAAATAAGATAATCTTATTAATTTTATTATAAATACATATATTATACGCATAATAAGTATGCAAATTGTATATTTGATACATACTTACTCAAATCATTTGAATATGAATCAATATTGCATAGATTCTATATTATACAACTTAAATATAGATAATTATTCTGCTTTATGCAGCTTTAACAGTTAGTTTTTGTTTTTAAGTAAGTAGAGCTAAATAAAAATAACTATACCTCCATTGTCTCATTTAGCGCTACCCTGGGCAAACAGATCTCATTTTATTCTTAGAAAAAGAGACACAAAAATTAATTCTAAAGGCTTCAGATGTGTTACATCGTGTCACACGAGCCCGGTTTATTTTAGTGTTTACTGACTTATCTTCAAATTGTGTAAAGAATTTTTAGTAAAAAATTGTGGTAAAGATTATGAAAAATAGTCTTTTCACAACTGTGCATATTAAAGCCTAATTCTACAATTTGTTTCCAAACTACATATAAAAAAAGTGTTAAATGATACATGAAAATAAAAATAATGATCTCCCTGTATATCAATTTAGATTTACATGTATCGCCCCGAATTCTTAATTAAATAATTTATTCTTCGTTTAGATATGAGATAAAGCTACATATATATTATGATGCATAATGCTCTGAAATCATAGTACCTTCGATAGCATCATAGTTATCAAGACAGTTGATAGTTCGATTAATCGAAGATTAGAAGGAGCCAAAAATAAGTATCATATTCTATTTGAAAGCTAAAATTCTGGAGATATCAATAGTTTACAAAACTATACACAAATTTTTAGTATGGGAGCGCATATTGGCAACTTAATAGCAGTTTAAAATAATATCGCGCTCAAAATATAGCAATAAAAAGTTTATTGCTAAGAATAAATACTTATTTATTCACTAAAGCAGCAAACATTATGATTCCCCAGTAAGTTAATTTTCCTATACTGTAGAAAATCAGTTTTTAATTATACCAAAAACTTTTAATTTCTGGACTTTTGCTCAATGGCTATAAAGTTTATGTATGAAGGCTTTAGAAAGTTTTTAATAAATTAAGCTCTCAGCGGTTTTTAGTATAATTTCGATTTACTTATAGAAAAGGAAAAATTTATATCTGTGGATTCAAGCTAGTAGAAATTTACCCAAAACAGCACAGACAAAAGATGAAAGTAACCCAGGAAAAGCTTCCCGCTAGTCAGATTGGTCTAGAGATTGAAATTGCACCTGAAAATACCAAGCAAACTTATGAAGAAGTTGTCAAAAAATTAGCTAAAACTGCCAACATTCCTGGGTTCCGTAAAGGTAAGGTGCCACGTCCTATATTGTTACAGCGTTTAGGTGGCACTAGAATCAAGGCAGCAGCTTTAGAAGAAATAGTTCAAGATGGAATTAACCAAGCCATTGAACAAGAAGATATTCCAGCCATTGGTCAGCCGGAATTGCGCTCTTCTTTTGAAGAACTAATAGGGAATTATGAACCCGGAAAACCTTTAATATTTTCAGCAGCAGTAGATGTAGAACCTGAAATTAATCTTGAGGAATATAAGGGTTTACAGGTTAGGTCAGAAGAAGTTAAATATCAACCAACTCGCGTGGATGAGGTTCTGGAGAGCGAACGTCAGCAAATGGCGACTTTGATCCCAGTCGAAGGACGTCCAGCACAGCTAGGAGATGTAGCTGTATTAGATTTCAAAGGTGTGATAGCCAATAAAGAAGGAGAAGATACAGAACCATCACCCATACCTGGAGGAGAAGGAAATGATTTTCAGGTAGATTTGCAAGAAGACAAATTTATTCCAGGTTTTATCGTTGGTATTGTTGGCATGAATCCGGGTGAGACTAAAGAAATTTCCGCCAAATTTCCAGATCCCTATGGTAATGAAGAATTAGCTGGAAAAGATGCTATTTTCACAGTTACCCTTAAGGAACTTAAAGAAAAGGAACTGCCAACCTTAGATGATGATTTTGCAAAAGAAGCTAGTGAATTTGAAACTTTGGAAGAATTGCAAAATTCTCTAAGAGAACGTTTTCAAAAAGAAGCTGAGGAAAAAACTAAAAGCAATAAGCAAGAAGCCTTGTTAGATAAACTTTTAGAAAAAATTGAAGTTGATTTACCGCAAACTATGATTCAGCAAGAAGTGGATGCAATGCTGACGCAAACGGCTATTCGGCTTTCACAGCAAGGAGTAGATGTAAAAAAATTATTTACCAAAGAGTTAATTCCTCAGCTTCGAGAACAATCGAAAGATGAAGCTGTCCAAAGAATTAAGCGTTCTCTAATGCTTCAAGAGATTGCCGAACGCGAGTCTATTAAGGTTTCAGACTCAGAAATTGAAAGTAGAGTCAAAGAACTTACACAAGAGTATTCTGATTCTGACATCGATCCAGAAAAAGCACATTCTGTTGTTGAAAACGAATTGCTAACAGAAAAAATAATTGACTGGCTTTTAGATAATTCTTCAGTCGAACTAGTTCCAGAGGGAACTATCAAAGAGCAAGAGGAGACTGAAAAACAGGAACAGGACTCTGATAATGAAGATGAAAATACAAATGAATAAGCTAGTGATAATGAAGGCTAATTAACTCTGAAGTTTCTAATGACAGAGGAGAAAAGTGCATTCAGGCAAAAGCAAAATTTATAATTCCAAGGCGTAAAGTTTAAGAAAACTTAAATAAAATAGGTGACACTTTACCGCCTTGGCTTGATAACCTGTTTACACAAGAGGAATTTTCATAAGGCATAATGGTAAACAAGTAGCCAAATCACAAATTTAGTTGACAAGGCTCTAGGGTATCGTATTTCTTTATTATTGAGTTAGCGGCATTATTAGTAAAGTAAAAGCTGTTACTCTTATAAGTCCACTTAGTGTTAAATTTTCTTGTATGCTGGTATCGCAGTCGGGAAATAGTCTTTTCAGCAGTTTGAGTAAGCTAGAAATCAATTCCCTTGATAGCTCTAGCAACATTGTCCCAATGGTTGTTGAGCAGTCGGGCATGGGAGAAAGAGCATTTGATATTTACTCTCGTCTATTGCGAGAACGGATAATTTTTTTGGGAACGCAAGTAGACGATACAATTGCAAATGCCATTGTTGCTCAGCTATTGTTCTTGGATGCTGAAGACCCAGAGAAAGATATTCAACTTTACATTAATTCTCCTGGTGGCTCCGTAACTGCCGGAATGGCTATTTATGACACCATTCAACAAATTCGTCCTGATGTTGTTACCATTTGTTTTGGATTAGCCGCCAGCATGGGGGCATTTTTATTGACAGCAGGAGCATCGGGAAAGCGGATGTCACTTCCTGATTCTAGGATTATGATCCACCAACCCCTTGGTGGAGCACAAGGACAAGCTATTGATATAGAAATTCAAGCCAAAGAAATTCTTTATCATAAATCTAAGTTGAATCAGTTGTTGTCACATCACACTGGTCAGCATTTAGAGAGAATAGAAGCCGATACTGAACGCGACTTTTTTATGTCGGCAGAAGAGGCGAAAAATTATGGATTGATCGATAAGGTCATATCTAAGCAAGATATCCCCTCGACAGGGGAAAATGTCACCATTCTGAAATAAGAGGCTGATATGTCTAAGTACGACTCCCATTTAAAATGTTCATTTTGTGGCAAGTCACAAGAGCAGGTGCGAAAGCTAATCGCCGGACCGGGAGTCTACATCTGCGACGAATGCGTAGACTTGTGTAATGAAATTTTAGACGAAGAGCTACTCGATACTAACGGTGCAGCATCACAAAGCGCACCAAAATCTGAACCAACACAGAAACGTCGCAGTCGCGCTAGTACTCTCTCGTTTAATCAAATACCCAAACCGAGAGAAATAAAAGCATATCTTGATGAACATGTAATAGGTCAAGATGAAGCTAAAAAGGTTTTATCCGTTGCTGTATACAATCATTACAAACGTTTAGCTCTGGCGCAGTTACAGAGCAATTCTAAAGGCGGAGGTGATGATGGTATCGAGTTGCAAAAATCCAATATTCTGTTGATTGGACCAACAGGCTGCGGTAAAACATTATTAGCACAGACTTTAGCAAAAATATTAGATGTACCCTTTGCTGTAGCCGATGCAACGACATTAACCGAAGCTGGTTACGTAGGTGAAGATGTTGAGAATATTTTGTTGCGTCTTTTGCAAGTAGCTGACTTAGATGTAGAAGAAGCGCAACGAGGAATTATTTATATTGATGAAATAGACAAAATAGCTCGTAAGAGTGAAAATCCTTCAATTACTAGAGATGTCTCTGGTGAAGGCGTTCAACAAGCCTTGTTAAAAATGCTTGAGGGAACAGTAGCTAATGTACCACCACAAGGTGGTCGTAAACATCCTTATCAAGACTGTATCCAAATTGATACTAAAAATATTCTGTTCATCTGTGGTGGAGCCTTTGTTGGTCTAGAAAAGGTTGTAGAGCAGAAAATAGGTAGAAAGTCAATGGGATTTGTTCAACCAGGGGAGGTACAAACTCGGGAAGAAAGAGCCGCAGATATTCTGCAAAATTTGAGTCCTGATGATTTAGTTAAATTCGGCATGATTCCAGAATTCATTGGTAGAATGCCGATGGTTGCTGTACTCGACCCATTAGATGAAGAAACTTTAGTTTCTATTTTGACCAAGCCCCGCAGTGCTTTGGTCAAACAGTATAAGAAACTATTGAAGATGGATAATGTCGATTTGGAATTTAAGCAGGATGCTTTACGAGCTATAGCTAGAGAAGCTTATCGTCGTAAAACTGGTGCTAGAGCACTTAGGGGTATTGTAGAAGAGTTGATGTTGGATATCATGTATGAGTTACCATCTCGTAAAGATTTGACCTTATGTACAGTAACCGAAGAAATGGTAGAAAAGCGTTCTACTTCTGAGTTGCTGGTGCATCCATCCTCTCTTCCGAAGCCAGAATCTGCATAATATTCACTTTTGTCTATTATTTTTGGGAGATATATCTATTATCTCCCTTCATGAAAAAATATATTGTTAATTTAACCAGAAATGCCCTACCTTAGCGTTCGTGGTGTGAAGCACTACTACGAGTGGATAAGAAAGTATTCTGGGGAATCAGTTAAACCAAAAATAATTTTTATTCATGGTTGGGCTGGTTCTGCTAGATATTGGAAAAATACTGCTCGCATTTTGTCGGACAAATTTGATTGTTTACTTTACGATCTCAGAGGATTTGGTCGTTCTGTTGAGAGGGTAGGTGGAGTAAATAAGAAAACTAATATAGCGCTCAACAATAATAATTTCTCCTCAGTTATTTCTCCTGCGGGTTATGAAATGGAGGACTATGCTTCAGATTTAGCAACTATACTTGATTATTTAGAAGTAGAGCGATCGCATATTATTGCTCACTCAATGGGAGCATCAGTTGCTACGTTATTTCTCAATAGCTATCCAGAAAGAGTAGATAAAGCAATTTTGACTTGTAGTGGGGTTTTTGAGTACGATGAGAAAACTTTTAGTGCTTTTCATCGATTTGGCAGCTACGTTGTCAAATTTCGTCCTAAGTGGCTCTATAAGTTGCCATTTGTGGACAAAATATTTATGGCAAGATTTTTATCTCGTCCAATTCCTGTAGATGAGCAGAAAGCTTTTTTGCAAGATTTCTTACAGGCTGATTACGATGCAGCTTTAGGTACTATTTTTACGTCTGTTAGTAAAGGACAAGCGGAAATGATGCCAGCAGAGTTTGCAAAAATCAGTATACCTACATTGTTGATATCTGGAGAGTACGACAAGATTATTCCAGCAGAGTTAGGGTATCGAGCAGCAGCTTTAAATGATACTTTGAAAATTTCTGTAGTCAAAAATACTGGGCATTTCCCAATGTTAGAAGATTCTGGAAATTACTTGGAATTAGTGGAAGGATTTTTGAATTAATTAGTTTTCAGTTTCTTTGTAAAGAATTACTTCCTGGGTTTAAAAATAATTTTCTTTAAGATTAATAACTAAGACTTATGTTTTTTACTTAGCTACTTGAGTATTATTTTTAACTCAACTAACTAAGTAATAGACACTTGAATAACCTCAATTCTGTCTATAATAGCCCTCTTTTGTCACTTATGGAAAGCTAATCGCTGTAAGGCTTTGCGGAGAATGAGTTTCAGATTTTTATATTTAGCATTCTAACAATGTTAGGAAATAAAACATCAAATATAGACTAGATAAGGCTTACAGTTTTTTAGTTCGATTTTTGTTTTCCGAGAGTGATAGAAAAGGGATAGGACTTACGCAAAAGTAAGGTAATTCCGTCATTACGTTAGCTAGCGCTACACTACGTGAACGCGTAGCGTATCCGTTAGGATAAACAATAGCGACGTATAAGCTCTGTCGAACACGCTCCGCTCCGTGTTTGCGTAGCATAACGTAGTTAACTCAAAAATCTTGTGATTGCTTCCCTATAATCTGTTCCAGTCGCAATGGCAAATCTTCGTTGCGTAAGTCCTGTATAAGTTAAGTAAACAAAAGTATTTACCCTTATCAAAAATAAGATGATGTATTTGAATTACTGCTATAGATACTGTGACATAGTTATACTTTGCGCATAGCGTACTCGATAGAACTGTAACATTTAACTATGCTGCATATCCTACGGAAAGGTTTGTAATGAATACAATCAGGTTATGCAGGAAATTATCCTAAACCTAACTCTCTCTTCAATAAGTTAATTGACTTTGTACCGATATAATTTTCGCAGCGAATCAATTTAGGTAGACGAATTAAATCATCTGCGCAGGTCTGTATTGCAACCTGTACGGAGCCAAAACTTGATTGATCACTACAAAATATTGCTTGTGCTCGTTTTACGATGGCTTGTAATTTGTAGGCATCTTTTGGTTGAGAGGTCATAACTAGCAATTCATCGCCTCTAATGCCATGAAGAATAACTTCAGTTGCTCTTAAAATACCCGAACTGAGACTAACTATTCCAATACAACTGTCTTTAGGTAAGCCTTTAACTATATCAAATTCTTTAGCGTAGTCATAGATGTCAAGAGGTATTACCCTTACAGCTTTAGGAGCAGCTATTTCCTCTGCTTCGGCTATGAAGTAGCGGCTTGTAACTACCGTTCCAGAAGGAGTTTGGTCGAGTACAGGTATTAATTCCTCCATTGATACTAACTGTACAGGTATTTGTAAGGACTCTTCTAATTCATAAACCATTAATTCACCTGCTCCCATATCCATCTCTGGTACCGCTACAAGGACTCTAGCACTACAGCGCAAGCGCCAGTCAATCTCCGCTAGGAATATTTCACGAGCTTGATTCAGAGAACAGCCTTGAGAAAGCAACTGGTCTAATGCTTGCTGAACCACTTTATACGCATCTGGACGTTCTTTCAAAATGGGAGATTGTAGTCTGCTACCACCTTCATGACCTTGAGCACGCACATAGATTCCTGAACCAGCCAGACTTTCAACAAATCCATCTTCTTCTAACTGCCTATAGACTTTGCTAATTGTGTTCCGGTGTAGTCCCGTTTGCATTGCTAAAGCTCTAGTACTTGGAAGTTTGTAACCAGGTGGATATTGCCGAGAGGCGATCGCAAAACGGATTTGATTAAATAATTGCGTAGATGCAGGTATCTCACTGTCTGGCTGAATACGGAACTGAATCATTACAAATAACCTTAAGTACTATTAATGATATAGAATTAGCTACAAATATTACCTATTAAATATTTTATTTATAGATTGAGCTTTATTCGGTAGGAATTTTTTATGCATTGGTTCGTTAGCGATCAATAATTTAATTAGATAACTTTCAAGAAAATAGAAGAAAATTATTTTGGTGACAAACACTGTAAGTGAATGTTACATGCAATTGGTTTGCCTAGATCAACCTTCTATTTTGTGAAAGCCTGTGAGTACAAGGTAAAAAATACGTATTTGATTCATAACTGGCAAAATACTCCCCCTTCAACGGTCCTTAATTACACAATTAACTTTATCTTCCATAATTGCACTAGCAAAAATTATTATGACAGAGCAAGCCATAGATACTGCAATAGTTCAACTTTCTCAAACTGATGTACAAATCTCCGCTTATCTAGCAAAGCCAAAGTCTGCTGGAAATTATCCAGGTGTAGTAGTACTACAAGAAATATTTGGAGTTAATTCTCACATTCGTGAAGTCACAGAAAGAATTGCTCGGGAAGGTTATATAGCGATCGCACCAGCTTTATACCAACGTATTGCTCCCGGTTTTGAAACTGGCTATACTCCAGAAGATATTGAAATTGGTAAAAAGTATAAGATGCAAACTTCTGCATCTGAATTACTTAGCGACATTCAAGTGACTATTGATTACTTTAAACAACTACCAGAACTCACAAAGGATAAATTTGGCTGTATAGGTTTTTGTTTTGGCGGTCATGTAGCATATCTTGCATCTACTTTAGATGATATTCAGGCTACTGCTTCTTTTTACGGTGCAGGTATAACCAATAGCACCCCAGGAGGTGGTAAGCCTACGTTAAGTTGCACCTCGGAGATTAAAGGTACAATTTATACTTTTTTTGGTACAGAAGATGAGAGTATTCCTGAAGAACAAGTAAAGCAAATAGAGGCAGAATTAGCTAAATACAATATTTCTCACAGAGTATTTCGATACGATAAAGCAGATCACGGTTTTTTCTGCGACCATAGAGGCAGCTATAATCCGAATGCTGCTGCTGATGCGTGGGAAAAAGTTAAAGAATTGTTTAGTGAACAACTAAGCAGTTAGTTATAAGTACACATCATCAATCATTGTTAATGCTTAGTAGTTAATGCTTATTCTAGAAAAATTTGCAATTGACAAAATAACATTGACAAATCAAAGTTTATTTTCTATCACCATGAATTTGGAAGCGAAAAATTCTCAAACTGATTCTTCATCTTTCACAATGGAAGACTTTGTGAAAGCACTAGAAAAACATGACTACCAGTTTCAGAAAGATCAAGTAGTCCGTGGAAAAGTGATTCAAATTGAGCCTGAAGGGGCTTTTGTGGATATTGGAGGTAAGTCCCCTGCTTTTATACCTCGGAGTGAGGCTTCTTTAAGTAGTAATAGTGACTTATCAGAGATATTACCGCTACAGGAAGAGTTAGAGTTCTTAATTATTAGAGAGCAAGACGCAGATGGTCAAGTAACTCTTTCTCGAAGGCAATTAGAGATTCGTAGCATTTGGGAAAAATTAAAAGTGCTGCAAGACAATTCTCAAACAACATCAGTTAAAGTTGTTAACGTTAATAAAGGTGGCCTAAATGTTAATATTCGGGGTCTAAAAGGTTTTATTCCGCGATCGCATCTGCTCGAACGTAACGATTTAAATTCTTTGATTGGTCAAACTTTGACGGTTAGTTTCTTGGAAGTCGATCCTGATAATCGTAAATTAGTACTTTCTCAGCGTTTAGCAGCTAGTTCTGCAACTTTTAGCTTACTGGAGATTGGACAACTTGTGGAAGGGAAAGTTACTGGTATTAGACCTTTCGGTATATTTATTGATTTAGATGGTATCAGCGCTCTATTACACATTAAACAAATCAGTCAAAAATTTATTGAAAATTTGGAAACTTTCTTTCAAATTGGTCAAAGTGTTAAAGCAGTTATTTTAGATTTAGATGAAGGTAAGGGTCGTGTCGCTCTTTCCACCAAGATTTTAGAAAATTTTCCCGGTGAAATGTTAGAAAATATGGGTGAGGTCATGAATTCAGCAGCTTCACGTGCTCAGAAAGCAAAAAATAAGTCTTCTGAGTAAGTCTGTCTGTCTTTATTAGCATGGAATTCTGGAGACGCGATACATCGCGTCTCTTAAAGCAATCTAACTTTCTAACTATTGAAATAAATAAAAAAGCTGGTCAAAGAAAGAAGCTTTCAAACTAGGTCTTAAAATCACTAAATATTATGCGTAACTTATGTTAAATAAATTAATAATTATTTACTAATTCTATTGACAGCTAATTCCCGTAGAATTATCAATGTAGACTCACTAAACGCAAAATCAATTGACCCTAATAAATTATTCCAACTCTCGGATGTGAATTCACAAGTATTATGTAATTCTTCTGTATAAAACTGTTCCCACCATTGAGGGGCTTTCTTGTTGTAGATAGATTTAGAATAATGTGCAAAGCGTCTACGCCATTTTATACAATCTATCTTATTTGGCAGCGTAACTCCTAAAATAGGCGGAAAATCCGCGTAACTAACGAATTTACTCACACCCTTAGCATGGACATAAACTATATATTGCCAACATTCAATTCTGTGAATATCTTCCCATTCGATACCAAACATCAAGCAGACAGCTTCTTCCGTCATAAATCGTGCCAGTCTATGAACAGTTTTCGACTTATGAACAATTTTTGACTCCTTTGGTAAGGTTTTTTTTAATTTGAGTGACGATAACATGGTAGATACAACCCTTATGATAAAATCTTCAGTGTTAAAACATTGCAACCTAACTAATATCTGAATCTGAAAATATCTGAGATATTCTCTAGGGCAAACAATTATTTTTCTGAGATAAGATAATATTAAACGACTAATATAAGTCGCTTGTCAAGTACTTATGGGAATGATTCGGCTAAGGATTAGAGAGTTCGCTATCGAGAAAGGTTGGTCGCTTAAAGAAGTGTCAGATCGTTCCGGAGTAGTTTACAGTACCCTCAGAACTTATGCGCGATCGCCTGGACTCGCAACAGTTGATTTTACTGCAATATTAAAATTGGCAAAAACTTTTGATGTGATGATTGAAGATTTAGTAGAAGTCGTTCAAGAATAGAGAAGCAGGTAGGGGAGATAATCATAACTAATACAGAATACTAATACAAAATTTCAATTTGACCTATTACCCATCTCCAATGTCGCGTTTTGGTGGACGTTTATAGGTAAAAGTAAAAGTATTTCCACTTTCAATTACTTTGCGCATTTCTTCGTACATAGGATAATTACCGACACCGCTCAGATTAGCCCAACCTTTAGTCCTAGTTAAAGCTACAAATAATTGATTGCGTAGATTAATATCGCTTTCATTACGGGCTACATTTTCAAAGCCAAGAACATATACTATATTAGCTTCATTCCCTTTCGCACGAGGAACTCGCGATACGGTGAGAGCATTTTTATACCAAAAAACATTAGGTTGACTATTTTGCCATTCAAAACTTAATGTATTAGGTTTTGGAGAGCTAGGTATATAAATATCAATTCCCTGCTCCATCAGATATTCTGCAACTTGATTTTCTAATTCACTTGCTTGAGCATTACTACCTAAAATCACTATCAAGATATCTCGACTGAGATTAAAACCATCATGAACAATATTGTGCATGATATTTTCTGCTAGAACTGTCAATTCTTCTTGACGAGAAGCATAATTTTCAAAATATAAAACCGGTTCTCCCCAAAGTTCGGGTATTGGATTCGGTGAGTACTCTGGTGGACGATGAATAGTAATTGAGGAACCAGAACGTCTAAAATCTCCTGTTACCTGATAACCAATTTTGTCCCAATCTTGTTTATTGGTAATACCAGACAGCATTCCTTCTGGACGGAGTAAACCCATAGCGATCGCATGAGCAGCAGTAAGAATTTCTCCTGGGGTACGGTAACAATGACGCATCACCTCTGAGCGTTTTATACCACCAGAATATTGAGGATTTTTACTAAAAATATTGCTCAATTCCTGACCGAATAATTCCTTTGCTTTAGGGATGATAGGGCTATCAAGACTCTGAGCTTCATCATAGGCCCAAATCAATCGCTTTTCTGCTGGTGTATCTTCACTTACAGGTCGCAGGGCTTGATAAGCTAACCAGTAGATTGCTTGTTTATCCTGATATTTCAAATCAATTTGAGCAACTAAATCTTGACCTTCGTCAATTAAAATAGCGTCAAACATTGGTGTAATGACGGTTTCTTCTTGCAGTCTTTTACATAATTGTGCTAAAGCATTATTTGGCTGCTTCTCGTTTGTATTGGCAACACTCCAGCGTTGTTTATTATGATATTCGCAAATAGTTCCGTAAAGGCCGGGTTGTGATGCTGCACCCCAAGCATGAAGTACTTTCAGCTTCATATTTGTGTTTGGATTATACTGCATGTCACCACCACTAAAGCGACGTATCCATTTATCTACCAAACCAATCATCAAATCATATAAAGAGCGAGTGAAAAACACCAAAGCGATATCCCACTCTGGATGTTTCAAATGCATATGAGCAGCTTTTTGACACAAAAGTAAAGTCTTACCAGAACCTGCAATTCCCCGAATTCGCTGCATACCTGGAGGAATTTCTTTACCTATATGTTCTTGCTGCAAATCTAGTTCGGATAACCTTTGTCGTAAACCTTCCAAAACGCTGCTACGACTTTTCCCTGTAGTTAAAATATTTCGTGGAGCTTTACGCAGTAAAGACATTCCACCCAAAACTGATAATAATAATTTCCAGTCCTTATCTTCTAAAGTATTACCAGGAACTACAGGACAATTTTCATGAATTCTTTCTAATAAAACTTCTTTGGTTAACTGGTCTTGAAAAATTATATTTTGACCATCAATTAATTCTGTAAAACCTCTTTGTCCCCAATCTTCTTGAGTAATTTGTGGTAGTACAATCATCGATCTACCGTTAACTTTACGCCATAAAGCCGGTTCGCGATCACAATATGCAGTCAAAGCATGTAACTGATGTAGGGCAATATCTGAAGGATTTGTTTGTAGAGTCTTAAAGTTTTGTACTTCCCAGTTTCCATTCTCAATAGAAACAATTTGCTCTAATGCAATCGCCATTATTCTGATGACAACTAAGCCAAATTCTTTATCTGCTACTAAAATATCAGGTTCTATGTAAACCTCTCCCACTTTTGAAAATATGGGATAGCGCCAATAAGCAATACATTCTCTATCAGTAAAGCTAGTTTTTAATACTTCCCAACATTGATATTCTGTGCGATCGCATTCAGCGTTTATTGGTTCGGTAATAATAAATTTCTCACCCTGTCTTTGATTACCAGAAGCCATATTTATACTTTTATATTAATTAAATTAATTTCATATTATTCAGTGAGAATAACAGTCGTTTTTCATAAAAATCTACTGTGCAACTACTGATAACTACCCATGCTAATAGAAGGATATTTCAGAAAATATGCGGATGTAGTCGTAAGAAAGATAATGATACCTTACTTTAAGCACGTTCCTCTGCTCCTGTGGGCGGAATTCTGCCGCCCCAAGAGCATTTCTCTCAATCAATCGTCTAATAACAGAAAGAGAGCTACAATCTGGAAGTAATTACAGTAAAAAGATCTAGCTTTATTGTTTAAATTAAAAATTATTCGTAATTTACACGCTTCAGTCCAAAATATAGTTATTGAGTAATATTTTTTACTATTGAAAGAATAACAACTCTTACCTAAATATTTGGAATAGCTTAAAAAATAAATTATATTATAGAAAATATTTTAACGGAGAGGGTGGGATTCGAACCCACGGATGCTTTCACATCACTCGATTTCAAGTCGAGCGCATTCGACCACTCTGCCACCTCTCCACTGAAGCTGCAAAAACCTTGCATTTAGCTTTCAGTTTAATTAACTGACCAATTACATAATATAACTCATAATTTACCAATTTTGTACTGTATCACTAGAATTTTGATAAAGAATTTCCTCAGAATCAATCTCAAAATCTTTGCCGACCCAAATTAATGAAACTTGAGTAACGGTTCCATCTTCCATCAAAACAATTGAGAAATTACGAAGTTTCTGATTATGATTAGCAACAATTCTGGGTACGCAAGCAGCATTCAAATAGACAATACCTTCGGGACTAGTAAATACTCGCTTCCGTAGTTCTTTCTTCGTATGTCTGAGGGTATGATGCATATGACCAAAGGTCACTAAGGGAACTCTTTTACCTCTAGTAAGAGTTTGAGATATTGCTTCGGCTAAATCTGAGTCACCATAATCACCTCCTATCGGGTGCCAATCCTTACCACAGGGGTCTTCTGGCTTATCTCCCAAACCAAATGGTCCATTATGACCTAGAAAAATAATAGTGTTATGAGCAGCACTTTTAACAGATTGCATTATCAAATCTGTAGAATCTTCCAAGGTCTCTATTCCATATCTTGTTTGGCAAATATCAGCAAACTTCCATTTTGGTCCGCCCCAGCTAAAAGGACGACTTCCAACTACAGTTAAATTATAATTGGGTAAATCCAGCTTGCTATAACCAATGTGAGCTTCAGCTAATAAATCTAATTGTTGTTGTACTCTATCCTCTTTAGCGCGATCGTAGGGGCACTTTTTTCTTCCCCATTCTGTAGCAGAGTACCAAGCATCATGGTTACCCATTATAGCGGCTTTAGGAATATCTAAAGATGCGATTTTCCTAACTACTTCTACTGATTCGTTACCAAAGTCTCCAACAAAGAGTACCAAGTCCATTCCAAGCTGCTTTAATGCTTCACTATCTCCTTCGTCCCATTGCTCGTGAATATCTCCGACTATGGCAATTTTTAATTTTAACCGACCTTCCTCGATTAACGATGAATTTTTTGAATTGATTATCTGATTAGTCATGCCATTTTTTCAACCATATGTTTCCAGCATAGGCAACTCTAAACAATTTTGACACTACTTTTTTAAAAGCACTGTAAAAATTCTGTTGTCTCCATTTGCGAATATTCCAAAAATACGAATCTAATCTTCTTCCATCACTCTTGAAAAATCAAAATCATCTTAGAAATTTTATTTTTGATCCAATAACGAAATCTCAGCCGATAAATGGGAATTCGAGCTTTAAAAGCTTTACATAAACCGGGTATAAGGCGATTAGGGTAAAATGAAGATATATGGGAAATTTCTCATTTTTATGCAGAACTTGTATAACACCGCACTATTTTTGGTAAAAACTACTATAATTGAATTCATTAGAAAAAATTTGCATTTATAAGCTTTGCTGCCACTGTGTTTACAACTGCACTTGCTCAACGCAATAAAGACCAAACAGGGTCAATACCATCAGATTTATTCGCAGCTATTACAAGTCTAAAAAAAGAACTTAATGCTGTCATACTAGCTCATTACTACCAAGAGCCAGATATTCAAGATATCGCAGATTTCATTGGCGATTCTTTGCAACTTTCTAAAGCAGCTGCAACTACCAGTGCAGATGTAATCATCTTCGCTGGTGTACATTTTATGGCGGAAACAGCGAAGATTCTTAATCCTAACAAATTAGTATTACTACCAGATATCGATGCTGGTTGTTCGCTATCAGATAGTTGTCCTACAGATAAATTTGCAGCTTTTAAGACAGCACATCCTAATCATTTAGTAGTTTCTTATATTAACTGCTCTGCTGAAATTAAAGCTATGAGCGATATTATCTGTACTAGCTCCAATGCGGTGAGAATTGTTGAAAAAATACCTAGGGAACAGCCTATTATTTTTGCCCCAGATCGTAATTTAGGCCGTTATGTCATGAAGCAGACAGGAAGGAAGTTACTATTATGGGAAGGTAGCTGTATTGTCCATGAAACATTCTCTGAGAAAAAAATTGTTCAACTTAAATATGATTACCCTGATTCAGAAGTGATTGCTCATCCTGAGTGCGAAACTTCTGTATTGGAACATGCTCATTTTATCGGTTCTACAGCAGCTTTACTACAGTATTGTCAGGAAAGTTCAGTAGATAAATTTATTGTTGCGACCGAACCGGGAATCATTCATCAAATGCAAAAGCAAGCACCGCAAAAGTTTTTTATTCCAGCTCCACCAATTCATAACTGCAAGTGTAATGAATGTCCTTTCATGCGCTTAAATACCTTGGAAAAGCTTTATTTAGCAATGAAAAATCGTCAACCAGAAATAAAGATGTCTGAGAATATCAGAGTCGCTGCTTTACTTCCTATTCAAAGGATGCTGGATATGAGCACATTATAAATTAATAAACTGTAAGTATCCAATATCGGATACTTATAGCATAAGATGAAATTTAATCTTGCAAAAGTAAAAATTGAAAGACTTTGGTTTTTATTTTAAACTACTTATTTTTGATCCGCTTTGCTTCGTGCAATTTCACTATATTTCTGATAAAGCTTGACTCTATTTTGAGCTAAATCATATTGGCGATCATTTTCTTCTACATTACTCATAAGATCTGAAGCTTTCTGCCAGTCTGCAGCTATCTGTAGCCACTCTTGCTTAGTTACAACGGTTTTACTAGCTAAAGAAGTCTTATTTGCTATTCTAACAGCTTTTTTAAAATAATCGGCTTTTGAAAACGTTGCAATTTTTGCACGAGTCTCAGGTTTAAATTTTTGACCAAGGTTTTTTTCAAATTGTGAAGATTTAAAAAAAGAATCAGTATTTCTGCTAACAAATGGTGGCGTTTTTTGAAAGTTTGGAATTTTAATCTGATTTCCAAACAAAATATAAATACGCCAAGCAATAAGACTAGAAAAAATCATCCCACATATAAAAATCATCCCTCTAAAGAATGATGTTTCACCTCTGTTAGTAGTACTGTCACTTACTAAAGATTCTGGGGATAAAGATTGAGGAAAAATTGGTTTTTGAGTTTCTTGAAAGTCTTCTATAGCCTGCTTTATCTTATTAGGTTTGTCTAAAATAATCTCTTGAGACCAAAGCAATTTATCTTGAGAATTACAACTAATATCTTTCAACCATAGCAGTTGCTGTTCCCTTACAATTCTACTATTTATATTTACCCGTCGTATATTTCGTGGTGCAATAGAATTTAAAATTAGCTTTATCTGTTGCACTAAATCAGATTGTTTGAGTTTGTCAATACTGTGTGCTTCGCAAAGAAGTTGCAATACTCCATTATCAAAAATAGCTCTAGTTCTTATACCTGAATTTGCTAATTTCTCGTTTAATACTTGAATAATAGCAGCAACACTTCCTTGATGAGCTTGCCAAGTAATATCATTTACTCGATTTACCATTTGTGTATATTACTAACTTGCTAAACCAAAATTTTTCAACAAAAAATTCAACGAATATTATATTTGATTTTAAAGTTTGACCTGTAAGCCTAGGAAACTTAATCAATATTTTATAACAAATAAAGTGCCTCTCAAATCTTGAAAGACACTTTATTTAAAATATTGAACCTGGCACTGAGCTATTTTCACAGGAGGCAACCCTCCAACTATCGTCG